>Ga0209430_1000368_pt1 | contig 48642 bp, 29 predicted proteins | sample BarGraIncub1133A_FD_184504 | JGI IMG/M metagenome (GOLD analysis project Ga0209430, IMG submission 184504) | Arctic peat soil microbial communities from Barrow, Alaska - Barrow Graham LP Incubations 11-33A (SPAdes) (version 2) | ecosystem: Environmental > Terrestrial > Soil > Wetlands > Peat... | reverse complement strand
TGCATCCTTCTGAAGTCCACATGCAACAGGCGCACAAAATAGACCACCAGCGACAACAAGATCGAAATCAGCAAGCCAAACAACCAGGTTAAATCAGCAGAAGGATTCATGATAATAGATTTTTAAGGTTTAAGAATATCCGTTTTGGTAGAGACGCAAAATATTGCGTCTCTACGTAACACAGACAGAAATCCAAACGATCAGAATACGTCCACAACCTTAACACTACTTCCCTGCAAAGGCAAATAAACATTAACGCCCGACACGACATAAAACTCAATCCCAACGCACTGGATCACAGTGTCGTCCTCTCCAGGAAGAGTCCCTAACGGAAAAGCAACGTCAATCTCATCAGTCAGTGCAGTGCCAACAGGAGTGTACTCCGAATAAGCAAAAGCACTCAAAGTATTCAACAGCGTCATTGGCTCATACCGACGATTAGCTTCGTTATAAGTATAATCAGAGATAATACTTAAATGATTCTGCACACGATAATGCGTAGCACCTTTAGGAATCAGAATCGGCTTGATAGTCAATGCCGTCAGGGTCAGTTTAGCTGAAGCACGCGTGATGGGATGTTCCCATACAAATTGATAGCCTACAACTTCAGCAATATCCTGAAGGACGTTAAGGATCATCGTCGAAAGGAAAATCCTTTCTGCTGAGAAGATGATAGCACGTTTGCCACGAATTCCGGCAGGATCCCTGCGATTGATCTCCTTTACCACCTTCATCAGACGGCCGGTAAAATGCTTGTCGGACTGCTCAGGCAGCAGGTTCAGTAAACCACGACGGATAGCCTTGACGGCAGCCCCGCATCCTCCAAACTCGTTCATATTTTCCCGCGTACCCGTGAAAACATGCCGAATTCAAGGCCTGTGGCCAGTGGGCATCGCAACTCCGCAAGTCGTTAATCAAAATCTCTCATCTACACGAAGGTTATTACTTCTCTGAGATCGTGGCATTGGCCAAGAGCATTCAAAAGCACGACCTGGTGAATCTGAGGGGCACCCGTTCCATCGTTTCAAGCCAGGCATCGGCTTTGCTTAAACAGATCAACTTCAACCAGGTCTACCCCTTCGACAGGGTGTTGTCACACTGGTACCAACTTTTGTTTTCTGCAGACAAACGGACTGTAACATTAAATCTTCCCGGTTTCAGATCCTTTTCTCACCTCAACTGGCCTACACCTTATCACTCATTCCGTTTCTCATTAGTTATTGCTCAACTGCCTGACTATGTCTGGATCGAGGATGACCATCAGTACAAGCCGGTTTACAAAGACCTGGAGATGCTTTCTGTGGGTACGTTTTCAGACTGGTATCCCAACAATACCGAATCGGTAGACATTTCCCTGTCTGCTTCATTTGTCCAACCCGCCCTACAACAACCCGGAACAACCGTTGTTGTTGCAATGGGGATAGAGGTTTCATCCCACTCCCCAAGCCCCTCAAATCCCTCCGGCTTCGGCACTATGAAGATCCTGGAGGGCTATGTGTAAGTTCTTAAATCCAAAGTTGTTCACCTTACAAAAGTAGAGACGCAATATTTTGCGTCTCTACTTTTTGAAATTACTCGTGGCTGACCTCACTAATTCCATTAATAAAAATATAGTTAATCAGCAGACCCTAGTTTGTTACTTTATTCTTCAAAATATTTTTTGGTGAACATGATCACTGCCATTTTTTATAAAATCGCTTTAATTATGTCTTCATGAACCTTATTCCCATCAACATCGTAAAGTGTAAATTTAATAAAAGGCACATTCTTTTCTCTGTATATATTAACACCCAAAAATCCACCTTTTACTCTTAAAAATTTATGTTCCGGTCGAAGATCGTCTTGACTCCATCCTTGTGCATGAGAATCGCTCGCTGGCCCATGGTCAAATTCCATAAGACCTGTTTTAATATCTTTTGAAACATATTGCCAGTGCCTGTCACCATTAATAACATATGTGTTTTTTTGTTCAGAAAGGAATTTTCGTAACCAGTCACCTTCGGTTTTCCATGCATCATTTGCAAGGTTGTCTTTTTTCCCTACACCCCTGTCCGGTCCAACAACGGGTGTAGGTGACATTAGCAATTTAAAGGTAGCGTCTGATGATTTTATTGATTCGACAAACCATTGCTTTTGTTCTTTGCCCCAAAGTGATTTTTCTGGTCCATCAGGATCGGAATTTTCACTTCTAAACTCACGTCCTTCAACCAACCAAATTTGTAAATCTTTTCCCCAACGAAAAGTCCTGTATGGTTTTCCTATTACAGGCATTTGTTCTTGCCATATCCTCACACCATCACTGAAACTTACTTCTCCTAATGGAGCAATTTTTGGTGTTGCATCATCTCTCAGTGCATCATGATCATCTTTCTGAATATATAAAGGTACTTTGGAATAGAAATCGACCAAAGAAGGCCATGAATTCATAGCGTGCCAGTCATGTCTTGCCATTTCTATAGTATTAACCGTGGGACCTTTTTTGTCATAATAAACAAAGTCGCCCTGTTCGCAATGAAACAGAGGTTTCAATTTCATCATATTATCATATATCTTGAAACCTCTCAATGAGTCATCATAATCCCAGAAATATTGATCAGAATTTGCAGTAAAAGTGACTGGAATAATTTCATTGTTTCTTGGTGCAGTGCGGAATTGGCCGATTTTCTCAGCAATAGGACTTTTTTCATCTTTTCGTCCCTGAAGCAAAACAGTATATGCTGTATTTGATTGTAAACCATTAATTTTTTTCTTTAAAGTATAATCCTTATCAGCAGAAACATATTCCCACTCAGTAGAAACAGTTTTGCCCTTTGAACTTATGGTTATTTTAACCTGCCCCAATGAACCTTCAACAGCACCTTCCATTTCATTTACAGGCATGTTATTGTCAAAATCAATAGGACTTCTAAAAGGTGCTTCTTTACGGAGATGCTTAATGGGAACGGGTTTTTGATTTTTGCATAAACGCGTCCATATTATAACACTTGTGTCGGTTACTTCTCCAATCTTAAAACCTGTAGTAAAAAACACGCTATCTGAATTATTGGCAAATATGTTCTGACCTGTCTTCTTTTGTTTAAAAACTACTTCGCCATCTTGAGAATAAGCAGTACTAACAATAACAGGAAAAACAGAAACTAAAAGAAGAAAAGCGGAAATCTTCATTGTTCTGATAATTTGAGTAGTGCGTGTACTTGTTGTTACACGTTGAATAATTTTTTTCATAGGAGATATTTTTTAATTAAACATTAAATTTATACTTCTGATACCTTCAGAAAAGGTTTAAAAATTTTACAGTCCTTTTGCTTTCTGGACTCTTGCATAGGTTTCACAACCAATGACCCTTTGGAATTTGTGGCCGGAAGTGTTATGTACAAAAGACCTTTATACGGTCCTTCAGTATTAGATATTTTGGTGTCATTGAAATAAACTTCGTATTTAAAGGATGGATTCAGACAAACGAGAATACTTCTTGGATGAGGTTTGGTTGCTTTATCGAACGATAATTCTGCCTGATATCTTGAATTTTCGGAAGAAAAGGACTGATTTTTAATCCATATCTCGAAGCCCACATTAATAGTACCAGGTTTAAAGTATGCGGAGAACCAAGAAAGCACGGGCGAAGACAGTCCTGAAAACTGATGCCAACCAGCACCTCGTCCAGATTTTGAGAAGAAATGCTCGAACGTATAATAGGAATAGTCGGTCTCCTTTTTCCATACGTCCAATGCAGTTTTAGCTATTTTGTATGCCAGGTCGCAACGTCCCAGATCTAGCATGGTTTTCCACATAAACCATTGATGAGGCATCCAAACTGTGCCATTCCAATATCCATCGATGTGGTAATAAGGTGCCGACTGATCCACTACACCGATACCCGAAGGAGTCCACATCCTGGTTGTATCGAAGATCCGGTTCAATAATGTTTCTTGTTGTTCGGGTGTACAAATACCTGAGATCAAAGGATAAGCCCCATCGAGTCCCATGTTATAGTTCTTTCCACTTGCTGAATCGCGAAAGAAACCTGTGGGCTCGCCTTTTTCGTTGTGCTTTACATAGCTGAAATACCCTGAAGCCGAATCCCATGAAAAGGTTTGGAGTGCTTTGGTAAATCGTTGTATATCTGCATCATAATGTTTGATATCCTGTTTTAATCCCAAAGCATCGGCTGCCTGTCGTAGCATCTTGGCCACTCTAATGCAATTTGCCGTTGTTATCACAGGAGTTATGGATGATCCCAATTGTTTCTCATGAACTTCTTTTTGAGGAGGATAATCGTCCCAACCACCGGAATTATAAAAATAATCCCATGTTTTTAGAAGATTGGATGACATGGTCCGGGTAGTAGAACCATCCCCTGCACCTGCCAAAAAGTCGTAGTATTGCTTCAGGCGGGGGTAAAAATAAGCCAGTAAGTCTGCGGATTGAGTCTTATTCCACAAATCGTAGAAAACATATATTTGCACAGGCACAGGCGATCCGTGAAGAATGAATGCAGATTGGTTTCCAACCGGTGTTGTGTAAGCATTGATACACTGGATAGCTTTGTTGATATCAATTTCAGACAATCCTAATGCTTCGAACCCAGAATCCCATGTATATAAGCTATTCCACCATTTACCGGGTGTGAAATGGCGGATGTATTGTTGCTGGGTATAAATCGGATATACAATGTTCGATAACATGGCAGCCCGCATCATTTTATTGCTAAACACGTAAGGATTCCCTTCGGGTAAGATTGTGTCTGCATGCTGATCGTTAAAGATTTTCAATTCAGACTGAATTTCTTTGGTCTGCGTAAAGGTTTCGAGCCGCTGTTTTACAAATTGAGCGCTTCCTTGGCAAATCAGAGCATACATTTCTGTAGAAGAATTAGGGGCGAGTTCTACCGGCCGCATAAACACATTTGTATAATGTCCAAGTCCATTACCACGAATGAAAGTACTGACATGATTCTGAACATTTTTACGGAAAAAAATGTCTAATTCATCATTCAACAGTTCCCGAACTATAAAAGACGAAAAATCCCAGGCTATACCATAATAAACTGGTACATCTGCATATTTTAAAACCAAACTGCGGTTTGCAGCATTCACCTGAAGGTTGGGTTTGAATTTTTTTTCAACAGGAAGTATTCTAACTTTGTTTATGTCTTTGTCTGCCCCCAGATAGATGCCGTTCAACTCAATAGCAGATCCTCCCATCGATTCCAAGGTGAGTTTTGCAATTCCTTCTTTTTCTATACTATAGGGTATTGTCAGCAATTCAAAATTTCCGCTTCCTTTAAATTCGAGGGTTTCGTTGAGCAAACCTGAAGCCTTGAAGACTGCAGTAGTATTTGCCCTGACCCGATACCTGAAACACAGTTTTCCGGAATGTTGATTGTTCAAAATAGGAATGACATAAGTGACGATATCTTTTTTATCGCGTCCAAATTCTTTAGCCAACGCACTTCCCCCGATATAATCTTTGCTACGGGCTTCTCCGCGCATCCAACCATTATAGACTAAATGATCCGTTGGCCTGGGGTTAGCAAATATCATTTCCTGATATGAAATGCCATTATACCATTTACAATCTGTCGGGAGTTCAATTACAACTGAAGGATAATCTTCAGGATAATCCAAATATGCCATGGTGTTTAATGCCAGATTTTGAGGAAGAGGAGTGTTATTCACGCAATTCATTCTCAATAAAACTGCTGAAGAATCAAGAACTATATAAGTAGCATCCACAAAAACCCGATCTTTCCATTCTAGTTCGTAGCGATAGGTAATACGGCTCATGTCTTTGCTGATTTCCCAGGGGAAATATCCAGATTCGTACAATACATTCGGGATCAGAACTTTACTGCGATAATAACCGGGCATTACGGACACATCAAATCGGAGGCCTTTTTGCAGATCGGGGATATGCGAAATGCCAGCGTATTTTTTCGAATAAGGTCCCCAGGGGGACAACGATATGTCGTGCGTATTCTCCAATTGTTTGTAATTCACAAGAGGCAACTGCTGTGCCATCAGTAAATTAAAAGAAATAAGTACTACTGCAAGTATAATAATAAAATTCTTTTTCATATAAACAGCTGAATTTAAGTCACAAATGAAACTTTTTTATATGATTGATGGTTTGAATTATGAAGATGAATAGTTCAAAGATCATTTGGTTATTGACATACTTATTGTGACGGTCATTTCCCCCCCCCGACAAAGCTGAGCCCACTCCGGAAAGTCAATCCCACTCAATTCTGACTTTTGGATCTACTGATATTCAGCAGATGTTTTAGTCAAAATATAACAAAAAAGGGTTGTCGGAGCGGACTCAAAGTTATATTTCAAATTTTGGTGTTACGCCAGAAATTTCAATTTGGTTTCTCTCTTTTATCTTTTTCAGAAATACTGTTATATTTTAAATTTTTGTAGTAATCCAAGGGTTTGTCGGGTTTTACTAGGTCTTTTGGAATTGGCATTTTTGAAAATGTCTGAAAATAAAGCACACACGAATTTCTCCATATTTCTGCTTCCTTTTCCTGCATAGCAAGCAACATTTTTACCTGTTGAAACCGTTCCGAATCAATAATACCATCAAGTTTATTCCAGGATTTTTGCATGCCTTTTACAGAATCAACACCGGCATAATACCGGTAACAAAGCTCGTCCCAAAGTATCTTACCCGATTTTACCCTGTAGTTCCAGTTTACATGATGAAACCAGAGCAGATATTTTTCAGGACAAGTCTTCAAATCACCCCACTCTTTTTCCACTTGTGGAAAATATTGACTTAACGCATTACTCCCTGTTTTTGTCCGATCAAAACCAATACCCAAGGAATCAGCTTTGTGGAAACTTGTAGACGTTCCATCAGAACGGAGTTTTTCTTTGCGCCATGGTGCAGGTCGATAATGGCTCCCGTCCATGAGAGTAGACAATCCCATCGGAGTCATATAGTTCACGGCTATTTCACGTGAATCCATCATCATTTTCTTTACCGGTAATAGGAACTTTTCATTGGAAGAAAAGGTCATTCTGAGCCAATCCTCAGCAATTTTCTGGGATGAAAGCTCTGGATCCCAGGCAAGGCGACCATATGCGTACCAGTTTGCTTGTGCAAAAGGATGACCACACCAGTTTGTATCGTTACCAATATTAGCAACACCAGCCATAGCCGATAAACTTTGGTTATCCAATTTACCTTCGATTATTTTTGCAACTGTCGAACCCTTTCCTTTAGCGTATGTATCTGAATTCAAGCATTCCTCATATAATGGTCCAAGGTATACCAGATGAGTAGCGAAACCAAGATATTCCTGGGTAATTTGAAACTCCATCATCAATTGTGTATTGGGCATTGCACCAAATAGCGGATGGAATGGTTCGCGTGGCTGAAAATCAATTGGACCATTCTTTACCTGAATTAATACATTCTTTCTGAATTTCCCATCCATTGGTTTAAATTCGTCATAAGCCTGTTTAGCTCGATCGTCTGAAACTTTACTGCTATAGACAAAAGCACGCCACATAACAATTCCACCATGCAGAGCCAAAATATCGGCCATCATATTGGCTCCATCAGCATGATTACGTTCATAATCCTGTGGTCCAGGCTGACCTTCGGAATTTGCTTTAACTAAAAAACCGCCAAAGTCTGGGATATACTTGTAGATTTCATCTACTTTGGCTTTCCACCAGGCAATAACAGTTGGATCCAATGGGTCGGCAGTTTTTAATCCTCCGATTTCAATGGGGGCGCTAAACTTGGCGGAGAGATATACTTTTATCCCATAGGGTCTGAATACATTGGCTAAAGCCTGAATCTTAGGAAGATAATTATCCGTTAATATCATGGCATCTGCATTAACGTTATTAAGCACGGTTCCGTTGATACCAATAGATGCATTTGCACGGGCATAATCAATATAACGTTGGTCAATATTTCCGGGAAGTGTCTTCCAGTCCCAAAGTGAAAGCCCGGCATAACCACGTTCAATAGAACCATTGAGGTTGTCCCAATGATTCAGTATCCGGTTCTTTATTTTCGGGGAGTTTATTATTGAAAGGTGTGCAATACTTTGTTGGGTCTGGAGCAGTTTGAGCAAATGAAAGACGCCATATAACACCCCAATATCTTTATTAGCAGTTATCACGATGCATTTCTTTTGATTAACAATTGTGTTGATAATCAGAAATCCTTCGTCCCCAAGACTTTTAAGCTTGCTATCCAGTTTTAAAGAAGCAATAAGCGGAGAATAATCAGGTGTACCCATAATGATACATCCATCATTAGTAGCTGATTTGGTAGCCTGTAGATCTTTTCCAAGTAACCCTTTCACCCCCCCCATTAGTTCCTTTTTAGCAACCGTAATGGTTTCGGAACTTCCTTCAGATACTAGTTCTCGGCAAACAGAGCGGTATTGGGCTAGCAAAGAAGGGTCGGATACTAAATCGTACCTCAGCCATAAGCGGTAACCGCTTTCTGCTTTGAGGTTTAAATTTGGAAATACAACAAGTATAATATAAATGAGAACCCTGTAGTATCTTTTGGATAAAGCTTTCATAATAGTGTTTTAAATTTTGAAAATTTATAAGTCAGTTTTAGTAGCTTTTTTTATGTAAATATGTTTAAGTCCTCTTATTTCTTTTATATCCACGTCACTCACGTTGTGCAAAATAAAAGTTGGACTACTGGATGTTTTCTGCGCTTTTATATCATAAAAAACGGCGCTCTTTACATCATCCAAAATAAAAGGTGGGCGGCCATCTTCCTGCATATAACTAACTTCCACATCATGCATTTTTAAATTCTTTACATGACGAAAGAAAAATCCATATTCAGGCATTGTATTCCATTTGTATGGCTCAGGATAGTCTTTTTCAAATTCAGGAACGATACGATTCACAGAATCTTTCAGGCCGCCTCCTTTATAATAAATTCTTATGTTGCTCAATTGCAGATCTTCTATATCATGGCCCGGAATTCCACTGATAATGGCTCCATGACGGGCATCAACATTGTATGCTACCAGATTACTAATTATAATTCTTCGGCACTGGCCAACTGCTAACGTATCAGGACCACGCATCCGTGCACCTAAACGGATAAAGATAGGAGCATTTACAACATCACGCATTGTAATGTTGGTGATGGCAATATCTTCAAGTGAGCCTCCATCAACAGTTTCTAATGCGAGACCTCGCGAATAATCGAACACACAATTGGAAATTGTTATATTCTTAAATCCGCCATTTGATTCTGTGCCTAATTTTATTCTTCCTGTTGTAGTACCGTCTGAATTCTTTTTAAGTGTTCTTTTGAATGTACCATCTAATAATGTTCCTTCATTGTAACCGCTCACCTGGCAATTGGTGATGGTTACATTTTCTGTTGCTCTTGCATAACCCAATGCAAACGAACTTTTTAAACAGATACCATCATCAAATGGAGTGTTAACGGTGCAATTGGAAATACGAACATTTTTACAACAATCAATATCAAAGCCATCACGGTCTGTATCAATTTTTAAATTATGAATCGAGAGATTATCAACACCTGTTGCAAGTAATGCAAAATGCCCTCCATGCAACACAGAAAAATCCTGGAGGGTAACGTTAAAGCAATTCTTTAAAGCAATTACTTTATTACCACCGCCTTTGGGTTGATTGGAAGTCTTTGTTATACCCTCACCCCAAATCAAACCTTGTCCCACAATAGATATATTATGCAGGTCTATTCCCCATATCAAACTATTCTTCCAGTGATTGTGTCCAAAATCCTGGTATTCATCGTATGAAGTTTTAGGCTCTGGATCATCATAACCTGCTGTGTTTGTTTCTTTAGCGCCAAGGATAATAGCTCCCTGATCTATAAATAAAGAAATGTTGCTTTTTAACCGGATGCTGTAAGAAGCATACTTTCCTGGAGGAAAATATATAGTACCGCCACCTGCATTGGCGGCTGCATCAATGGCTTTATTAATAGGATCAGAGTCAATTGTAGTTCCATTACCTTTAGCTCCAAAATCTTTTACATTATAAAATACATTTCCACTTTGAGCCTGTGAAGCAAAGGGAATGCCCACTACTAATAAAAAGAGCAGGAAAAATTTAATCTTATTTGATAATTGCATAATAATGGTAATTAAGCATAATTAAGTCCAGTATATAAAAAATATAAAAAGTTTATTGTTTGCAATTTCGGAAAATTATTGTAACTGCATATCAGTTATTTAACAAATTTTACCAAAACTGTAAATGTTAATTTACATCTTTTTAGACTGGACTTTTTGTTTTTTTTAACAAATTTTACACTCCATTAAAACCACCCAGGATTTTGAGGGTATGGCGTACCGGTTGTAACAGCATCAATTTGCGATTGAGGAATCGGTCTTAGTAAATGTTTGGGTACAACAAAATTCAGTCTTGCATCTGAATTATGTTTCACTATTCTCGATTGCATCTGTCCTGTGCGTGCAAGATCCCAATCTCTTATCATTTGACCACATAGTTCTCTGGAACGTTCATCAAGAATGAAATCTAATGAAAGGTCTGAAGGTTGAATATCCATTGCGGCAGCATTTCCGGTAGGATATGCTGCTCGTTCACGAATAATGTTTATGTTGCTCACTGCTTCGGTAATTTTGCCAGTCATAAATGCCGCTTCCGCTGCGATCAAGTAGGTTTCATCTAAGGTCCATACAATAACCGGCCTGTTCGAAGTTACCATCATATCGCTACGTTTTGTATCAAAGTACTTGTTCATTGCCGGGTACATCGAAATGGTGTATTTACGTGGGGGTATTAGCGAATAACGGGTAGAAGCGATCTTTGCATCTGTTACATCAACACCAGGCATGTAACACGCGGTATCTCCTAAAACAAATTTAGGTTTACCGGCTAAAGCAGGATTTACACCAGCAGGAACAGGATTAGGCCATTTAGGAATGCTCGCTGCATTATTACAATACCATACTGTTTGAAATATTTTACTGTATCTTGTATCATTGGTTTTATCCCTAAATACGGTATCTGTTAACCAACGGGTGGGCATGGCACGGTCGTATGATCGTTGATTTAAAATATCACGTTGCATACCAGGCATATTTTGATAAACTGGTACAAATAAATAACATAAATCATTTGTACCATTGTATGTAAGATTAGTTGTATGCTGTATGGTCCATAATACTTCAGTGTTACTTTCATTACCTTCGGCATTTATTTTTCCAAAATCTTGAAGAAGATTCAACCCCAATGTTGCTTTATTTGCGATAAGAGCCGTTGCAATATCATACGCGTTTTGATAATCGTTAGGATCTTTTGCCGAAGATCCGGCTCTGGTGAGATAAACTTTCGACAGAAGGTGTCTTGCAGCAGCAGCATTTGCTTTCCCTGGCAGCAAGCCACTGGTGAATGGACTTGCAGGAAGCTTTGCAATCGCATAATTCAGATCCTGGATAATGAACTTATATACCTCTGCCTGGGGATCACGTGTGGCAGATGTGGTAGGTAAACTTTGAAAATGTTTATTCAGAGTAACATCCCCCCAGAACTGCACTAATACAAAATAATAATTGGCCCTTAGAAATCTTGCCTCTGCTACCATCTTGTTCCTTGTGACAGTATCAATACTTGTTATTTTAGATGCATTATCTATCAGACCATTGCAGGTATTAATAAATGTGTAACAAGGTTCCCATACACCCGTTGAATACTTATTGGTGGGAATATAATTACTATTGTATTTACTAATATCGTTATTGCCGTCGCGTCCAGTACTGAATTCATCCGTACCAAGGCAGGTCAGCGTGAAAAAATTTTGTGATCCCCAAAGATTGCGCATGCCTGCATAAGCAGCATCAAGACCTGATTGAAAACCTTGGGGAGTAGCAAAGAAACCCGGAGTAAGCGATGATTGAGGGTTTTCTTTTAATTTATCAGTACATCCTGATATTATTAACAAACATGTAAATAATATTGCAGAAATTGAACATATCTTTTTCATAAAAAATGTTTTAAAAGTTACAAGGTAATATTAACACCAAATATCATTGACCATGTTGCAGGTGAATCTACATTCAGGGTGCCTGAAGTTTCAGGATCTATACCATGGTATTTATCGCGGTAAGGAGAGAAAAGAATAAATGGATCACTTACGGTAGCATAAATCCGCATAGACTTCATCCCTGTGCTTTTCATTAAAGATTGTGGCATGTTGTAGCCTAGGGAGAGACTTCTGATTTTAAGAAACGATGCATCAAAATAGGTTAAGGTAGATCCATATACTGCACTTGTTTGAGCAGAATTTGGCTTGGGCCACTCATTGGTAGGGTTATTCGGTGTCCAGTAATCAATATTTACATTGTTGTAAATGCCCTGGAGTGCATTAGTACCCCCGTCAAATAAAGAAGACGTGATAACACCACCAATTCTTGCAGCTGCAACTACAGTAAAATCAAAGTTCATATATGCAACTCTTTGTGTAGTTCCTCCTTCCCACTTGGGTTGGGGGGATCCTACTATATACATATCACCCGCATCTATTTTCCCATTCTTATTTCTGTCAGCCACTCTTATTTGTCCGATAACAGAACCGGTACCAGTTGTTGTCAATCCCAAGCCTTTTGCTGCAAGAGTGTCGGCACTTGTAGCTTGCCAGATACCAATCTTTTGATAATCATAAATTGAACCAATAGGTTGGCCCACAAACCACTTATTTCCAATATCTGCCGGTTTCCCATTGTATGTTGTAGCAAGTGTCGGATTCAATTGCGTTATTTGTCCACGGTTAATAAAGAAATTAAAATCAGAAGTCCATGTGATTCCATTTTTTTCCGTGCTTTGGATATTCACTGTACTGATATGTATCTCTATCCCTTTATTTTCCGATTTGCCGGTATTGGTTAAAATAGAATTCGGTATTCCGGATGTAGCAGGCAGACTTTGCGGTAGTATCATGTTGTTTGTATAAGCATGATATAATTCAATCGAACCGGAAATCCTGTTTTTAAAAAGTCCGAAATCAAGACCTGCATTAGCTGTAGATGTATATTCCCACCCTAAAGTAGGATTGGGAGCACCTGTTGGATAAAGACCTGTAGTAGTGGTTGTGCCGTAATTATAGACCAACGATGATAATAGTCCTAAAGTTTGATATGGACTTATTGATGTATTACCAACTGAACCATAACTTGTTCGCAGTTTCAAATATGAAAAAACATTTGAATTTGATAAGAAGGATTCTTTATTGATATTCCATGCAACGGCTACTGACGGGAATGTATGGTATTGATTCCCATCTGCCAGACGTGAAGAAGCATCTGTTCGCATGGCTAAGGTCAATAAATACTTATCATTATAGCTATAGTTTACTCTGGCCATATAAGAAAGTAGTGCGTATTCTGCCCGTGAGCCTGTCCCATTCAAATTTGAACCCAGGGAGGGATTAAAATATTGTGAATTATCGGACAATAAGCCAGAATAACCAAAGGAATTTGATGCTTTGACATTATCTTCAAAACTAAATAGACCCGTGAAGTTTATTTTGTGTTTGTTGGCAATGATTTTATCATAGGTCAAAATATTTTCAAGTGTATAATCACTATTTGTCCTCGTTTGGTTATTCGCACTTGAAAGACTGCCTAAATTAATAGTGGTTTTACTTGCATAAAAATTGCCATACACGTCAGACTGTAATTGTGCACCTGCATTTAATTTATACTTTAACCCATTAAATATATTAGCTTCAAGGTAAAAAGTAGTAAAAGATCCAAGTCTTTTCCTGTTTTCTATTACAGCTCCATCAATGAGATCTGCCAATGGGTTCCATACCCGGGTAGTAATTCCCGAAACAAAGGAATTGCGTAGTGCGCCTGTAGTATCATAAGGAGAAGAGAGTGGATTTGCTTTTAAAGCTTGTTCCACTTTATAGGATCCTGACGCAGAGTTTTGAGAATCTTCTCCATTGGTAATAGCAAATGTATTTAGTGAGCTGATACCTACTTTAAGAAATTTTGTAAGTTGCTGATCAAAACTAAACTTAAGCGAATAACGCTTAAAAGATTGTCCATAATAGATACCTGTTTCATTATAATAGCCTCCTGATATCGCATATTGTGTAGCATCAGTTCCACCGGAAACCCCTATCTGGTGATTGGTTGTTATACCTGTTTTATAAATTAATTTTTGCCAGTCAGTGCCGTGGCCTGTGGCAAGCCCCTGTTGTTCATCAGGGTAAAAGGCATCAGTCATTATCTTAGGATCATTAATACCTGTGTATGTACCAGGTTTACCTATATAATAGGCCCACTTTTTTAAAAGCGCAAATTGTTCTCCATTCATCATAGGAAATTCACCCAGGTTTTTATTAAAGCCTGTGTAGCCACTATATGTGATGATAGGTTTGCGTATTCCTAAGCTACCGCGTTTTGTGGTAACCAGGATAACGCCATTGGCGCCTCTTGATCCATAAATAGCAGTTGAAGAAGCATCTTTCAATACTTCTACGGAAGCTATATCATCCACGTTAAAATCATTAATATTTCCATCAAAAGGAATTCCATCAACAACCACTAACGGTGAGTTGCCGGCTTTTATAGAACGTGTACCTCTGATAAGTATATCTGGAGCCTGGCCTGGTTTGCTGTTTCCATTGCTTTTTTGTATGTCAATACCAGCTCCTTGTCCTTGTAATGCCTGACTTAAATTAGCTGCGGGGACATCTTTCAGGGACTGTGAACTAATTGAAGTAATAGCCCCTGTTACATCAGATTTCTTTCTTGTGCCATATCCAACAACGATAACTTCATCAAGAGATTTTATCAATGGTTGCATCATGATGTTAACTGTACTTTCTCCTGTTAACTTATGCTCTTGCCTAAGAAAACCTATATATGAAAACACTAAAGTTGAATTCTTGTCTGTTAAATCAACACTGTAATTTCCTTTGACATCGGTAAGAACGGCTTTTTGTGTTCCTTTTATTGCAACCGTTATTCCAAACATCCCCTGACCATCCTGATCAGTTACATTTCCGGAAACTTTGTATTTTGCCTGAAGTAAGTCCTCTTTAAGAGAGACCACCACAAGCTTGTTCTCCAGAATTTTATATTCAAAATCTGTTTGTTTAAATATCCCATCCAGAATCTGATTGAGACTTTCTTTTTCTGCATCCACATTAACCAACTTATCAAGATAAGTAAAGGCATCGTTATAAAAAAACCGATACCCACTTGATTTCTCAAGCGTAGCGAAGACTTCTCTCACTGATTTCTGTTTCATATTAACAGAAAGCCGATCATTTTGAGAAAACCCATTAGATGCAAAGCCCAGGTTAATGGAAAGAATAATAATGGTAAAGATTATTTTCATAATTAGGAGTACTTGATGTTTTTTCCTGTTTATAGAAAAACACGATGTTTTTTTCATAAATTTGTTTGTTGTTAGTTAAACATAAACTCGATTGCTGTATTGCAACACATTCAGTGTTTGTGGATCACTGACTCCATTCGAAGGGGGGAACAAGTACCAATTGTTTCCCTTTTTTTTCTGTATATCCCTTTTTACATAAGCATTGTTTTACTTAATTATTGAGTGAATAGCTTTTCGGATTCCTCATGAATTTCACGTATTTAGAAGCTTCTCGTGTGTTTTCTTTAATTACGACAGCTTTTTTATTGATGGTATAATCGATTGGGGAAATAGTTTTAATTACATTTAATACCTGTTCAATGGTCTCGTCTTCAAGGGTTCCGGTAAAACGCAAATTTTTCACCGTTTCGTTTTCAAATTCAAAGGTGACGTTGTATTTGCGATTCAGCTTAACGCATATGTTTTCAAGTGTTTCCCCTTTAAACATCAATCGATCATGAGTCCAGGCTACGATGGGAGCAATATCTATTTTATCCGAAATAATCGGTTTGATATAAAGTTCTTTGAGCGCTATTTTTTTGGTATTAACCTTCTCATTTTCTTTTATATTGCTTTTAGAAATTGATAATTGATCGTCTGCTTTTACATAAACAGCACTTTGATTGGGCGATAGACTTACTCTGTCGCTTCTGTCAGTTTTACTCCCTCCCTTTGTAATTTCAACAACCCCTTCAATTAGGGTAGTTTCAATCAATCGTTCGTTCTTATATGCTTTAACATTAAATTCAGTTCCAACCGCACGAATATTGATGTTTGCCGCATTTACAATCATCGGGATTTTTTTGTTTTTTGCTACCTTAAAATAAGCTTCACCTTCTAGAAATAGATTTCTATTTTTAATATTGAAATCAGAATAATACTTTATTTTACTTCCTGCGTTAAGTAAAACATGTGAACCATCTGGTAAAATAATTTCAGATTTAGCACCCAATGGTGCTATAATTTCACAAAAAGAAAGTGAACTTTTATTTAAAAGCGCACCATCGCTGGTAAGATGCATATAAATAACTCCGATAATAAATGCCGGGATAAAAATGGCTGCAACTTTTGCACTAATTTTAAATAGGTGAATGATTTTGTTTTTTCGTTCAATTTTCAAATTCTCTTCTTCAATCGTTTCGTGATCCTCTATCTCTGTAATAATGCGTTTGTATATAAGATCAAAATCAACCGTACTTTCAATAGCGGTTTCATCAAATTCATGTAAATGTTGTAACAATATTTCTTTTACTGATAACTCACTTTCAGGCATCATCAATAAGTTATAGAGTCTGAGTTTCTCATCAGGGGAACACTTTCGTTCAAGATAATTGATTAAAAGCTTTTTTAAGTCGGCAGGTGATTTAGATTCCATATTTCTGGGGTGTTACAATTAATAATACAACTAAGTACTATGAAGTACTCATAAGAAACGTTAATTTAAAAAGAAAATTTGATTGAGAAACTGTTTAAAATTGTCCGTAGGACATAAATATCAATAGAGAGATCGTTATCATTTATCTTTTCCCCGTAGGGGATTAACGATTAATGTTAATGCCCTACGGGCAAAATAGGTGGGAGAAATGAATTTCTATTGATATAAATGCCCTACGGGCAAAAGATTAAACAATATTTAAACAGTTTCTAAATTTTTTTAAAAAAACAAAAAGCAGAACCAAAAGAAGAGTTCAAGCTTAAGGTTGTCTTTTATAATTTTAAGTGCACGATAGATTTGATTTTCAATAGTTCGTACAGAGATATTTAATTCGGTCGCAATTTCTGCATGAGATAATCCTTCAAATCGGCTGAGATTAAATATCTCTTGTTGCCGGGGAGGCAATGATGCCAGAATATTATCAATCTGCCTTTTTAAATCTTTATAGAAAATTTCATCATGAGATATATCTGTATTTTCATCAAAAGCAATTAATTCATTTTCGTAATACCGATTCCTGACGGCTTTCTTTTTAAGAAAATTATAACACGCATTGACAGTCGATTTATAGATAAAGTTTTTAACCGACTTCGTTTCATTTAGCGAGTAGCGTTTTTCCCAAAGGCTGACAAAAACAGATTGAACTACTTCTTCGGCTTCGGCACTGTCATCAAGATAACTCAGGGCAAAGTAGTACAATTTCTTATTGTATCGGTTAAACAGTACTTTAAATGCTTCCTGATTGTCGTTTTTTAGATCGACGACCAATATGCTTTCCTGTAAATCCGATTCCATCATTGATTGATTGTCCTATTTGAGAACTGCAAAGTTATATTTTCTTAAATACAAATTCGTATGAATTTTAAAAAGAATAATTGGCAATTCAACTCTTTTTTAAAAAACTGGTATTCCAATTTTAGATTATAATTGTTCTCCGTCATTTAACATGATCGTTATTTTCTAAACGGAAATAATTATTTTTCAAGAGAAAAGTTTGTTTTGAACCAGAAGTAAACTTTAATTGAAAATGAATAATGCAAAAATCAAAAGGGAAAAATTAGGGAGTCAGGTACACTTTGTTCTCGTCTATTGATTTTAAAAATCAATTACCTTAGCAGGGTAATGATCTATGGGAGGTTTTAAAATATAAAGGAATGGAAAGTACTGAACGCAAAAAACACTGGGACACGATTTATCAGTCGAAGGATCTTAAAGATTTAAGCTGGTATCAGCCAATGCCGGAGACTTCGTTGGGCTTCTTTAAGCAGTTTGATGTGCCGTTGACGGCTAAAATCATCGACGTGGGCGGTGGAGATAGCTTGCTGGTTGATTGTTTACTGGATCTGGGCTATCGGGATATTACGGTTCTGGATATATCGGAGGCAGCGCTGGAGAAGGCCAAACAACGACTGGGAGAGAGGGCCGGCACGGTGAAATGGATCGTTGCTGATGCGGCTACTTTTAAGCCGGATGAGAAGTATGACTTCTGGCATGACCGGGCGGCATTTCATTTCCTGACGATGGATGAGGAGATCGAAAACTACCTAAACACGGTTCAACAAAGCATTAATCCGGGTGGGATTCTGGTGATTGGGACTTTTTCGGAACAGGGCCCCAGGAAATGCAGCGGCATTGAAATCAGACAGTATTCTGAGGTTTCGATGACGGATAAGTTGAAAAACTGGTTTGAGAAGATCAGGTGTATCACGGTTGATCACAAGACGCCGTTTGACACTATCCAAAATTTTATTTTTTGCAGTTTCAGGAAAAAAGAGGGTTCCTGAAAGGCATAAAAGGGGATGGATTTGAACCGCGTAGGGACAGGTCGCGACCTGTCCCTGGTTATTAATTACTCTGCTTTCTCACTTGACGGGGGGGCATCGTTTACAGCGCTTCCCCAGTTATAGTTGGCTTTGCTACCCATTTGAAGAATCAGCTTGCCTCCGTTGATCAGATCCCGGTGACTGAACCATGGTTTTGTCCAGACCTGTCCGTTCAGTGTGGCTGACTGAATGTACTTGTTTTCTTTGGAGCAGTTCTTTGCGATGATCTCAAATGTTTTTCCGTTTCCAAGATGGATTTTCACATCTTCAAATTGTGGGCTGCCTATATTGTAAACAGGCATTCCCGGGGTTACGGGATAAAATCCCATGTCAGAGAAAACTACAAAGGATGTCATGCCGCCTCCATCTTCATCACCGGGTACTCCCATCAGATCGTTCCTGAACCATTGGTCAAGTATTGCACGAATGCGTTTCTGTGTCTTCCAGGGCTGTCCTGCATAGTTGTACAAATAGGGAATATGAAATGAAGGTTCGTTGGAGATTGAAAATTGTCCTACATTGCCTGTTTGGTCGGGTAACTGGGCAAAGAATTCAAACTTGCTCTTGCCCAATGGCTGAGAAAACATGGCATCCAGATTGGTTGTGAAAATTTTATTCCCACCCATAAGGCTGATCAGATCGGCGACATTGTGCTGAACATCCCAACGATAGATCCAACCATTGTTCTCGTCATAGTATTGACGGGCTCCTATGCCTCCTGAAAAGACATAGTCGAAGGGGGTGATGAAATTGCCGTCACTGTCTTTGGGATGGAAGAAACCGGTAGTGGAATTGAACAGGTTACGGTAGTTGTAAGAAGCCTTCAGAAAATATTTGTAATCATCTGTCTTGCCCAACTCTTTGGCTATCTGCGATAAACACCATTCATCGTAAGAGGTGCCAAGGGTGACTGCTACGGGTTGACGTAGCTCAAAATCAGTAACTTCGGGAAAGGTTTCCTTTTCGCCTGTTTTTAGGGCCGGGATATATCCGTGTTCTTTGTAAAACTGGTCCAGCTTCCCGGCAGGTTTTCCTGACCAGGGAGCCAGTGTCTTTTCTGTAATGGCCCCTTTACAGGCCAGATAGGCTTTCTCAAGATCAAACCCGCGCAACCCTTTGCGGTAGGCATCGATGACAGAGGCAACGCCGTGGTTTGAATTCATTCTCCTGCTGTCGCCGGTGATCTCGGGGAAAGTAGGCCACCAGTTATGTTCGGTCTGGGCCGTCATTTCTAAAAATGAGTGGAGGATATTTTCTTCTTTCTTTGGATCAATCAGGATCCTGAGTGGATGGTGTGCACGGTATGCATCCCAGATCCAATCGTCGGTATAAAAGGTATTACCATTGTCATTGTGGACTTTTCCGTCGGAGGCGCTATAGTATCTGCCATCTTCAGAGATACAGACAGGGCGCTCGAAGGTGCGGTAGAAGGAGGTGTAAAAGACTGTTTTTTCGTTGATGTTGTTTCCGGTTACTTCGATCTTGCCAAGGGATTCGTTCCAGATCTTGCGACCTGTTTCCTGTAAAGCTGCAAGATCGTAGTTCTTTATTTCCCGGTTCAGATTCTTTTTTGCCTGATCTTCGCTGATAAAAGAGATGCCATAACGGAGGCGGATGGTCTTTGTTCCCTTGTTGTACTTCAGCACCACGCAGGCATTTTTTCCTGTAGATGTTGTTCCGGTAATTAGTGTGTTATTTTTTAAAAGCTGTGTGGCTTCAGGAGCTTTTTCGGGTTGTAGATAGAGGTAGACGCGGGTATTGTTGTCAAGTGACTGATAGCCCGAGACTGCTTGTCCGTCCCATCTTAGGGCTCCGTTGCGAGAATTCAGGATGAGATAAGCAGGAAGATCACGGGTGAAGCTGAGTGTATACAGGGCCGATTGATGAGAGACGGCTAAGTGTACTTCTGTTTGTTGATCATCGAGGTAAACAGAATAGGAATAGGGGGTTATTTTTTCCTGATCGTAGCTGTATTTGATGACGGGAGTGATTGCCTTTTCATCGCCCTGGAAAGGACTCAGGTTAAAGGCTGAGCTTCCACGATGGCTGGTTACTTCCAAAGGCAAACCCCTTAGCAGATCACCGGTATAGTCTCCCCGTTCAGGATATACGCGCAGAAAACTGTTCGGAAGATGAATTGTGGGATAGGTTGGCACCAGGAGATGGCTGATATTACCAATGTAGGGATTGACAAAGTCGACAGGGCTTTTGGTGCCGGTATTGGTTGCCTGGTTATTTTTTTTGTTTTGACCTTCAACCTGTGTAGCGAAAAGAAAGACAATTAGTGCTAGAACGAACCAGGTCTTTTTAAAATAGTTATATCTCATAAATTTAGTTTTTTACAATAATTAGTTCGTCAATTTTTTTAGCATTTTGATCAAATACTTCATATGTCAATTTTTTTGCATCAATTGTCATCAAGGCATAGTTATACATTTTTTCTGTCGATGTAAAAGCCATTGTAGGCATCTCTTTTCCACCCAAACCCTGTGGTGAACCTCCTGCAGTTCCGTTTGTGATGTATACTGTTCCTTTGTCTTCAGTAGTACGAATTCCTGCGTAAACCGGATAGTGGCGTTCATATACATGCCTATGACCGGAAAGACAGAGATCAACATGAAACTTATCAAATAGCGGAGAAATGGCTTCTTTCCATTGTTGAACACCACTTACACCATATGCATATAACGGATAATGGGTGTAAGCCACAATCCATTGAGTTTTGGGGTTACTACGTGCTTTAGAAAGGTCTTTTTCAAGCCATAAGTATTCCTTTGAAGTAGGGTTATACCTCAATAATCCTTTATCGGAAGCCGTCTTTGCAAATCCTGAAAAGATGCAAACAAAATGCGTGTTGCCATAATCGAAAGAATAGTCCAAACCATCTAATGGGAGTGAAAATAATTGACCAAAAGAAGAAAAGGGTTTTTGGAAATTCTCGCCTAACCGGTTTTCAATGTCATGATTTCCCAATGTTTGCATCATGGGTGCAATGGCGTTAAGCGGTTGAGAAACAGTCAAAAATCTTAACCAATAGGGTGTTATTGAACCATTTTCGACCATATCTCCCATATGTAAAGTGAAGTCGGGTTTTAATAGTACCAGATGATTTATGATTAAGGTTGTTTTTTCGAACTGCTCATTAGAATCATTATTTTGGGTATCGCCCCAAACACCAACTTTGACAATTTGTCTTTTGCCCGAAAGAGGTGCTGTTTTGAATGAATAATTTTCGCTCCAACCGTCTTCTATGGAACCACAACGGTAAATATAAGTAGTAGAGGGTTTGAGGTTATTCAATAAAACTTTTTGAAAAGATGTGCCTTCTGAAATAGTTTTTTTGGCTTTTACTGTAGTGAAAGCTGATGTCGCAGTACCGTAAACCACATATTCCTGATTTTGCAATCCTTTCGATACCCAGGAGATCGTCATTGACGATGCGGGATTTACTTTATCACCTGACCAACTCAGGTGAACCTGATCAGGTTGGGCATATGCTCCTCCTCCCAGGATAGTTAATGCCAATGTCAGTAATAAATTGTGATTTTTAGAAATCATATAATTTTTTTATTTATACCGTTAATGAAGGATAAACACTTTTCAGAATTTGAATATTTGGTTGTCAAGACCAATTAGTTTACTCTTAATAGTTTCATCATTTTTTTAGCAATATCAGTGTTCTCCATAAATCCTGTAAATTGATCAGCCCCGGGTCCAAAAGCAAAAACCGGAACCGCAACGCCTGTATGTCCTCCTGTTGAATATTTTGCAACAACCTTTCCGGTTTTAAAATCACCTCCATTGATAGTCATTCCACCTGTCTCATGATCAGCAGTAACAATGACAAGTGTTTCGCCATCTGATGCAGCAAATTTCAATGCTGCACCAATTGCACGGTCGAAGTCAAGTGTTTCGAGAACAACTCCAGGCGTTTTATTTTCATGGGCAATAAAGTCGATTTCTGATCCTTCGATCATAAGAAAAAAACCTTTGGAGCCTTGCGAAAGAATATTTAGAGCAGTTTGAGTTGCTGGAACAAGCATATCACCACGTTCAGGCATTGGCTTGTTATGTTCCGGGGCAGTAAGTCCGGCCAGTTTTCCGGTTTTTACTTTCCTGATATCATTGATGTTGTAAAGAACCTGGTATCCTTTATCTCTCAGCTCTTTGCTCAGATTTCTTCCATCTTTCCGGGTTTCGAAGTTTTTTATTCCTCCGCCTATAAAAACATCAATGTTGGTTTTCGTTAATTCGAGAGCGATATCCTCATAACTGCTTCTGGAATCGACATGGGCAATAAAGGAGGCAGGTGTAGCATGTGTAATAGAAGATGTGGAAATCAGTCCTGTCTTTAACCCTTTCTTTTCGGCAAGTTCACGAATGTTTGGGACGGATTTCTTGTCAGAATCAACACCAATTGCACCATTATACGTTTTAACTCCCGAAGATAGTGCAGTGCCGCCTGCTCCCGAATCTGTTGTGTAATTATCTGATGAATAGGTCTTGGAAAAACCACAGTTTTTAAAGTTCTCAATATAAAGATGACCCCTGTTAGCTGTCATTGCGGAATACACCTGAACCAAACCCATCCCGTCTCCAATCATCAGGATTATGTTCTTGGGCTGTTTATTGCTTTTAGGCTCTATATAATGTTGTACTTCATAAAACGCACCACCGGGGTATATTTCATTTAAAGCCTTGTTCTTTGGGTCTTTATACTCTTCCTGACCATAACATGTGAAAGAGAAAACCCCAATTATCAGAATATTTAATATCAAATATTTAATAAATTTTATCCAAATTTTCATAGTTGGTTTTTTAGTTTAAATGCACAGTATTTTATTTTTTTGGTATTTCCTGTTTAAACGGTATTTCTTTGCGTAACATTTTAGTGGCTTGACCTGTAAGCCATAAATAATAATCTGAGGGAGTTTCCTTATCAACCGGGGCAAACACACTTTCCCCAATTGGAACAGTATGAGCACATTTAAAAATTGCTGTGCCTTCGTCAATTTCATCAAACATGGCGACATAGAGCATCTCTGATCCAACTGAGATGGCTCCGGATAATTGTTTCCAAAAAAAACTGCCATTGTTGCGTGGGATCTGATTGGTTGGGGAATCCGGGTTCATGTTGTGCCAGCTAAAACCAGGGAATACTGTAGGTACATAATCAACTTTATTTTCTTTACACCATGCAATGTCTTGCTGAATAATCTCTTTATATTTTGGGTATGTCGTTTCATTAAAGCGGCCAACCAACCATGGATGAACTATATCTACTTTGCGAATGATGGTGTGGAGCAGTTCATTGGGTTGGGTGTCCTGAGTCAATGTCCGCCAATAGGTTGGTACACCCAACATTACTGAGAAACCTCCATACTCAGGGTCGTTTTTAAGAAAATCAACTATTTTATTTACATCTTCAAGACTGTATTTCCGTCCATCGTTAAAACCGGCTCCCCAAACTGTGACTAAAGGTTTTCCGTTATGACACAAATACTGAGGTGAGCGATTTTTTCCAAGTAAATCATATTGACGGACCAATTTTCTCCAATCTTCTTTTACAATGTCCACATCTCCAGAATCCATACCCGAAAGGTCGTACATGATACAAATCACACGATCGTATTTAAGTGATGAATTAAAAGCAGAAGCCAATACTTTCTGATTGTGTCTGTAACTGACCGGTGTTTTTAGGTTGGTTACAAACCGTTGAACGAAAACGCCATCAATACCGTATTCCTTCATCCATTTAAAGTGCAGGTCAACAGTGCTTTCGTCATATGAACTGAAAAGTGTAGCCTGTTGTCCGTCTGCAAAAGAGAAAGGTGATTTATATTGTTTAGGGTATTCCGACATTTCGGGCCAGAAATCGAATTTACAGTTACCAGGTTCAAGTTTTGCTCCTTTCCGATAATGATTCCATCCTCGTTCTGCCCCATCACCTTCAGCATTAAACCAGCCCTGATATCCGGCCATAATCAACCCTTTATAGGAAGCCGATTTAAGCTTGATTTTATTTTCAGTTTTACTCTGAGAGTTAAAAGAGCTTAAAAATCCATAACAAGCCATTATCAGAACAATACAAAGCCCAATATTTAAATATTTTCTTATTTTTTTCATTACAGGATGATTATAAGTTTTTATTTTGCATATTATGCTGTAAATCAGTTATGTTTATAGTTTGGGAGGGCTTAACAGAGAATCCGTTATAGTAGTTCATCATTATATTATGAGCTTTAGTATGAATAGATAAAATACAGTATCCGGGTAAATCTGTTTTAAAGAAATTGTTCACATATTTTTTTTCTTCTTCGAGAATTCTAAACCGGATATCCTGATTGAAGGGTTGCCAATCAGGATTTGATTTGACCCATTCGCCACCTTTATACGCTGTCTCGGTTTTCTTGGGGGATCTGGAATCAAAACTACTAATCACACTGTTGACCATGATTTGAACTACAGGCCCAGAAGGAGTTTGACGACTTAAAACAGAATATTGGTGCAGGTGTGCACATAAAACTATGGCTTTGTTCTTGCCTAAAAGATTCAGAAATCGGTTCCTGAGTGTCGAATCCTGAACCGGACGTCGAATACCGCTTAATAGGTGCCAGCAATGGTCAGTAACAGGAATCACGGGTTGATGCGTCAAAACAAATTTGTAAGTTGCTGTTGATTTGGCAAATGCAGATTCAAGAAAAGACACCATTTCACTTTCAGGAAGATTCTGGTCGACACTAAAAAACTGGTCAAGAACAAAAAGTTCTACTTCGTCCGATATTTTAAAAGTGTACATACCATTTCTGATTTTTTTCTTTACCTGACCTTCAATGAAAGGACAGATAATTTCACGCCATGCTTCCGGTTGTCCCGGGCTATTGCTTACATCGTGATTCCCTTTGATTAGAATCCAGGGTACTTTAATATCGACTGAATTTAGAAGATCGACAGCCTCCTGGTCCATTTTTTTTGCCAAAACCAGATTCCCGGCAACGCCTTCAACAAGATCTCCTAATTGAGCAACTGCTTTAACAGAAGGGGTTATAGCCAGCGTTTGATTTTTTATCAGATGAAGAAACTTACTCATGTATTTTGACGTATATTGAGGGTATTCTTCCATTATCTGTTTTAAATCCTGTGGTCTGGTCTTTACATAATCCATATCATGATCTTCAATTCTATCGTAATGCAAATCGCCTAAAACAATAAAGCTCACATCTTGTGAAAATGCATATAATCGAAAACATAACAGCGTAATAATCAGAAAAATTTGCCTGGCTCTTTTCATTCTACTATAGGTTTTTTGAATTGTTGAAATTCAGGTATGAAGTAGTATAACCCAAATATAGGTACCGTTTTTTAGGGTTTTAGTAGTTTTGCAAGATCGATTGTATCATAAGGTTCATTCCCGAACGCAGCCCAATACTCAAGTTTAATGCTACCTGTTTTGCTGTCGGTTTTAATTATTCCATATCCCGGAAGATCTGTTTGTTTGAAAAAAGTAACATATTTTGCTTCTTCAGTCAACATTGCTTTTCTGGTTTCCAGGGTTTGAGGCTGATAATCGGGCAAGTTCGTGGCTAAGGACGGGCCATATTCTGTAACTACTTTTAAAGGGGTTTGATAATTCCTGTCCTTGATCACACTGATTATCATAACCTGAACAATTGGACCGTAAGGAGTTGTCCTTCTTACAACCGAGTAACGATGCAGATGTCCGCACAATACTATTGCTTTATGACGGGCTATTACTTCAAGGAGCTTTTCACGTTGAGATGGATCTTGTCTTAAAGTATGCCAGCATCTTTCCGTAACCGGAATCACGGGTTCGTGGATTGCTACAAATTTGAATTTAGCTTTAGATTCTGAAAGTTCTTTTTCCAGAAATTCCGGCATGTTGATACTTTTATCCCAGGGATCCAAACAAGTTACTTGGACATCTCCAGAAGTATATGAATAACTGGCATTTTTGATTTCCGGGTTATGGGTTTGTTCTCTGAACATTGGCACATAAATTTTTTGGAATGCCTCAGGTGCTCCCGGACCTGTAATATCATGATTGCCTTTAACAATGATCCATGGTACAGATAATTCGGTTGATTCAACAGCTTTTTTTGCATTTGATGCCATTTGTATGGCTTTTTCATTTGTGCCGGCCAGTCCTTCAGACAAATCACCCAACTGGATCACGGCTTTAATGTCTGGTTTAACTGTTCGAATTTTCTGACGTAATATTTTTGTAAAATCGATCCAGTTCTTTTCTGTATTAACACTATATTCCTTGGTAATCTGTCTTAGATCATCAGGTTTTGTGCTTAGCCAATTCATGTCATGATCGCCTAACAGGTCATAATGTATATCACCTAAAATCAGGAAACTGCTTTTTTGAGCAAAAGACTGAAAAGATAAAATTGCAGACAGAGCAATTAAGAAAAGTATTTTTTTCATGAAAGTGTAATTATTATAGAATCTTTATTTATGGAAATTGATTTAGCAATACAAAAAATAATTCCTGTGCATTTACGCACAGGAATTATTTTTTTATTTTACTTTAAATTGACTTTTTGTTATACCTAGATAATCAGTTCCATATTCAGTAGTTGGTTCAATGGTTGTTCCATATTGAAAGTCATTCCAAGAATTAATCATTACAATTCTTTTATTTCCCAAATTCCTTTTCGCCACATTACAATTATCGGTATAAAATTGAGTAGATCTGGTCAGGTTGAAGTTTTTGCTGGCAGGAGTCATTATCTTATCATCAAAGCCCGGGTAAACGCAAGGCACAAAATTAGTGCCCCAAACTTTTGTTGAATCGCTCCAGTTTTTGAAACTTTGATCAGTAAATGCAGGATAAAATACCGCTCTGTCATATCCATAATTCCCATTACAAGTCCAATTGCTTAATACAACTGCATCAAAGTATTTAAGAACAGTAGAGTACCTCTGTGAAGGCAACCAACCACTGGATATTTCTGCAATTATAAAAGGTGTTACTCCTGCAAGTTTTAAATCGGCTCTAAGTGCAGGTATAACAGTAGTATAGTCGATACTGGTGGTTGCAGAAGAGGCCAGATTTATCGGGGTAATCATAATTACCGGATTGCCATCAATCTTGAAATAGTATTCCTTGCTAAAATGTGTAGTATTAAAAGACTTAAATTCATTCAGCATAGTGGTAAGTTTCGTACCCACAAGAGGTGATGCATTGGTGGCTTTTATATGTGCAGTATTGTAGTTAATGACCATTTTTACTGCTTCTGTTCTACCAGTAATAAAACTTGTCAGCAACGGATCTGATGTCGTCCCATCCCAGGGGAAGGTAAAATAATCAATACCTCCAAGATCTGCCCATGCACGGTGTTGTGTCATAGTAGCAGGGGTAAGTGCATTATATTCTCCAAGTTGTGGCTTATAGGTGTATTTCTTAGCCCAATCGGCGGCAATGTAATTTTTATAGAAGGCTCCCACTATGACATTTGTTGTAATATCCACTTGTGGAATAGGATAATTAAAATTTGGTGGTAAATGCTCATCCACTTTTTTACAGGAGCTTATTACGAATGCTATAATTATCAGATAAATTAATTTTTTCATCTTATTTCAGTTTTGAAATTATTAGAACGGAAGATTTGGATTTTTTACATTTGGTAGTCCAAACCATAATTTTGTAAAGAGATCATCGGGACCACCAAGCCAGGTCACGGCCTTAGTAATCTCAACTGAATTTGTGGAATATTCTGATCCGGGATAAGGAATTCTGTCAGGAATATATTTGTATTCTCCATCATAAGTGCCAAATTGAGGCTCAAACTCCAGAATTCGTGTTCGACGAATCAATGCCCATGCGTCAACACCTTGGTTAGGTATAGCAAGCCAATGTTGCATTACAATTTGTCGAATATAATTACCCGCGTTGATATAACTTGAACAGATACCCATCCAGTCTTGAAATGCTGCAGAACGTCCGGTAGTATCGGATGCAGTTCCCCATTTTATTCCCGGTGTATTTTTGTAAGTTGAAGCTTGAGCTGTAGTAAGTCCATAATGGCTGTAAGAGGCGTCTATTCCTTCGTAATAATAGGTGTCAGCTTTGGTGTCTTTCCACATTCCCTTTAGAGCTGCTTCAGCTTTTAAAAAACAGGCTTCAGCATAAGACAGAAATACATATTCAGCATCAGGTTTTAAGAATAAGGCGCCAATATATGAGTAATCATCCTGTTTTAACAATGAATGTGGGTTTGTATGTGTTGTATAAGCACCGCCTCCACCATATGAGATGTTTTGTCCAAAATATTTACCAATAGAAGGACCTTGTTTTGCCGGTTGTCCATAAATTGGAAGTCTTGCATCGCCATAAGGAAGAGTATGATAAACCAAAGACTCACATAGGACAGGGATTGATGCTTTATTTGCTGTGTAATTATATACAACACGATTGTAAAGATAACTCCATGAATCGCTTGTTATCCCCCAGTTCATTTCTGCATTCTCAGCATCGGATGAAATAATTCCTGTTGCATCTGAAGCAATTTCCTGTACAACACTTTTAGCTTTTACAGCATCTGCATTTGAAATACGCATAGCTAATCTAAACCTGAGTGTATTAGCAAACTTTTTCCATTTCAGTAAGTCACCACCATATATTTTGTCTGAAATTGCAGAATATTTATCTCCGCTAAGGTTAATAGCTGCAGCATATTCTTTTAGCTGATCCAAAATTGAAGTATAAACATCCTGCTCTTTTTGATATTCAACAGCAGGAGTCCCTTCTAATGAAGCTGCCATAGGAATACTACCCCAAATCGAAACTGTATTAGAATAAATATAAGCTTTCCAGATTTTTGCAATTACTACACGATTCGAATAATCAGGATTATCTTTGTATAATTCGATAATTTGATTTACAGGTTGTAAACAACGAACATAAGTGTTACTCCAATAAGTATTGTTAGGACCAACACTATTTGTGTACCTTTGAAATTCTCCCTGAAAACCTGAAAAATAATGAGAATAATTAAAGAATACAACACCATTCATATCTCCACCATAAAGATTCTGAGTTTCTCTTTGTGAAGTAGTTAATAAAAAATCGGGTTCGACCTTAACAGGCTTATTGGGATTGGTGTTAATGTCCTCAAAGTCAGATGTACAGGAAAATAATCCAAGTAAGATCAATAAAAATATAAGATAAGTTTTCATAGTTTTTTATTTAAAATTGAAGTCTGATATTGAAACCATAAATAGCATTGGGAGGTAATGAACCGTTTTCAATCCCTTGTCCATTTCCGGATGTTGAAGTCGCTTCAGGATCGATACCATGAGGTGTATTTGAATACAATAACAGTAGGTTGCGTCCGGTTATAGAAAATCTGGCTCCTTTAATAAGCGTCTTTGTCAATAATCGAGAGGGAAGGGTATAGCCAATAGATACTTCACGCAGTTTAACATATGAAGCATCGTACATAACGAAATCAGCAAAGTTTGGTCTTGCATATTCATAGTTTTGAGGAGTCATATATTTTAAATTTTGTGTGCCATCACTAAACCATGCATCCCAACGTGCACCACCAGTTAATTCTGCTGTGCTTTCACCCCAAATTACAGACCTCAGATAAAATGCATCACGTCCTTGCAACGTTTCTGCTGTCATTCCGTTGGTAAGCATCATTGAAATTGTTCTCGAATATATTTTTCCGCCAATCTTGACATCTAATAAAGTATACAAGTCAAAGCCTTTGTATGAAAAGGTATTGCTAAAACCGGCCAGCCAATCAGGGGTTGCAGATCCCAATGGCATATCTGTTACTTTTTGCAATAATCCTCCTCCATCTTCGATCAACATTCTTCCCTGGGCGTCTCTTTTAACTCCTAACCCTCGCATAAAAGCATATGGTTTACCTACTTCAGCATAAACATATAGATAACTTGAGCTGTTTGCCAATTGGAATCGTGTTATGCTATCTTTGAGTGAAACTACCAGCGAATTGTTTTTGGAGAAATTAATGCGACTTTCCCATTTTAACTTTCCCTTATTCAATATTTTACCAGTCATACTCAGCTCATAACCCCAGTTTTGAATTTCGCCGGCATTATATAGTCGTTGGATGTATCCACTTGAAGTTGGTAAGGAAGCAGATATTATCTGGTTTAATGTTGAAGAATTATAATAGGTTCCATCTATTGATAAAAGATTATCGAAAAATCTAAGATCAAACCCGGTTTCAAACGATGTTGTTTTTTCAGGTTTCAAATCAGGATTGTTCATAGTTGTTCCAACGGATGCCACTGTGGCATTGTTAAAGAGGCCATTGAATGAATAAGTCTGACTTAATTGGTATGGATCAGCATCATTTCCTACTATTGCATATGAAGCCCTTACCTTAGCAAAACTCAAAAATTTGCTCTTCATCTTCAAAAAATCAGTAATCAGAAAAGTACCACCAATTGAAGGATAGAAATAGGAGTTATTTTGGGATGGTAATGTTGAGGACAAGTCATTACGTCCTGTAATGTCAATATATGCAAAATTTTTGTATCCAATAGATGCAGCTCCATAAACTGAATTAAGACGCTTTCTGCTTATATTTTGTGAGACAATGGGATATTCTTTGGCATTGGACAGATTGATTAAGCCCGGTTGTAATAAAGAATTGATCCGAGTTTCCCGATTTTCATATTTTGAGTCGAACCTTGTAACACCTAAGGTTGCTACCAATGAGAAATTTTTAAACTTTTTATTGATTGATGCCAAACCTTCAAGGTTGATATTTTGCTGGGCAGTATTAAATGTACGGAGGAATCCATCTGGATTGCTTGCAATAATAGAACCAATATTGTTGAATTCATATCCATTCCTCCAATAGATATCAGCGCCTACCCGACCAATCAATTTAAGCCAATCGGTTACTATTATTTCGGCATTAACGGAAGAGATCAACCGATCTTTCGTGTCCTGATTTGGGTTTTCATTAATTACCCAGTAAGGGTTACTGAAATTTCTATGTGTGCCAATTTCTTTGCCTGTCAGAGGATCTTTCCATGGAGTCAATTCATTCAAGTCGGTGCTTCGAGCCATCTGAACATACATGTATGCCGGATTTCTACCGTTGCTATTTGAATACTGACGATTAGTCACCAAATCCCTTATAAAATTTACTTTGGAATCAAGTGTCATCCATTTAGTAAATCTGTTTTGAAGTCTTAAGTTGAGGTCGTGTTTAGAATCATTATTAAATCCATCCACTACACTTGTTCCGTTATAATTTGTATATCCGAACCGAACATTGTTATCTAGGTTGCCCCCTTCGAGGATAACCGAATTTGTGAAAAGACGGGCAGTTTGATAAAAGCTTTTCACATTATTTGGCTGAGGCAAATAAGGTTTAGTTTCACCATTGAGTGCAACGTAAGGTTGCCCCAACATAGGTGATCCCCAACTTCGGTAGTTTACATTTGCATATGGTAACATGTGCGTATTGTCAATATAAAAAGATGTTCCCACTCCATATGCATTTTGATATTCAGGATACTCTGTAAGGGTTTGGAACATAGTACTTGAATTTACAGTTACTTTAAATCCTGAGGAACCTTTTTTAGTTGTTATCAGGACAACTCCGTTAGCAGCTCTTGAACCGTAGAGTGCTGCTGCATTTGGACCTTTTAGAATAGAGATGCTGGCAATATTTTCTGTGTTTAAATCATTAGCACCACTGCCATAGTCAATGCTTCCTGCATCTCCAGCCGAATTGTCAATGGGCAAACCATCAACAACAAATAGAGGTTGGTTGTTTCCTGTAAGCGATCTGTTTCCCCTGATAATAATTCGTGAAGATCCGGTATTGAACCCGGCAGGAACTACCTGAACACCTGCAATTTTACCTGAGAGTGAATTAACAATATTGGTGCTTTTCGTTTCATTCATTGTTTCTACATCAACATTTTGTTGTGCATAACTCAATGATTTGGCTTCACGGGAAATTCCTAAAGCTGTTACCACCACTTCGTCAAAACTGACAATTTTATTTGCAAGCGTAGCATTTATTACTGTCTTATTCTGCAATGGAATTTCTACCTGTTCATACCCTATGAAAGTAAATACCAAAATAGGCTTGCCAATATTTGTGACAGTTAACTTGTAATTTCCATTAACATCTGTGATTGTACCATTGATAGTACCTTTAATTTTGACAGATGCCCCGGGTAAAGGCGTTCCAGAATCATCAATTACCGTCCCGGTAATTTTTTGTTGTGGTTGTACCTGGTTTTGATTCTCGGCTTTAGAATTAATCGCAAAAGCGTGTACACTTGTTACGAGAAATAAAAAAGCAAAAGCCAATAGAAAGCAAAACAGTTTTCTTAAGAATAGATTTTTTTTCATTGTTTATTATTTAATTAACATTTTTAATTAGATAGCACAGAATAAATGGTTTGGATTCAGACAAAATCTTTCAATATCTTTTTGGCCTATGTATAAATTGTTTATCTGAGACCAGAGAGATTTGGAGAGTTGATACAAATTTTCATTTCTGATATTTCCATAGATGCATTTTTAAATTTATTTTGTTTACCTGTTCAGTATTTCCTTAACTGGGAATTATTAATTACGGACTGGCATTTCTGATGGAAACTGGCCAGAAGATCGTAACAGTTCAGAAGCCTTACCTGTGAGCCATAAATAATGATCTGAAGGCATCCCTTCATAATCAATAAATTTTGCTTCTCCATTATGAACCGGAATTTGATTTGTGCATTTTAAAATGGCGGTTCCTTCGTCGATTTCATCAAACATAGCAACATACAACATTTTTGAACCTGCTTTTACAGCCGTACTGATAAGGCTCCAGTAAAATTTCCCTTTTTGTCTTGGGATCTGATTTAATGGGTGAATGCCGCCAAATTGAATCTTACTCAAATTATACCAACTGAATCCTGGATAAACACAAGGTGCATAATCAATCTTAAAACGATTACACCACTCAATATCAGCTTTTACTTCTGCAGAATAGCGTTCTGACTCTAAATGGAGTAAAGGTGTATACCGTTGAACCATCCAGGGCATTATAATATCTGCTGATTTGATGAGTTCATGGAGATAAGGGTCAGGAAGGCAATCGATATTTAGATCGCGAAAATAAGTCGGTACGCCCAGCATTACTGAACACCCACCATATTCAGGGTCATTCTTCAGGAAATCTATCAGTTTATCAATTCCAATCTTTCGAATATCATAAGGTCGATCCGGGAAACCAAGCCCCCAAATTGTTACCAATGGTTTCCCTCGATGATAAAGATAGGTTTGATGATTGCCGCCTGAGGTAATTTTTAGATTATCAACTAATTGTTTCCAATCCTCAATTACTGAAGCACAATCTTCACCTGGCTTTAAACCGGAAAGATCGTACATTACTGCAATTGCCCTGTTGTTTTTTTTAGAGGCTTCCAAGGCATTACCAAAAATAACATTACCAGCTTTACGACTTTCAGCTGTACGGGTAACACCATAAAACCGTTGCATGAAAACACCATCAATACCGTACTCTTTCATCCATTTGAAATGAAGGTCAACTGTGCTTTTGTCCCATGAACTAAAAACCATGGCTTTAGAGCCATCGGCAAGATTAAATGCTGTTTTATAGGTTTTTTTATATTCAGAAACATCAGGCCACAGATCGACTTTAACAGTACTGGCATCAAATTTCCCACTGACTCCATAATGCCCCCAACCTGAATTGCTACCATCGCCTTCGGCACGAAACCAGCCCTGATAACCACACATTACCAATCCGTTATACGTTGGGAATTGGGACGTTTCACTATGTTTGTTTTTTCCTGTTCCTGTTAATGTTAACAGAAAAATCAGAAATATTGTTAGGGTAGCGAATCTCTTCATTTTGACGGTTTATTTTTTTATTGCTCGTTAATGGTTACTTCTACCTGAATTTTTAAAATGGAATAAATGACCGGCTCAGGATCGATAATTCAATTCCAAGCAAGAGCCGGTCAAAAGACAGTTTTCCTATTGTGAACAAAAATTCAAGAAAGCAAAAGGATTATTTTACCTTAAACTGATCACGGAGAATTTTTATATATCTATCACCATATTGCTTTGCCGGTTCAACCTGACTATCAGTAGACCAACTATTCCACGAATCAATTAGTATAAGCCTGCTTACGTCAGTACTGGCTTTCGCTACATTACAATATTTTACAAAAAATACTGAATCTTTTTTAAAGTAAGGGTCGTAAACCGAACTGATTGCATTGGGAGAACTCAGGTTGAGATTGTAAGATGGACCTATGTTTGGAATATATTCAACACCCCAGGTGTTAAATATCTGCTTCGAATATTTCCAAGCCTGGTCAGTACACTGGTGGAATGCAGAAAATCGCACCAAATCATTTGTTGGAATATTCAGATAGGTTGCATGATATATTGCGTCAACAGCATTGTGAAATCTCTCTTCATACCGATCGGGGGGAGACCATGCTGCTTGTTGGCCCACAAGGTAAATCTGTTGATTAATAGCAGTCAGCGCTGCCCTTAATTGAGTTGTAACACTCGAATTACTCTTCGCAAATAATCGGTAACCATTTAATAAAAACACTACGTTTTTAGTACCTAATTTTAAATATTTTGAATTACTGAAATAAGGTGCCATATAAGTAGTGTAATCTTTGATGTAATTGGTCAAAGCATTGGGTTTCCTTTCGATCAGCATTGTACTATCCGCAGGGCTTGGATAAGTTGAGCCTAAAGCAAGACCAGTAAAGTCGTATGCAAATGCGATTTTAATATTTCCAATATACTTTGATGACAATATTCGGTTTACATATGCAGTATCGGTTTTATAACTGGAATTAGCAGTAGTCCCCGATCTGATTGTTAAAATTACAAAGTCAATCTTAGCTCTATTCATCCAAACCAATTGAGAGTCTACTACACGAGCTGTTGAACCTGTAATAGGTGATTTAATATTAGCATATTCTCCGAGATTTGGGGTTTGCCCAAATAACGGTTTATACAAAGCACTTCCATAAGTGGGTGCGAAAAGATAACTAGCTCCGATCAGATAATCCTTTGTAACCGGAACATCTTGTATTGCGTAATTTAAAAAATTATCAGAAAGTCCTGAGACCGTGTTATCTGCTTTTTTACAGGAAGCGAGATAAAGTCCGACAATACAGAGAAATGAGATATATATTAGGTTTTTCATTTGTAATTTCTTTTAAAATTGTGAGTAGATAATTACGCTTAATACAATGGTGTTTTAATAAACCAGGTTTGATCTTTAATTAAACCCGCAGTTGTTAAATCCTGTTCTGTTTGCCCATACCATTTAGTCCAGGCCAGATCGTTTATATGTAAAGAAAACACTTTCCACTGGTCATAGGTTTTACGATCATAGGTTTTGGCCATTTTGAGGTAAGCCGTTAAATTATCAACCCCACCAGAAAGTCTTTGTACTGCTTCGGTATATGCTACTTTGTTATATGAGATCTCAGTATTTGGATATTGCATTCTTTCAGGTAGATTTGCTATTAGTGTTCCAACATTCATTGCATCATTAGAAGCAGCTAAGTTTGGTGGAAGTTCAATTTCACGTGTTCTACGAATATAGCAATATGCATCATGTCCACCATCGAAGACTCCCGCCAACCAACGCTGTACGATTATTTTATGCAAAGGATCGTTTGGAATATTTGCAGTAACCATCCCTCTATAATCTGGAAAAGCTTTTAATTGTTCTGTATTCCATTTTACCCCATTCAGGTTTTCATAGGTAGTTGCCTGTGCTACAGTTAAACCATACTGATTAAACGATGCACCGATGCCATCATAGTAAAATTGATCTGCAGTTTTTGCTCCACCCCATCCTGCTAATTGTGCTTCAGCCCGCATAAAACATACATCAGAATACCAGATGATATTTTGCACAGCATTTGCTTTCAGGTAACTGGCTTTCAGATATGAATATTGGTTTGAACTCATCGAACGAAATGGATCAAGCCCATCATCAACATAACCCGGGTTATTATTCAATAGACCATATTGGGTTGTTTCAGGTCTTCCGTTATAAGGAACTATATACCGATCAAAATTTCTGTGTAATTTCGTATTATCGGTGTAAAGGGTGTCGTAAACAAGATATGACCCAGTCATCTTGTCAAATATTGCCTGCATTCTCGGATCTGGATAGGAGCGCATATAAACAAACATCAAATGGCTCAGTGCCGGCAAATCTTTTGTGGTAGTCAACAGATAAGTGTTATAGTAATATGAATTTTCACTGGAATTTGTGCCACCCCATTGGAAAGAAATATTTTCACTACTTGATTTAGGTAAAAAACTCTCATAATTTGCAATTACATCTTTTCCATTTGCTGCCGATTCAGCAGGAATGGCATTCTGGGTTTCCAATGCAATTTTCAGACGAAGTGATACTGCGAATTTTTTCCATTTATTAATATCTGAGTCAGAAAAAATAATGTCAGGTTTCAGCGCATCCTTTGTCGGGTCAAGTGTTTTAGATGCAGTTTCGAGCGTTTTCAGCAGATTGATATAAATGTCCGTTTCAGTATCGAAAGGGATATTGACTAAATCATCACGACTTGCATAAGTATATGGGATACCTCCAAAAGTTGTAGTAAAAATATAGAACATGTATGATTCCCATATTTTGGCTATCTGAACCCTGTTTTCGTAACCGGGTTTATCTCCATAAAGTTTCTGGATTTGTCTTAGAAGGGCAATATTCTGATAAAACCTTCCCCACCATCCGTTAATGGTTGAATAACTGGCTCCATACATAGAAGTACTCGCCATTGATGAAACTGTTAATTGATGTGAATATGGCCAATACATGTTGGTATTTAACTCAGCAATAAGATTCATCGAGCCTTTCACTGCTGATGCCATAAGATATTCGGGCCCAACGTTTACGAACTCGTCTTTATTAGTGTTGATATCCTGATATCCTTTTGTACATCCAAAATTGATCAATGAAAGTACAATTATTAGTATATATATAATCTTTTTCATGTTGTTTTAGAATTTAGAAGGTAACTTTTAAATCAAACCCATAATAAGCAGTTGGTAAAGTGAAACCTGCCTCAATTCCTTGTGCGTTACCAGTTGAAGCGGTAGATTGAGGATCAACACCTTGAGGGGTATTCTTAAACAAAGTTGCCAGATTTCGTCCTACAAGAGACAAGCGTACTGATTTTACTTTAGTTTTGTTCAAAATAGATGCAGGTAATGTATATCCTACAGTTACTTCTCGTAGTTTAATGAACGAGGCATCGTAAATAAACCAATCCATTAGATAACTTGTGGCTTGCGACCAATATGACTGCGGTTGAATAAACAAGTTAGTATTGGGTCCTACTTTTGTATAGACTCCAGTGGTTGTATTATAGCTGTATGCCATACCATTGAACATAGCTCCCATTATTCTATTATCAGGATTTGGATAAGCAAGTGCAGGTTCATCGTTGTTTTGACCCAACCTTTCTAAGGCGCTCTCACCTAAAACTGTGCCACTAAATGTGTAATTAGCACGGTTTGCTAATGTGGGTAACCAGTTCCCTTGTTTATTTCCATTTAAAGATGACAATGAGAAAAGTTTACCACCTGCTTTAAAATCAAGCATAAAAGAAAAATCAAAATTCTTTATCCTGAAGGAAGAACGGACTGAGCCAGTAAAATCAGGATTTACATTTCCCAGAAATGCATCGTTTTCTATAAATGGATTTCCTGTTGCTGCATTTATCATCAAATTACCGTCAGCATCACGTTTTTGTCGTGAGCCACGCATAACTCCAAAAGGTCTCCCTTTTTCAGCATTAATCCTTAGTGTCGAACCAACTGAGTATATTGTAAATGTGTTTAAACTGTCAGAAATAGATACTACTTCGTTGATGTTTTTTGCCCAATTGAAAGTCATTTCCCATGAAAAATCTTTCTTTACAATAGGCTTGACATTCATCGAAACTTCAAAACCATGGTTTTGGATTTCACCAGCATTAAAAGTCCCTGTAGTATATCCTGTACTTGGAGAAATATTAGGATTTACTATTTCATTTATAGAACGGGAACTATAATAGGTAAGGTCAAGTGAAAGCCGGTTGTTAAAGAATCTAAGGTCGGTTCCGATTTCATTAGAAAAAGTTGTTTCGGGCTTTAGACCAGAGTTTTTTAATCTGCTGCCAAGGTCAAAAATAGGAATAGTGTTAAAAAGTCCACTGTATATAAAATTATTATACAATTGGTTGAACGAAGTACCGTTTCCAACTTCTGCCCATGAAGCCCTGATTTTACCAAACGACAAAATATTTTTTGGTATTTTTAATGCTTCTGGAAATAGGAAACTCAGACTTGCTGAAGGATAGAAAAAAGAGCAACTGTTAACAGGCAAGGTTGAGTTCCAGTCGTTTCGTCCTGTAATGTCTAAATAAAGCAAATCTCTATAACCAAAGGTCACGTTTCCAAAAAGACTTTTCTTGCGCATAGTTTCAAGTGATTCTGAAGACTGTATTGCTTCTGCTGAATTTGATAAGCTTGCAATATCATGAAGTATCAGATTCGAAGTTGACGAATTATTTATATATAAATTGTAATCTCGCCAATCAGCACCAATGTTAGCGTTGATAGAAAAAGTTTTAAATCTTTCAAAGTACATCAAAATTCCTTGATACTGATAGTTTTTTATTGATCGTGAAAAAATACTGTATATTCCGTTTGGCGTTCCATTTGTTCCTTTGTTTGTAAAGTCGTAACCGTTGGAATTCTGGATGTCGGCAGACGCCGTTAATTTCAATTTAAGTGTCTTTGTAAAGTTTATATTTGTTGAAAAATCACTTAATAACCAATTTTTTGTATCCTGATTCCAGCATTCATTTAATGACCAATACGGATTGTAAAATTCTCCAGTACCAGTTGTTAAAGAAATAGCATTTCCACTTGCATCTTTCCAAGGTGTAAGTTCCTGTAGACTCAAATCTCTTGGAAAGTTTACATATGCCATCATAGGATTTCTATCACTCCATCCGGAATAAGGCCGATCTTTTAATTTATCAATCGAATAACGAATATTGGCAGTAACATTTATATTTTTGGCTAAATTATAATCGGTGCTAATTGAAAAGTTATTCCTATCTCTTTGATTTGTACCCTTCACAACATCATTTGAAGTGGTATTTGTATAAGAAAATCTAACAGACCCAAAATCGTTTGATTTGCTTATAGAAACATTATTGGTTATTTGACTTGAAGTGCTAAAATAATCGTGCACATTGTTTGGATTTGGCGAATAGGGTTTCACATTACCATTGCGTCCAACTACATCGAAGCCTAACATAGGAACTCCCCAGGAAGAACCATTATATGGTGTAAGTACTGCCATACTTTGATAGATCATAGATCGGTATTTATTGGTTTCACCCAATCGGGAGCTGTTACCACCACCATAAATATTTTGAAAAGGAGGGTATTCAATTATAGTATTCGCCATATAGTTTAAGCTATAAGTTACTCCCAGTTCTTTGTTTTTTTTCCCTTTTTTGGTAGTAATCAAAATGACTCCATTTGCTGCATCAGAGCCATAAAGAGCTGAAGCATTGCCACCTTTTAGTATTTCAATATTTTCGACATCGTCTGCGTTTATATTGGATGCGATATTTCCATAATCAATATCTGTAGCTTCGTCAGCTCCCATTGACATTCCATCCACTTTACCCATATCGTTTTGAATGACCACACCATCCACAACAAAAAGAGGTTGGTTATTTCCGGTAAGGGAATTAATACCACGAATTTGTACCCTTGTGGATGCTGAGGATCCCCCTGCTGAAATTACATTTACTCCGGCTGCTTTACCGGACAGCATATTAATAAGGTTTGCATCTCTTGCTTCGGTCATCGAAGTTACATCGACTGATTGTCGGGAATATCCTAGTGATTTTGCCTCTCTTGATATACCCAAAGCAGTGATTACGACTTCGTCTATAGTGACGATTTTATCCTTCAATGTCACATTAATTTCCGTTTTATTCAGCACCTGAACTTCTAATGGTTCAAACCCCAGTAATTTGAAAACGAGAATGGTTTTATTGGCATCAGGAACATTAAGTGAATAAATTCCATCCACATTGGTCATTGTTCCATTGGTGGTTCCTTTGATCATTACAGTTGTTCCTGGAAGTGGTTTCCCTGCAATATCGATAACAGAACCAGTGATTTTTGTTTTCTGTTGTGTTCCCTGAGACTGGTCGCCGGATTTTGAAACCTGAGCAAAGACTTGCAGATTCAGTAAGAGTACTAAAAAAGTGCAAGTCCATCGAAAATAAAGTCTTTTTTTAAAGAGTAATTTTTTTTCCATTTTTTTTCAATTAACATTAATAATTAACTGCATTGAGAAATAAGCATCGATTCAAGAAAATTATCGAACGACAGTTTAAATTGCTGCCGTCAGAAGAGTGTTCGCGAAGTTTTGAAAGTCGTTTCATTTTTTCTTTGTTCGTTCAATGTAAAAAGGTTTAGTAGGTAAATTATTTATTTTTAAAAATTTGGTTTAGTAATCATTTGATAATAGTGTTCATTAAATTAAATGTCGAGTATGATCCTGAATTTAATGATTTTGTAAACTTCCATTGTAAATGGAGCCACTTTTCATAATTAATAGATGCAAATATAATTGCCTACTGTTAATACTTGTATTAATATTCGGTAAATGACCATATAATATATACTTAATTTTTTATTAATGCCATAAAGCTTTGGCATATAGCAGGTAATAATAAATCATATGAAATATTGAAATCCTAAAGGGCACAAAGTGCTGGAATTAAATCAGCAGAACAAGTTAATGTCGTGTAAACTTTAAAAAAATCTAACATAAAAGGGATAAAAAGGAAGAATTTAGGAATATTTTGAAAGCGTCTAAAAGAAAAAAAAAGGTGATTTGTTTGTTATAACTGTCTATTTTATAATATCATTGAAGGAAACATCATAAGTAATGCCTAATACTTGTTTATATTCTCGGCAAAATGAATCGTACATATTTTTTGCCATACCCTTTTTACCAAGATGATATAATACTGAACACTTTATGGCAAATGCTTCATCGTTAAGGGAGTCAAACAGGAGGATACATTCAGCCAGGTGATACTGTAAACTGAAATCATTCTTAACAACTTTTTCCTTGAAGAAAGAACTTAGATCTTCAATCATTTCATTAGCAAACTGTGATTTAAATCCATCAATCCATTCATTTTGAATTTGAGGTAAAAACTCACCTAAAAGAAACAATGAAATTATTTCGTTTATTTCAGATTCAGTAAGGCTAACAGACTTTGATTTCTTAAGAAGACGTAATATTTCAGTATAGTCACAGAAAATTTCTTTCCCCATTTTAATTTCCCAAAATGAATTTTCATTTGTTAATTCTACACCATCTACTTCATCGAGAACTGTACGCAATTTACTGATATTTACATTTCGATTATTACGGGCACTTTCCCCCATTTTATCATACCACAATACCTCGTCGAGTTTTGATGACGAAATGCCTTTCCCATTTTTGATTGTGTGCAAAAATATAAATAAGAAGAGTTGTTTCAATGTAGGTGAAAATGCCCCGGTTATATTATGCCCTTTGAGGTCATATATTTGAAATCCACCCATAAGAAAGATCGAAGAGATTGTCTTTCGTTCTATTGGTTCAATAGGTATAATATTCGGATGTTCTACTTTCTCATTCCAATCTGTTTTTTTCTTTTCGGTTTTTTTCTTCCTTAAAAGCATGAAGGTGATATAAATTAAAAATACTACCAATAAGCAAAATGCAATCCAAACATACCATTTCCATTTTAATGGAACACTTTGATAAACATCATTAGGCATCAGTGGGGGGTATGCAATAGAATAGAGTGAGACTTCTGAATTATGTGAAGTAATAGCTATTAACTGTGAGGTTTTCTGGTCTAAGAAAAGCGAACTCCAGGATTCGATATCCAGGAAATTATAGGGAATAGAATCATTATAAAGCTGATATTCATTTTTCTCTAACCAGAATTTGGCAAGGTGAAGAGATGTTGAAAAATTACCATTATTGTATACAAGAGTATAAAAAATTCCGGATTGTTGATCGGGAATCAAAGCTTCACATGGGACAAAGGGTGATGTAGGCTTTTCTAATGTCCATAATTTTTTAAACGAAAAATTCTTCAGATTAAAAGTATACAAGTCATAATAAAATTCCGGAGATAATTCTTGCCGGCCTGTTTTACTCCCATAACCACCGAAGACTAAAACTTCCTGATTATTAAGAAATCCGGTACCACTCAGATAACGTGGTTGAATCTGTTCACTACGGTCGGTTTTCTCCCAGCTTTTTGACTTATCATTGTATTGGTTGATTATGCTTTTGTACTTGTAATGACCGTAACCCAGCAAGGTCACCAAAGATGAGTCGATTGGGGAGAAGAATTTATTTTGATGCCAAAAGTCGGGTTCTAAGGTAGGTGCATCATTAAATGACCATTTGTGTGTTGTAAAACTAAATTTACTTATCTGGCTTTTATTAAAATTATATGACCATAGTTCATTCGTATACTTGTTATAGATAATTTGATTTCCGATCTCAAAATAGGGTAAACCCCCTGTAAATAGAATAGTGTCAATAACTGAAGATCCAGTAGACATTATATAAACTGCTTTGTGGTCAATAATAAAAATTCTACCGTTTACTTCGTCTTTAGTGATTCCTAGTATTTTATTAAATTTTAAGTCCTTTAGTTTTTGCCATTTTAAATGTCTGTCAATTATCCAGATCGGGTTTTGAACAAGTGCTTCTTTATTGTTTATTTCGTCATACACTTTAAATTGACTGTGTTTGGATAGTTTCCAATCACAGATCAGATTATTATTAAGATCATAAATTTTAATATTTTTCAATGACATGGGAGAGACATCTGTATTATAAAATGAACTATTCCCACATGCACCATATACTAAACTATAATTCGTGAGATTTTTAATATCAGGAACAACGCTTTCTTGCTTGTTGCCATTAAACCAAACGGTCAATTTTGAATTCCTGATATCTATTTCTACCTTTATTTTTATCCAACGATCAAATCCTCCATTTGGTACATCGGCCCATTTGTAGGAAAACAGCACTTTGTCTTTTAAAACAAGCCAAAAATTAGAAGACGGTGAAGCCAGATTCGATACCAGGTCGATATTTGTATGTTCATCGCCAATTAGTCTAAAAATATATCCATAGTTGCCATCTCCTCTACGGAAATTTGCTTCCATTTCTAATGATATACCATTCTTAAACTTTAAGGCATGATAAGGCGTTAGATTTAACGAAGTGCGTTTGTCCTGAATTACTTCATGCGATGAAAAGTACAATCCAGACATCAATTCGTCCTGACAAAAAGCAGTTAAGCAGAATGATAGAATTGAAAATAGAATAATTAAAAACCTCACCACAATAATAATATTTTTGAATCCAAAGTTAGCTAATTCCAATTTACTTTTGCAACTTTTTGATTTTCCTTTAAAATTGATTGCTAATTCTAACCAATGCCGGCAAAATAATAATTTGCCTCAGCTACATCCTTCAGGAATATCGTTCAGTAGACCAGGATAAAACAAAAGGAGACGCAATAATTTGTGTCTCCTTTTGTTTTGTGTTTTGTTAAAGAGTTATTCTACTGTAACGAATTATTTTTCAAAGGTACCTATAATTATCCCCCCGAAGAATTATTCTCTCTGTCTGTCTGTTGAATTTGTCTCATCGAACCTGTGGGTTTCATCGTACACACCATATCAACAAGAATTATTTGACATCATTACAAAGTACCATGAAGAACAAGGTTTGAATTTCAAACAAATATCAGATTGGTTAGTAGAACATGATTATAAAACCCCAAGAGGGAACATTTTCAAACAATCACATTGTTGGTCAATCTACAAAAAGAAAAATAGTAGCATCAAAAGGTTTAGTCGTGAGTATGACCATATCATAACTGATATGAAGGTGGATGTCGTTGACTATGTCCCCCAATTCTAGATTATCGTCAATTTTGTGTTTTTATTTTAATGTATTACAAGGGGGGTATTTGTAATTCATCCCCCCGATAAAGATTAGTGTTTAGGATTATCAGGGGAATGAATCATTTAAAATTTAATCTGAATTCTATTTCTTAGGGCACATTTAGTGATTTCTGGTTTCCACAATTCATCCCATCTATCTTTAACCCTATCCAAAGAGATAATATCAAAGACTTTAGTTTTCATTAATTCTATCCTGAAATTTTCAGGGGTTATGATACCCTTAATAGCTTTGATTCTAATGAGCATTTCTTCATCTTGAACCTTTTCATCACTTGTTAATGGTTCTAATTCTAATGTCCCTTGTAGGGGGACATTTGTGGATTTACGCATCTTGTAGAAGGACTTGTTATAGACAATGACTGTTTCTTTATATAATTTCCAATGTCTTTTCACACTTTTGATGTTGACCTTCATTAATTCACTCACTATTTGTTGGGTTATGACTGGATAACCCTCTGTAATCATGTTCCCAATTGTGTTACCTACGTTTTCTTTGATATTCTTATTATTCATAATATGTATTTTATTTAATTCTAATGTTTAGTTTATTGATTTATATATTGTTATAGAGATTGTCCCGACAATATGATAGAGAAGATAAAAGAAAAATAAAAGAAATAATTTACAGAAATAATCCCTTACTTCCTTATTAATTCTAACTCTTAATCTTCTCAAATCCATATTCATATAGAGATTGTACTGACAATATGATAGAGAAAATAAAAGAAGAAAAGAAATCCATAACAGCAATAATCCCTTAACTTTATTCTTCATAACTTTCTATTTTAACTTTAGGTTCAAATCCTATAAACTCTTTAAACTCTTCAATCATAATCTTTTTCACTAGTTCATTGCATTTAATACCTTCACCGACCATAATAGAATCATGTACAGTCATTGCAATAATCTTTGGAATAACCTTGTAAACCCTTTTCATTATAAAATCAAGCATAACATAAGCTTCTATACTTTGAAGCAGTATTGCAAACCTATTATAAGTAAAAAATGAATCACCTCTAATTTGCGAAAATATATTATGAACATTTGGAAATAAACTCATAAATATTAATCTACATTGTAAATTTGTAGGATCAATTTTATCTGATGGTAAATCATTTGATGCAAAAAAAATCTTTAGAACTTGAATTTTAGTATCATCTCTTGAAAGTTCAAATCCTTCATTTTTAAATTCTTCCATTAAATATTCATAAAATGTTCCCTCAAGTACTAATTTCTTAAATAATTCAATATCCTCACATTCAGATATTTCTAAATTTTCTAGTATATATTTTAATTCTGAATCATCTTTAGCAAGAAAAGCAGCTTTTTGGGGATTAGTTAAAAGCAATAATGCAAGATAAGGCTGACAATTCTTGACATCAATATTAACCAGTTTTTCACCTTTAACTCGAAGAAATTGCTTCAAACCTCTTTTCATACTGGTTAAATTACTGTGAAATCTTCCTGCAGTTTTATCAATAGAGTAATAAAAATCTTTATTTATAATTCTCATTGCAGATGCAATTACACAATTTCTTTGATGAACTGAATCAGTACAATTCAAATCTATAAATTCCTGCCAACCATCAACAATTGTTAATAATTTCAAATACTTAACTTGATCAGCATATGTTCTAAGTGTCTTTAATCTTAGTTTACTATATTTTTCATATACCTTATCAATTCTTCTTGCAAGTTTAGGATTATTTAAATTTCTAAAAACATACTTGCTTTCCCATTTTTCTGTGTATTTATACGAATAGCTTTTTTCACCTGGAATATAACCATCAACTATTTTAATATAACCCAAAAGAACTAAATGTTTTAGGTATTTCCCCCCCTGTGGCACAAGTTCATTAATATAATCTAATCTTAATTGTGCTGAATTATTTTTTTTGGATGGATTTAATTTATTTTCTTTTCTAATGTGACTGGAAAGGATCGTTAAGACCTCTTTCATATTATCAATATCGAAACCTTTGATATGTGGCTTGATTTGTTCTTCAATTCCTTCTAAATTATTGAATATTAATTCTGGAATTATTTGACATCTTTTGATCATTTAGGTTGTTCATCTATGGCAATTTTTGATGTTATTTTTCAGTTGTTGGTAAGTTAAATGTTGGGGGTGAGAACAACCAATACCCCCAACTCGTAATGAAGAGCTACATCATTACCCTATATTATTTATAATCATGTTATTAAGTACGTTAAATAACATGAGTATTATTTTCCTTTACTTCTAATAAATAGTATTAGAATAAAATATTGGATAATATCCAATTAAGAAAATGAAAATAAATTTGAAGAATTTCAGTAGGAAATTTACAGTGTGAGGGGATATTACTATTTAATATCTTTTCAATATATCGCCAATTAGTTTGGCTTTTATTTCAATCCACAAATATACAAAATTATTTGATATGAAAAACATATTGTAGATAATGTTTTAAAGAAATATTATTTGGGCATTGCAATTTATTTAATTCGATTTGTACAATGATTACAGTTAATCGTATACAATCATATTGTCCAGAAAATAACTAGGGAAAATGGTAAATTATTGGTGCTTTAATTATGCTTTAAATGTACTTTAACCCCTATTTATTGAACTAAAAAATCATCAAATATTGTGATTACCATAAACTGATATAAGTGTAATGTGCAGATAAATAAATGAATGCATTTCTAATAAATATAAAGTAGATGTAAAAAGTAGTGCCCACATGCATCACACACACTGGTTGGAGATTTTCAGAATTTTCACATACTATTCGATCCCTTTAAAGAAATCTTCAATTGAGATGTCTAAAGCTCTAATTATTTTGATTAATGAAGCTACATTATGATTTTCTCCCTTCTCTATTTTTGATAGAGTAACCTTATTTATATTGTTCTTATAAGCAAAGACCTCATAATTAATATAATCAGGATTGCTTTTTCTAAGTTGTCTTACTCTATCTCCAATTTTCAATAAAACTGGGTCTTTGTCCAAATTTAATTCAGTTGAATTAGTTGTTGTCATCAATTATGATATTTAAAACAAAAGTACAAAATAAAACATACTATTCCATGTATATTTTTAAATACATATTATATTATGTATATTAAATTGTGTATCTTTGTGATAGGGTAAAAAGTTTACCTAAACATTTTTCAAATTCACTTTAACTTATTAAATATGAAGAATTTGGCACTTTACTGCAGGGTTTCCACGAGTGAACAAACAACAGAGAATCAGATAATAAGACTTATTGACTATGCAGAAAAAAACAACTGCACTTATGATATCTTTGAAGAAGTTGAATCAACCAGAAAGACAAGGCCTGTTAAACAGGAATTGTTAAGAAAACTACGAGCTAAAGAATATGATGCAGTTGTTGTGTACAAACTGGATAGGTGGGCACGTTCATCGACAGAATTGATTATTGATACAAAGGAGATTCTTGATAAAGGAATTGGGTTCATTAGCCTAAGTGATAATTTGGATTTTACAACTGCTTCAGGAAAGCTGCATTTTCAGATCCTTTCTGCTTTTGCTGAATTTGAAAGGGAGCTTATCAGAGAAAGGACAATTGAAGGTTTACGTAGAAGTAAATTACAAGGCAAAATCCCAGGAAGACCTAAAGGATCGAAAGACAGTAAACAGAGACGAAAATCTGGTTACATAATACGTGAGGCAAAAAAAAGACAGAAGGTAGATGTCGATCAAGGCATTCATAAAACAGTAGAATCCTACATGGATTAAACAATACCCCCCCAAATAACTATTGGGGGTTTTTTATATCCCAAAACAGGCTGATCCTCCCCTGTATTCAGATAGCCAAATAAAGGGACGTTTATTTGTTTTGAAAA
>Ga0209430_1000367_pt1 | contig 48678 bp, 56 predicted proteins | sample BarGraIncub1133A_FD_184504 | JGI IMG/M metagenome (GOLD analysis project Ga0209430, IMG submission 184504) | Arctic peat soil microbial communities from Barrow, Alaska - Barrow Graham LP Incubations 11-33A (SPAdes) (version 2) | ecosystem: Environmental > Terrestrial > Soil > Wetlands > Peat... | reverse complement strand
GTATTATTAAATTTTTCGTTCTTAATAAGCTCTCTGATGACTTCTTGGGGTATCATTGACATAAAAAAACTTCCTTTCTGACTTTAATAGTATTATTACTATTCTTGCCATAAAGGAAGATCTTTCAAACCTAGTTACACAAAATTTTCCGCACTCTCGAATAAACTCACTACAAATAGGAGGTCTCTGTCATGCTAGGAAAAGGCAGTCACAACAAAATAACTAAACAGGGTCTATTTCAGCATCACTAGCGAATTTATAGCCTATTCCGTATACTGTTTGAATATACTGAGGCATCTTGGGGTTTACTTCTATTTTACGACGAAGATTCTTAATATGAGCATCAACTGTCCGTTCATAGCCTTCAAAGGTACAGCCCTGGGTCTGTTCAACAATCTGCAAGCGACTGAATACCCTTCCAGCATTGGCGACTAATAGTTCTAACAGTTTAAACTCTGTAGGTGTCAGTTCAATAGGCTGATCATCTCGCGTAACCTGATGACGCTCTAGGTCAATGATCAAATTTCCAACCTTCATGGGTTCGTAGCGCACCATTTCTTTATGGGTTCTCCGCAAAATGACCTTCGCCCGCGCCACTACTTCCTTAGGACTAAAGGGCTTTGACACATAATCATCAGCCCCAATTTCAAGACCCACCAACCGGTCGCTTTCTTCATCTCGGACAGTCAGCATGATAATGGGTACATCACTATCGCGGCGAATGATTCGGCAAACACCCCAACCGTCAAGGCCAGGTAGCATTAAATCCAGCACTATAATATCCGGTTTTTTCTCCCGCACTGCCATAAGCGCATCCAACCCATCATTGACAAAATAAGTAATAAATCCATCTCTTTCGAAATAGGTTTGCAACAGTTTTACCAATTTTACATCATCATCCACAATGAGTACCGAATATTGGGCCACAGTTAGCCCCCCCCCTCTCACGCAAGTATCTTTTATCATTCCCTGGTGACTGGCCTTCTTCCTTCACAGCAGTCCAGCGATACCGGTTAATAAATTGGCATTAAACATTAGCTAAATTTGCATCGTACTAAAGCCGCCTTGTTACAAGGGCTAGCACTTCGCGATCTCTCATCAAAATGAACTCATCCAGCTATAGCTAAATGAGTTCATTTTAATGAGAGAGTTATTTTAACTTCTCGGCAATTTTGGCTTTGAGTGCTACGATTCCAGCATTGGCTAATACTGCGCTCAATCGTTGTCCCTTATTTGCCATTTCTTGATAAGCTTCCAAAATAGCCTCTAGATAGGATATTACCTTATCTTCTGCAACAAATGTCGTTAGTAGTTCAGCATTGTTGGGATAGCGTCCCCCTTTGCCACCGACAAAAATATGATAGCCAGTTTTCCCCGCTTTCACCGCATGTTTAGGACACACCCGATTGCATACACCACAAGATAGGCATGTATCATAATCAATGATTAACGCTCCATCTTTAATGTCCATTGCCTTGGCCGGGCAACGCTCTACGCAGGCACCACATACAATGCATAGGGATGGGTCGAGTAATGGTTCTACCGCTCCTCTAAAACCGATATCATGAGCCTGGGGCTTGGTACAAGCATTCGCACAACCGCTGATGGCAAATTTGGTCTTTGCTGGTAAATCACGGCCAACAAATTGTTCATCTAAGACTTTTGCTAGAGCCTTTGTATCCATCAAGCCGTAAGGGCAAGTACTATCGCCTGGACAGGTAACAACAGGACGTACGCGCAGGCCGCACACTGCAGGCAACAGCCCTGCGTCCAATATAGCCTGTTGAGCTTCTTCAAACAGCTCTTCTTTTACACCGGGGATTTCTACTCCTTGCCGAATGGTTATGTGTACATGACCATTACCAAACCGCTGAGCTAAATCTGCTATTTTATGCAAACCTTCTGCAGTTATATCACCAGCTCGATTACGAAGACGCATAAGTAGTAGTCCTTGTTGGCGTTGAGGAATAAATCCATAGCGTTTATAGTCAATTTTTACCGTCATCGTCGTAAATACCCCTCTCTTGATTTTGATAAATTATCGCGTACATTTTTTATAAAATTAATATCTAGTATACCAGTTTTCATGATACTATTGCGTCGAAATTTTGTCAAGATGACGCTAGTCAATAGCACCGTAACACGTTTAGTCCTACCAGAACCAAATGGAGAAGTTCTTATGCTATACAAATCCCATATCGCGGCAACAATTCATGTAATACAAAAAATGAATGAGCCTGCAAAGCATCGTGAAACATTTTCCAAGGACTTCGGAGAAAGTCATCAGAATAAATATACCGCGTCTCCCGCTCACTCCAGCCATCTGTTGTCTGCAATGCCGTTGCTTTCCATGAGCCAGCGTCTACCGCCGAATATTTAATTATTTCTCCTGGAAAAATAAATTCTCCTTTGGCGATCCCAGCCAGCCATGCGTTGTGCCGTTCTTTCTCATCTGGGGATGTCCAGCCAGAGAATTTTTCCCTTAATATCTCTGTCTGCTCAAGAGTTAGCCCCTTAACATTATGGGAATCATCTACGTCGTCAACCAAATACCTCTGCATAAAACGCATCATCCCATTAGCAGCCACAATAAATTTATCCGTATTACTATGCTCTATGGTATTCCCTTCCGAATCTTGATACTGCCAACTACGCCATGGCTGATCAGGATAGGATAGTACCATGCCGTGTCCTAATGGCCATACACATACACTGTGGCTTTCCAGTTTTTCCATCTTTGTGTCGGCCTGTAGCTGAGCACTATTGATATTATCTTTTACACCAGCAAACCCTTGATGTGCCCAAGTATCGGCATAGACATGCAATGTGATTCCTAAACGCAGTAAAGAATAGGGCCGCCTTTTCTCCGCTATACATTCAGCAAGCATTTCTCTAGCAATATAACTATCAGGACAACACACTAGTGTTTTAATAAAAGAAAGATCTCTCCCCTCTTCTACTGGCAGCCCTTGGTTTCCCGGTAAAAAATGAAATAATACCCAAGCCTGACGATTAGCATCATCATTGAAATTGTATTCATCAATTATCTTATGGGCTGATGAGCGACGTTCAAATTTTGCTCCGTTCGAAAAATCAATCATCCCTGATTGGACTGCATCATCCACATACTGCGAAGCGTAGGCAATCATTTCAGCCTGTTCTTGAGAAAACCCTGCCCAACGCGCCAATACATATGTGGTTCCATGATGAAAATCAATTTGCATAAAAAATTCCCCTTCTTTTTAAATATAAAAAGGAGCACCGTCCAGCAAAAACGGATGTGCTCCACAACTATTAAAACTGATACATTGTATGTAATACTATATTATCCCTAGCTTTCAACATATGCAAACAGCTCATCGTTCCACTAGATCACGCTAGAAAGGCCGGTCACGTGGGGCATGTCCATCTTCATGAAGTGCAGTTATCCATCATGAGTTCTTAGATCTCATATCTTTAACCTATTCTATAAGACCTAAATGTAACATTGCTGATAAGATTGGACTACAATTTATCACGCCCGTAACAAGTATTCTAATCACTATCTTCAACGTTATCCGTCATTTCTTTATCAAGTTCTTTCAGCATCTTTCCTTCACGCTTCCACAATTTCCTACCGTTGGCAGCACCACCAACAATGGCAGCAGCCGCATAACTGGGGCTATTAAAAGTAGCATCTTGCATAAAGGTATAAAAGCCATCTCCTTTATTTAGCATTATTCTTGTGTCGATTAAATCTTGACGAAGCTTTACAAGAACATTCGGAATAGAGGGCCTATTATCCATCACAGATGTCGATCCTTTTAAGACTACGTATTTATTATTAATGATCGCCATTTTCGCAAAAGCATTTTTAATCTTTAACTCAAAAATATTTTCTACGGAGGCCGTATTTTCTTCAGCTAATATTCGTGGTTCTAGAATATCAATGCCCAGGGTCAGCAACAACAATTTAAGTGCATCTAAAAATTGACTCACTTCCGCTTTATCAAACTCAGATATATTAGGCTTTGTAGGAATTTGCGCATTATCGAGTTTGGTTCTATACGCGTCTTTTGCCAGAGTATATATTTCTGCTTCAAGGTATTTTACTTGTGTCTTGGTCAGATAGTCATCTTTGGATGAAAATACAATAGCCTCCGTCCAGAAATCTTTGTTAATCGCATGACTTTTCAGCCTAGGCAACACCGGATCTCCTTCGCCTATATACAAAACCTTTTTTTCTGGATCATCCTCATCTGCTCCAAGTAACATATATACACCTGGTTTTTTTGCCGATTCTCGCGTCATAAATTTATCTAGCTGCGGCCGAGGGAAAATCGTTCCATGAATAGTCATGTTCGAAATTTCGATTGTTCGAAGTCCATTAGGTTGTCCATCAGTTAAAAATAGCCGAATCAATTTACCTGACACTATCATCATTCCTTATTTTTTTGTTGTTCTTTATTACAACGGTTAAACATTATTTCCCACTATGACTGTCCCCAGAACTTGACAATCTTAAACTGCAATAGCTTGTTTAATCTCCCCTTCTGCTGTCAGATAACGATTATAAGCATGTCGCAAAAAGATAAGCCCGAGAACGGGCATATCATATTTTGTAGAGGTTAGCTTAGAATTAGCCCACAAGTAATCCGCTGCCTCCCATAACTTTTTCTCTACTTGACTGATATTTTCCATAAAAATACTTCTTTTATTGCTAAAGAAACAAATGGTTACCTAATTTTTGTAACTATTTCAATTACTTCTCTTTTTGTATGCAAAATTCCTGTCGTAATAAAAAAAATGTCAGACTGATACTAAAATGCAGGGTATATACTATCTCGGATCTCCCTGACTATCAATAAATATAAAGAGGCCACCTCGCTACAGCAATGATAATTTCCACCTAAGCCATAAACTGTAACATATCACCCATCTTACTCTCTCCTTGGAGAGTCGAAGAGCACCTGTTCCTGAAGTGGATTCAAGAAAACAACGCAGTCTAAACTTAAGCATAAAAAAAAGAAAAAAGGCTCCAACGGAAAATCCGCGTAGCCTTGAATTTACTGGTGGAGACAAGGGGAATCGAACCCCTGACCTTTTGAATGCGAATCAAATGCTCTCCCAACTGAGCTACGCCCCCAATGTATCTTGTCTTTATTATATTACATTTTTTCCCACATGGCAAGTTTTGCTCATTCTTTCTAAAAACTAAAGGAACTGCCCTTCCCTAATGATGATAGCTAAGCCTGCATTGTTACAAGGACTTTAATTGTTAATGTCGAAGCATACTAGAACAGAGATAATAAGCTTCCATTTTATTGGGCGTCAATCTAACACGAGAAAGGGGTATATAACTTGACTAAGAAAACCTCAGAACACATACCAATTGTTGATTTTGAACTGCCAACAAGGGATGAAATAGTAGCGTTGGCTCCAGGACGTGACCTGGATGTTTTAACACTTGTACATGTATTTGGCTTCACACAAAAAAATGGTCTATCCATGTTCGAACATGCTACCTACAAACATATCCATTCAAATGACGTACCTAAATTCAGTACCAACATGGCTGCAGCGTGGCAGGTTGTTAAATATCTACAAAAACACAATACCCATGTAGGAATTCATTGTTGGTGTAATTCTCCATATATGTACTCGGTTGATTATCAAGGGGCAGGACAATTTAAATGTAAAACAGAAGGACCTTTCCACACCGCACCGGAGGCAATTATAAAAGCTTCCCTACTGGCTCTCGTACCGGTAAATTGACAGTATTCCAGTGAACCTTGTATATTACAAAATTACATAAATTAAGCGCAGTAAAATACTGAAAGTTCTTGACAAAGAATCAACGTCCTGTGATAATGGATAATATGCTATGAAGTAAAGGTTTTTAAACAGACGCAATGAGTCCAATGTAGGGTGGTATCGTGCATCGTTGCCCCTATCGTCGCTTTCACTAGCGTCGATAGGGGCTTTTTATTTTGTAGAACGTTGTATTGACAAGAGCATCAAAATGGGTAAAAGAAAGGCGGAGATAACAATGATAAAAAGAAAACAAAGTCTGAAGAAAAATTGGCTAGTGAGCCTGCTGGTAATTTCATTGATGATGATAACTGGAGGCTGTAATAGTAGTGAAAAGTCAACTACTCAAGGGGAATCCTCGGCTCAAGGCACAGCCAAATTGGGAGTTGTATCTTATCTGACAGGCGCTGGTGCAGCATATGGTGAGTCCATTCGTCAGGGCCTAGAGCTGTCTAGAGATGAAATAAACGCTAAAGGCAAAGTGAAAATAGAACTTATATTTGAAGATTCTAAGGGTGAAAAAAATGAAGCCATTAATGCTGTAAATAAGCTGATTCATAAAGACAATGTGTTAGCAATCTTGGGGCCGACACTCAGTGGCGAAATGTTTGCCGTCGGTCCGATTGTCAATCAAGAGGGAGTGCCTATTATGGGAACCTCCTTGACAGTAGAGGGAATTACAGAAATCGGCGATTATGTTTTTCGCAACTCCTTGCCAGAGTCAGCGGCGATACCTCAGTCGGTAAAAAAAGCGAAAGAAAAATTCAATTTGAAAAAAGTGGCTGTTATGTATTCTGATAATAATGACTTGGCAGTTTCAGGCTTTAAGACCTTTGAAAAAGCATTAAAGGAAAATGGCATTGAAATCATTGCCGTAGAAACCTTTGCTGATAAAAATACGGATTTTTCCGCTCAACTCACTAAAATAGCTACCCTTAATCCAGATGCAGTCGTCGTGGCTGGACTCTATCAGGAAGCGGCACTGATTCTAAAAAAAGCACGAGAAATAGGCATTACAACTCCCATCATCGGCAACAATGGATTTAATTCACCTCAGCTCATCAAATCCGCTGGTAGTGCCGCAGATGGCGCGATTGTAGCTAGCCCGTGGTTCCCTGGTAAAGAGGATGCTAAGGTTAAGACTTTTATTGCTGCTTATAAGGCGAAATATAATAAAGAACCTGACCAATTTGCCGCACAGGCCTATGATGCATTGCAAATTATGGCGATCGCAATTGAAACATCAGGATCTCTTACCGATCGAAAAAAATTACGCGATACATTAGCTACGATAAAAGATTATTCTGGTGTAACAGGTAAATTTTCCTTTGATGAGAAACGTAATCCAGCCATGGATGTTAACGTTCTCGTTGTCAAAGATGGACAGTTCACAGAATTGAAATAAGACTGGTTGTTGAGTTAAGACTGGAGGGATTGGGTTGTTTTGGCAGCAAATGATTAACGGCATTACGCTAGGCAGTACCTATGCGTTGATTGCTTTAGGATATACTTTAATTTTTGGTGTACTGAATATTGTTAATATGGCCCATGGTGAAATCTTTATGTTTGGGGCTTTCGTTGGCTTGATTCTGGCTACCCATTTCGATGTTGGTATTTTTGGTGCTTTAGCGGGGGCGATGGTAGCAGGTGCAGGGCTAGGGTATCTTATGGAACGGCTGGCACTGCGGCCATTACGCCGTCGCCAAGTATCTGAACTGGCTCCGCTGATCAGTACAATTGGGGTATCCATTTTTTTGGAGAGTTTGGCACTGCGTTTGTTTGGTCCTCAAGCTCAATCTTTTCCCCCAATTTATTCCACCCAACTTTTTGAAATAGGCGGGCTCAAAATTTCTGCAGTACAGATACTCATTTTAGCCATTTCCTTCGGTTTGATGTTGGTGTTACGGTTTTGGTTATCAAAAACCCGGTTAGGCAAGTCGATCCGCGCTACGGCCGAAAATATTGAAACGGCAAACCTGCTCGGTGTTGATACGCAAAAAATAATTGTTTTAACGGTGATGTTGGCATCGGCCTTGGGGGGCGGTGCTGGAGTACTTGTCGGTTTGGCATTTAATGCAATAGAACCAACCATGGGAATCACCATGGGTTTTAAAGGACTGGCGGTGCTGATTTTAGGAGGCCTCGGCAACATTACGGGAGCCATGGTTGGCGGACTCTTATTAGGTGTGGCCGAAGTACTTAGCGTAGCTTATGGCGTATCTTCTTACCGAGATGCAGTGGCTTTTGGATTAATCATTGTGCTATTATTTTTACGTCCCCAAGGGCTTTTTGGCAGCCAAGAGCAGCAAGGAGGACGCTAAGCATGGAAACGTTATTGAACCCCTATTATTTACAACTCATCATGTTTATCATCATCAATGCTATACTGGGCATTAGTATTTATCTGACCCTAGCGACAGGGCAATTATCTTTAGGAAATGCAGGGTTTATGAGTATTGGTGCTTATGTTTCAGCACTCCTTACCTTGAAGACTGGCGTGCCCCTTTATGTGGCTGTTCCGTTAGGCGGCGTTGCTGCCTGTCTGATGGCGGCAGTGATTGGTATTCCTACAACTAGATTACGGGGCATCTATTTAGCCATTGCTACCCTTGGCTTTGGTGAAGTCGTGCGGGTCATCATTCTAAACCTTACCATCACCAACGGTGCTTTAGGTCTGTCAGGAATCCCTTCCATGAGTATCATGATCAGTAAAAATCTCACTGCGCTGGGGTTGGCTGCAGGTATTGGTGGCATAAACGTAAAGCAATTAGGCACCATTTCAGTGATCCTCATTTTGGCAGGCATCTTAGGATTGTTGGTCTTCTTTGCATTACGATTGAGTACCTCTCGCCTCGGTAGAGCCTTTGCTGCCATTAAAGCAGACGAGCATGCGGCAGAGATTTCTGGTATCAATACTCGTTACTATAAATTATTGGCATTTTTTATGGGAGCCTTTGTCGCCGGTATCGCTGGTGGCTTGGCTGCTCATATCACCTTTTACATTGGTCCCAAAGATTTTGCTTATCATCGGGCCGTGGAAATATTGTTGTTTGCCGTTCTAGGAGGCAGCGATGTGGTCTGGGGACCACTCCTAGGCTCCATAATCTTGACATCATTGCCTGAAGTACTGCGCTTTGCTTCTGAATATCGGGAAATGATTTACGGAGGCATTTTGGTCACTATGATGGCTTTTCGTCCCCAAGGGCTTATCAGCGAAGAGACTCTGCGGTTTTGGCGAAAAAAGCTCACATCGAGGCCAACTACTTCTAAGCCAGGAGAAATTCCGAGGAGGACGGCAAAATGACCTTAGCAGTTGAGCAACTGACAAAACAATTCGGAGGTCTGATGGCCTTATCCAATGTAAATTTCATCGTCAATCCAGGGCAAATAGTAGGGGTCATCGGCCCCAACGGCGCTGGAAAGACTACCTTATTTAATTTAATTACAGGTGTATTGCCACCTAGCTCTGGTAAAATACTCTATGATAACCGATCTTTGATTGGCTTAAAGCCCCACAAGATTACTGAATTAGGTATTGCTAGAACCTTCCAAAACATTCGGTTATTCGGCCATCTCACAGCTTTAGACAATGTACTCGTGGGCGCACATTGCCGCACGAAATCTGGGTTGTGGGAAGGAATATGGCATACTAGGACCCAACAACAAGAAGAAAAAATCACTCGGGATAAAGCGAGAGAATTGCTGGCTTTGGTGGGGATTAGTGAAGAAGAATCTTCCTTGGCTGCAGCCTTGCCTTATGGAAAACAACGTCGCTTGGAAATTGCTAGGGCCTTAGCATCTAAGCCCAACTTACTCTTACTGGATGAACCTGCTGCTGGGATGAATGAGAGTGAGACCGATGATCTACAGTTATTGATAAAAAAAATTCAGGAACTTGGTACCGCCATTATCTTGATTGAACACGATATGGGTTTAGTGATGAACATTTGTAATAAATTGGTAGTACTCAATTTCGGCAGAAAAATTGCCGAAGGAGTTCCTCAAATGATACAAAATGATCCCGCAGTGATAGAAGCCTACCTAGGCAAGGAGGAAGAATAAGATGCTACAAATTGAACAGCTTGCCGCAGGCTATGGAAATATTAAGGCTTTGAAAAGTATTGACATGATCGTCCCAGCGGGATCCATTGTTTCCTTAATCGGTGCCAATGGTGCTGGTAAAACTACCGCTATGAAGGTCATTATGGGATTGATTAAACCAGATTCTGGTCAAATCTTATTCAAAAGTCAAGAAATTGGCGGCCTAGCCACCCATAAGATTGTCAGTCGCGGACTTTCCCTTGTACCTGAGGGGCGCAATATATTGTCGCGAATGACAGTACTAGAAAACTTAGAGATGGGAGCCTGTCAGCGTAGGGATAATGAAGTGCAGGAAGATATGAAGCGCATCTTTCGGCGCTTTCCCATTCTGGAAGAACGTAAACAACAGTTAGGGGGAACCCTTTCTGGTGGTCAACAGCAGATGTTAGCGATTGGTAGAGCCTTGATGGCAAGGCCCAAGTTACTACTTCTTGATGAGCCGTCTATGGGACTAGCACCATTAGTGGTCGCCGATATTTTCAAGGTTATTCAAGAAATTAACCAAGAAGGGATGACCATCTTGCTCGTTGAACAGAATGTACGGCAGGCTCTAAAAATTGCCCAATATGCCTATGTGTTGGAAACAGGAAAAATTATTCTTCACGGACAGGCAAAAAATATTGCCAATAACCCACGCGTCATGGAAGCCTATTTAGGTGGTAAAAAAACAAGCTGACTGCTTAAAAAACTAAAATTCCTGCAAAGACTCTCACGAGATCTTGCAGGAATTTGTTTTTTAATCGTAAATACACTATAGAAGAGAGGTGTGAAATAATGAAGATAAAAAAATGGTTATATCTATTCTTCACGGCTGTACTTGTTTTAACTATAACAGGAGCAATCTGTAGTGCTTCTGAAAAAATCAGCCCCGATTTGATAAAGTTTCAAGGAACTGGCTGGGAGGCTGATGCCAAAGGATCCAATGTTTTTATCGGAACTCTCCAGAATCTTTCAGGTAAAGATCTTGAATTTATTGGTCTTAGGTGTTCTTTTTATGATATCAATCGAGTACAGCTTGATCATGGTGTTGTAAATGTGCGCGATGTTGCGAAAGATGGATTTGCTAAATTCAAGTTTTATCCATCGGCTCCTTCCGGAACCGTGACAGCCACAATATCTGAGGTCGATGTATATGCAAAATAATTAAGATTTTCAAATAAGAACTAGTCAATTGTCTCTATTTATTTTAATTTTCATTTATGATATAATTTTAGCTGGTGATGAATATGATAAATTTTGAAAACGACTGGCAACTTTTGCTAAAAAACGAGTTTGAAAAAGAATATTATTTGAACTTGCGACAATTTTTGATGAAAGAATATAAAACAAAAACTGTTTATCCTGATCAATATGATATTTTTAATGCTCTTCATTATACAGCTCACCATGATGTGGCTGTCGTAATCTTGGGGCAAGATCCTTATCACGGTCCTAATCAAGCTCATGGACTCAGCTTTTCAGTAAAGCCAGGTATTAAGCCGCCACCTTCGTTGGCGAATATTTATAAAGAACTAAAAGATGATGTAAACTGCTATATCCCCAATAATGGTTATCTGAAAAAATGGGCTGATCAGGGAGTGCTACTGCTCAACAATGTCCTTACCGTTATTGAGGGGCAACCCAATTCTCATAAAAACATTGGCTGGCAATACCTTACAGACAGAGTCATCAGCTTGTTAAACGAAAGAACCGAGCCTATTGTCTTTATCTTATGGGGAAGTAATGCCCAATCTAAAACAAGTTTAATAACCAATGAGAATCACTATATTATTAAATCAGTGCATCCAAGTCCGTTATCTGCAAGCAGAGGTTTCTTTAAAAGCAAACCCTTTTCTAAGACGAATACTATTTTAACATCTCTCGGAAAAGAGCCCATCAATTGGCAGATTGATGATATCTGATGTGAATGTCGAAAGTCGCCAATAACCATTCAACAGAGCAAGCTCCTGAAAAGTAGATCTACTTTCCAGGAGCTTTTATCATTGATTCTAAATGGAAGGACGATTTATCTTAGAAAATTTAATTTTTGGTTTTGAGAAGCGAGGGCATCACATTCAATCACTTTATTATAATCATTAGTAGCTAAATCATCTTGTCCTTTTTCGTGATAAGCATGTCCACGATTGTTATAAGTATATGCATCATGTGGATTTATTTCTATCGCTTTAGTATAATCACTAATAGCTAAATCATATTGCCCTGTTGCGGCATACGCACGTCCACGATTGCTATAAGTCAGTGCATCTTCGGGATCCATTTCAATCGCTTTATTATAATTAATAATAGCTAAATCACTTTGACCTGTTGAGGCATAAATATTTGCAAGATTATTATAAGCCTCTGCATTTAGTGGATCTATTTCAATACCCTTTTTAAAATCAGCAATAGCTAAGTCATGTTGACCTTTACAATAATAAGCAATTCCACGAGCGCAATAAGCACATTCATACACTGGATCGAGTTCAACCGCTTTACTATAATCACTAATCGCTAAGTCATATTGCTCTTGATGGGTATAAATACGTCCACGATTATTATAAGCCTCTGCATGCTGTGGATATAATGCAATCGCTTTACCATACGCTAAAACGGCATTATCGAAATCGCCTCCATTCTCACAAGCTAAACCTTTATCAAACCATTGTTTAACCGTAAAAAACTTTTCTTTTCTTTTCGCACACATATAATCAAACTCCTTTTCTTTTTTTAAATGTATTTGTAAAAAGTATACTATCCACACATTGATTTAACCAGCATATACCAATACAAATGATCCAGTCACATACGTATGACTGAGCACTAATCAATCATCTAACTTATCGTGCCGCGATTCATGCAATGAATGGAAAACGATATGGGTTCTGCCAAACCATTCGACAGCATGCTCGTGACTAAAGCTTTCTGATAAGCACTCATTTAGACCGAATCATCTGTCTTTTTACCATGTAGCGTCAAGGGTGGTCAACTTTTGCGTTGACAAATACATTAATGTAGCAATTAATACTTGTATACGCCAAAACTATGAAAATCCCTCCCTCGTTCTCAACAGAATTATTAACAATTTAATCAATAGGTAATTTTTTTCTAAGACAACTCCTTCTTCCATTTTATAGATGCTATATCGTTGAGATGAAAATGGGTCGATCTAGGGGTTGTATTTGCTAATCGCCTCCTAGACATCATTCAGATCAAGAACCGTGCCTCAATATAAGTTATAATATAAGCACATAATAAAATATTGGTTTCGACACTGGTTAAACAATTGCTTAGTGAGAAAAGAATATTGCAAGGGGGAATAATCATGGATAAAAGAATTAAACTAAAAGCCAAACAGGTACATGATGAGTTAAATAGGACTATTAAGACATTACTGGCTAATGAGTCAATGGCCAATCATAGAACTGCAATGAGGTTGCAAAGGATCGTGGTTGACCTACAACGTGCTGACTCCATGCAATATATTAATAGAATCATAGAGAATGCCAATCTAGTATTAAGGCGATAACAGGTTCATCCGGCACTCATTTAATTAGGGGGTCATCAAAAAAAGAGCTGAAATTACTCGTTTTTTCGTAATTTCAGTTCTTTTAAAATTCAGATTGTCAGAGTGCTACTGTTTCCAGTGCCCTCCATATTCCATATTCTTGATACTATATAAAGCGCACTCAGTTACTGTCATTGCGAGGCCGGTCGCAATGACAAATGTAGATTATTTAGTGCGTTATATATATGAATTTAGATATGACCATCAAGGTCTCTTATTTTCTGTTTAACTGCTTCGATCTGAGAATTAGTATAATGTCCTGATTTTTCACAAGCAAATACTTTGCTGATATAGCCATATACATCTTGTGGATTTAATTCAATCATTTTATCATAATCCGTAATAGCTAAGTCGTATTCACCTTTGACAGCATAAACAGCTCCACGATTGTAATAAGCATCCGCATCTTGTGGATTTAATTCAATCGTTTTAGTATAATCCGTAATAGCTAAGTCATATTCACCTTTGGTATCATAAGCAGCACCACGATTGTTATAAGCATCCGCATCTTGTGGATTTAATTCAATCGATTTAGTATACGCAAAAATGGCATTATCATAATCTTCTTTAACGTCATAATCATACCCCTTATTAAACCATTGAATAGCAGTAAAAGACTGTTCATTTTTGTTCGCCAACATATAACGATACTCCTTTTGCCTATAAAAATTCATTTTATTAAAGTATATCATCTACAGATTAATTGAACCAGCATATACAATATGAAAGTAACTCTTTCATAAAAATAATCTTATTTCAGCTCGACTTTTACTTTCAGGCGACGTTAATAGCCATTATTCCTGAAGCTTTCCTAAAACTTGTTAAAACTTTGCAAAATGGATAAAATATCTTGTTATGCAGAAAAATAGAGAGAGAACGCATTGAAAAAATTTATCAGGTGGATCACCATGTTTAAAGACAGGACTGAAGCAGGAATGATATTGGCTGAGAAGCTGAAGGCTTTACATCTTAGCAATGTATGTTTACTAGCAGTACCCAGAGGAGGTGTGGTCGTAGCTGCCCCCATTGCAGTAACTCTAGATATAGTCATTAACTTATTGGTTACCAGGAAAATAGGTCATCCCGCTAATGAAGAAGTAGCCATCGGTGCCGTTATGCCAGATGGCAGTGCCATTTTTGATCAAAGAATAATAAACAATATAGGGATCACCGATGATAAACTAAAACGAATGATTAGACAAGGCTATGCCGAAATTGTAAGACGCCAGCTGCATTATACAGGTTCAACTGCCATTCCTGATATGAATGGCAAAGAAGCTCTTTTAGTAGATGATGGAATAGCTACCGGTTATACGATCCGCGCTGCCATACAATGGCTAAAAACATTAAAGCCCTCAAGGATTATTGTTGCAGTACCGATTGCTCCACCAGACGTTGTAGCTGATTTATCCCAAGAAGTTGATACGTTCATATGCCCTGTACAGCCTGATTCTTTCTCAGCTGTAGCTGCATATTACAAAGATTTTTCAGAAACAAAAGACCAGGATGTTATGCAACTGCTCCCAAGGAAGTAATCATGGTTTTATTCAATTAACCTGGTCTTATGATTCGGACAGTAAATTTTATATTTCAAATTTATCATTACCATAAAATATTAAAAGTAACCTCTCATTACCATTTATAAAAAAAGCATATACTGCACAATACTATAAGGGTGATTTCACAATAAATTACGTAAGGAGGCACTATTCATGACCGTACAAAAAGATTTGCAAAAAGCTGTTGCTGCAGCAGAATCCGCCAAAGGGACATATGCCACCTTTGGACAATCCACTGATGATCAAACTGCTAAACAAATGTTTACCCAAATGGAACAAGATATGGATCAGCATATCAGTCAACTCAATAGCCGTCTTGGTGTTACAGCACAAAACCAATTAAACAATCAAGAAGTCCAATAAGGAATACGGGGGGTAGTAGATAACTTCCCCCCGTATTATTAGCGATACCCCATACTCTTACCACATGCCTGGCGTTAGCTTATCTATTTTTGTAAATTACCCCACTGCATACGTTGGTTTTTAGCATGTTATGAAAGGTTTATATTTATAATACTCGTGTACATATCATAAACCTTTAGGGGGTACCTGCTTTAGCAACCCCAACGCAATATTTTCTTGCGGGATACGAATGCCCAAGATTAGTACCGCATTAAAAAAGGTAGCAAGAATTGCTGTTATGACAGCACCAAAAATCAGCGGCACACTTATAAGTTCAATAGCTACCGCTAAATAATTAGGGTGGCGTAGAAATCGATAGGGTCCCTTACAGATAGGTGCCCCATGGGGAATGACTAAAATACGTGTATTCCATAACCGACCTAGACTGACCATACACCAGTAGCGTAAACCTTGGGCGATCATAAATAGACTTAGCCATAAATACCACAACTCACTTACCGAGCTACCACTCAGGCTGAATTCAACCACCCAGCCTACTAACCATCCGATATGTAACAGAAAAAATAAGGGATAATGCCAGGCACCAAATTCTTGTGCCCCCGCTGCCAGCGCCCATACACGGTTGCCCCTAGCTATGTATAGCTCAAATATACGTTGGCTAATAATCAATAGAGCCATAGCCACAATCCACCCGTTTACCATTGAAATAGCACTTGCTCAGCGCTAAACCCGGGTCCCAGCGCAAGCATCACACCATAATCACCCGTCGGCATCGTTTCTGCCATAAACTTCTCCAATACAAACAAAACGGATGTGCTTGACATATTACCATAACCAGCTAAGATGTCATATGCATATGTTAGCTTATCGTTAGCTAGACCAAGGCTTTCACTGTAGGCGCTAAGTACCTTGGCACCGCCAGGATGGACAACATAATGTACAATATCGTCTTGGTCAATGCTCCATTTAGCACAGGCGTCATTTAATAAGCTTGGCAAGTACCGCCGAACGATGCTGGGAATATCTCGAGAAAATCGCACCTTAAATCCAGTATCAACCAAATCCCACCCCATAACATCTGCCGAATTCGGAAATAGTGTACTATAATTACCCAGTATGGCCGGCCCATCACCATCTACCGTTATCACTGCAGCGGCAGCTCCATCTGCAAAAATACTTGTACCAACTAAATTAGATTTAGAATAATCGCTTTGTTGAAAGGTCAGACTGCATAGTTCAACCGTTACCAACAGCACAGATCTTCCCGGTACACTATGACTAAGCTCAGCGGCTCGTGCTAATCCTGACACGCCACCGCCACACCCAAGTCCCCAAACAGGCAATCGTCCAGTATTTGGCGATAAGCCCAGCCCTTGAATAAGTTTGGCATCTAAGGTTGGTGTGACAATACCAGTTGATGAAACAAAAATAACCATCCCAATATCCTCTGGTTGCACATTTGCCTTTATCATTGCTTCTAGCGCTGCCTTTTGAGATAGTTCAAGAGCTACCTGCTCAAATATCTTATTTGCCTCGGCAAAAGAATGAGTAGCACCATACCAGTCCAACGGCTGGGAAAAATGCCTAATATTAATACAACTACTTTCGAATACTGGAAGCAAACGATCAAGCTTATCAACATGTGAGTGAAACAGAGCAGCAACAAATTTCTTTATCTCCCTCTGTTCTAAAGCATAGGTCGGCACGGCTATACCCACAGCTTGTATTTTAGGTATTCCCATAGACAATAATCACCACCATTTCTTTACTATTATTGTTACTACTAAATAAACTATTCTAAATAATAAGAAAAAATACCTCTTTTTCCCTTATAGCGTATGATCAACAGATAGTTGATTACTTATCATCCCGATGACTACCAGCATAACGAATACCGGCAAATTGAGCTAAGTCTTTTTCCACTGATACTAAGTCGGTACGATCTAATTCATTAATGGCACTTTTCCCAACAGCCTGCACCGCTAATTGCATTTCAATGACACAGGATGTAAGAAATTTTGCCAAATGGCTGGCGGCTAAATCAACATCCAGTTTATCAGTTAAATGACCAGTATATAGTGCCAACTGGGATGGAGGTGCCTGAGGTAATACTTTAGTTATTTGTGTATGCATAGCAGCCAGAAGAGCAATCGTTCCAATATAAATAGCATCAGCCCCCAAAGCCATAGCCTTCAAGAAATGTCCTGGTGTAGTTAATCCACCAGTAATAATAACGCTAAATCGATCACGCAAATTATTTTTAACTAACCAGTCTATCGTCCTAACCAATGTATGAAATGTAGGTAATCCTACATTATCTTGTAATGTGGGACTCGCGACTGCTGTCCCTCCCTCAGAACCATCAACTACAATATAGTCAGCATTTGTCTGAGCAATCACTGCCAATTCGTATTCAATATAGTCAGTACCCGCTATTTTCACTCCCACTGGCACGTCATATTGAGCTTTCATTTCATTGATCATTTTAATATAATCTTGGGCGGAACTCTTCCCTGGCATGCGAGCGTATACTGTAGCATCTTGCTCCTCCTCTAAATGCCACGCCTTACGTAGATGCTCACCGATCTGCTTGGCTTTCATCGTTGACTCTACAGCACCACCCCAGGCGCCTTGCCCTAATTGAATTTCAATTGCATCCAGACGACTTAATTGTTCTGTCCCTGCTAACTGGCCACCACGATGATATTGCCCAATTAAGAACTTGGCTGCGTCGCGTTCTTCATTGGTAACAGCCGACTCTCCCGTATTCGTCGATGTACCAGCTAGAGTCGCTCCTTTGGCTACCGCTATTTTCATAGGCAAGCTTAAGGATCCACCATAAGACATCCCTGTTATCATAATCGGAATTTGTAACTGTAGTGGTCTTTTAGCCTTGGGACCAACCACTGTTTGAGTCTTAATTTGAGTATAATCCGGAGTTGGCAATTGGAACAATTGTTTGGGATTAAGTAAAACTTTATCCCAAGGTGATAATACCACTGGACTGCCAAGAGGACGGGTCAATTCCTTGCCAGCTTCAGCACGCATAGCTGCTTCCATCATAGCGCGAGGCGATAGTTTCTCCGCTACGGTTACCATCAGAAAGGGATTGTCTGGATAATCTTCAGTCATCATTTTTATCATTGCTTCATCAATTGTAGGATCCATTAATTTCATCATCATCCAACTTAATAGCATCGTAACACCTCCATTATCTAGTATGCTAATTTTGAATAATTATTATGAATGTATTCACACCCTTCTACTGTTAATTGAAACCGAACGTGCCGGCAATAGCCACCAATCTGTATTCCATCCGGTGGCTGTTAAATAATTGCATTAAAACATTTGATTATGCCGGCCACATGATCACTTTCTGTATTTAGCGATCATACAATGTATTAGTAAACGAAAAAGGAGGAATACTTATGGGCTTTGGAGGCGGTCGCAACGGTTTTGGTGGTTCCGGCTGTATTATTATAATAATTATTCTCTTGTTATTTTTCTGTTGCTCTGACGATTGTTCCCCTAGTTGTTAATTTTTCTAAATTAATCCACTGAATGTCGGCTTCTTGTAACCACGCTTTGCTAAAGCGTGGTTTATTCTTTTGTATAAGAAAAGCGCCTCGCGGGACGCAAACCTTAGTTTTAAATTAATCGGCCCTAAACTCTCACTGAAAATTTAGAAGCTAACCCCATCAATATTTCTTTATCTAATACGTCTTTAAAAAGTATTTTTGGTTTCCTATTCTCTAACTGCCCATTTTGATTAGGTTGCTTTCTCAAGCCAGTCTTATAAATAGGTGCTACCGGAGAAATCATTAAATTAGTTTTATAAATAGGTTCAATCAGAGAAATCATTAATATCAGTCTCCTTTTATCCATTTATTAACACATATTCGATAAAAGGTAATAAATTCCTTTTCGCAAATTCATACAAATAGCAACATAAAAAAACCACCTACATTTGTAAGCGGTTTGTAAACTTTTCACACCAGGACATCATTTTTGAGAGTCTCTCTCTCATCAAGCAAGGGTACACGAACATTGTTTCATTGGGAATAAAAAAACAACACCTGACCTGTCAATCACAGACCAAAACTGTCGGCGATTTGACAAAGAAGTGATCGTAATAATTACATAACTAGCTCCGATTTTGCGGCATACTGCTAACCTAATTAACATACTATATAGTAGATTAGGAAAAAGTGTTAGTTCTGGATAATCGTTGTCCGTATTGTGGTACCTATCTATCTCGCCAAAATAGTCGTGTCTGGGGCTGGGGCGGTCACTGGCGTAATGAAGACTAGATCAATATTTCATGAGCCGTCTGACCTAAGCGGGCGGTTTTTTTTATGTTATGCCTGTTACATGATCACCTCTTGTATATATCTATCATACAATATATTAGTAAACAAAAAAGGAGGAATACTTATGGGCTTTGGAGGCGGCCGCAATGGCTTTGGTGGTTCCGGCTGTATTATTATAATAATTATCCTCTTATTATTTTTCTGCTGCTCTGACGATTGTTCCCCTAGTTGCTAATTTTTCTAAATGAATCCCCTAAATTCTGTCCTCTTGTAACCACGCTTCGCTAAAGCGTGGTTTATTCCTTTGTATAGAAAAGCGCACCGTAAGACGCTTTAATAATTGGCTATATTTAATAACAATGTTAATAATATAATATTTTTTAAGGGAAGCAATTTTGGCATTCCCTTAATTCGCATTTAATGAATTAATATAAGTTATTATTTGATCTGCAGGATTAATATCTCATCGGGGGTAAACATCTCTCGTAAAAATGTTGTTTTATTCACTATATCTTACCTCCCAACTTTACTTTCAACAAAATGCGGTTCGAATCTATATTTTTGACCTGTTGGATTTTCTTTCCCCACTGGCACTTCCTCGATAAACATGTTATATGGTCTAACATATAAACCACAATCATCATATAATGCTTTATATATAACCATTTGCTCACCAGTTTCTGTATGTTTAGCAAAATCTACAAGCAAATATAAATCCCCTTTAAAGTGTCTAAAAATGAATCCCTTAGACTTATGTAACATTCGCATTTTACTCACCTCCATCCGATAATTATAATCCTGTTTATCGTAAGTGTAAAATAATAGGTTTTGGTGCAAAAAATTTATTTCCAATTATAAAAAAAGACCGTCTACTAATTAAGGTAGACGGCTAAATATAAAATTCAGTCTTTCTTATGTGCAGGAGCTGCTACGTGAAACATTCGTATAACCCATAGAAGTATAATAGCTCCTACAGTACTTGAAATGATCGATCCTATTGTACCATACGCAGAAATGCCCATAAAACTAAATAAATAGCCGCCAATAAAAGAACCTACGACTCCTGTTATTAGGTTGCCCCAGATACCGAAACCTCCGCCACGTGAAATCATGCCAGCTAGCCAGCCAGAGATCAATCCGATTAATAAAAACCAAAGCATTTTTAATCGCCTCCATATAATAATATTTCCTATAAACTGATTTTAATTCAGCGTAAAATAAAAAAGATAACCTGAAGAAAAACTTCGGGTTATCTTTTTTTACTTATTCAGCACTCTGATGTGCTTCACCATTAGCTCTTACTTCATCTGTTATTGCTTGTTCACCACGTTTAATAGCCTCACGTACCATAGAGCCAACTTCTCCGGTGGTTACATCGCTCCACAATCTCCGTCTTCTACTTTCTCACCAAAGCCAAGATCATGAGCTAATTTATATTTCGATTCTTCTGACATAACCTTACCCATACATAGGCACCTCCAGTAATTTTTTTGGTGCCTATTTAGAATATTTACTATTATGCCATAAGCTATTCATGTAAAAAAATGTTATCCAGCGACATCTCATCCATGGCATATTATCAATCTTATATTCAATTCCAAAGCCCTCACTTCTATAAATCGAAATACTTTTTCCCAACTTCAGTGTGGACAATTTGCCCACCAAAATGTTGATGTTCAGCTTTAACTGAATGAGTTCACTCCTAAACCAATAGTTAGATGTGCTTTACCCCTCACTGGATTCCCATCAAGAATAACATTCTGAATGTCCGGTTGCTTCCACCTTCGAACGGCTCGAATCATTTGCCCTTTGATACAAATGGATTATCTTTTATAATAAATCTCCAAGGATAATTTCGTGCCTCTTTAGCATAATCAATATTAATACGCGGAGTACTGATTATACATTCTGGAGAAATAGTTTCACCGCTTAACAAATACAAATTTTCACCACATAAATCGATCCCATTCTGAACCTTCGAAATTCCCATTGCTATGCATAACTTCCCAGGTCCACTACATAAATTTAAAAATTTGTCTGTTCCACGCCGCTTCTTCATTAGATCAATTCCGTCAATTGGCTCTATTGCTCTAATCAATACCGCTTCCGGATAGCCTTCTTTATTTGTTACAATATTCAGGCAGTAATAAATACCATAAATCAAATAAACATATACATGCCCGCCTTGACCAAACATAACTTTCGTTCTACTGGTATATTTGTCATTATATGCATGACTAGCTGCATCCTTAGAGCCGATGTATGCCTCAACTTCTACAATTTTACCACTCGTTCTCCCATCAGTTGTATTGTGAATAATATACTTTCCTAAAAGCGCTTTAGCTATATCAAGAGTTCCCCTGTCGTAGAAAGACCGCTCTAGCTTTCTCAATAAAATACCTTCTTATCTTATTATTTGCCGAATAATAACGGGATCATTGACCTCTGTTGTTAAATTTTGTACCTAAAGATACAAACGCCAGTCATCGCATAGATCGGGATCTGTTATCATGCGAGACTCGCCTGGATTTTTCTCGAACCTAGCACTTCACTACAAATCATTTCATGTAGCTCAAGCATCCCTTGTGGGGTAAAAAAGTTCAATCATGTAGAAATGATCATTTCAATGATTATTATAATACTGAACAGCATTTGTGTAGCGCTATTAATTTTAAGGTCTTCTATCAGGCTGATAGGGGGCCTTAAAATTAATAATCACATGTAACTATTGTTTCGTTCACATTCTGAATATCATCTCGTATTTCTTCGACAATTTCTAAGAAATATTCAGCTTCTCGGAAGACATGATCAGCTAGTAATGGTGGAATTAATGATACTACCCTACAAGATTGGATTAAATCTCGCGCGGCTTCTTTAAAATTACGGATTTGAACTGTTGCATCGGTTACATCTTTTTCAAATCGAATAAGATCATTATTAGGATGGAAATGCCATAACATACTATCAAGGTCACGAGCCTGAAGTTGTAACTGTTCAAACTGAACCACAAAAGCATTAGCCTTTTCAATAAAACCTCGCTCAGATGGATCGAGTAAACCTACAATAAATCTTGCATGATCCGCCATATGTCTAAGCCAAAAAACATTGTCACTAACGATAGAATCAACAAGGCTATTCATTTCGCCATCTTGAATCTTTTGCAGAAGTTTAAGAAAATACATAGCTTCACGCGAAACATGATCTATTAATAGCGGATAATTATAACCTCCAATTTTACATTCGACAATTAGATGTAACACATGACGTTTGAAAGAAAAGATATGTGTTACTGAAACCATAATCCTACAGACAAAATCCATAAATTCTTCATCGCAAATAATGAATTAACGTAACATATTTCTAAAACTATACATAAAATATAACAAACTTATTTTAGGAAATTGGAGGTATGATGATGGAATCCTATAGATCAAAATGTGGGTGTATGCCTCGATGCAATTCTATGACGAGTTGTGAACCTATGCCCATATGTGAGAGAAGGTGCATTGGAACCCATACCACAACACACAAAATTTACCAGAATTGTTCTTATGATATTTGCAAAGTATGTTCTTGCTGCGGATGCGAATATGATGATCGCCAGTATAATGTATGCCCAATGTGCGGTGCGCCAGCAGAAGCTACTATGATGGGAAATCCTATGGAGAATTCTATGGGCAACCCTATGGACGATCCACCTCAATCCGAAATATTTGGCGGACGCGGATTTGGCGGGTTCGGCAGACGTAGATTCGGTGGTTTTGGCAGACGCAGATTTGGCTTTTTCCCATTTTTCCCCTTCTTCCCTTTCTCTCCATTTCCATTCCGCCGACGACGGTTTTAAAAAAGATTAATCTATTTAAAAGTATCTGCACCTGATTGAGACTTCTAATTAACACCAATTCAAGGAAGACCTCCTGACTTATCTATAAGTTTGGGGGTCTTCCGCTTAAGATTAGCTACCTCCACTTTAGTCATGCTCCCACCCTCTCAAAACAGAGTTCCCAAAGGCTTAGCAACCACCAGATTAACCGTAAGGACGCAACAATTGATAACTGATATAACATGCTTTACATTTAATAAGAAAGTAGGGAGAAACTACTATTGGGAGGTGATTATAGTGGAGAAAAAGCGTAACTTACTTAATAACACCCAGGCTGATGTATCTGAGCGTGAACAGATCTGTTGTGTTGATAATGCTCCTGATAATATAGATCTTTCAGTTCCTCCCCCCAAATTTCCAAAGCCTCCGCTCAAAAACGAGACAAAAATTTAGGGAATTTGATTATCTCTATTCTTAGTTAAATCTACCCATATTTCCCCTGCGCGGCCTTCGCCGACAAACATGCGTTTTTCTCCCTGATCACCATTAGTAATTACAATAGCACAACCTGATCGTTCTATATCTGTTACACCACTACACTTTTGGTATATTATTACCATACAGATGGGGTTTTATAATAGTTCTACAAATAAAAATAAAACGTAAAAATATCGTTTAGTTTGACAAGTGTTTAGTTATTCTTAGGCAAATGAAAAAGCACCCTTCGAAGGATGCTTGGTAATAATAGAATAATTTTGAACAGTATTCTCCCATACAGACATCTTCTGCTATGACCTTCATTGATTGTGCCACATATACTGAAATTGCCCATTAGCTAGCCACTCCCTTTAGATTAGATCAGATACTGAGCATCCATAGTACATCACTAGCTTCTCCAGATGCTCCCAGGTAGCAGGCTGTTTCCTAGCTTCGATGCTTCCGAGTACATTTACAGGGATTCCAGTATCCATTGCAACTGAACCTTTTTTGATATCGTTCATAAGTATGAATTGCGACTGCATTTTAAAGTGGACTTAATGAATAAGACATTGCCTCACGGTTATATTAAGAGATGTTATTTGAAAGCAAAATAGCAACAAATAACCAACCTAGAAAGATCATCTATTAGCTTCTGGGAGGTATGTAATCATGAATTTTGGTCTAGAAGCAATTATTGAAATAGCAGCAGCAGTAATTACTTTGCTACTGTTTGAATTATGGGTATTGCCCGTGCTATGTATTTTGTACAATCAAGTCATCAGGGAGCGAGGTTCTTCTATTTAAATCAAATTATCAACTTAAGAACAAAGTGCCAATACTTCTTCCGATACACTTTTGCTTTGAACATATGATACCAATCTTTGGTTTTTAATGAGTCCTAAGTACAGCATAGCATACCCAAGGTTATCAGAACCTAAAACATCTATCTCCTTCAGGAAGACAGGTTTTATACCTTGTTTTTGACACTCATCTTCAATAATTCTTATAGCAAGCTTTATTTTATTCAAATTACTCATTGTATTTAATTTCTCCTTTCATCGTTAGCAAATAAACTAATTATACTTTTAACTTTGAATGCTCTTCGATAATAATAGTACCATTTTATAAATGGCTATAGGTTAAGAAAATCTTAACATTCGGTAAAGCCCAGCTTTGGTGCAGAAATTTCCATGGTGAATATTATTTTCAAGTTCAATTTTCAATGGATACTTGAGATCCCATTGAAATTATCCGCTCTCTCGTCAGAATATCAAACTGCGATACCCATAATCTTGTTTATAAATTCAGCCTCAGAAAGGGCACATTGAATTTCTTCAACCTGCCCCTTTCTAATCAGTATGGTTTTTAGAGTCTTTTTGAAATACTTATGTCTAGACTCATCTTCCTTATTTTTTGCAGTAATAGACAAAAGCTGGTGGCATGCTTAGTGGAACAAGACCAGTAAAGGGTTAGGCAACCTGCTTTTTATCGGGAAGACTAGAATTTGCATATGGATTGAAAAAAAGCAACCGCAACAGTGGCTACCTCCATTTTCGACAAGCTTAATCCAGAATGGGAGGCCGTATAAGTTATGGTAAACATACCTGAGTCTGCAATCAAAATAGCTCAAATACAGTCTGTTTTTACCGATATGAGAATTCAACAGTGGCTTCAAGATGTAGTATTTACATGGCAATGGTGGATACTTATTTTTTTAATGATTGCACCTTGGATCTTGTGGCTGTGTCTTGTAGATAAGAAACGATTAACTCCAATTTGCCTATTCGGAGTAGTTGTTCTCGCGACAGTCTCTTGGATAGATGATTTAGGAACTGATTTGATTTTATGGTACTATCCATACAAGCTAATTCCCCTTTATCCGCAATTAATTCCTATAAATTACACGGTACTGCCGGTAACCTTTATGCTAATCTACCAATTTTTCCCTACCTGGCGTTCTTATATGAAAGCTCTACTCATAATGGCGACCGTCTTTTCTTTTGTTGCTGAGCCTGCCCTCAGTTATTTAGGTATGTATAGAGTATTAAGGTGGCAGTATTACTATTCATTTCCTCTCTACATAATAATTGGTATCAGCCTTAGGTGGATAGTTGAAAAAATTTTGACAATAAACCGTAAGCATACGAAGATGTAAACGGTTTTGGTGCAACATTTTCACAGCAACCTCGGTTACAGCATATTTATCAGTTGTTATTACTCGTGGTTGCTGAGATACAAAATAATCAATGGTATTTCCTTCAGCATCACTGAACGCAGAAGTTTGCAAAACATGATCCGGAACTTTGCCGCACTCAATCTTGGCGAAATTCTACCTAGTCAGATAGATATTAAATACTCTCATTTTCAATCCGTTTTTTCAAATTGAATACCTTTTCCCGGATAACGGCGGCCGTCTGCCCAAACATTTCTTTATTTTTTCCGGTTGGATCTTCCAAACCCCAGTCTTCTCTGTATTTGCATGGCAAGTACGGGCAAGTAACATTACACCCCATGGTGATTACGATGTCAACTGGTGGAATCTCAGAAAGCAACTTTGATCTCTGTGTCTGGTTCATATCCACGCCGTATATTTCTTTAATAACAGAAACGGCATCCTGGTTAATCTGCGGCTTTGTTTCTGTTCCTGCCGAGTAAGCTTTAAAAACATCGGCAGCAAGAAGCCTTGAAATGGCTTCTGCCATCTGTGAACGGCACGAGTTATGAACACATACAAAGGCAACTTTAATTTTTCTCATCATCTGTTACACTCCTTTTGTGATATAAAGATCCTCCCTAAAATTATTTATTAGAATCCCTATTTTTGCATTTCTTACATATACAATCTTCCGTTTCCCTCGTTATATCGGTAAAAAAAGCAAGAACTGCATTCGTTTTTTCCGTGTTAAGCGTATATCGCATCCATGCTCCATCACGAACGGCATTTACAAGTCCACTGTCTACAAGGGTTTTCATGTGATAGCTTAAGGTAGACTGAGAAATACTGAACGATTCAAGTATGTCGCAAGCGCACATCTCGCCACATGACAGCATATCAATAATCTTTAAACGTGTTTCATCTGATACAGCTTTAAATACAGGAACATATTCTGCATACAAATACTTCATGAAATTACCTCCCTTAATATTCATCGATGTCATCTAATGTTATCAATATTATAAATTCATCATAATTTACATATCGATAGTTGTCAATATGATTGAAGAAAAAAAGACCGCTAACTTACACTTTAGCTCACCCATCTCATTATAGATAAAAAAACTACCAATCACCCTTTAGACCCAGGTAATTAGCAGTTTGATTATTTTTATTCTTAAAATTCCTACCTATTTTACTACCATAATCGGGCAGGTAGCATTATGCACTACATAAGAACTTACACTGCCCATTACAACCCCCTTGATTAAACCTAATCCTCTACTACCAATGATAATGAGATCATAGCCATTCACTTTGGAAAATTCCGTAATAGTTTCAGCCGGTGAACCTATTTCCAAGAATTTAGCTACTGTTATTGAAGGTAAAAGGGCAGCTGCATCAGATAATACTTTCTGGCCATATTCTTGAGCATCATTGTAAAAACTCTCAGGGATATAGCTTACACTCATTTGTGTAAAGGTCTGTAGTTCTTGAAGCCTGATTAATACAAATAATAACCCCACTTCGGCATTGAAACACTCTGCCAAGAGTCTTCCATGGGAAACAGCCTTAAATGAATTGGCAGACCCGTCAATAGGGATAAGGATCTTTTTGTAAGGCATTATGTTCATGGTAAAATCCTCCTACATACCCTTAGTATCATATACTATTATTTGGCGCAGATTAATCCTTATATTACATATATTGGAGTTGATTAATACAATGTCATTATTCTTAGTGCTAGTCTTTATTGGTACCTTTCTTTCTATACTAAATTCCAGTCTGGTTAATGTAGCATTACCTACACCAATAAATGAGTTAATAGCGAGCTTCATTTTTTGTACCAGAACTCTCCCGCTAACTGACGACACAATTCTTGGACTGATGTTTGCCTTTGTATAAAGCTTCGTCTGCTTTTTTAATACTTGCGTCAATCCCTAAGGTCGGATCTAACTCTGCTACGCCTAATGTTATTGTCATCGACAGCACCTTTTCCTGATAGCTAAAATCTGTTGTCTCAATACCTCTCCGTATTCTTTCGGCAACAATCTTCCCGCCTTCCAGATCAATGCCAGGTAGCATCATCAAAAATTCTTCGCCACCCCAGCGCGCTATTACATCTTCTTCCCGGACGACCGATTTTATCATATCGGCGACTTCTTTAATAACCAAATCACCACACTCATGACCATAGGTATCATTTACCTTCTTAAACTCATCAATATCAGCCATGATAAACGTTATCTTACCTTGCTTTGCGTTTAAGTCGGTTGCTTCCGCTTTAATGCGTTGTGTCATATGCCTTCGGTTCACCAGCCCTGTCAGAAAATCTGTCATGGCAACGGTCTCCAACTTTGCCAGCAAGTCATTCAATTCCTGATTCTTCGTTTCCAGCTCTTTTGCATATTTCAGCAAGGTTTCTTTAGACCTTTTCAGGTCTAAATGCACCTTTATCCGGGCACGCAGTTCACTGTAATGAAAGGGTTTGATGATGTAATCCTGCCCCCCTGCTTCAAATCCCTTGACTACATCCCGAGAAGTAGAAGCAGAGGTGATGAAAATTACAGGGATCTCATGAGTCACACTTTGGCTTTTAATCATCTTGCAGATCGAAAGGCCATCCATTCCAGGCATAATTATGTCTAAGAGGATCAAATCCGGCATCGTTTCATTAATTAGTTCAATCGCCACTTGACCACTAGTTACCTCAAGTAGTTCATATTCATCACCTAAAAGTCTTCTAATTATTTTTATTTCCACCGGACTATCGTCCACAATTAAAATTCTCGACATATTACCACCTACTTCAGCTTGCAAAATAACGCAATACAGCGCCCATTAAGTTAGCCGTATCGCCGATTTGTATGTTGGCGATAGAATCAACAAATCTTTTATTATTGGATATCGCTTTTACAATTCCGGAATTAGTCTCTATTGTCTCCACCAATTCGTTCAGTTTGACTAAGAGCGCCTGGTCTAGGGTCAACATTGTCCCGAAGTCAAACAACACCCGTGGTCTATCTGCTAAATGTTCCTTCAATTCAAAAGCTAAAGACTGGTAACTGATGAGCGTGATATTTTGATTAATGACCACATGTACCAATTTGCCGCCCTGAACGCTGATAAAATAAGGCGGTAAATAGTTGTCTGCAACACTCCCAACCGTGGACGATGGATCATCTGACCCTTTCATTTTGCGCACACGCTCAATATGCTTCTTTAAATCAACTTCCTGCTGCAAGACATTTTTCAGTACTGCGGCAACCTTTTGCTTACTTATAGGCTTAATAATAAAATGTCTCGCCCCTCGTTCTAAAGCGTCGATAACTACCCGGCGTTCTTCTATAGCGCTGATTACTATGATCTTAGCCTCGGGATAGGTAGCGATGATTTTGGACGTCGCCTCTGCCCCGCCCAGTCCTTGCATCGTCAAATCCATAGTCACCACATCCGGCTTCAGTTTGTTGTACTCCACGAAAGCCTGAGAACCGTTGGACACCTCACCGACAACCATATGCCCTAATGATGTTACAATTTCCCGCAGAATCTGCCGAGCCACAGCGGAATCATCGGCAATAAGCACTCTTGCCATCTTACATTCACCTCCAGACTTCATTTAAACTTGTTTTCCCAAGACATCGCGCAGACTATCCAGCAGCCTTGTCCGATCAAGCTTATACTCATATACATCAAAACCGGCCCGTAGTCCTTTTTCCTTATTGACATCCCCCGTTAAGGAAGTAAGAGCAATCACTGGCAGGTGCCGCAACGTTTCGCTAGCCCGAATGGCTCGTACCAATTCGATGCCAGTCATAAGCGGCATTTCAATATCACTGACCACTACATCTACCCTAGTTTTGCCCAATTTTTCAAAAGCTTCACACCCATTCTCGGCCGTAATGACCTCATAACCGTCACTTTCCAGATAACTCTTAACGGCTTTCAAAAAGAAGGGCGTATCTTCTACTAGAAGAATCCTGATCCTTTTCTCTTCTCTGCCTCTACTGGCATAATAGTCCCCTTTGGTTCTTTGGGAACCAAAAGGATGATCATAATATTCAGGTGCTGCTTTAGCAAATAGTGCATGTAGATTCAATAGCGTAACTACTGTATCGTTGATTTGTGTTGACCCCAAGATGCCAATGCCACAAACTCCGTCTTTATCTAGGGATATCGTTGTCTGCATGGTATCATGTATTTCTTCAGCAATGATCCCAATAACGTGGCTTACTAGCTTCGGCAATATGATATAGACCTTAGATGGCTTATTCTTCTGTTGTGAAATAGGTAAATAGTGCTCTGGCTTGATCACTCTGATTGTCTGTCCCTGGAAAGAAAAATAATATTTCGAACCAATCTTCTGCAACCGAGATATGTCTACCTCTTCAACCCGAGACACCATCCCCAGATCCAAGCCCAGCATTTCAGGGCCAGAGCATTTAAACAATAATAAATACTGTTTTTCTTCATCAATTTGCTTTGACATTCGAACATCTGTTACTAACGCGTCATCTTCTACAAGAGAAATGCCCGCATAAATCCTAAGGTTATCTGTGTTAAGGATCATGGCAATACTGCCATCCCCCAAGACAGTCATGCCCGAGTAAAGGTTGCAACTACTAATGACTACCGAAAGAGGTTTCACCAGAATTTCTTCCGTGTCGTAAACGGAATCGACAATTAATCCATATGATGAACCACCTAATTTTATAATTAAAATGCGAATAACCTGGTCGACATCAGTGAAATTGCAAAATTTCGCTTTTTCTTTTTCCTTCAAGATGGTTTCTTCATCCATTACGTCACTAAGCCATATAATGGGTATCAATGCCTCACGAAGACGCAATATCGGGCAATTATGTACAAACTCTATCCGGTTTCCACTCGTTTCTCTTGACCAGATCAGTACCAATTCCCTCAAATCATCCTGTGGTACGGCGAATGATTGACCACCCGCCTCCACAATTAATGCTGAAATGATCGCCAAGGTCAAGGGCAAGATCAATCGAAACTTTGTTCCTACCCCTATGTCAGAGAGGATTTCGATCTTACCGCCCAATTTTTCAATATTTGTCTTTACCACATCCATGCCGACACCCCGACCAGAAATGTCGGTAACCTGTTCTACCGTCGAAAAGCCTGGGGCCATAATGAAATTCAAGACATCCGATTCATGCATGGTGGCACATTCTTTTTTGCTGATAAGTCCCTTTTCCACCGCTTTGGCTTTAACTTTTTCTAGATCAATGCCGCTACCGTCATCGCAAACATCAACAACCATGCGCCCTCCCTCCGGATAAGCACTCAGAACAAGGGAACCAACCAACGGCTTATTTCTCATTTCGCGAACTTCTGGTAGTTCAATGCCATGATCAAGGGCATTGCGTACCAAATGAGTGATGGGATCAATCAGTGCCTCAATTAAAGAACGATCCAGCTCAAAATTCATTCCTCGCATGACCAAATCAACTTCCTTGCCTACTTTGCGTGACATATCCCTCACAATACGTGGGAACTTGTTGAAAACATTGGCAATTGGCTGCATCCTGGCTTTCATGACTTTTTTTTGCAAATTGGTCGTCAGCTCATTGATACCTTGAGCCACCATTTCCAACTGAGCTACCTCTTTGCCAGCGTCTTTGGCGATGCGTAGCAATTGATTGCGCCGTAGAACCATTTCTCCGACTAGATTAAGCAAGTCATTTAACAAGCCTACATTGACCCTAATACTATCTTCCACTATAACTCCGCTTAGCTTGCCACCCTTGCAACTACTTTCTTTCTGCTGCACTACAGGCAATGCCACGATGGTATCCCTAGCAACAACTTGAACCACTGGTTCACCGGTTAATTCTGGAGTTAACGTTTCTTCAGCCTGTTCATCTAACGCGGTAATCTGGTCCCACAAATCCCAGGCTGAAAGCGTTTCTGAAGAATTAGCCTGCTGATTCTTCTGATACTGGGATGTTTCTAAAAAACCTTTGATGGTGCTCACATGAACTGAAATATCATATTTTTCACTGCCATTTATATTGTTAATAAGCTCTTTCAATGCATCGGTAGCTGCTAGTAGCGCATCAATCATTTCCGCGCTGACTTCCAGTCTCTGCTCACGAAACTCGCCAAATAGGTTTTCGATGATGTGAGCTAATTCTACAACCTTATATAGTTCAAAAAAACTGGCCGTGCCTTTTATGCTGTGAGCGGCGCGGAAAATGGCATTAATAGTGTCGTCATCATCTTCGCCCTCTTCCATGCGCAAGAGACCTGCTTCCATGTCGGAAATATGCGCCTTTGCCTCAATGACAAATTCATTGAGGAGTTCTCTATCCTGCTCCAAGCCAATCACCTACCGCCACTCAAATTTTTCTTCCCTATACTTTGAATTTTCTCACCAGCACTTCCAGGCGATCCGTTATTTCTCCTACATTGCAGGCACATTCACTGGTTTTGGAAGCTTTTATTGCCGTATCGGTAATTGCTTTTTCAACTTCCTGTACGCTTTGGGAAATATCCTGGCTCCCCCTTGCAATCTCCTGGGTAGCTTGGGAAATGTTGCTCATCGATGAGGTCATTTCATCTGTACTGCGTGCAACATCCACCGCCTTGTGTGAAATGTCAGCAGTGGTGTGGAACATGGCTTCAACTCCGTTTGCGGCTTCCATTGCACCCTTTGAAACTAGCTCAGTCTTATCAGCAATATCACCGATTGCCTTGCTTATAGACATTACCTGATTTACGCCCCCCGACATGGCATTAGAGATATCACCCACCTTTTTCGATTGCTCGCTGACAGCCGAAGCAATGGTCCGGGTGATATCCATCGTCTCGGCGATTACATCAGTAATCTTTTTTACAACGTCTACTGCCGCCCCCATGTCGTTTTGCATTTCTTCAATTTGCTTTGCAATCAGACTGGCTTCTTCTGCCGTTCTTTTGGACAATTCCTTTACTTCCGCTGCCACTACGGCAAATCCTTTGCCAGCTTCTCCGGCACCGGCCGCTTCTATGGTTGCGTTTAATGCCAACATATTAGTCTGTTCGGCGATGCGACCGATAATAGCCACAATTTTGTTAATTTGTTTCGATGAAACACTTAATTTTTGAATAATGTCATTTGTTTCAAGAGACCGACTTTTCGCTTCCATAGCAATGTCAATGGAACGGTTACAGGCGGCTGCCACTTCTTGGGCAACAAGGGCTACACTGTTGACACTGTGGTAAACTTCCTCAAGCACAACACTAACCTGTTTCACTTCTTTCGCTACACCTTCTGATGCTTGCACAGCCTCCTTTGAGGCTAGAGACATTTCGTTAGCCAGTTCGCTAACTGCTTTAACATTGTAGCTAACATGTTCCGTAGAACTGGCGGTTTCTTCGATACTCGCAGCTATCTGCTCCAAATTGGAACTTACCATACTAACGGTAGCACTCATCTCTTGACTATTTGCCGCTACATTGGATGCAATATCAACCAAATTACCTGCGCTACCTTGCAGTTCCACCGTTGAACTAACAATATCCTTTATCATATCCTGAAGGTCGTCTACCATCTTGTTAAAGTTGCGGGCCAGAATGCCAATTTCATTATCGGAGTTGACATCAACCCTCACTGTGAGATCACCGTTTTTAATGCGTTCCGTGGCACCGACAATTTCGATAAGAGGCCCCGTGAGCCGGTTCGAGAACCAATAGGAAAACAGCGCGGAAATCGCAATCACAAAAAGACCAATATAAATATTTTTTATTGCGACGTTATTAATAAAAGCTAATGCAGCACTTTTTTTCTGAACCATAATCAAGTTCCAGGGGTCTGAGCCACCAGGCATCGGGACACTACGATAGGCACAAATATAGTCGTCGCCGTTGCCGTCAGTATATTCTCCAACTCCCATTTCACCTTTAAGTACTTTATCAATAATACCCTTCATTGTGGTAGAAACTGGAAAATCAACTTCTTCAGTCTGCTCATTACCCTTTTCATCTCTGATAATGTTGCCCTGAGTATCCTTTTTCAATATAATTTTCTTTTGTGATTTATAATTGTATAGTTCAGCAACCTGACCTTTATCAGGATGAGCCACAACGACTCCGTCCCCATCCAAAAGGTAAGCATAGCTTCCTGCCCCAAAATTATACTTCTCAACCATTTGTTGAAGGGTAGAAGTTTCTATATCGGCCATCATCACGCCTACTAGTTTGTCGCCGCTATACATGCCGTTCACAGCGGTGGTAACTGCCATATTTCCAGCAACGGAATAATAGGATTTAGTTATGTAAGATTTATTTTCGCTCATAAATTTTTTAAACCACCAACGATCGGCGCGGTTGGCTAATACGCCGCTGGACCGCGCAGTCTGATCTCCGCTCAGCGTGTGGCTTGCGAGTAGTTGAAAAAACGGATAGCGCTTTGTAGTATCCTCCAGTATCTTTTTTTGTTTTTCCCTATCATTAGAAAGCATATCGGCATTTACAGCCAGCTGGGCGTTAAGGTTGTAAGCATTCTGCATGAATTGACCAATGTTTGCTGCTAAACTTTCTGCCATAACTGTATTTGTCTGTTTAATATTTCTTTCATAACCCGAAGAAATCAAGTAGTAACTGACAGACATGGACACCACAATGGCAAGGATTACTAAGGTGCAGTTCATGAAAATAAATTGATTACGGATGGATTTAAACATATTTCCCTTCCTTCCTTTAATACGGTAATTGATACGTTTATTATGTTTGGCAATGACGTTAGTCGTTTCTTGCTAGTTGGTCATCCCCAGTTCTTTGCTGATGTATGTTGTTAACCACAATTATACTTCTTTCACATATATTTTCATCCAAACAAGGAAAATTGACATATTTTTCAGTAAAATTGACGAAATAAAAGAACCATGTATCTTATTGAAAAATGGCAAACTATCTTCTATTCGTTATGCAGAAGAGCGAAAAAGCACTCCCTGGCCTTATTCTTATGAATCCGACTGATGGGTATGACTGTGCCATCTCTTAGCACAAACTTGTCACTAACGTATTGCTCAATATATAAGAAATTGACAATATAGCTCTTGTGAGGCCGTATCCACATTTTTGACTGATGAAACTGGGTGAATTCGTCCAGCGTAGTATAAACAGCTAACCTTTCGCCTGTCCGCGCTAAAACAATCTCAACTTTATTTTTCTGGCTTTCCATGTAAAGGATATCTTTTATCAGTATTCGTTGTGTTACACCACCTGTGATAATAGAGATGCTTTCTTTCGCTACATCTTCGACCTGGGCAATTGCTTTATCCAAAGCTACAGCTAATTTATTCGTATTTGTAGGTTTTACCAAATAGGCTGTGGCATTGACCTCGTAGCCCTCATAGACATAATCCGTAGAACTGGTTAAAAATACGATTTGGATCAGCTTGTCCTGATGGCGAATCCATCGCGCACAAGTCATGCCATCCATGTCGCCCATGATTATATCCAGGAAAACAATGTCAAAACGCAGTCTTTTATCCCCGATGACAGAGTTTAGCTTTTCTGCATTATCAAAAACAAACACTTTCCCGTCGATACGCTGGGTTTGTAAATAGGTTTCTATAGCATTATATACCTGAGTTCTATCTGTATGATTGTCGTCACAAACCGCAATAATTATCATTAATTTTCCTTCACAACCTTAATGGTAGTCTGCGAGCAATTGTCCGATTGGCTGTTGACCCTCATCCAGTACCACTCAGAGCAAGCAGTTATCCTATGAGAAGGAAAACCCCCGAATTATGTCGAACTACATGTTATATCTTCTACAAAATTATGGGTAATCCTTCTTTTCAGATGTGGCAACATTATATGCATTACCGTAGAAATGGGGGAGGTTATATGTCAGAATCCACGCTGTTTTTATTTACTTTAAGCAGAGCTGTCTTCTTAATATCGAATATTTTGCTTACTTATTCCTTCTTAACATCAAAGCGTCCTTTTTGGTTTCAGATTATAGCCTTTACTGGTGCATGGGTTACTCAGTACTTTTTGCGCGGCCTTTTGACCCCAATAGGTCTCGACCCTTTTTTGATTGGCTATATACTGACCTTATTGTATCTAGTCCCTATTACGCTAGTTTTCAAGGAAACACTTCATGCTAAATTTTTTGTTCTTTTTATGGTTACTTCGTTCTCCCAGTTTAATTTTCTTATCTGTTTGTTTTTAGAGCTATTAGTATTTAACCATATGGTTGGCGGTTTTATTTTGGTGGGCCAATTGCTGGAACTATCATCTATACCATTAATAAGAAGATATATAACGCCCCATATTAAAAACGTCCTGGAAATTATCAATCACCAAAATCTCATTTTTACGTTATTTCCATTTTTGTCTTTCATATTACTAGCTTTCTATGGTGTACAAAGAATTTATTTGTTGTCCGTTTTTATTCCCTTGGTATTATCCATCATAATTATTCTCATTTCCTATTACCTAATCGCCATATCCATCGAACAGACTAAGCGTCATCAACAGCTTGAGAAACAATTGGCTTTGCAACGTGATCATTATCGCAATCTAAATGACAGTATTACTACGGCAAAAGCAACCCGCCACGACATGCGTCATCATCTAGTGACAATCTTAGAATTTTTGAGTAAAAAAGATGCTGCTGCTGCACAAGAATATTTGAACAGGCTCTGTAATTCCTACGACGACAGTTCTATCCCCACGGTATGCCGAAACCAATCCGCCGATGCGCTCATCTGTCATTACTTAAAGCTGGCTAAGCAACAAAACATCAACCTTGTCACCAATCTTCACATCCCTGATAATCTGGGCATCAACGATCTGGACCTATGCGTTATTGTCGGTAACTGTTTGGAAAATGCTATTGAGGCCTGTAGTAAGCTAAGCAATGCTGACCTGCGTTTCATCGACATAAAGATCACAATAACCAAAGGGTATCTAGTCATTAAGATTGCCAATTCATTCAATGGTCTCGTTTTGCATCAGGATGATGATTTTATTTCTTCTAAACGAGGTACTGGCAACGGAATCGGTCTTTTCAGTGTGAGAACACTAGCTGCCAAATATCAGGGACATTGCTTTATTTCCTTTGATCAACAGGTTTTCAAAGTATCTATCTCCCTGAAAATTGCCGAACTGGTTGCAGCAACCAACTCGTTTAATATCTCTAGATAATCTTAAACCAAAACAAAAAAAAGCTATCTGCCATCATCTAGACAAATAGCTTCTCCTTATTATTGCAAAAAAATCCAGATTTACAAGATGAAAGGCCGAGTAGAAGTGAGCCTCACTGTGCAATACTCAATTGTATCATTTCCTAAGTTGTCTGGCTTTGGCGTTAGCCATAGCGCCTAGCACCCCAGTACTCCTCCTGGTAATGACCAACATCAAATCGGCTCTCTTTTACGGCGGATCTACTTTGTGGAGCATGAATCATTATGCCCTTTCCGCTACACATACCTACATGGTGAATTTCCCCTTTTCCGCCTTTGCTCGCAAAAAAAAGTAAGTCCCCAGGCAAAATGTTTTCTTCCTCAATCGGGATACCTTCTTGTGCTTGTTGTCTAGAGTTACGGTAAAGGGATATCCCTTGGGACTGGTACAGACGAAATGTATATCCAGAACAATCGAAGCCATAACATGAAGTGCCACCCCATAAATATCTCAATCCTAAGAATTGTCTAGCCTCTGCTACAATACATTCCCTGGAAAAGAAGAGATCGACGGCTCTTTTTGTTTCTAACCGGGAGAGATAGCCTGTACCGCCATCGGGTAGGCGTACTTGAAAAATATATTCCCTTTCCATCAGGATAGGCAATCTCACCTGAAAGCTCAGCTCGCTAATAGGCTGTGTCCAACAGGCCATATCTTGAAACAGTGTTGCTCTTGGTACTGATATTACAGCCTCTGGTAAATAGTGTTGTTCTTGCAAGTAGGTACTATTATAGCTAATCTGGTTTGCCGGAACCCAACCGGCTTGCCCCCATTTATTATCCTTTGTACGTTGAGCTACTGCGGCTACTTGTAGCCAGTTACTTTGTCCGTCTAGTATTACTACTCTTTCGCCGAATATTGCCATGGTATTTACTTTCTCGACCAGCCACAGTCTTTGTTGTGCATCTAAGCTTTCCGACCATGACATAGGATTGGCAGCAGCGGATAAGCTGATCTTTTGATATTCTTGTTCTTCAGGTTCGGACCAAAAGATAGCTAGCGGTACATTGATTGCACCAAAGACCATCTGGCTTGAATTTTGTTTCATCTTATCACTTTCCTTCGACCTATTATTTGATTAGTCTATGGAGAAGATCCGACTCTTCTTTTGCTAATTAGCAGTAATATAGACTTTGTTACATAATATGCAAACTCTTAACTAAAGGGACATTAAATTCTTGCTCCTCATCATCTTGCTCATTTGATCCCATCTTTTAAATTGCTTTTACTAGATATGATTTAAGTAATTCCTCTGGAGTAAAAAAATCACTTTCTTTTACACTCATGACAACTCATAAAACGCGGAGCATTTTGCTCCGCGTTTTATGAGTCAGATATCTTTTGTAGTCGTTAGTTCAAATCACGATCCTTGTAATGCCGCATTCCTCTGATCGTGATAGAAGCTTCTAGACCTTTGTCTGTCATTTGATACATCCAAACGTCCGGAGCGACCGAAACAGCGCCCTGCAAGGAACCACCATTTACGTTATCCGTCGCAGCTGCGGTAGCTTGTCCTCCAAATTGCCAGCCCTCTTTGATGAAATTCGCAAAGGCCTTATCACTCCCAAAAACAAAAATTACATCAGTTTTTTTAATTCCCAGCCCAAATCCAACTTCTGCTTCACTTGTTTTCATGAATACTTCTTCATGAGTATTGTTGTTTACCGCTAACCCCCGGCCTGCACCACCGCCGAAAAAAGCGAATTTTATATCAGAAATGCTAAATACGGCATACCCTGCCGCACCTTCTATAGAGACTCTGCTACCTGGCTGTAGATTATAAAGTGTATGTAGAGTTTCATTCGACATCTTCCGCAATAACTCGCGTTTCTCGCCAATACTTGCGGCACTTACTACCGATATGGTCACGACCATCAACATTGCCATAATTAAGAAGCTTTTTACAAATGTGTTCAGACGCATATTTCTATCTCGCTTCAACTCATTATTTTCTTATCAACTTGAATTTTACCCAGAGTGATTTCCTGGGATTGACTGCAAACAACCCAAACTGATTTTCTTTAAAAAAAGTTTCACCGAAAGTTACAACATCTCCCACTAAATCTATTTGTAGTATAACACAGAAAAATCAGCAAAAGTATTATCTTGTCGAAATTGGTCGAAATAAACAAAGGGCAGTTGGGCAACGAATTGCCTTTTAACACGAAAAAGCTTCTTTAAAATACATAACTTGAGAATAATGGAGCAGTCACTTGTTTTCTATTTATAGAGAATTAGCTAATAATAGCATGGGCAATTAGCCACAGTTTTTTTTCATGTCGTTCGTTTTCACGGTGCTGGCGTTCAACCCACTCTCGCTCACTCTCATTTGGACGTCGCTCCATTGCGCGTTCATGTCGTTCATTTTCAATATTTTCTGCTTCATGTCGGTCTTGATCTTGATCATCTTGTTGCTGTATAGGGGACGAAGCTTCTATTACTGATGCACCTAAACCAATCTGCATCATACCTACCATTGAGTATATAATTAGTTTTTTAGTTATATTTTTCATGAGATGAATCTCCTTTATTATCTATTATCTATTATCTATTATCTAATAATAACATGAGAATATGACAAAATAATGACTAAATAACCATTTTACTATAACTTCATAATAAAAAATGTTCTGGTGCGAAATTTTTATATAATCAAATCTTTCATGTAGTTCACCAAAATATTAAGCTGAGATACCCATACTTTTATTGGAATATATAATATCCTCACTTATTAAATTCCGCATTATATAATAAAACAAAAAAAGAGCCCGTCAGGGTGATCATGAACCACTCTAACTGACTCTTTTCTATTAATTTGTACACCTAATTGCCATACCATCAAGCAAACTTACAATCAATCTACCACCATCCTAAAACTATACGCTTCTCCACCATGGCGTAATACACCTCTATGTTCTGCTAACTAGTTATTTATACCCGAAACTCAACCCTGTACTCCCACACCGTAACCAAATAAGATCTGATGAATATATTAGAAGTGCTAAGGAAAAAGGAGGAAAAACTGATGAATTGCCATAAAGCCCAAGATAGTATAGCTATTTCTGGCATCTTGAATATTGAGGAATTAGAAAGAAAGGCTAATAAAACGATTGAATTTCCTCGGTTAGCCGCAACGACTGGTAATGCTATTGCACTGTTCACAATGTTAGTGTTACAAGAAATTGTTGAGGAACAGGCTGTTAACCCAATTGGAAATTTGGCTAATATTATTCTACTTTCAAATAGTATTGCTAGTTTAAACAGCAGTATAAAGACCATTCTAGTATAATCGATAGACAGCTCCCCCTTAACCAGCACATGCAACCTATCCAAACCATAAACTGTCATGCCTACAGACATAGCAAATAAAAAAAGCCATCTATTACAGACATCTCGTTAATCATTGGAGAATACTGATGGATGTACCTATCTCATTATAATGGTGTGCGTTAGATTTAGCCCTCTTTCTTCAATAAATTCAACAAGCATTCTATAACTTAATGGGTACTTAAGGTACCATCAAACGCACACCATTATAATATCTGAAATACACGGCGCTTCGATGCTTATTATCTCATTATGAGTGCCCGCCGATCCTCGGCCAGAGGTGGTTGCTCCATGCACTTATACTTAATCATGAGCATTTCAGCATCTTCCAAATATTGAGACATCTCTGTCATCAGTCGCACGTAGCTACCAAATAAATCTACCCGGGCGGTAAAGGCAAGCGCCGTACCGTAGTATGCGAGCGTAGCCTGATTGATGATGATAGTATGCTGCAGCATCAGCTTGTCCGAAAACGGCGCTATAGTGGAGTTGGTAACATAGGAATCGGGACTCATAGGGGCAGGCATCTCGCTATTAATGAGAAGAGTGTTAAGTATCTCGGCTTGTTTATGGGCTATCTGCTTGCCACGGAAAAAGAATTCCCGCAGTTCTTTCGATTCCGCCGTCTGAGCAAAACCCATCAGCAACGCTGTATTCATCATGTTACTTTGGCTACTTACAAAGATATTGGCGATTTCTATTGCGTTCAATGGGCGCTTACTCCCGAAGAGACTGCCGAAGAAATCGCTATTTTGTACGAACTTCGGTTTTTCCGGTGGGGATATACAAGGGGTTCGCAGGTATAGGCCTTTGGACTGCTCCACCTGTAGCGCCCTTTCATCAATTTGGACTGCCTCGGTGATACTCTGATTACAATGCTCCCTGACATCTTGCCGGGAAGACATCGTAAGCGCCAGACCATAGGTAGCCAGGCCAAATCGAGTTATATTGCGAATATAAGAAAGGGAAAAAGAATCAGAATAAAGCCTGGGCGCCTCGACATTGACGTCGCTCTCCGTAATTCCTATAGGCATTGGGTAATTGTCGTTTCTAAAGATTTCCCTAATTCTATGGACTTTGTTTTGGATTACTTGTTGGGCAAAATCGTTCACCTGGCGTATCTCTGCATCTTCATTCTTCGCTAAAAAATGTTTAAGCATGTGAATGGCCAGCGTCGCGTCCATATATTGGGTCCAAAGTATGCCGACCTCGGCGGCGGTAAGACGAGTTTTGGATTCTTGTTGCATCAGGTTGCCTCCTTTTACTGTTTTTCTATTGAGCTTCAAACCCGCTGTTAAAATTCAGCGTGTTCTTATCCCAATACACATCATTCACATTTGTTACAAAAGTGAACCTTTTTATTTATACTATTTGCGACGCACTATCAAATTATTCATTTTGGTGAAAAAAATTTTAGCCGTTTAATTCAATTGTTGTTGCCTTAATTTGAAATATTAAGCTAAAGTTCTGTAAAGGACTGGAGTATTAACATAATCTTAACGAATCCCTAACTCAGTAATCCCTTGGACAGCCTATACTGAAATAGAGAAGAAATTCTCAATAAAGGGGGAATACTGTTGATAAAATATTATGTCATAGACACTAATGTTTTGCTACACTCACCTAATGCTCTGTACGCTTTTAATGAACATACAGTAGTAATTCCCGAAGTTGTTATTGAAGAACTGGATCTATTTAAAAAAGAATCAACAGAACGAGGTGCCAACAGTCGTCATGTTAGCCGTATTATTGACAATATGCGTATCCAAGGTAATCTGTTAGAAGGAGTTCCTTTAAATGACAATGGCGGAATTCTCATTCTAGAGTCCAATCACACCGCTACTACTATGCCTATTTACTGGGAAAATGATAAAGCCGACAATCGTATTCTACAAGTCTGTAAGGGACTAGCCGAAAGCGGTCTGCAAACTATTTTAGTGAGCCGGGATACGAATATGCGTGTCAAGTCATCCATCCTGAAAATTCAAGCTGAGGACTTTCGCAATGATAAGGTTTCAAGCATAGATCAACAATACACTGGACGCATAATTACTTATACCTCTAGCGACGTAATCAATGCCTTCCACAAAGATGGTACTCAGTGCATATATCCAGATAAACTGTATATTTTCGATGATCTAGCAGGCATTTTAATTCCTGCCACCTTTGTTACCAACCAATTTTTACTAATAAAATCAACAGATAACGATCGTCATACTGCCCTAGGCCGCTTCGATGGGGAAAAAGTAATCCCCTTACAATATCAAAATCATAAGCCTTTCGGGGTGATTCCTAAAAATGTGGGTCAAATTTTTATGCAAGAATGTCTCATGATGAGTGCGGAAGAAGCACCGCTCGTTATTTTCAAAGGAATTTCAGGAACTGCTAAAACATTTTATTCCTTAGCAGTAGGACTGTACAACTATATGGAATGCCGCCCAAAACAATATCAACATATTCTTATCTGTCGTCCAAACTCAATGTTAGACGAGGGAATAGGCTTCCTTCCCGGAACAGAGGCTGAGAAAATCGAACCCTACATGCGGGCTATTAAAGATAATCTATTTACATTAATGTCAGGAAGTTCCTCAATGGAAGATAAAGATGTGCTACAAACGGAAGATACAGTTAATATGCTCTTCGAAAAACATATTATTCAAACAGAAGCATTAGCTTACCAACGAGGTCGGTCACTGCAAAAATATTGGGTCATGTTCGATGAAATGCAAAATGCTACTCCACGCCAGGCAAAGGCAGTACTCACCCGGCCTGGTCTCGGTACCAAAATAATCTTACTTGGCGATCCAGCGCAAATTGATAATCCGTTACTAGATAGTCAATCAAATGGTTTAAGCTATGCTAGTGAAAAAATGATGGGCTCTAAATTATGTTTTCAAGTAACTATGTTACCCGAAGAATGTGAAAGATCCCCCTTAGCGGCTGAAGCTGCCATGAGATTATAGCAAACGATTAGTCTTTTAGTAAATATCAAAGCTCCGCAAATTAAGCGGAGCTTTGATTCATAAATGGGCTAGTCACCAATTGGGTCTTGAATGAGGGTAGCAAATTGGAAGTCGTGAAAGTGCCCATCAGCCACAGTGGTTGTGTCAGCTTTAAAATGCACGTGTCTGTCATCACTTACAGCAATTGCGATACCTGTCCGGACTCCAACTTCGTGATGGTGATCTTCGTAAAAATCTGTGTTTGTTAATATTTCGTGCACATGACTATTTCCCTGCGGTATAACTTCACTTGAAACCCCGGCAAAACGATGGTTATGCGGGTCCGTGGACGCTTCAGCAATCTTGACGCTTCCTTCAAATTCATGCACATGAGTTTGGGTTGGAGGGCACTTACTACAGTCACACTCATCGCAATGTCTCTTCCTAATGTCTTCCGCCATTATTATACCCCCTTCAATTTCATGAACAGGGGAAATAGGGAACCAGGTCTTGGATAAAAGTTACCCATCCATAATAGGGGTTCTGGGGCAAATAGCTGTTTGAATATTACTTAATGCAGCTGTGTAACATTTACATTGTATATTTTTTAATGCTTTACCGAATTTTGCATATAATTATTAAATTGTATGAATTGCAATATATACTTTGCTGCAAAAAATGATGGTGTAGTAATGACACTGTTTTTATCTGCAGATAGCGATGCTCAATATTGGCAGCCTGTTAGCATCAAGATGTTAACTGACCCCAAAATCTTGTTTATAAATTAAAATTCAAAAAGGACAGATTGAATTTTCTTCAACCTGCCCTTTCTAATCATATGCATTGTTATAACCAAATATTTTCTTTTTGAATATGACTTCCACACCTAAACTTTTTAGTTACCTGACTACTTCGAGCAGAATCGTTGTATTTCTAGCAAGGCGGGATATGGATCTCGTTAAGATACGATCAAGTTTACGCTCCCTTGCCATAGCCAGCATCTTTTGAAACTCTGGTCGGTCATCTTTAGTCCCCGTTAAACCATCGTGGCAAAGATACCAGCGAATACATATCTTTTTGATACTAACCTATGATACCGTATCTTACATCTTTCTTGGGAATAATTAGTGGACATTTAGTCTGGCGTATAGGATAATTAAATGAGATTTTTTTTAAAGAGGGTGTTTTTGTGCGACAAAAATTAACTTTAATTACCTTAGGCGTAAAGGATTTAGCCATCTCTATTAAGTTTTATCGAGATGGTTTGGGCTGGAAACCTTCAAGTGCGAGTCAGGATAGCATAGTTTTCTTTGATTTAGGTGGCATCGGCTTATCGCTATATCCTAAGAAATTACTTGCGGAAGATGCAACCGTAAGTCCTGAGGGGACAGGTTTTTCAGGCATTACTTTAGCACATAATGCAAAAAGTATTGAAGAAGTAAATGAGGTTCTTTATAAGGCCGAACAAGCAGGCGCAAAGATTATCAAAAAAGCCCAGAAGGTATTTTGGGGAGGTTATAGTGGTTATTTTGCTGACCCCGATGGCTATTTATGGGAAGTTGCTTGGAATCCGTTTTTAGGCTTTGATGAAAATGACGCTTTAGTATTTCCCAAAACGATTGTACGTTAACTCACTATTATGAGTAAGAGTGATATGAATTGAAATTTACATGCCTTTTAATTACACTTAGCGATTTAGAATTTTCCAAAAATTTTTATGAAGAAGTACTTGGTCAAAAAATTGTGTTAGATCTCGGATGGAATATAATGTTTAGTGGTAGATTTGCAATACAACTTAATTTTTCTGACATAATATCCCTAAACAAAGAAATCTGAAGCCACCTGGTATTAAAATTCCTTGATAATCTAATGATAATTGTGGAACCTTTCTAGGGGGGGTGTTAACATGATATGTCCAATGTGCAACACAAGTGCTCAATTTGATTTTTTGTATTGTCCCCATTGTGGTTATAAAATAGCTCTAGAAGCTGAACAACCATTACCAAATTGGAGACAATTACCGGGTTTTCGTTCTAAGACGCCATGGAAGATGATCGTTGCTATGATTATTTACATATGGATATCACTCGCAATTGTTGCCTCCTTGCTTAGTGGCGCGTGATATGAACTAAAAATCTGTTTCACTCAGTATGGTCGTTCTATCAGATCGGTGAAAAGGTAATCTTTTTAACATAATATCTTCATGATATTGGTAATATCTACGTTGTTAATGTCTTGCTTTGCTAGGGGATCCTGCCCCAATTGTGGTAGCGAGCCATTAAAAGTAGGGCGTACTTCACGATAGAACACTCCTACAGGTATCTGTTCTCCCCATAATCTTCCTAAGACTAGGGCCTTTTCTAAATTTTCAGGATCATAGTCATCCATTTCCTCAATGGGTTTCACCCGCTGTTGATACCATTGATATGTATTGACATGATTAAAACTAACGCAAGGTTGAAGAATATCAATGACGGCAAACCCAGGATGGCGAATGGCGTCAGCCATGAGGGTAGAAAGCCTAGAAACGTCAGCAACCGAGGCCCGCAGAAGTAGCGCCAACACTTAATGCCATATTTACGATATTAATCGGATGCTCCATATTACCAAGTGGGGGAGGAGTAAATTTTGTGGTCAGCCCTAAATCACTAGTTGGTGAAGTCTGCCCCTTGGTGAGTCCATAAATTTGGTTATTGTGAATGAAATAGGTTATATCCAAGTTGCGGCGAGCGGTATGAATAAAGTGTCCCATGCCTAGCCCCATTCCATCACCACCTTCAGCAATAACGGTCAGATTTACATCACTATTGGGTTTTGCATATATTACTGGGCTATCAAATACTCCAATATTTCTCACCATTTAATAAAAAAAACCGGTCAAGGATAACTTCTTCCTGTCTGGGCAACTGTTGCTGGTGACCAAAATTGGGTACCATCCGCTGCTCGCATATCTTTGACTAGTCCTAAAACTAGAGAAGACTTCCGTCGAGGACTAGATATCTTGACAGGCATTTTATCCGGAGGCTATCGCAAAGCAGAAATAATCTTCTAAATGCAATAAATTAGCGCGAGTTACCTACTTCTATATATTGGTCATCCTGAATCATAGAACAACCTCCATATTATCTTTCTTGAAAAATAGTATCATATATAATATTATGAAAAAATGTTCTCGTTTATATTGGCGACAGTGCTTTTCAGCCCACTCATGAAATTTCCACGACAACAAGTTATGAATGCCTAGATAGCAACTGAAATTGGTATCCAAATTTCTCAATTTCATCACGCGAGAGAATTTTTCCCTCAGGGGGGCGACTGTTGAGCTTAAACACTAATGCTTGCTGCCCCGCTTCTTGATGGAAGTTAATGCGATTTAAAGAGACTTCAGTCTCTAGAAGGTCGGTAATTATTTCTGCTGTAGCTTGGTGTCCTACTGCGGAAATAATTTTGGGTGTGGACTGAATCAGTTTTTTGACTTCTTCCAAGCTGATTGTCCGACAGGAATATTCTCCGTCTGCTGTAATAATAGCACCATTCAAGATAGCAATAGGTTGCTTGTTTTCCATTTTATAGTTCTCCTTTGTAATTTTAGTTACAACGCCAATAAGTTATGATATTTCAAGTATATTATAACACGAAGTTGTACAACGATGTTTTTACGGTTTTATAAAAATTCACAAATGCTTATTGTATCTATGTTTGTAACCAAACGCGCCTACACGTTAATAAGCATTTACAAACCTAACTGCCGTATTATTGGCGGTATTTTTTTACTTTTATTAAGTTCATCCTTAAGATTGCCTCGCTTTGCAATAATCCCCTCCTTATTTTTTTATACAATTTTATTATACTTCTGATTAAAGCTGCCTAACAGGTTCCGAAGATCTTGTTTTATGTGGACAAAAGGCCTCTATACTGATATCAATAGCCACTTCTGTAACACGGACCGATAAAATAAAAGCCATCCATTACAGACGGCTCTCAGTTAACTCTATTTCAAGACGAAATATAAATAAAAGCTTCCGAATTTATGCCCGAATCCTTCTAAACTATGGCCAAAGCCTCCGAAGCCAGAACAGAATCTAAGACTGAAATTAGAATTATTGGGTGGATGCCAAGCACTATAGTTACGATACATTATTTTTACACCTCCTGTAATCGCTTACTACATATTATGTAATCAAACAATAAAGGTGTTAATAGATAGTGATCTAACCTATCATGCAGCCTAACAATATCATCTTGATTTGAAACATTTTCGCCTAGGTTAAGCACATCAACCTGTATATTAGATAGACTTTGCATGATAGCTGTCGCCCTTACATCATTCACGGCAAATGGAAAGCCTTCCATTACAGACAGCCCTCATTCAACACTAGGTTCTGTTGCATCTACCGTCCCTACGTACTATCGTGAATGAGATATAGATGAAATTTCAATACAGTTATTATCAGTTCGTCTACACTCAATTCTCACTCAGAATAGCCCAGCTTACTATTTCCCTCTGTTATTGCTAATGGATCAGCATATCAGCTAACTCAATAGCTGTCTTGATGTTACAGCACAAAACCAATTAAATTCAGTATCTAGCAGTATCTAGCAGTACCACTACCAGCAATCAGCAAGAGAATTTTCAATAGTTGAATACCGTAATGGCCGATATTGCTGACTCTTGATTAAATAGGCCCCTTAAACCAGGAACAAAAGCTATGACCAAACTAACGGAATCTTCCGAACGACCTAAAATAAAATAGCCACTATATAGAAAACGTAGCCAGATCTGGCTACGCTTTGAGAGTGCGGAAAATTTTGTGTAACTAGGTTTGAAAGATCTTCCTTTATGGCAAGAATAGTAATAATACTATTAAAGTCAGAAAGGAAGTTTTTTTATGTCAATGATACCCCAAGAAGTCATCAGAGAGCTTATTAAGAACGAAAAATTTAATAATACTTCAGACGTGATGGAAGCAATAAAAGCTATGTTTAAGGACGTGCTACAAGAGGTCATGGAAGCTGAATTAGAGACTGAGTTAGGATACGAAAAACAAGAACGCAGGTCGGAAAATGTCAAAAATGATG
>Ga0209430_1000366_pt1 | contig 48696 bp, 45 predicted proteins | sample BarGraIncub1133A_FD_184504 | JGI IMG/M metagenome (GOLD analysis project Ga0209430, IMG submission 184504) | Arctic peat soil microbial communities from Barrow, Alaska - Barrow Graham LP Incubations 11-33A (SPAdes) (version 2) | ecosystem: Environmental > Terrestrial > Soil > Wetlands > Peat... | reverse complement strand
TTATTAGCACAAAAAAATAGCACCCGCAGAAACTACGGATGCTATTTGAAGAATGTGCGCCTGATAGGACTCGAACCTACACGCCGTGAAGCACCAGATCCTAAGTCTGGCGTGGCTACCAATTACACCACAGGCGCCTTTTCCCGAAACGGGACTGCAAAAATACTCAAAAATTACGGATTACAAAATCGGCTCTTTAAGATCCGATCAATCGAACAGTTTCGTTTGCCCAATGATTTCATCCACGATGTCAATGACGGGTTTCCCAGCATCTTCATCCTCGATGTCCACTTCAACCGGTTCAGATGTTTCTTCGGTGACTTTTTCCTCCGGGAAACGCGTGGGTTCCAATTCGTTGATGGCCCCTACTGTAAACGTAGTCAGGCGTTTGCCCTTGGCTTTGAAACTCTTGACACTGATGAATTCGTCCCCATCAATAACCAGTTTTTCGCGGAAACTGTCGCCACCGCCAAAAACCACTTCGATGCGCGGGAAAACGATTTCCGATAGCAAGATCAATTTCGTTTCCGCATTGTCTCCAATAAAAGATTGCGGCTTAACGCTTATTTCCAACGGGAAACGCTTCAGGTACGGGTAGTTTTGCTGGTCGGCATCGTACAGAGCTGCGGTCCATATTTTGTCCGGATCGAATTTCTCGACAAGGTCAACGTCGTCGTTGTAATGATTGCTCAAGTCGAAGTTCGTCGTGTAGAAATGACCGTTCTTCGTAATGATAAGAATGCTTTCATCACTTTGGAACTCGCCGATGTATTCGCCACGACCGTCGTAATTGAGTCGAAGCACGTCACGGTCGAACCAAACCTTTCGGCCGCCCAGCGTGGAGCCGCCTTTTTGTTTCAGCGCAATTCTGTGAATATCGTTTTTAGACAGGATGTTGCCCATGGATTGCCGTCCCTTGATGGCGATTTCGCTGAAATCTTTGTCGAACTGCAGTTTTTTGATGCGCGGGCCCGGCTTCAGGGTCACCTTGATGACCTCCGCTTCTCCATTTGGATTGGCGCTGAAATACACGATTCGGGAACCCGGAACACCCTGCGTCAGGTCGTATTCCTTGTCACGGGTCATGCCGCTCACCGCGAAACGCTTCATATACGTGGCGCCGTCCTTGCCGTTCCGGTACACCAAATTATAGATGGTGCGCGAATCGTTTTTCTTGAAAATGTTCACATACAGGATATTCTTGCCAACGAACATCTTTTCACAGACTTTGACCACCTTGAGTTTGCCATCTTTGTAAAAAATGATGACATCGTCAATGCTGGAACAGGCACTAATCAACTCGTCCTTTTTCAGGCTGGTACCAATAAAGCCATCCTCGCGGTTGATGTACAGTTTCTCGTTGGCTTCCACCACCTTGGCCGCTTCGATGGTGTCGAAATTGCGGATCTCGGTGCGGCGGGGGAAGTTTTTGCCGTATTTTTTCTTGAGCCCTTCGAACCATTCGATGGTGTAATGCACCAGGTTGGCCAGGTTGTGGTCGATTTCCTCGATCTGTGCAAGCATGGCTGCAATCTGTTCCTCCGCTTTGATGGAGTTGAATTTCAGAATGCGACCCATCTTGATTTCCAGCAGCTTCAAAATGTCTTCGGACGTTATTTCACGAATAAAGGTAGGCTTAAACGGTGCCAGGCGCATATCCACATGCTTGATGGCCGTTTCAATGTCCTTGCTGTCTTCAAAACCCTTGTCCTTATAGATGCGTTCCTCAATGAAGATCTTTTCGAGGGAAGCGAAGAGCAGGCTTTCCAAGAGTTCAGCCTTATGGATTTCCAGTTCGCATTTGAGCAATTCCATCGTGTTTTCGGTGGAACGGATCAATACATCCGAAATGCGCAGGAAGGCAGGTTTTTCGTCGCGAATAACGCAGCAGTTCGGTGAAATGCTGATTTCGCAATCGCTGAAAGCGTAAAGGGCGTCGATGGTCTTGTCGGAGGAAACGCCGGGTGCCAGATGCACCAGAATCTCCACGTTCTGAGCCGTGTTGTCGTCCACTTTGCGCAACTTGATTTTGCCTTTGTCGTTGGCTTTCAGGATGGATTCTATGACGGAGGAAGTCGTTCTGCCGAAGGGTATTTCCGTGATGACCAGCGTTTTATTGTCCAATTTGCTGATTTTGGCACGAACCTTGACGGCTCCGCCACGCTCCCCGTCGTTGTAGCGGGAAACGTCGATGTAACCGCCCGTCTGGAAATCAGGGTATAATTCAAACGTATCTCCCTGCAGAATGGCGATGGAGGCATTGATGAGTTCATTGAAATTGTGCGGCAATATTTTGGAAGCAAGCCCGACGGCAATTCCTTCTACGCCTTGAGCCAGCAGGAGCGGGAATTTGACCGGCAAGCAGACCGGTTCTTTGTTGCGACCATCGTAGGAAGGCTTCCATTCAGTCGTTTTGGGATTGAACACCACTTCGAGCGCAAACTTGGAAAGTCTGGCTTCGATGTAACGCGGAGCGGCAGCACCATCACCCGTGAGGATGTTGCCCCAGTTCCCCTGGCAGTCAATCAGAATGTCTTTTTGGCCAAGCTGAACGAGCGCGTCACCGATGGAGGCATCCCCGTGGGGGTGGAACTGCATGGTGTGCCCGATGATGTTGGCCACTTTGTTGTATCGGCCGTCGTCCAGGCGCTTCATGGAATGCAGGATGCGGCGTTGAACAGGCTTCAGCCCGTCTTCAATGTGCGGAACGGCGCGTTCCAAAATAACGTAGGAGGCATAATCCAGAAACCAACTTTGGTACATGCCCGAAAGCTGATGTCGGATGCCGGCGTCCTTCACGTCAGGCACCTGGTATTCGGAATGTCCACCGGTTATGGCTTCGGCGTCCGAGTCGTCTTTGCGGTCGGCTTTGGCAGATTTATGGGATGTTTCGGTGGTGTCGGTCGCAGCGTCACCGATTTGATCAGGCAAATCGCCTTCGGGTACGGTTGCGTCGTCTTCAAGGTCTTCTTTCATAGAAAAATAACGGATAATAGGGCAAATATAAGCAAAAAAATCGCTTACTTTGCAGCCCGGTAAAAAAATAATCCGATTTAAAATGGCTCAACAAGAAGACGTATTTAAGAAGCTCGTTTCGCATTGCAAGGAGTATGGTTTCGTGTTTCCTTCCAGTGAGATTTACGACGGCTTAGCGGCTGTCTACGACTACGGTCAGATGGGTGTGGAACTCAAAAACAACATCAAGAAATACTGGTGGGACTCCATGGTTTTGCTCAATGACAACGTGGTAGGGCTCGATTCCGCCATTTTCATGCACCCGACCATCTGGAAAGCATCTGGTCACGTGGACGCGTTCAACGATCCGTTGATCGACAACAAAGACTCCAAAAAACGCTACCGCGCCGACGTTCTGATAGAAGACCAATTGGCCAAATACGACGATAAAATTGACAAGGAAGTCGCCAAAGCTGCCAAACGTTTCGGCGAGAGCTTCGATGAAACACAATTCCGTTCCACCAACGAACGCGTGGTCGAAAATCAAGCCAAACGCGACGAACTGCATACCCGTTTTGCCAAGGCTTTGAACGACAGCAATCTGGACGAACTTCGTCAGATCATCCTCGATGAAGAAATTGCTTGCCCGGTATCCGGCACCCGCAATTGGACGGAAGTGCGTCAGTTCAACCTGATGTTCTCCACCGAAATGGGTTCGGGCGATGGCGTTCAGAAAGTATACCTCCGCCCCGAGACTGCTCAGGGCATTTTCGTGAATTACTTGAACGTGCAAAAGACCGGCCGCATGAAAATCCCCTTCGGTATCGCTCAGATCGGCAAGGCTTTCCGCAATGAAATCGTGGCTCGTCAGTTCATTTTTCGCATGCGTGAATTCGAACAAATGGAAATGCAATTTTTCGTGAAACCCGGAACCGAGCTCGAATGGTTCGCCAAGTGGAAAGAAACCCGTCTGAAATGGCACAAGGCCCTGGGTTTCGGTGCTGCCAAATACCGCTACCACGACCACGACAAGCTGGCGCACTATGCGAATGCAGCTACCGACATCGAGTTTGAGATGCCCTTCGGTTTCAAGGAAGTGGAAGGCATCCATTCCCGCACCGACTTTGACCTTTCCAGCCATGAGAAATTCTCCGGCAAGAACATCAAATACTTCGATCCCGAACTGAACGAAAGCTATGTGCCCTTCGTCATTGAAACCTCCATCGGCGTTGACCGTACGTTCCTGAGCATCATTGCCGGTTCGTACAAGGAAGAAGTGCTGGATGGCGGTGAAATCCGTGTGGTCCTGCAGTTACCGCCGTCTTTGGCGCCCATCAAACTGGCTGTTCTACCTTTAATTAAAAAGGATGGTTTGCCCGAACTGGCCCGCACCATCATCAACGACCTGAAGTTCGACTTCAAATGCCAGTACGACGAAAAGGATTCCATCGGAAAACGCTACCGTCGTCAGGATGCTATCGGTACTCCGTTCTGCGTTACGGTGGACCATCAGTCACTTTTGGATCAAACCGTAACCATCCGTCACCGCGACAGCATGAAGCAGGAACGAGTTCCCGTCACTGCTTTGCAAAGCATCATTTCCGCCGGCGTCAGCATGAAGGAGTTGTTCAAAAAAATTACAGAATAAGATCGGAAACAATACAAAATGGGGCTGCATCATTCGGTTGATGTAGCCCCATTTTTATTTTGCCTTTTCTGAGTCGATTAATTCTTTGACGTTATTTATTTCTTTTGGATGCTGAACATGACGGGCAGCGCATATTGGACGGCACAATCCTTGCCATTCTGTTTGCCTGGTATCCAGTTTGGCATGCCGGATACAACTCGAACAGCTTCTGCATCCAGTGCAGGATCCACACCATTTATCACTTTGATGTCCGTGACTTTGCCGCTTGCATCGATGAGGAATGAACAGATCACTTTGCCTTGAATTCCTTTGCTGCTGGCAGCTGGTGGGTATCTCAGATTGTCCTTGATGTATCTCATCAATGCTTCTTCACCGCCAGGGTATTGGGGCATTTGTTCTACCCCGTACACGGGCTTAATTTGAGGAGCGTCCGTAACGGGCGATGATTCTGTTCTTTGTTGGGTCATGACGACGGTTTCATTCAACATGATTTTCTTTTGGGACAGGGTAATTGTCATATCCTTCTGAATGGGAACTTTTACGCTTTCATAACCGATGTGGGTTACTTTCAGGTAGTTGTCACTGCGTTTGACGTTGAGGGTGAAACGACCGTCTATGTCGGTTATCGTCATGGATATGTAGCGGTTATCGGTATTGATTTCTGCAATGTTCGCACCCACCACAGGACTATTGCCCGAAGCGTTCAACACTTGTCCACTCACCTGGAGGTTCTCAACAACCGGTGCAGATTGAGCTTTGGTTGTGATCACAATGACACCATTTCTACCTTTTTCTCCGCAAAGGGACACTGCTGCTTCACCTTTAAGGACTGAGATATCCTTGATGTTCGAAGGCGAGATATTCATCGCTTTTGCGAAGTCATCTTCAGTTGCGGTCCTGAAATTCAATCCTGAAACAACATTGGGCTGAATAAGAACTCCATCCAAAACAATCAAGGGCTTTGGGTCGCTCGATTTTTTTTCACCGGTCGTGGTTGATTTTTCGGAATTCCCACTACTTTTGTCTTGCGGGCTTTGACTGGAGCTTGGGCTTGGGCTTGGATTTGAACTTGGGCCTGCGGGTGCAGAGACGTCCGTCCAGCTCAGCAGCTGGTCGATTTCTCCGGCTGAACGAGCCTGAAGGGTTGTGAACTCGGGTTGGGCGAAACCCAATAGCGCGATGGCTGCCAGCGGTAGTACGACTGCGTACTTGGCGCGTGCCCATGGACTAGATTTTTCTTTCAACATCATGGTGATACGTTTTTTAAGTGATCCGTGATTAAAGCTGTTGGCCATAGAGTAGAGCCTTGTGCCAACAGCTTTTTCTATTATTAAAAGCTGATATTTTTTTGCATCGATGCCCTTTTGGAGCACTTTGTCGTCCGCCTCGAATTCATGGACGGTCTGTAGTTCCTGCCTGAGGAGCCAGGCGGCAGGATTGAACCATTGTACTAGAATGCACAGGTCGGTGACCAACAAATCCCAGGAGTGACCAAGTCGAATGTGCGCCAGCTCGTGCGTCAAAATGATGTCTTTGTTGTCGTTAAGATCTTTGGAGGAAACGACGATGGATCGCATCCAACTAAATGGGGCAATGGGAAGATGATGTGTGAACAAGTGGATTCTACCGTCCAATTTTTCGACCGTACATTTTCGCAGGAGCGAGGTCAACACGATCCAGTTCCGAAGAAGCCTCCCTGAAAAGAACAGGAATCCTGCCGCGTAAACCGAAACCATCAGTGCAAGGGTCAAAGGAAAGGGCTTGCTTGGTGTTTCGATAGGGGTTACAGGGACTACACCCACGACCTGAACGCCGGTGACGATGGTTGCCAACTGTACCTGAGGTCGGAACGCACTTTCGAGTAGGATCGCGCAGACAGGAATCACCGCCGAGAGCAGCAACATGCTAAGCAATACCACGCGGTTGAAGCGATGGAACGTGTCTTTGCTGAGTGCCAATTTATACAGCAAATAGAACATAGCCAGACATATAGCCGACTCTAAAATGATGATTAGATAGGTTCCCATGGTGTAATGTTTTAAAGATTGGCCTTATCGAGTGGTTTTTGGCTTGCCTAACTGCCCAGTCTCCACTTCAGCCACCAATTGTTTGAGATCGGCGAGCGAGATGTTTTCTTCCCGAACCAGTGTGGAAACCGCTCCAAGGAAGGAATTGTCGAAATACTTGCTCACGACATTGTTGAGGGTAGATTTTCGGAACTCATCCTCGCTTACCAAAGGGACGTATTGGTACGTGTTGCCGTAGGCTGTGTGCGAGAGGTAGCCTTTTTCTTCCAGGCCACGCACAAAAGTGGACAACGTGTTGAAGTGCGGCTTGGGTTCCTCATAGAAATCAAGCAGTTGCTTGACAAAAAGAGGACCTTTGTCCCAAAAGAAACCCATGAGTTCCTCTTCTTTGGCGGTAAGTGTTTTCATTTAGTATTCAATTGATGGTGTAAATAAACTACATAATTTAGTTATGTAACTAATAAACATAGTTAAAAAACTATAACAAGTAGTTTTTGAAAGAATGTCAACAAGCGTTTGGCCAATATGCAAAAGGACAACGACCAGAATAGCCCTGGTCGATGTCCTGTATGTATTCCAACCAATCGTGTACGATACGATGTTGGAAGGTAGAATGAATTTTTAGTTATCCGAGGTGATTTCCTTCAACGTCATATCATAAATCAACGTGGAATACGCAGGAATCGAAGACGAACCTTGTGAGCCATAAGCCAGGTAATATGGAATGAACACCCGCCATTTGGAGCCGACCGGCATGCGTTGAAGCACTAGGCTCCAGCCATCGATCACGCCCGATCCGACGGTGCAGGTAAAACCAATCTGATTGGAATCGAAAGCGTTTTTCAAGACCAGCGGGCTATTGTATTTGGTGGTGTCGTTCCACAACCAACCGGCGTATGTCACTTTCACGACGTTTCCTATGACGGGAATCTTTCCGGTTCCTGGTGTCAATATTTTGTAGTAAATGCCGGGGTAACCGTTGGTGGGGTCACCGATGGTGTCAATGTCACTGTGAGCGGCAAGCCCGTCAAAAAAAGCCAGGTTGTCGTCTCTCCAGGTAGTATCTTTGTTGGTGGTGCAGGAAGCAAATCCGAAAGCAACCAGCCCGAGCAGCAATGCTGCAAATCCTAATTTTCTCATAGTGTTCAGAACAAGTTCCGGCCTCTTGGCCAGTTTGATGCGACGAAGGTACTCAAATCCCCTTTCAGCCGAAACTATTTAACGTTATTTTTAAGTTCACAAGGCAGGCAGGCTGGTGCCGTTCATCTTTTGGTACAAATCGAGGGCGTAAACATCGGTCATACCCGAAATGTAATCCAATGCCGACTGAATGCGTCCATAAACGGTGGTGGAACGCACTTCGTACTGCTGCGGAATCCTGGCCAACAGCACTTTGGAATAGGCTCTGTCCGGATGGTTCACCGCCTGGGTCACTTCGTGCAACAAGGTGGTGATGATCTTGTAACCGGCCAGTTCGATGTCCAGCACGTCGGAGGAGCGGTAAATGCGTATCAGTGAAATTTCGGCGATGCGTTCGAAGGCGGCCTTGGATTCAGCATCTACCAATTTAATGAGCGGTTTGGTGAACGTGCCGTTCAGAATGGCTTCCTCGTTTTCTACAAAAACCTGCGTGCAAGCCTTGATGAGACGTCCGATCACGCAGGAACGCAGGTAGGCGATTTGCTCGTTGATGTCGTCCACCAGATGCAGGGTTTCCTGGATATGCTTTAGGCGATCCCCACTGAAATAGTTCAACATCAGCGACTTGGTTTCGTCCGTGCCAATCAGTTTGAGTTTGTGGGCGTCTTCCAGGTCCATGATTTGGTAGCAAATGTCGTCCGCGGCTTCGACCAAAAATACCAACGGATGTCTGCAGAAACGCAAATCCTTGTCCGGAACTCGGATGAGGCCAAGCTCTAAAGCTATTTGCTCAAAACCGGAAGCCTCGCTGTTGAAAAAACCGAATTTGGCTTTTTGAGGGTTGGCCAGTGTGGAAGCGTAAGGATATTTGACGATGGAAGCCAGTGTCGAGTAGGTGAGGGCAAAGCCTCCCGGACGACGGCCGTTGAAGGTATGGGTGAGTAGGCGGAAAGCGTTGGCATTGCCTTCAAAGCAGGTGAAATCGGCGTATTCGGAGATGGAAAGCGCAACCTTATACTTCAATCCTTCCCCTTCCGTAAAATACGAAGCAATGGCTTTTTCGCCCGAATGTCCGAAGGGCGGGTTCCCCAAATCGTGCGCCAGACAAGCGGCAGCAACGATGTCGCCCATTTCAGTCAGTTCCTGATGCTCCAGCTGATATTTCTGCCGGAGGGCTTTTGAAACGGCTGAACCCAAGGACCGGCCGACGGAGGAAACCTCCAGACTGTGCGTGAGCCGATTGTGCACGAAGACGCTGCCCGGCAGGGGAAAAACCTGCGTTTTGTTCTGCAGGCGGCGAAAAGGAGAAGAAAAGATGAGCCGGTCGTAATCTCGCTGAAATTCACTGCGGTCGTGCGTGCGATCGTCTTTAAACGTTTCGTTTCCAAAGCGTTTCGATGATAATAGTTGCTCCCAGTGCATTGCCATAATCTCTGTTTTTCGTTCGTTTATTCTAAACAGTCGTTTTTCGTGACTCGGCATAGTCGAAGCAAGCTTCGCCTCTGCACTCGCTACTTAAAACGTTCCGTTTCCGGACGTTTACGCAAATGTAGAGAAAACATACTATAAAAACACTTAATTACGCCGTACGGGTTCGGGTTTCATCGATTTTTCGTACTTTTGCCTGTCATACAAACGTTTATTTCAGCCTTATGCACCTACGAATTGTAAACCGCTCCAAACACGAACTTCCGCAGTATGCCACCGCGCATTCGGCCGGTATGGACCTCCGTGCCAACCTGGAAACGCCCATCGTACTCAAACCGTTGGAACGCTGCCTCGTGCCAACTGGCCTGTTCATCGAACTGCCCGTCGGATACGAAGCACAGATTCGCCCACGTAGCGGGTTGGCCCTCAAAAAAGGAATTTCCGTCCTGAATACGCCCGGTACCATCGATGCCGACTACCGAGGCGAAATCGGTGTTATTCTGATAAACCTTTCAGCGGAGGAATTCAAAATCGAAGACGGCGAACGGATTTGTCAGATGGTCATCGCCGCTCATGAACGCGCCGAATGGGAATTGACCGATGAATTGGGCGAAACAGAACGTGGAGCTGGCGGATTCGGCCATACCGGTAAAAAATAAGATCATGCGCGTGAGCAACCTTTTGGTTTTTGTATTGTCGCTGACACTGGCGTTGCCTGTGGCAGCCCGTGGCAAGTCAAAACCGGTGGTCTCCGCTCCGACAAAACAAATCCCAGCCTTGTCTGAAAACGACCGACGTACTTCCGATTATTATTTTCAGGAAGCCCTCAATGCCAGGCAGCAAAACCGCTTTGATGATGCTTTTGAACTGTTCCGGTATGTGGTGGAACTCGATTCACTGAATGCTCAGGCTTGGTACGAAGTCGCCGTGTTCTACAACAACATGAAACATCCGGAATGGGGTGTCGATGCCATGGAAAGGGCCTGGAAGTTGGACCCGCAAAATGATTGGTACACTTTTGGATTGGCCAATATGTATCTGGCACTCAAGATGGTGCCCAAAGCCGTCGTGCTTTACGAAGGCTTGCTAAAAACACGTTCCAGCGACGAAAACCTGCATTATCAACTGGCGGCACTTTACAATCAAAGTGGGAATTACCCAGCTGCGCTTCGTCAGTTTGACGCTGTGGAAAACCTGATCGGAAAGAACGAAGCGGTAAGTTTCGAGAAATTCAAGATTTACAAGCAAATAGGAAAGCCCAAGCGTGCAATCCGTGAGATTCAGGCACTTAGCAATGACAACCCCTACGATGTGGATTTTGTGTTGATGTTGGGTGATGCCTGGATGGAGCTGGGCAATTTAAAGGAAGCATTCAAGCAATACCAGTCCGCAAAGACTATCGATCCGGGCAATCCCTCGGTTTCGCTTTCCATGGCCGATTATTACAAGGAAACCGGAGACAGCTTGAAGGCTCAAGAGCAATTGCTTTCAGCCCTGACAAATCCAAACACGGATGTGAACACAAAATTGGAAATTTTCACGCCCATTTTGTCCAATGCCATGGTTTCGGCCGACAGCGTCAAGATTCCATCCTATTTCGACATCCTGCTGGATCAACATCCCAACGAATACCAAATCAGGGAATTGCATGTGGAGTACCTCATGCAGAAAGGCCACAAGGTCGAAGCCAAAGCCGAATTGCGCACAGTACTCGACCTGAATCCGAACCAGCTCGACACCTGGAAAAAACTGTTGCAACTTAGTGCCGAAGCCAACAACCAGACCGAAATCCGAAAAATATGCACCGATGCCATCAATTATTTCCCGGCTGAATCCATTTTTTGGTTTTACATGGGTCTGAGTTGGTATCCCGAGCAGGAGGGTCAAACAGCGAACACAGATTATAGGGAGGCGATCAAAGCTTTTGAAACGGCGATTTCAGTCTCCAAGCCCGATGACAATACCTTCATTTCCAGAGTATACGGACTTATAGGCGATGCCTATCTTTACCTGAAGGATCGTCCCGTCTGTTATGAAAACTACGAAAAGGCACTAGCCATTCATCCAGGTAATATTCTGGTACTGAACAACTACGCCTATTATCTGTCCGAAGACAACACCGACTTGCCCAAGGCTGAGCGGATGTCCCGCAAGACCATTGATGCCGAACCCAAGAATTCGACCTATCTGGACACCTATGCCTGGATCTTTTTCAAGGAAGAAAAATTCAGCCTGGCTAAAATATACATAGAACGGGCCGTAGCCAACGAGCCTGATCCTTCTTCCATCATTTTGGAACATTACGGCGACATCCTTTGGTTTAACCAGGAAACCGATGCGGCCTTGGTTCAATGGAAGAAAGCCTTGGAATTGGCAAACCCGTCCGAAGAACTTGTTGAGAAAGTGGAAACCGGCAAATACGATTCACCTAAAAAGGTACAACCATGAGATTTCCTGTAAAATTTTTGTTTGGAGCTGTTTTTGTGGTTGCCCTTTCAGTAGGACTGTCCGGATGTCGGTCTTCCAAAGAAATCACCCGTAAGGTCGCTTCAGCCGATGTCAAGAAACTGGAAAGCTTCCTGCACCAATCCACGCCGTACCGAACCCTGGATTCAAAAGTTGAATTCAAGTTCAATCCCAAGCAAGGGGTAGGTGCCAGTATGAAAGGCAACATCCGGATGTTCAAAGACAGTTGCATTCTGATTTCCATTCAGCCATTTGCAGGATTCGAAGCGGTGAAATGCCTGATCGTCCGTGACAGCATCGTGCTGGTAAGCCGCCTGCACAAGCTTTATGCGGTTGAAAAGCTGAGTCAGTTTGCCTTTAAGGATTATGTGAATATCTCCGCCATACAGGATATCCTGACGAATCGGATTTTCGTACCCGGCGACCAGAATCCAAACGAGCGGAAAATTGCGCGTTTCGACCGTTTCCGTCAAAAAGAGACGGAAGGATACCGCTGGGCTGAAAACAGTTACATCCTGGATTTCGTCGTGAATAAAGACAATCAATATGCTACTTTAAGGGCTTACAGGCCAGAATGGGATCAGCAGGTTTTTGTGAATTATTCCCTGTTCTCGGCAGAAAACGAAGTCGATTTCCCACACATGATGGCAATTACAACGGAAGGTTTCAAAGTGAACTACAATTTGCAGATCACTTTCATGAAACCGCAGTTCAATACCGTCACCGATTTCCGTTTTGACATCCCTTCCAGTTATAAGAAGGTGACTACGACTGAATTAATCAAACGTTTTCAGAATCTGATATGAACCGAATTATTGTCTTCCTACTGCTGATGTTGGCTGGCACCGGGCTGTTTGCCCAATCCAGCAAGCGCATCACCGATCTCGAACAAAAAAGGAAAGCGGCGCTGGAACAGGTGGAAAAAACCACCCAGATGCTCAGTAAAACCAAAAGGACAGCTCAAAACATCCTTTTGCGGCTGAATGCGCTCAATAAGCAAATCGCTGCCAGGGAATCGTACATTCGGGAACTCAACAAGCAGTTGGTCATCATCAATGCGGAAGTGGAGGAAAACCAGTCGGAGTACACCGAGTTGAGTCGCCGCCTCAGTGTCAAGAAATCCATTTATGCCCAATCCCTGAGGCTCATGTCCAGAAGGAACCAGACGGAAGACAAGCTCATGTTCATCCTTTCCGCCAAAGATCTGAACCAACTGGCCCGCCGCATGCGCTATCTGGACGAATATGCCAAGTATCAGAAAATTCAGGCGCACCAGATTTCCAGAAAACAAGATGAACTGACCGATAAACGCATCGCTTTGGAAATGTCTTATAAGGAAAAGGATGCCGTCAAAGGCAAGCAATTGCAGGAATCGGCTCAATTGCAACGGGAGCAAGGTGTCAAGAAAGAACTCGTGGCTGAACTCAAGGGCAAGGAAAAACAGTTGAAGTCCGACATTGCCACACAGAAGCGGCAGGCCGACCAATTCTCTCGTCAGATTCAGAACATCATTGCCGAGGAAATGCGCAAAGCCAATGAGAAAGCAGCTGCCGACAAGAGCAAACCCCGCGTGGCTGCGGTAAAAGGCGGCTATGCCATGACAGCCGAAGAAAAGGCACTCTCAGGCGATTTCGGATCGCATCAGGGCTCGCTGGGCTATCCGGTTTCCCTACCCGGCACCATTGTTGTACATTTCGGCGAACAGAAATACCAGGACCTGAAATACGTTTCCAGCAGTAGCAAAGGCATCGATATTCAGACCCGCGAGGGAGCGAATGCTTTATGCGTGTTCAACGGTGTGGTGAGCAAGGTTTTTGCCTTGCCTGGGTTCAACAATTCGGTGATTGTACGCCACGGAAATTACTTAACGGTATATGCCAACCTGAGCAGTGTGTATGTGAAATCTGGGCAGAAGCTAAGCACCGGGACTCCCATCGGACGGATTTTCACCGACAGTGAACAAGGCAATCAGACGTTGCTGCATTTTCAGCTTTGGAAAGATACGCAGCGACTGAACCCGGAGTCGTGGCTCAGAAGCAGATGAAAAAGCGGAAGGTTTCAAAGGAGTCTTAAACCGTATTTGAAAGTTTGATTTTGAATTACTCAATGGACTGAGTATTTTTACTCAGTCCATTGAGTAATTTATTTCATGCGTAGTCCCCTTGTATATAAATGAAGGAATCCCAATTATAATTCAAGCCCGTTGAGAATTTCAAGATAAAGGTCGATTCCCTCCTGAATTTCCTCCAGAAGTATGTATTCATTGGGCGTATGTGACCGGGACGATTCTCCCGGTCCCATTTTGAGCGTGGTGAACGGCATTCTGGCTTGGTCGGAAAGCGTAGGGGAACCGTAGGGTGTGCGGCCGTTCTCGAGGCAAGCCACCACCACCGGATGCCCGGGGTCGATGCGGGACGAGTTCAGCCGGAAAGACCTGGCTTTCACTTGGCAGGGAACCTCTTTCTTGATTTCTTCAAACAATTTTTCCGGTGTGAAAAACTCATTGATGCGGACATCCACTACGAATTCGCATTTGTCAGGAACCACGTTGTGCTGGGTGCCGGCGTTCACCATGGTCACCGTCATTTTAACCGGACCCAGGAAGTTGGACTGTTCCTCGAATTTCTTGTTCTGAAACCATTGAATGGATTCCAATGCTTTATAGATGGCGTTGTCACCTTCGTTTCGGGCGGCGTGTCCAGATTTGCCGTGAACGGTGCAATCCAGCACCATCAGCCCCTTTTCAGCCACGGCGGGCTGCATGCCGGTTGGTTCACCAACAATGCCAAGGTTGATGGGCGGCAATTTCGGCAACAGCGCTTCAATTCCGTTTTTTCCGGTAATTTCCTCTTCGGCGGTAATGCCGAGGATGAGGTTGTATTTCTGAGGCGTAGTACTCAGGATGCGAAAGACTTGGATGAGGCAAATCAAGCTGGCTCCGGCGTCGTTGCTACCCAATCCGATCAGGCGAGTGCCGTCGTTGCGGGGGTGATATGGATCGTGATCCCAGCCATCCGTCGGCTTGACCGTATCCATGTGCGAGTTCAATAGGATGGTCGGCTTCTTGCTGTTGAAATCCGGGGAAACCGCCCATAAATTGTTCAATTCCCGATGCACTTCGATGTTTCGTTTCTTAAGCCAGGCTGAAAGGTAATCAGCACGTTCGTCCTCATTCCGGCTCAGAGCAGGAATGGAAATCATTTTTTCCAGCAGGGAAACCGCTTCCTTGAAATAGCTTTCGTTGTTCATACTACAAAGATAAAAATCTTCGTCAAGAAACGGTTTCTAGTGTGTCAATATCCGGAAAAATGTTGTAATATTGCACATAATTACAAAATATGAGCAAAATGGAGATAACACATTTCGCCCGGTTGGTTCCGGAAAAAGCATCAATTTTAGGTGACAAAACGGTTATGCGTTTTCGTGATTATGGAAAAGGCAAATGGAAATCCATTTCATGGAATGACCTAGACAGGGATGTAAACCGCTGTGCAAAAGCCTTGATCGGCCAAAGCATTCTGGAGAAAGACAGGGTTGGCATATTTTCACAGAACAGAGCCGAATGCTTGATTGCTGAATACGCCATCTACTCCAACCGAGCAGTCAGTGTACCCATGTATGCCACCAGCACCACTGCTCAGATTGAATACATCATCAATGACTCCGGCATGCACGTGCTTTATGTGGGTGACCAATACCAATACGACCGTGCCTATGAAGCCCAACGCACCTGCAAGGGTCTGAAACAGATCGTCATTTTTAATCCGGATGTCCGCCTGGCCATTACCGATGTCCAAACCATGTACTTCAGCGAATTCCTGCAGGCAGGATTGTTGTCAAAATCGGATTCGGAACTCGAAACACGCCGGCAGAATGCCAAAGAGGAGGACCTCGCCAACATCATGTATACTTCCGGCACCACCGGTGAACCCAAAGGCGTGATCCTCACCCATACCATGTTCCTGGAAGCCATGCGGGTACACGATAAAAAACTAACGGCTATCGGAGAAGATGAAGTTTCCATCTGCTTTTTGCCGCTCACTCATATTTTCGAAAAAGCCTGGTCCCATTTCTGCCTGCACAAAGGCATGCGGATTGACATCAATACCCGCCCCACCGATATTCAGATGATTCTGAAGGAAGTTGAGCCTACCTGCATGTGCAACGTGCCCCGTTTTTGGGAAAAGATTTACGAAGGCATCCAGGATGCCATCAATGCCAAACCAAAGATTGTTCGCCGACTTTTTGATGAAGGTATTCGCATTGGTCGCAGGTACCATGTAGACCTTTTACGCAAGAACAAGCCGGTACCCTTGACGCTTCGCTTGCGGTATGAATTCTTTGATAAGACCTTGTTCCGCACGGTTCGCAAGACCATTGGTTTGCAAAATGCTAAAATTCTTCCGGTGGCTGGTGCCCGTTTATCCAACGACCTCTGTCTGTTTTTCCGTTCCATCGGATTGCCGCTTTATTATGGTTATGGCCTTACCGAAAGTACGGCTACCGTCTGTGCATTTGATGAAACCGGCTACCGCGTCGGCTCCGTGGGGAATCTTATCGATGGCTTGGAGGTAAGGATTTCTGAAGAAGGAGAAATACTGCTGAAAGGGAAAACCATCACACCGGGATATTACAAGAAACCGGAGGAAACGGCAGCCTGTTTAACGGAAGACGGTTTTTTCCGTACCGGTGACGCCGGTGCACTGGATGGCGACATTCTTTTCGTGACCGAACGCATCAAAGACCTGTACAAAACCTCCAACGGCAAATACATTGCACCGCAGAAGATTGAAACCGCCCTTTGCGAAGATCGTTACATCGATATGGTAGCGGTCATCGGTAACGAGCAAAAGTTTGTTTCCGCACTCATCGTGCCTACCTTCGACAAGATTCCTGAACTGTGCAAACAGTTGGGCATCGAATTCACTACATTGACCGAAATGTTGATGGACGAACGCATCTACAACTTCTACGAAGAACGCATCCGCAAGATGCAGAAGCACATGGCCAGCTACGAACAAATCCGTCGTTTCACCTTGTTGACCCAGGCTTTTTCCATGGTCAACGGTGAACTGACCGACACCCTCAAGATTCGTCGCAAGGTGGTGGCTTTACACTATGCCGTTGAGATCGCGTCGATGTACTGAAAAATTCGTACCTTTGCGGCCTCACAACTGCATTGAATCATGATTACGACCGAACAAATCAAAGCGGTTCAGGAGCGCGAACAAGCCCTGAACAGGTATCTCGACATCGATGCCAAACTCATCCAACTTCAGGAAGAAGAAATCCGCACCCAAGTGCCTGGTTTCTGGGATGACAACAAGGCTGCCGAGGCTCAGATGCGCAAGGTCAAGGCCATCAAAAACTGGATTGACTCCTATTACGAAGTGGTGAACGCCAACGAAGAACTGGTGCTTTCCTTCGATTTCTACAAGGAAGAAATTACGACAGAAGCCGAAGTCGATGCCGCCTACGCGCATTGCATCCATTTGCTGGACACCCTGGAACTCAAAAACATGCTCCGCAAAGAGGAAGATAAATTGGGTGCCGTGCTCAAAATCAATTCTGGAGCCGGTGGTACCGAAAGCCAGGACTGGGCAGCCATGCTCTTCCGAATGTACCAGCGCTGGGCCGAATCCCAAAAATACAAATGCGAGATCACCAACTGGCAAGAGGGCGATGAGGCCGGCATCAAAACCGTTACCATGACCATCGAAGGCGATTATGCCTACGGCTATCTTAAAGGCGAAAACGGCGTGCACCGCCTCGTTCGCGTTTCTCCCTACAACGCTCAAGGCAAGCGCATGACTTCCTTTTCCTCCGTCTTCATTGTTCCCTTGGTGGACGACACCATCGAAATTGAAATCAAGGATTCCGACATCACTTGGGATACCTTCCGTTCCTCTGGGGCCGGAGGTCAGAATGTAAATAAGGTGGAAACTGGGGTTCGTCTACACCATGCGCCCACCGGCATTTCCATTGAAAATACCGAAAGCCGCTCGCAGCTGGGAAATAAGGAAAACGCTCTCCGATTGTTGCGATCCCAGTTGTACGAAATTGAACTGGAAAAACGCCGCGTAGAGCAACAGAAGGTGGAAGCCGGCAAAAAGAAAATCGAATGGGGTTCCCAGATTCGCAGCTACGTTTTCGACGACCGTCGCGTGAAAGACCACCGCACCGACTATCAGACTTCCAACGTCAATGCCGTGATGGACGGCGATTTGGAAGGTTTCATCAAGGCCTACTTGATGGAATTCGGCGGTGAAGAATAATGAGGATGTCTCAAAAGGCTGTCAATCTCTGCGTTACTTCTCGCCAGCCACTCCTCATGTACCTTAAGTACACTCCGGGGTGTCTGTCAATCAGTGCCTTGACCTTGACACCCTTTTAAAACATCCTCCCTGGAAATCAACAGGGGCCGAATCAAATGAATTTTGAGACGGCCACTTTTTTTTGAACGTTTTAATCAGCAACGTGTACTACTATGCATAAACCCCTTTAAATGCATCAACGTATGAAACTTTCAATCAAATCAATGCTGGTCGTGCTATGCACCGCTTTTTTCCTGCAGGGTTATGCCCAAAAACCGGAACCAGTGGTTTCCATCGTCCGTCAGGTTCACGATTTCGACTGGTATGAACAACAAGCCAAAGCCTGGAAGCAGGAAATCGACAACGGTAGTACGAATGCCATGGCGTGGGTTTATTGGTCGGAAGCCAACCGGATGGCTAAAGATTTCTGCGATTCAGTAAAATGGGAAAGCAGAAGGAGCGATTATTTCGTGCCAAGAACTCAGCTGATGGAAGCGGCGGAAAAAGCCATACCCAATAGTTTTGAGTTTAATTTCCTCAAAATGCAATCTTTTCGGAAAAACCAGATGCTTTCGGATGAATATCTGCAGAAAGCGCAGTCGCAGAGGCCTTACGATAACTTGTTGTTGCCCTGGTTGATGAATCGATCCTTGACTGCCAACGACAAGCAAGCCATGACACAGGTCGCTGGAAAGTGGTTCGATCAGAATGAAATGCCTCAAGAACTCCTCATTACGGCGTACAACATGCTGATGTCCTTGGACAGCAATGCTGTTCTGATGACTACTGGAGACAACGACAGTTACCCTTGTTGGGTGCTGCAATATGCGCGAAAAATAAGACCCGATGTGTTGGTTCTGAATTTATGGATGGCGGCAAGTACAGATGGATACAGAGAAAAAATCTTCGCAGAAATGGGTGTCAAGCCGATAAATTTTACGAGCGATACAACGATTAAGAAAGTGCGTGGTATTTTCCAACACCTGATCAAGAACGTTTCTGGAAGGCCAATTTATTTGTCTATTTTTGCTCCGAATGACATCTATCAAGGATACTCGAAGTCAATTTACATAGTTGGGTTAGCCATGAAATACAGTCCTAAACCATTCGATAATCTAGCCGCGCTGCGTGACAATGTCGAAAACAAGTATTTGTTGGACTTCCTGAAGCAGTCGTTTTACAACAACCCTTCCGAAAGTGTGGTAAATATGTTTCGATCCAACTACATTTCAACGTTTAAGATGCTGTACGACAGTTACATGAAAAGTGGAGAACGTACAAAAGCGAAACGAATCAAGGATCTGGCTTGGAAGGTTGCTCAAGATACAGGTCGAATGGATTGGTGGAACGGTTATTTTGCTGGTAAATGATGTCCATTTTTCAGAAAAACTACAGTACCCACTCAGACGAAGATCTGATGTCGCTGCTCGCCAATGGTGGGCAGTCGGCGTTTGACGAACTCTACAAGCGGTACTCGAAACCGATGCTCAACTTCTTCTATAGACTATTGAACAGAGATCGTGAACGAGCGGAAGATATGCTTCACGATTTGTTCCTCAAGATTATTGAGAAACCTGAATTTTATGATTCCAGCAAATCGTTCAGAGCCTGGTTTTACACCCTTGCCGGAAACATGGTGCGGAACGAATACCGAAGCCGTCAGGTATGCAACGATTATGAGCGGAATGTTACCGTTCAGCCGGAACAATTGACGGATGGGCCTGAGGTCGCTTTGGACAGGCAACTTTTTGAGCGACAACTGCAATTGGAGATTGACCGGTTTGACCCAGAACAGAACATGCTGTTCCAACTTCGTTTCGTGGAGGAAATGCCTGTCCGACAAATCGCAGAAATGATGGAATGCCCGGAAGGAACCGTCAAATCCAGACTTTTTCACCTTATCCGCCTATTGGCAAAGAAACTATCGAAATACAAACCATTATGAAGAAATCAGAATTACGTCAGATCATGCAGGAACGTCGAACGGATGAAATCGAACCCTCCGCTGCCGTGAAAGATAGGCTCGATAAGGCATTGAGAACCAAGAGAAATAGAGATAGATTTCATATCCCCATGTATCAATCAATGGCGGCAGCTATCCTGTTTTTACTGGCAGGTGTCGGTATCGGTAAATTGTTTGAACGCCCCCAAGCGGTCGTTCAACGATTGGTACAGGTGGTGAAATATGTAGATAGGCCCATCAAGGAAATTCAGTACATTAAGGTTCCGGCAAGTCCTGCTCCAATTCTGACTTCCAAGGCTGAATTCGTTGCAAAGGATTCCGTGCCGGTTACAACTGCCTATTCGTCCGGTGAAAATGATTTGGCTGTTGCGGACATCAACCGTGTGCAAAGCGGTATCAGCATGGGCGACGATACTGTTTTGCAAAAAATGATGGTGACCATCTACTAGCTTACTTCTTTGGAAAAAGTAAAGGCTGCCCCTTTTCGGAGCAGCCTTCGCTTTTAAATTATGCTTTGTGGTTGTTATGCCAGCTTAACATTGACGGCATTCAAGCCTTTTCTTCCTTCTTCAAGATCAAAGGTAACGTTGTCGTTTTCTTTGATTCTGTCTTTTAGGCCGTTTGTGTGAACGAAATACTCTTTTCCTGATTCTTCGTCCTTAATGAAGCCAAAGCCTTTTGCTTCATTAAAAAATTTAACTGTTCCGTTGTTCATTGTGTATAAATGTTTAATCCGGTAAAGATATGTAATAAATTATTAGCTATTGCATTTATTTTCAATTATTTATTTTATTTCTCTATGAAATAAAAAAGCCACCCGTTAGGATGGCCTTTTAAGTCTATGTTATGTTCTCTTAAAGCGCATTTTCCTTGATGAGGTATTCAGCAATCTGAACAGCGTTCAAAGCAGCCCCCTTTTTAATTTGGTCGCTGACGCTCCAAAAAGTCAAGCCGTTTGGATTGGACAGATCCTTGCGAATTCGACCCACGTAAACGGGATCCTTACCGGCAATGACAAGCGGCATCGGATAATCCTTAGCAGCGTCGTTTTGTTGCAGCACCACGCCGTCGGCTTTGGCAAAAGCAGCCTTGGCTTCTTCCACGGAGATGGGACGTTCTGTTTCCACCCAAATGCTTTCGGAATGGGCGCGCATCACGGGTACACGAACGCAGGTGGCGCTCACTTCCACGTCGGAATGCATGATCTTGCGGGTCTCGTGGTACATCTTCATTTCTTCCTTGGTATAACCGTTTTCGAGGAAAACGTCTACCTGAGGAATCACGTTGTAGGCCAATTGATAGGCAAATTTTGCTACGGTTGGTTCTTCACCACGAACCAACTGCATATTTTGAGCGATCAATTCATCCATGGCGGCGGCACCGGCACCGGAAGCAGCCTGGTAGGTGGAAACATGCACCCGCTTGATGTGGGACAGGTCTTCAATCGCTTTCAGGGCAACCACCATCTGAATGGTCGTACAATTCGGGTTTGCAATAATGTTGCGCGGACGATTTTTCGCGTCAGCAGCATTGACTTCGGGGACCACCAAAGGAATATCGTTTTCCATGCGGAATGCGCTGGAGTTGTCAATGACGACTGAACCGTGTTTGGTCATGGTTTCAGCGAATTCTTTGGAGGTTCCAGCACCGGCAGAAGCGAACACGATGTCGATGCCCTTGAAGTCATCGTTGTGTTTTAATTCTTTGACGATGATTGATTTACCACGGAACGTGTAGGTGGTACCCGCACTTCGTGCAGAACCAAACAACACCAACTCATCCATCGGGAAGTTTCTCTCTTCCAAAACACGGAGGAACTCTTGTCCAACCGCGCCGCTTGTACCAACAATTGCAATCTTCATTGTAAAATAAAAATTAAATAAATGTTTAATAAATAATAAATATTCCGTACATTTGGCACGGTATGTTTTTATATGATACAAAGATAGGGTTTTTTTGCACAGAATTTAGAATGATGAGAAGTTTTCTGGTCTTGTTTTGTTTGTTCCTTTTCGGTCAGGTCCTTGCCACCGACTATGGAACGGTCGTTTTCAGTGAGTTGATGGTTGATCCTGAACCCCCAGTGGGTTTGCCCGCTGTCGAGTATGTCGAAATCTGCAACCGGAGCGATTCGGCGGTCTCCCTTGCGGGCTGGACTTTTCTGTACGGTGAGAAACCGTACGCACTGCCTTCCTGCAAGCTCACTGCAGGCGAATACCTGGTCCTTTGTGCCAAAACTTCCGTCACTGCCTTTCCAGTCGGAACCTCTGTACTTGGTATGACATCGTTTCCATCCCTGCTGAACTCGGGAAAACTAATGGCCTTGGTTTCACCAACCAACGACCTGGTTTGCTGCCTCGATTATTCTGATAGCTGGTACGGCAGCGGCTTCAAGGCTAATGGCGGTTGGAGTTTGGAGTGCAGGGATTTGTCCAATTTTTCCGGGGCTGCTTCCAATTGGACGGCCTGCACTGATGCCTCCGGCGGATCCCCGGGGCGTGTCAATTCGGCTTCAGCAGAGAATCCCTCCTTGGAAGCTCCTTTCTGTACCCGGTTGTATGTGCCTGCTCCCAACACGGTTGAAATCCATTTTTCCGGATTCATGCAAGGCTCTTCATTGAAAAACAGCTTGAGTTATGCCGTTTCTACTTCAACGACCCTTGTCCTTTCAGCGTCGCCGGGCTTTCCGGATACTCGTGTGGTAACCCTTAAACTCAGCGATACGTTGGTTTCGGAAGCGACCTATGAATTGACTTTGTCCGGGTTGTACAACCTTTCCGATTTTCCTTTGCCAGATACGACGTTGTTGCTTGGATTGCCTGAAAAGCCACTGCCCGGCTCATTACAATTAAATGAAATAATGTTCAATCCGCTCCCTGGCGGCTGTGATTATGTGGAGTTTGTCAATGTTGGAACAAAATGCGTGGACCTTTCGCAGGTTTGGCTGACGAACCGTTCGGCCGGTGGTGTGCTGAATGCAGGGAAGCGGCTGTCTGAAATTCCCTTGCCTTGTATGCCGGGCAGCTATTGGTTGCTTTCAGAGAGTCCGGATTCCGTTTGTGCTGCAGGGCCGTTTCCGTCAACGCCCAATGCCTTGAAAATATCCGGTTTCCCTTCCTTGTCCGATGATGCAGGTAATGTGTCGCTAGTCACGACTTCAGCCGAAGTCTTGGACGAAATGGTTTACACGGAGAAAATGCATTTTGCGCTGATTACAAATCCGGAGGGCGTTGCGTTGGAAAAGATACGCCCATCAGCGCCTACTTCGGTGGCTTCGAACTGGATTTCAGCCAACTCAGCCTCCCATTACGGCACGCCAGGATTTCAGAATTCGCAGTATAGGGAAGTCACAATGACTGGGGTCAAAGGATTTTATACGAGGCAAGCGTGGATGACGCCCAATAACGACGGTCGTGACGACAGGATCAGCATTCAGTGCGAACTGCCGGAAGCCTGTGCCGGAAACCTCACCGTATTTGATTTGCAAGGTCGGCTCGTTCGAAAACTGGTAAACAATGAAGTTTTTGCATACGAAGGCAATTATTGGTGGGATGGCATCCGGGACGACGGAACGTTGGCACCATACGGGCGTTATATTTTGTTTGCTGAAGCGTTTACGCCAACCGGGCAGGTGATTCGAAACCGGCTTGTCTTGACGATCTTGTTTTAATGCCTATCTTTGTGGCGCAAAAGTGAATTGTCATGATCAAAGGAGAGAATATCCACAAATATTTCGGAGAACTGCACGTACTGCAAGGTGTCGAACTACACGTCAAAGCGGGTGAAGTGGTTTCGGTCGTCGGACCGAGTGGGGCAGGGAAGACCACCTTGCTGCAATTGCTTGGGACGCTGGACAAAGCCGATTCAGGCACCATCGTGGTGGGTGGCATTGATATTTCCAAACTTCGTGAAAAGGAACTGGCCAATTTCCGCAACAAACACATCGGATTTGTTTTTCAGTTCCATCAGCTGTTGCCTGAATTTTCTGCGCTGGAAAATGTGATGATTCCTGCACTCATTGCCGGGAAATCAAAAAAGGCTTCGAAAGAAAGTGCGTTGGAAATTCTGGAGTATTTGAACATGGCCGACCGCCTCCATCACAAACCGGCTCAGCTTTCGGGCGGCGAAAATCAGCGAGTCGCTGTTGCCAGAGCGCTGGTGAACCACCCCAACGTCATTCTGGCCGACGAACCCTCAGGCAGTCTGGATACCAAGCACAAAGAAGAATTGCATCAATTGTTTTTCGATCTGCGCGCCAAATTCAATCAGACGTTCGTGATCGTGACCCACGATATGCAACTGGCTCAGCTTACCGACCGCGTGATTGAAATGCGAGACGGATTAATACTGCCACCACACAGCTTGTAAACGCACCGGCCATGCCGCACCAAAAGTCCAGCCACTCTCCAGAGCGGTAGCTGGTCAGGTACATTTGAGCCAGTTCAAGGCCACCAGCCATGATGCCGCAATAAATCAAATTCTTTGTATATATCCAAAGCATGCTGCTAGTGCGTTTGTGTGTGGATTCAAACAGATAGGCACCTCCCAGAAACAGGTACATCGTGAAATGCACGATTTTGTCAAAATTGGGTATCTCAATCGTATTTTCCTGAAGCGGTATCCGAATCAAGCATAGAAAGATGATGCCCAGTCCGCAAAGGATGCTGAAGATGTGGTAGTTGTATATGAACTGAATGAATTTTCTGGTCATTTGAAGTTAGTTAATAAAATAATTCTACAAAAGTAAGACATTTTGATTATATACTTCTACAAGTAGTATTAATATATGTTATATTTGCAATAAAATAACATAAAATATATGTGGAAGGATTTTTTCAACTTCAGCAAAAGGGAGCGTATCACTATTATTGCCCTGACATTACTGATTATTCTGGTGCAGCTATTAATCTGGACCAAAGACTCTTGGGTAAGGTTTCTTCCTTCAACCATGGAGCAAAAATACCTGCAGAAAAAGGAATTGGAGGCCTTTCGGGATTCGGTGACGGCTCAGAAACCAACGTATGCCTCTAAACAACGTTCTTACAAGGAAAAGCCAACATCCCTTCCGGTAAAACTCGTTCCGTTCAATCCAAATACGGCGGATTCGATGACTTTAAGGGGTCTTGGATTGCGTGCATACGTGGTCAAAAACATCCTGAACTATCGACGTAAAGGCGGTTCGTTTCGAAAGTCGGCTGATTTTTCAAGGATTTATGGTCTGGAACCGAATGTTTTTGCTCAGCTGGAACCGTTTATTCAAATAAAGGGTCAAAAGAGTAGCGAGGGAACGATTGTTAAGGGCGCAGATGCATTTGAAAGCACTTCAAACGGGATTGATTTAAAAAATAATCTTCAAACCAGCAAAACTGCCCAATCGGCAACTGAAAAACAAGACGGGACTGACAAACCAGACGGGACAAGTAACAAACCGACCGAATTGACCGCCGCACATTACGCTGCGTCAACAGCCAGCGTAAACCCGACCTTCGACCTGAACACCGCAGATACCACCCTGCTCCAGCAGCTCAAAGGCGTTGGTTCCTTCACCGCCAACCGCATTGCCCGCTACCGCAACCAACTCGGCGGCTTCTATTCCATGTCCCAGCTTTCTGAAATAAAAGGCTTGTATCCTGAAACGCTGACCCGGCTTCAGTCAATGCTGAAAATCGATCCCTCACGCATTCAGACACTTAATGTAAACAAAGCTTCTCTGGAAAAACTTCGTGCACACCCCTATATTTCCTTTTACCAAGCCAAAGTCATCGTCGAACTTCGCAAAGCGCGTGGAAGCTTACGATTGCTGGATGAGCTGAAGGCTTTTAAGGAGTTTACAGCAGAGGATCTGGAACGGCTTAAATGGTATTTGGATTTTCGCTGATTGGCTTTTCCGCTGCTTAGCACCGGCGTCGGCAATTTTCTTTACCTTTGACCAAATTAATTATTCCCTATGACATTCTCTTCCTTAGGTTTATCCCCCGAATTGACAGAGGCTCTTGCCAATCTGAAATACAGCAAGCCATACCCCATTCAGCAACAGGCCATTCCCGCCATCCTGAATGGAAAGGATGTCCTCGGCATCGCTCAAACCGGATCCGGCAAAACTGCCAGTTACGTCCTGCCCATCCTGATGAATCTACAGGATGCCACCACACACAAGAACAGGCATGTCAACGTGCTGGTGCTGGTTCCGACGCGTGAACTGGCCCAACAAGTAAGCGGTGTCTTTTACATGCTGGGCAAAGACCTGCCGACACGCGTTAAAACCATGGCCGTTTACGGTGGAGTTTCCATCAATCCCCAAATGATGGGCATGAACGGTGTCAATGTTTTAGTGGCCACCCCTGGTCGATTGCTCGAACTGACCGAATCCAACGCCGTCCACCTCTCCGACATCGATACGCTGGTGTTGGACGAAGCCGATAAAATGCTGAACCTGGGTTTCCAGGAGGAGATGGAACGCATCTTGGCTTTGCTGCCCAGGAAACGTCAGAACCTGCTGTTCTCCGCCACCCTGAATGAAGATATTTCAGCCATCGATCGGCTTGTTTTGCACAATCCACTGGTTATCAATATTGAACCCGAAAAGGATTACATAGGCCTGATTGATCAGGTAGGTTATTTTGTGGCCGAAGAAAACAAGGGTCCACTTCTACGTTATATCATCAAGAGTCAGAACCTGCAGCAGGTGTTGGTTTTTGCTTCCTCCACTTTCAGAGCCGACAGCATTGCCGATAAGCTGCGCAAGAACGGCATCAACGCATCAGCCATTCACAGCAAGAAAAGCCAAAGCGCCCGAAACGAAGCATTGTATAAATTCAAGGAAGGAAAAATCACCGTCCTTGTCGCCACAGACCTGATGTCCCGCGGCATCGACATCCAGTTCCTACCCCACGTTATCAACTACGAACTACCCCGCTCCCCGAAAGACTACCTCCACCGCATCGGCAGAACCGGCCGTGCAGAAAATCCGGGTACAGCCATTTCGTTCGTTTCTCCCGACGAGCAGCACCACTTCAAGATCATTCAGAAAAAGATGGGCAAGCCGGTGACGATGATTGACAGTGAGGGAATTAATCTGAGAGGGTTTTGATTTTGTCGTTTCTTGTGGGTGAAATTCTCAGAAACTATTTTCAGAAAAACAATTGATGCAGAGGATCATTTGACCATTTTCCCCTTACCTTTGAATGACCTAAAATCCATGAATATGAAACGTTTTGTTGTTTTATTGCTTTGTCTTGCCGCTTTTCAAGCATTTGCCAATCCGCTTGTTGCGCCACCGAACGCCGTCATTTCTGAACTGTATTTTGATGCAGGAGGAAAGTGGTCTTTGGAAGTCGAGTTCTTTGGATCAGTTGATACGGTCTGGATAAAGACCAATTCAGGCGAAGCCTATTATCTTTCTTCAAGTGCCTACATTCAAAATCGCTTTGTTGTTTTGACTTGCGATAGTCTGAATAATCCTTCTTTGGCAATCAATAAAAAGAACGATTGCATTAAAGTGATCACAAAACCCTATCCGACAGATAATTATTATTTACAAAAGGATAGTATGCATATCGGAGTTCAATCTGGTTCTGTCATTGACTCCATACCGCTGGGTTGTTCAATCAATAAGAATTGGTGGACCAAAACATTGTGCCTGGACAGCTCTCCAACTCTTGGCAAGTCGAATGACGAGGATGGAACTACTGCTACCATTTACGGGCATTTTTACCAATTGGGTCTCGATTTTGAATCCTATGATGAAAAATATTTTTATTTCTCCGATCAGGTAACCATGTCCACCGATCTATGGGCGGTTGGTTTTCCAATCAACAAGAGCTGTAATTACGCTGCAGAAGTCCGAGCAAAGCGTTATTCAATCAATAATTTAGTGATATACACCCATTCGATAAATGCCGTTCATTGGATGGATTTTATAAAGAATGATTTTGCTGTTTACCCGGGCGATAGCGTTCGTGTGGATTTCACAATGGGAACTTCACTAAAAGTACCTGCCGGGCAGAATGCTTTATTTTCGAATTATCCGAACCCTGCGAATGAAAAAACAAGTTTTGTTTTAGATATGCCTTTGACGAAACCAGATGGGGTTTTTATCAGACTCTATTCGTTGGATGGGAAATTGGTGCAATCACTTCAGCCAAAATCCGGGATCTATGATTTTGATTGCAGTGGCATGAATCCTGGAACCTATATTTGCAAAATGGAACATTCAGGCGTGACGGTTGCTAGTACTAAATTGTTAATTGTTAGATGATTAACCAAATGTTCATTCGAATTTTACTTGTAACGGGAATTTTTCTTACTATTGTATTGTCTGTCTGCTCCCAAGACAAGCTGAAGTTTGATGAGGAGTATCTCACCTTTGAAATTAGCCGGAATTTGTTTCAGGTGAGTGGAGTCTATTTGTTCAGTGCCAGCGATAGCATCGAACACCTTATTCTTTATCCTTTTCCCGTGGAGAGGGTATATGGAAAAGCCTTCGATATTTTTGTGAAGGATGTCAAAACGGGAAAGTCCCTTCCTTTTATTACGGCAAAGGACAGCTCTGGAATTCGGTTTCATACCAAAGTGTCGGGTTCTTCCCAACTTCAAATTGGCTACAGCCAGGTATTGAAATCCAATCGTGCCAAATACATTCTGACCACCACCCAAAATTGGGGCAGGCCTTTGAAATTTGCCGATTATAAACTTGTAGTCGATTCCGGCATCGTGATCACTTCATTCTCCATGAAGCCTCAAAAGAAAATCGTTCAAGGTGGAAAAACCGTGTATTTCTGGCAAAAGACTGATTTTATGCCAACCTCCGATTTTGAGGTTCAATTTAATTAAACCAATAAACAAAAGAGGCTGTCCAGAACCTGCTCTTCTCTGCAACCCTTAATGAGGATATTTCCGCCATCGACCGGTTGGTGTTGCGAAACCCATTGGTAATCAATATCGAGCCAGAAAAAGATTACATTGACTTGATCGATCAGGTAGGTTATTTCGTGCCCGAAGAAAACAAGGGTCCGCTTTTACGATACATCATCAAGAGTCAGAACCTACAGCAAGTGTTGGTTTTCGCTTCCTCCACCTTCCGGACCGACAGCATTGCCGACAAGCTTCGTAAAAATGGCATCAACGCTTCCGCCATTCACAGCAAGAAAAGCCAGAGTGCCAGAAACGAAACGCTGTACAAATTCAAGGAAGGAAAAATTCGCGTGCTGGTAGTCACCGATCTGATTTCCAGCGGCATCGACATTCAGTTTCTACCCCACGTCATCAACTACGAGCTGCCCCGCTCCCCGAAAGACTACCTCCACCGCATCGGCAGAACCGGTCGCGCCGAAAATCCGGGGACAGCCATTTCACTGGTATCCCCAGATGAGCAGCATCACTTTAAAATCATTTAGAAAAAGATGGGCAAGACGGTGACAATGATAGATAGCGAAGGGATTATTCTGAGAGGGTATTGATACTTATTTGTAGACTTTGGGTGACTCTTTTATCAGAAAATTGTCTAGATTCACACCCAAAATATCCCATGGATAACCTTCAGGCATTTCATTATTGGTAAAAGTACCAACAGATAAATCCAACCTTTTTAACGATTCCTTCAATGGTGGGAATACCAATGTTACTGCAATCATTTTATCTTTACCTGTAGGTGCAATAATCATTTGATCGATAGGAATGTTCTTTTCAACTCTGCGAAGAATATATTCGTCTTTAGATTTAGCGTCAATGATTTTTGCTGAACGGTTTATCCGAAACCAAGAATGAGCTGATTGAATACCTATAACCAAGGTGACCTTCGTTTCGTTTTCGTTTTTCTCTATAGTATAAATGTCAGAAAAAGGGATAAAATGCATGCTAACTTCTTTGTATTGCTCAGGTTTTAACGTGTATGAGTTTTTGGCGAATTCCTCATCACTCAACCCATTATCTTCGTTTACAATGATTTTTGCAGCGATTTTTTTTTGAGATGAGGTGCTCGAGTCATCTGAACTCAATGTCATGTCACTCAAAGATCCCGACATGTTTTTAAGAAGTCCAGTCATATTTCCCAGCATTCCGGACATGCCTTCCTGCATACTCGTCTCACCCACATTGGTACCCGTCATTCCCCCCAACGCCCCAAATGCTTTACTCATAGCTTGAGTCAACATTTCATTCAGCACTTTCGACATAAAGGGGTCCTGTATCAGCATCATCATTTGTTGATTTAATCCTAAAGTCTTGGCTGATGAAGATTCTTCTTTCTTCAATTTGTCAATATTGGTTTTAATTTTGCTGTAATTCTCGGCTGACTTTTTAAAATCCTCCTGAGTGAACGATGCAATAAATTCATCACTGAATGGGAACGAGTCCACTTTTGTGTTTGAAGCTTTTACATCTAGAGAAAGAAATACCTTAAGGATACTTGCCTTTCTGTAGGCTACGTTTGGATTAGCAGCCAGTTTGTTCAATTCTATGACTGCCAGACCCAATCCTTTGGAAATATCGTTTATCGCCTTGTCCACATCGTCTTCGCTTGAATATGCCTTATCCATATTCACTGTAAATGTGGTAGACTTGTTGTTCCCTGTACCAAAAGTGGAATCAATGGTCGTTGTCGAATTTGGCGAATTCTCACTTTCCTTTTCAACCGTTTTGGTCACCGTTAAATTCCCATTGGTTGTTGTCGTGACATATTTCACCTGACTTTTTCCCACAGACAATGAAAGCAACGAAAATACGCCCACTAGAAACGGCAAAATTAAAACGCGTCTTAGGGTAGTCATTCGGATTTGGCATTTATTTTTCATCATGATAAATCGTTTTTTGGTAAATGAATTGTTGAAACCATTTGCTAAATATGGGTTGTGTGCCATCACCTCTTCCAGAATGATGGTCTGGTATTTGTACAGGTCATGCCCTTCGTCAAGGACACTTCGATCTGCCTGAAACTCACTCACATTTCGCAATTCTTTCCGTACCCACCATAGAACCGGATTGAACCAAAAAATGCGAACAAGCATTTCCATCACCAATACATCTAAATAATGGTGGTGTTTGATGTGCCATTGCTCGTGCTTTACAATCATTTCAAGCTTTGAACCGGTAAGGTTCGTACCGATGAAAATTGATTTGTGAAACGAGAATGGGGCTGCAATATCTGGACTCATTACCATTTCGTACCCATCCTGCAGAATGACATTTCCTTTTCGTTTCGCAGCCTGAATTTTGAAGAACTGGATGAATAAGGAAACAAGTAATACGAAAGCAATAAGAATGTACGTTAGGAGCAAACTGTTTTTTACCGTCAAAAATTCTTGGATCTTTTTTTGAAAAGGATGTGTTTTCTCTAAAACAGCAGGCTGAACCGAAGTTGGTGTTTCCACCGATTTCAGGGCAACGACCGGGATGAACTGAGGAACCTTGATTTCAACAATCTTTGCCGGTGGCGTATAGACTACGATGTTGAATTGCGAAACCAGCAGCGAAACAAAGGCAATCGACAGTAGGAAAATCCGACAATGATTGAACGTCGTTTTATCCTTATAGAGCAACTTATAGAAAAAAACCATCAGAGCAGCCGCCAAAATGAACTTAGCCAACGGCAGGCCAATTGTCAGAAGTTCCTGGATCATGACTTTGGATTTTTATTTTCGTTCAGGATGGTCGTTATTTTCTGAATCTCTTTGGACGATAAATGCTCTTTTTCCGCAAAAAAGGAGATCATGGAACGGAAAGATCCACTGAAAAATGTATTCTTGACACTTGCCATGTAGCTTTCCATATATACTTCCCTGGTAATAAGCGGATAATAGCGATGGCTTTTGCCGAACGCTTCATAACCTACAAAACCTTTGTTCACCAATATGCGCATAAAAGTTGAAACGGTGTTGTAGGCCGGTTTGGGTTCTGGCAAATCGGCAATGATGTCGTTTACATAGCCTTGTTGTATGTCCCAGAGCACATTCATGAGTTGAAGTTCTACACGGGTCAGTTCTTTGGAGGTTTCCATGGTGGTATTTTTGGTGGGATAACGATGCAAATATATAACTAATTCATTAGTTTGAACTAAAAGGTTAGTTTAAATTCGCAAATTAACATATATTAACGCTATAGGGCGCAAAAAAAGCCCCGAAGTAAACTTCAGAGCTCTCTTAATATCTTTAGAAACCCAGCTTATTTCTTGCTGCGATCTCCGTAGCGGTTCATGAACTTGTCTACGCGGCCGGCTGTATCGACCAATTTGGACTTACCGGTGTAGAAAGGGTGGGAGGAGGAAGAAATTTCCAACTTGATGACTGGATAAGTTTCGCCTTCGAATTCAATCGTTTCTTTGGTGTTGATGCATGAACGCGAAATGAATGTATCGCCGTTGGACATATCCTTGAATGCTACCGGGCGATAGTTTTCGGGATGCAAATTTTTTTTCATAACTGTATGTCGTTTTTTTGTTTGTACGAAGCGGTAAATTCGTAATGGCCTGCAAAAGTAGATAATTTCCATGAAACACAAAACAAAACCCAAATAAATCTTCAAAAAAGTTCGAATCCTATGATTTTTCAGCTAAAATGACTAATTTTGCACCGCATTAGAGAATGAATCAGACTATTCAATTATAAAAAATAGGTAATATGGTAAGTTACAAAGAGTTAGGTCTTGTAAACTCCAAGGAGTTGTTCAAGAAAGCTATTGATGGTAAATACGCCATCGCAGCGTTTAATTTCAACAACCTGGAGCAGATGCAAGCCATCGTTCAGGCAGCAGTTGAAGCTAAGTCACCTGTTATCCTGCAGGTTTCCAGCGGCGCACGCAAATATGCCAATTCAACGTTACTTCGTTTCATGGCTCAGGGAGCTGTTGAATACGCCAAAGAACTTGGTTTGGAAAAACCCCAGATTGTTTTGCACCTTGACCACGGTGACACCTTTGAACTTTGCAAAGATTGCATCGACATGGGTTTCTCCTCCGTGATGATCGATGGCTCTCACTTTCCGTACGAAGAAAACATCGCACTCACCAAAAAGGTAGTTGAATACGCTCATAAGCACGATGTGTCTGTAGAAGGCGAACTCGGCGTACTGGCCGGTGTGGAAGATGAAGTTTCCGCAGAACACCATACCTACACCCAACCGGAAGAAGTTGTTGACTTCGTTACCCGTACTGGTGTGGATTCACTGGCTATCTCCATCGGTACCTCACACGGTGCCAACAAATTCACTCCGGCACAATGCACCCGCGATGCCAACGGCATCCTGATTCCGCCGCCTTTACGTTTCGACATCCTTGAAGAAATCGAAAAGCAGATCCCCGGATTCCCCATTGTTTTGCACGGTTCTTCTTCCGTACCTCAGGATCTCATCGCCATCATTAATAAATACGGTGGTAAAATGACAGATTCGATCGGTATTCCCGAAGAACAACTCCGTCACGCTGCTACTTCTGCTGTTTGCAAGATCAATATCGACTCAGACGGACGTATCGCTATGACGGCAGCCATCCGCGAATTTTTAGCACTGGAACCGACGAAATTTGACCCACGTCAGTACCTCGGACCAGCTCGCGAAGCCTTAAAAAAATTGTATGTGCACAAGCTGGTCAACGTGTTGGGCAGCGCCGGCAAAGTATAAGACTCTAAAGAAATCAGACTGTATTCGAACTAAGAATACAGTCTGTTTTTGCTTTTAATAAAAAGTTGACGAATTAAGTCAACACGTTTCCGCGGCCTTTGGAAACAAACAGACACACACAAGAATACTCCGGCGTACAGAAGCAATTTCTGCACGAGTGGTTTATTTTGTTGTCAAACACCGGAACATGAATTTAAACAATAAAAAATAAATTTTTAACTGTATGGATAACGCCTATTTTTTGGTAGTGCTGCTGACTGGTATTGTGCTGGTCATTGCCGGTCTCGGCGTCGCACTCCTGATTTCGCCCAGGTCCAACAACCCGCAGAAACGGGAAGCATACGAGTCAGGGATACCTACCCGTGGTACTTCCTGGATGCAGTTTAAGGTTGGTTACTACCTGTATGCCATCCTGTACCTGATGTTCGCCGTGGAAACCGTCTTTCTGTTTCCTTGGGCCACAGTCGTTCGGGATTTAGGCATGCCAGGTTTGGTAAGCATCACCTTCTTTTTAGTCATTTTGGTTCTGGGCCTTGCGTATGCTTGGAAGAAAGGAGCTTTGGAATGGAAGTGAAAAATATCAAGATCAAAGGCATTCCCAATGAGGAATTCAAGGATAACGAATACCTCGACACCTTTTTGGAGGAACTTCGTGCCAACGGTGTCAATGTAGCAGTCGGCGTACTTGACGACATCATCAACTGGGGTCGTTCAAACTCCCTTTGGCCGCTGACATTCGCCACTAGCTGTTGTGGTATCGAATTCATGGCCGTAGGTGCTGCGCGTTACGACTTCGCCCGTTTCGGCTTTGAAGTGACCCGTAACAGTCCCCGTCAAGCCGACGTCGTCATCGTGGCCGGAACCATTGTAAACAAGATGGCTCCCATCCTCAAACGCCTGTATGACCAGATGGCTGAACCCAAATATGTGATTGCCATGGGCAGTTGTGCCATCTCCGGCGGACCTTTCTGCAAATCGTACCACGTTGTGAACGGTGTGGACAAAATCATACCTGTGGACGTCTTTGTTCCTGGTTGCCCACCGCGCCCCGAAGCATTGCTTTATGGCATGATGCAGTTGCAACGCAAGGTGAAACTCGAACGTTTCTTGTTCAATTCCAAACCGAAAACCAAGTAATCAGCCGATGGAAACTATCAAAGATATCATTCTGGCAAAAGTTCCTGCTGCCCTGATCGAAGAAAAACAATTCCTTACCATCACTGTCCTTCCGGCTGAATTCCGGGCGTTGGCCCAAACCGTTCGTGCGGAAGGTTTCGACTACCTGATTCACCTGACCGGTGTGGATTACGGCGAAGCGCTCGGTGTGGTTTACCTCGTTGGCAAGTCCACCGAAATGAATACCATGATCGTGCTGAAAACAGCCACCGAAGACCGTGAAAAGCCTTTTTTACCCACCGTCTCCGATATATGGGGTTCAGCCGAACTGAACGAACGCGAAGTTTATGGATTCTTTGGAATCATTTTCATCGACCATCCCGATATGCGTCACATTTTCCTGACAGAACGCTGGAAAGGTTTCCCCTTCCGCAAGGATTACGACAACACGCCGAATGAGCTTGATGTCAAGAGCTACCCCATGCCCGAATACAGCTCCCGCTGGGTGCAAGGCAAGAAAGGCCCCGAAGAGCATCGTTACCTCACTTTCGAAGAAGATGATTATGTACTGAATATCGGTCCGCAACATCCTGCTACACACGGGGTTCTGCATTTCCGCACCGCACTCGACGGTGAAATCATCAAGAAAATCGATGTGAATTGCGGTTACATTCACCGTGGTGTTGAAAAGCTCAGCGAAGATTTGACCTATCCGCAAATCCTGCATTTCACCGACCGTCTCGACTATTTATCCTCGCACATCAACCGTCATGGACTTTGCATGTGTGTGGAGAAAGCCGCCGGCATCGAAGTGCCCGAACGTGCGCAGTACATCCGCACCATCATGGATGAGTTGACCCGAATCGCTTCGCACTTGCTTTCGTGGGCTTGTATCTGCATGGACATGGGTGCGCTGACCGCCTTTATATATGGTATGCGTGATCGTGAAAAGATCCTCGACATCTTCGAAGCCACCTGTGGCGGACGTCTCATCACCAATTACAACGTCATCGGTGGTGTCATGGCCGACTTGCATCCGGATTTCCAAAAGGATGTCAAGGCGTTCATCGTTTTGATGCGTAAGAACCTTAAAGAATATCACACTCTTTATACCGGCAACATCATTGCCCGTCAACGCATGATCGGTGTTGGGCCGCTCACCAATGAAATGGCCGTTTCATATGCCGTAACTGGGCCGGTTGGCCGTGGTTCTGGGTTCAGCTGTGACCTCCGTAAGATTGCGCCTTATGCTGCTTACGATAAGGTTCAGTTCAAGGAAATCCTTCGTACCGAAGGTGATTCCATGGCTCGTTACATGAACCGTCTGGATGAAATCGTTGAATCGCTCAGCATCATCGAACAGCTCATCGATAACATTCCGGAAGGCGAATTCTGTGCCAAGACAAAGGCCATTATCCGGCTGCCTGAAGGTGAATACTACCAGCGTGTGGAAGCTGCCCGTGGTGAATTCGGCGTCTATATCCTGAGCAAGGGCGACAAGTGCCCGTACCGACTGAAGTTCCGTTCACCGTCCATGACGCTTGTCTCTATTATGGACAAGGTTTGCCACGGTGGTAAGATTTCCGACTTGGTGACAATCGGGGGGTCTATGGACTATGTGATTCCGGACATCGATAGATAATAACAATAAAATTGAATAATATGTTTGATTTTTCGACGGTAACCGTTTGGTTCGACCACCTCCTTCGAGGCGCAATGCCTGAATTTTGGGCGCTGACCATCGAATTTGTACTGGTGGGAGTCCTTTTATTGACTTTGTACGCGGTGCTCGCGTTGATTCTGATTTATTTTGAACGCAAGATCTGTGCTTCCTTCCAATGCCGCATCGGTCCGAACCGAGTAGGCATCTGGGGTATTTTTCAGAGTATTGCCGACATGATCAAGATTCTGCTCAAGGAAATCATTCCGATCAACCACACCGACAAGTTCCTGTTTTACCTGGCTCCATTTTTTGTAATCGCCGCTTCGTTCATGACCTTCGGTGTCCTACCATTCGGTAAAGGGTTGCAGGCTTTCGATTTCAACATCGGTATCTTTTACTTGCTGGCGGTTTCCTCCCTCGGGGTTATCGGAATCTTGCTGGCCGGTTGGTCTTCCAACAACAAGTATTCCATGATTGGCGCCATGCGAAGTGGTGCCCAGCTCATCAGTTACGAACTGTCTGCAGGCTTGTCCATGCTCACCGTGGTGGTGCTGGCCGGCACGATGCAGCTTTCTGAACTCATCAATAACCAGCACAACACTTGGTACCTGTTCCAGGGTCATATTTCAACCGTTATCGCCTTCATTGTCTACCTGATAGCCGGTCACGCTGAAACCAACCGTGGACCGTTCGACTTGCCTGAAGCAGAATCGGAACTGACAGCTGGTTACCATACGGAATATTCCGGTATCCAGTTCGGTTTTTACTACTTGGCTGAATACATGAACATGTTCGTCATCGCTGCCATCGCCACAACCGTGTTCCTGGGTGGCTGGATGCCTTTCCACATCACGGGTCTGGACGGTTTCAACAACGTCATGGATTATATTCCATCCCCGATCTGGTTCTTCGCCAAGGCTTTTGCACTGATGTTCCTAAGCCTCTGGGTGCGCTGGACCTTTCCGCGTCTCCGTATTGACCAACTGCTGAACCTCGAGTGGAAATATTTGTTGCCCATCAATATGGTGAATCTGATGCTGATGGTCGTCTTGGTGCTTCTCGGATGGACTATTTAACCTTATAAGAAAAATCATTCGTATGAATTCAATATTCAACTATGTGGCCGGCATCCTGAAGGGAATTTACTCCTTGGCTTCAGGCATGGTCGTCACGATGAAAGAGTTCTTCACCAAAAAGGTGACGGAACAGTATCCGGAAAACAGGGCCACCCTGCACATTGCCGACCGTTTCCGCGGAGAGTTGGTGATGCCCCACGATGCGAACAACGAACACGCTTGTACAGCCTGCGGTATCTGCCAAATGAATTGCCCGAACGGAACCATCCAGGTCATTTCCAAGATGATCGAACCGACCGAAGAAGGCGGCAAGCCAAAAAAAGTGCTCGACCAATACATTTACGACTTGGGTATGTGCACCTTCTGCAACCTCTGTGTCATCACTTGTCCGTCGGATGCCATCAAATTTGAGAACACGTTCGAAAACTCCCTATTTACGCGCTCCAAGCTGATTGAAACGCTGAACAAGGAAGGATCCAAACTGAGAGAAAAAATTAAATAAGCTATGGGAGAACAGATAATATTTTACGTCCTGGCGATTATGATCGTCGCCTTCTCGATTCTATCGGTTACCTCGAGAAGAATCCTGCGCGCAGCCACGTACCTGCTTTTCGTATTGATTGGCACCGCCGGTTTGTATCTGATGTTGGGCTACCAGTTTTTGGCAGCCGTTCAGATTGCAGTCTATGCAGGTGGTATCATGGTGTTGTACATTTTCTCCATCCTGCTCACCAGCCATGCCGGTGACAAGGCTGAGAAGGTTTCCTGGAAACGGCAATTGCCTGCCATCGGTGCAGCGACTGTCGGTCTGGCCTTTTGTGCACACATCATTTATTACAATATTAAGCGCGTGGCCGAACTCGACTTGTTCAACGCACCAACCATGCAACAAATCGGTACCAACCTGATGGGCACCAGCAAGAACCAGTATGTACTGCCATTCGAAGCCATTTCGATCCTGCTGCTCGCTTGCATTGTGGGTGCCATCATGATTGCCCGTAAACGCTAAAAATCAGAATTATGACTACTAACATACCATTAGAAGCTTACTTAGTCATCAGCACGCTGATGTTTTTCACGGGAGTGTATGGCTTTCTGGCCCGCCGGAACATGCTGACCATCCTCATGTCGCTGGAACTGATGCTGAACGCTGCAGACATCAACTTTGCCGCTTTCAACCGCTACCTATACCCCGGTCAACAGGACGGGATGTTTTTCACACTGTTTGCCATCGGTATTGCAGCTGCTGAAACGGCTGTCGCGATTGCCATTATCATTAATATTTACCGAAACCTGACGAACATTAGTGTCGACGAGGTTAATAAAATGAAGTTCTGATGATGAGTTTCACCGTAATCATAGTGGTGCTGCCCTTTTTGATGTTCCTGTTTTTGGGACTGATGGACAGCAAGTTGAAGCCGACTGTTGCCGGTATTCTCGGAACGATCGGCCTGGCCACCGTTGCCATTCTTTCTTACATCACTGCTTACCTCTACTTCTTCCAGGTCGGAAAGGTCGGTGAGGTATGGCAGCCCATCACTGCACTGAATTTCAATTGGTTGCAGGTTACTGAAAAACTGCACATCGATCTGGGCGTTCTGCTGGATCCCATTTCCGTGATGATGCTGGTGGTCATTTCCACCGTTTCGCTGATGGTGCACATCTATTCGCTGGGCTACATGCACGGGGAAAAGGGTTTCCAACGCTACTATGCGCTCTTGTCGCTCTTTACCTTCTCCATGCTGGGTCTGGTCGTGGCCACCAACATTTTCCAAATGTACATTTTCTGGGAATTGGTAGGGGTTTCTTCTTACTCGCTCATCGGATTCTACTACACCAAACCGTCTGCCGTGGCCGCTTCCAAAAAAGCGTTCATCGTGACGCGTTTCGCGGACATGTTCTTCCTCATCGGTATCCTGGTGCTTTCCTACTACACAGGCACATTCAGTTTTGCTGAACTCTGTAATCCAACCGGTCCGGTACTGGGAACAGCCATCGGCGAGACCTTCCTGGGTTGGTCGGTTGTTTCCTGGGCCATGATGCTCATCTTTATGGGGGGTGCCGGTAAATCGGCCATGCTGCCGTTCCACATCTGGTTGCCGGATGCCATGGAAGGTCCCACGCCCGTTTCAGCCTTGATCCATGCAGCTACCATGGTCGTAGCCGGTGTGTTCCTGGTTGCCCGTTTCTTCCCGGTATACTATTTCGGAGCGCCCGAAGTGCTGACCATCATTTCCTACATCGGTGCCGTCACTGCCTTGTTTGCTGCCATCATTGCTTGTACGCAGACAGATATCAAACGCGTACTCGCATTTTCCACGATTTCACAGATTGCCTTCATGATTACAGCGTTGGGTGTTTCCAACTACGGAGGTGAACACGGTCTCGGTTATATGGCTTCCATGTTCCACCTGTTCACACACGCTTTCTTCAAAGCGCTGTTGTTCCTTGGTGCAGGAGCCGTAATTCATGCGGTTCACAGCAACGAGATGAAGGATATGGGCGGTTTGCGCAAGTTCCTGCCAATCACCAACATTACCTTCCTGATCGCTTGTCTGTCCATCGCGGGTATTCCACCGTTCTCCGGTTTCTTCAGTAAGGATGAAATCATGGTGGCCGCCTTCGAAAAAGACAAGATCATCTTCGGCATCCTGTACTTCACCGCAGGTCTCACCGCTTTCTATATGTTCCGTCTCTATTACCGCATTTTCTGGGGTGAAAGCAACAAACAGTATCACCACAAACCGCACGAAGCGGGGCTGAACATGACACTTCCGCTCATTTTCCTAGCTCTGCTTACTTGTGTGACCGGTTTCATACCCTTCGGAAAATTTGTTTCCAACAACGGTGAACCGTTTGAAACTAGCCTGAATTGGCTTGTCGCTTCACTGAGTGTCGGCGTGGGCGTGGTCGGCATCGTCATCGCTACGGTGATGTACCTCAAGAAAAATTCGAAACCCGATACGATGGAAGCGGCTTTGAAGCCACTTTATAAAGCTTCCTTCAACAAATTCTGGTTTGACGAAGCCTGGCTGTTTGCGACTAAACAGATCGTATTCGCACGGATTTCCAAACCCATTGCCTGGTTCGACCGTCACATAGTGGATGGCTTCATGAATGCGCTTTCTTCCTCGACCAATTGGGTTTCCCGCAAGATCAAGGTGGTTCAGTCCGGCGAAATTCAGGATTATGCGTTGATTTTCTTCGTAGGTGCACTGGCCATTGCCGCTATGGTCATCTTTTTGTAAACAATTAAAACAATACAGGATATGAACTTTCTTTCATTGTTTGTCCTTATACCCTTGTTGATGCTGCTGGCTTTCATGCCTTGCAAGAACAACATGCGTGCCATCCGGACGGTGGCGGTGACCGGTGCATCCTTGCTGCTGATGCTGTCCATTTACACGCTGGTCACTTTCTTGCACGCACGTGCTGCAGGCGACGCCTCTCCAATGCTCTTCATGGCCGACACGATGTGGTATCCTTCCCTGAACATCCATTATTCAGTAGGTGTGGATGGTATTTCAGTAGCGATGCTGATGCTTTCCTCTTTCATTGTTTTCACCGGAGTTTTTGCCTCCTGGAACATGAATCCGCAACCCAAAGAGTTCTTCATGTGGTTTTCGCTGTTGTCCATCGGGGTGTACGGCTTCTTTATTTCCATCGACCTGTTTACCATGGTGCTTTTCTACGAAGTAGCCTTGATTCCGATGTATTTGCTCATCGGCCTCTGGGGAACCGGCAAGAAAGAGTATTCAGCCATGAAGCTGACGCTGATGCTGATGGGGGGTTCAGCCTTCATGATTTTAGGCGTTCTCGGTATCTATTACAGCTCCAACGCGCCTGTTCATACGTTCAACCTGCTGGAAATCGCCAAAGCTGGCATTCCGCTGAGTCTGCAATATTATTTCTTCCCCCTTACATTCGTCGGTTTCGGTGTGCTGGGTGCCATGTTCCCGTTCCACACTTGGTCTCCCGACGGTCACGCTTCTGCGCCGACGGCTGTATCCATGCTGCACGCAGGGGTTTTGATGAAACTCGGAGGCTACGGTTGTTTCCGCATCGCCATTTTCCTGATGCCGCAAGCCGCCCACGAGCTTTCCTGGATCTTCCTGATTCTGACAGGTATCTCTGTCGTTTATGGTGCTTTTGGTGCCGTCGTACAGACCGACCTCAAATACATCAACGCCTATTCCTCCGTTTCTCACTGTGGGCTGGTTCTTTTCGCCATCCTGATGCTGAACGAAACAGCCACCACCGGTGCAGTCATGCAAATGCTCTCCCACGGATTGATGACGGCCCTCTTTTTTGCCCTGATCGGGATGATCTATGGTCGAACCCACACTCGAGACATCCGCGAAATGGGTGGTTTGATGAAAATCATGCCCTTCCTCTCCGTTGCTTATGTGATTGCCGGGTTAGCCTCCTTAGGTCTGCCTGGTTTGAGCGGCTTCGTTTCTGAAATGACCATCTTCATCGGTTCGTTCCAGCACGACGACCTATTCCGTCGCGTATTAACCATCGTGGCCGTTTCCTCCATCGTCATTACGGCCGTCTATATTTTGAGAGTGGTCGGCAAGATTTTGTACGGTGCCGTTCAGGACAAACACCACGAACACCTCACCGATGCCACTTGGTTTGAACGCATTGCCGTGGTCACCCTGATTGTCTGCATCGCCGGCATCGGGATGTACCCGAGCTTCATTTCCAGCCTGATTCACAACAGCTTGTCTTATATGGCCGCTTGGTAATTTTGAAAAGAAAGATTAATCGAATAATAGTTATACAATGGATTTAAGCAATTATTTATTGATGAAACAGGAAATGTCACTGTTGGTGGTGTTTCTGATTCTGATGGTGTACGATCTGTTCGCTTCGGAAAACGGCCGGAAATGGCTTCAACCCATGGGCGTCGTGCTGTTTCTGGCGCATACGGTTATTGGCTTCCTGCCAGCTGCCACCGGTACTTCTTTTGCCGGCATGTACGTTTCTGGAGCGGCTGAAGTCGCCATCAAGAACATCCTGAACGTCGGGGTGCTGCTGATGTTCCTGCAGGCCAACGGCTGGCTGGGAAAACCGGAAAGCTCGTTCAAGCGTGGCGAATTCTTCATGCTGACCCTGCTCACCTTGTTCGGCATGTACCTGATGATTTCCTCCGGAAACTTCCTGCTGTTCTACATCGGTCTTGAAACCGCTTCGCTGCCGATGGCTGCTTTGGTGGCTTTCGAAAAATTCCAAAAGAACTCGGCTGAAGCCGGTGCCAAATATGTGTTCAACGCTGTGTTCTCTTCGGCCATATTGCTGTTCGGCACTTCGCTGCTGTACGGTGCCATGGGCTCTTTGTACTACGATGACCTATCGATGACGTTGATTTCGAATCCGTTGGTAATTCTGGCGATGGTATTCATACTGGTCGGTCTGTTTTTTAAAATCTCCTTGGTACCGTTCCATTTCTGGACGCCAGACGTTTATCAAGGCGCTCCGACCACCATTACGGCCTATCTGTCCACCATTTCCAAGGGTGCCGCTGTTTTCGCTTTGATGACCATTCTCTACAAGGTTTTCGGCACCATGGTTTTCGAATGGCATGCCATTCTGTGGTGGGTCATCGTGATATCCATTACCATCGGTAACCTCTTCGCCATCCGCCAGACGAATCTGAAGCGTTTTCTGGCATTTTCATCCATTTCGCAGGCTGGTTACATCGCTTTGAGCGTAATGGCCGGCACGCCAATGGGGATGTCTGCTACAATGTATTACATTCTGGTGTACATTTTCTCCAACATGGCTGCGTTCGGTGTGATTTCAGCCATCGAAAACAAGACGGGCAAAGTGAACATGACGGATTACAACGGTTTGTACAAAACCAACCCGTATCTGGCCGTCATCATGATGTTCGCGCTGTTCTCCTTGGGTGGTATTCCTCCAACGGCCGGTTTCTTCAGTAAATTTTACGTGTTCATGGCTGCTTCGGCCGAACACGAATATGTCTTGGTGTTCATCGCTTTGCTCAATACCATCATTTCACTTTATTACTATTTGTTGGTGGTCAAGGCCATGTTCATCAATGCCAGCGAGCATCCCATCGAAAAATTCTCCAGCGACGGCTACATGAAGCTTTCGTTGGTAATTTGCCTCGTCGGTTTGATCGTGCTGGGTTTCACCAGCGGCATTTACGAATACCTCAATACAGTAGGGTTCGGCATTTAAATCAGGAGTTTTTTATTACTGCGAAAAGCGCCACGGTCTTCGGACTGATGGCGCTTTTTTTGTGAACCACGCATTTTGCATGAAAAAATATGAAAAATACATGCATTTTTAATATTTACTGCTTATATTTGTGGTTGTTTTTTATTTTTTATGGAATACTTAAGACTTAATATTAAACCAGGCCAAGTTTATCGCCGTTCCGACTTGGAGTATTACTCTACAGCGGTTGATCGTCATTTGAATCTGTTAGTCAAAGATGGCACTTTACTGAAGCTCATTCAGGGTATATACTATGCACCCAAAAAAACCAAATTTGGCGTTGTCCCTCCCGAGGACAATGTGTTGGTTGAACGATTTTTAAAAGACGAATCCTTTTTATTGGTTTCTCCGAATGCTTTCAATTCGCTCGGACTTGGATTGACACAGCTTTATAATACCACCTGGGTATATAATCACAAACGTCGTGGTGAATTCACGTTGAATGGCAAAAGTTTTCTGTTTAAATTAAAATCAGGTTTTCCAGCAACGCTTAGTCCGGAATATTTGGTAGTTGACTTATTAAACAACTTGGATGAATTGGCCGAAGATTATGAGAAAATCTTAAAAAGCTTTCAGAAAAACATGGATCATTTCGATGAGTATGAATTGATGAAAATGGTTCAAAAATACGGTTCTGGCGAAGCAAAAAAGTTGGTGAAGTCTGTATTACGTAAATCCCAATCTCTTCATGTCTGATTTTCTTCACAACGATCCCGAATTCAAAGACCTTTTGGCCATTGTTGCTTCAAAACTGGGTATAGATACCACCTTGGTAGAAAAGGATTATTGGATCATGCACGCATTATATGGGTTGCAGCAGCTAGGAATCGATTTTGAATTGAAGGGCGGAACCTCACTTTCTAAAGGTTTTGGTATTATTCAGCGATTTTCGGAGGATATCGAAATTCATATCCGAACCAATTACGGACTTTGTATTGAAGGCAAAGAAGATAAACCACAGGTGAAAGAAGCGCGCAAAGCTTTCTATGATAAACTTGCTGACGAAATATCCATTAATGGAATTGTCAAGGTTGAAAGAGATCATGAATTTGATGATACCGAAAAATACAGAAGTGGAGGAATACGACTTCATTATACTTCCCATACCCCATCTTTAGAAGGGCTCAAGGAAGGCATTCTGCTAGAAGCAGGATTTGATACAGTAACCCCCAGCCGACCAGTTGATATTTCATCTTGGGTGTTGGATCATGTAAAAACATTAGATAGTGCAATTGAATATATAGACAATAGCGCAAGATCTGTATTGTGTTATCATCCAGGATATACCCTGGTAGAAAAGCTTCAAACCATTGTTAATAAATACCGTATGGGATTGGAGTCTAGTGAGAAACCAAAAAATTTCATGCGTCAGTATTATGATGTTTACAGCTTGCTACAATATTCCGAAGTACAGCAATTTATTGGCACTGCAGAATATGTAACTCATAAAGTCGCTCGATTTCGGGGAGCTGATTCGAAAATAAGATTATCGGAACATCCAGCCTTACTATTGCCCGATATAGATATTCGAAAGGCATTTGAAACCCGATATAAAGGGTCATCAAAACTTTATTACAAGGATCAACCAGATTTTGAATTGGTGCTTGCCGGTATTAAGAAATACATGCACTTGTTTTAGAGTATTACACCCATCGTAATATAGGTTTGGCCCAATGTGATTGGAAACTGAAATCCATGTTGAACGTAGGCTCATTAACTACTTCCGGATGAACTTATAGCTTTGCAAGCCGTTCGTGATGATGTACATGCCGCGGCTAAACTGGTTCACGTTCACCGTAGTTGAATGTCCAGTATTTATGACCCTTCCGAACACATCCACAATTTGATAATCGTTTTCTTCCTTCAGGGTGATTAATTGCTGTTTGGGATCGTAGATAAACGGACATTCTGCAGAGTTGGAAATTGGATTGATGGTGTTGACCACCGGTGGTACCAGCATGTCAACCCCCTTGGTTGTCATGATGACTGGTTTATACAAGCCATTCTCATCGTATTCCAACTTGTCGATGCACAAGCTGCGGCTAAAGCTACCACCATCCGTTTGTATGCCACCGTTGTGATACACAAAATACCAGTTGTTCTTGTACTCTACAACGGCCTGATGGTTGGTATTGCAGTTGCCAGCGATCTCATTCACAATGCCTATGTACGTGTAAGGTCCCGCAGGATTGGTGGCTACGGCATATACGATTCGTTCAGGAAATCCGGCTGCGTATGACAGATAATATTGATTGCCTTTCTTGTGAACCCAAGGGGCCTCGGTGTACGAGAAATCCATGTTCCCGCTGATGGAGATCATTTTGATGCCATAATTGGTATCGTACGAAATCATGTCCGCGTTCAGCACCAACAGCCTCCGTTTCCCCAAAATAACCAGGCCTGACCGTCCGTGTCGATAAAGACGGAAGGATCGATGGTGCGCCAACTGTGCGTCATCCCGACACTGTTGCTGTTGGTGAGGAAAGCTCGCCTAAGTGCATCCTTGTAAGGACCTTCAGGCCTGTCAGCTACGGCCACGCCAATACCGGTCGTGTTGGAACTGGTATACCAATAGAATTTTCCGTTCCGTTCCACCACCTGACCGGCCCAGGCCGCATTTTGGGTGCCCCAGGTGAAATCGCTGGCTTTCAAGGGCGTGTTGTATTCCCAGAAATGTTTCATGTCGGTTGTGGCAAAACAGCACCAGTTGTTGATGTTGTATCCAGTTTGCCCCCCAGCAGCATCCTGGCTGGTGAAAATGAACATCGTGTCTCTGTAAACCATGGCGGCAGGGTCGCAAGTGTACTTGTGCTTCACGACCGGGTTGCCAGTCGATTCCCATACGCGGGAAATGTTGGTGGAAATGGCCGCAGTGGTTATCGTAGCTTGGATCTTTACACTGTTGTACAAGGCTGAAATCTTTGTGGTGGTTAGTGCTGTATTGAAAATCTTGAAATTGTCGATAAAGGTGTTGGTCGTCATTGCATCACCCGAATAGGGGGAACGCCCCAGGAAACAACCGGTTATTGCCGAAGCAAAGGAGGATGGCTTGATCGTGATGCTGCCAGAGCCTTTGAGAACACCATCGATGTACAGCATATTGACGGATCCATTTTGAACAACGGTAAATGCTTGTTTGAATGGTTTTAAGAGTTGCATGGTTTCTTTATTGATGTATAGAACGGTCTATCCAATATGTTTGGCGAAAGCAGAACAATATTCTGAGCTTGCCTATCAGTTTTTCGTCAATTACCAATCACTGAATCAGCAAAACATTTCTTTCCAATCTTCAACTTCATTTTTTTTTGTGCATACTGTATTAGTAGAGTGCAGCCCCCTATCTTTCACCCACAAAAGTTGCAACGTTGTGGGCGGTTGCTGAAAAGCCCGGTAGAGAGTAGGCGATTCAATAAATAGTACAGAAATGAAAACAATTGATTTAAAGGAGAAGTGTGTTCGAGAATTGAATTTGACAGAGTCTGTCAACGTGGATGGTGGTGTGGTTGCATTTATTATTGCACCTAGCGTGACCGCAATAGTGGCATACATCAAATTTTGCATGGATACGGGTGGGCAGTATGTGATTCATCATGCACAATAAAAAATTGGGAGAAGGTCATTATGGACTTTCTCCCAATTTACGTAAACTTTATAGGAATGGCACCAATGACTCCAATTGATTTCCTCTAGAGCCCTTGATCAGAATCGTATATCCCTGAATGGGTTGTTCCTCCAAGTAGGAGATGAACGCTTCAGCACTGTCGAAAACCGGGTAGTCGCTGCCTGCATTCTTGAATTCCGGACCAATGAGAAAGACGCGATCGAAGCTGATTTCGGCCAGGTGGAAGGCGAGGCGTTTGTGCTCTTCTTCGCTGAGTTCGCCGAGTTCCTTCATGCTGCCAAGTATGACGGCTTTATGCGGTGCTTCGTATTGTACGAAGTTCTGAATGGCGGCAGCCATGCTGGTGGGGTTGGCGTTATAGGCGTCGATGATGAGGGTGTTCTGCTCGGTTTGCTTGAGCTGGGAGCGGTTGTTGCTGGGAACGTATTCCTGCAGGGCCAGGGCGATTTCATCCGATGGAACGCCGAATTGCATGCCGACACAAACGGCAGCAAGCGCATTTTCCAAGTTGTAGGAGCCGATCAGGTTGGTCTGCGCTTCGTGGGGATGGGAGTCGTAGTCGCTGAACCAGCGGAGTTTCAGGAAGGGAGAGCAGGAAAGGGTTTCACCCCAGAGCGGATAGCCGGCTTTGGTGGCGTATTTGATTTCATCGATGCCTTTGGCGATGCTCCGAAGGTAGGGGTTTTCCATGTTGATGAAAATCTTGCCGCCTTTGGTGCGGAGGTAATCGTAGAGTTCGCCTTTGGTGCGGATGACGCCTTCGAAGGAGCCGAAGCCTTCCAGATGCGCTTTGCCCACGTTGGTGATGAGACCGAAGTCGGGGTCGGTGATTTCCACCAGTTCCTTGATCTCACCGGGGTGGTTGGCGCCCATTTCAATGACGGCGATTTCGTGTTCGGGTTTCAGTCTCAACAAGGTCAGAGGCACACCGATGTGGTTGTTCAGGTTGCCTTGTGTGTATAAAAGGTTGTATCTTTTACTCAAAACGGATGCCATGAGTTCCTTGGTGGTCGTCTTGCCGTTAGTGCCGGTGATGCCGATGACTGGGATATTGCATTGCCTGCGGTGATGGGCGGCCAGGCCTTGCAGGGTTTTTAGGCAATCTTCCACCAGAAGGATACGTTGGTCGGTCACGGCTTCGGGTTCATCCACAACGGCGAAACTGGAGCCCAGGTCGAGCGCCTGTTTGGCGAAATGGTTCCCGTTGAAGTTGTCACCTTTCAGGGCGATAAACAGGGAACCGGCCGGACAATTGCGGCTGTCGGTGGTGACGGTGGTGTGTTTTTTGAAGATCTCGTACAGTTCAGTGATCGTGGTCATGGCCGTTCGTTTTTTTTAAACAGTCGTTTCTCGTGACTCGGCATAGCCAATGTAAACATTGTCTCTGCACTCGCTACTCGAAACGTTCGTTTTTTTTAAACA
>Ga0209430_1000365_pt1 | contig 48732 bp, 39 predicted proteins | sample BarGraIncub1133A_FD_184504 | JGI IMG/M metagenome (GOLD analysis project Ga0209430, IMG submission 184504) | Arctic peat soil microbial communities from Barrow, Alaska - Barrow Graham LP Incubations 11-33A (SPAdes) (version 2) | ecosystem: Environmental > Terrestrial > Soil > Wetlands > Peat... | reverse complement strand
TGTAGCAAAAGTGTGCCTCGCCAAGTGAAATGTTATTTCTTTTTCTATTTCACAGACATCACCTATCTCCTTAAGGTAAGCATTCATTTTTTGATTGCTTAGAATTGGAAGTAATCTGTTGTCAACTGCTTTACCCTTATATTTTTCCAGAATCATTTTTGGTACATCCAAAAGGAGAATGTTAGATTGCACATTGGTCTTTTGCCTTTTGGTCATTATCCATAGTTTTCCATCAAAAGAAGTTCGAATTTCTTTATCCGTTAGATTCTTAACATCAATATAGGCAAGTCCTGTGAAACAGGAAAAAACGAAAATGTCTCGAACCAATTCCAGTCGTTTTATTGTGAACTGCTTTTTCAATAACTTTTCAATATCCTCCTGAGTAAGGTAACCACGATCAACCTTTGTCATATGAATTTTGTAATTAGCAAATGGATCAGCAGTAATCATTCCGTTATTACGAGCTATAATAATGATACGTTTGAGAAATTGCATGAATTTCGCCGTAGTATTGGCATTACAACCCACCGTAGTCATTAAATAAATCTCAAAATCACATAGGAACATGTTTTTGATTTCTTTGAGTGAGATATCCGTTAAATTGTACTTGAGCAGCATAAACTTTTGTAAATGCTTGCGTGTGACTTCATATTTTCGGTAAGTAGTCTGGGATTTAGAGATACCAACAAGTTTTAGGATGTCTTCATTGTGCTTTTGAAAAAGAGACAAAAGTGTTTCATGAGTTTCACTGATCCCCAGAAAATCATTCTTCACTTTTTCAGATGTGACATAATTGTCTTTTTGTTGAAGCTCATGATAAATCCGGTAAAGAGATGCTCTTATTTCATTTAGTTGAGCATTGTATTGCTTACTATCAGGAGACTGTCCAATAACCTTACCCAATTTTACACTCCAGTTGTTTGGGTGAACTTCCAATTTGACATTAAATTGAGCGATGTGTCCATCGACTGTAACTCTTGCAATAATGGGCATTTTGCCATCTTTACGAATTGCATTCCTTTTCAAGTAAAAAAGGACCTTAAATGTACTTTTCATAATTTCATTTTTTAATCGTTACAAAATTAGTTTATTGATTGAAAATGAAATAATTGCACAGCTGCCAATAGGTGTCAAACGTATGCCAAAACAAGACTTTTTGTGACCTTTTTTTGAAATCTGAAATAGGTCACGAATTAGTCACAAAAATGTGGCTGTTTATGACTAAATCATGTCTTCGGTAACAACATAAATACAAGGTAGGATGATGAAAAAACCCTACAAAACGTTGATTTTGTAGGGTTTGTCTATTAGGTGTCGCTTTTAAGCTTTTCCTATTGTGGGCGTTGAGGGATTCGAACCCCCGACCCTTCCGATTGTATCGGAATGCTATGACCCAGCTGAGCTAAAGCGTTTGTTTCATGATCAATTCTTCAATATACTTTCGACTCTTTTGAGATTTGATATAAAGTTCTGCCTGATAAGCTTCAGCTCTTGTAGTATAAATTTTTTGATAAACTACAATCCAGGGAATACCTCTTTTTGTAAAGGTACTTCTTCCTGTATTATGTCGTTTTAATCTATCTTCTAAATCATTAGTAGAACCAACATAATATGAGTTTATTTTGGCTGAAAATAAAATATATGTAAAAGCCATAAGTTTTAAATTAAAAAAGGCCGAACAAATAAATGAACGACCTAGATAGAATGTAAAACTATAAATTAATAAAATATTGTAATTTCGGGTGGGCGTTGAGGGAAATGAACCTATTCCTTTATACCGCTACCTATCAATACGTTGAGATTGTTGTAAACTTAATTGTTACGAATTAGTCCCAAATTATTGGAATCTTTTTGACTGCATTTGGCTCCGTTGTGTCATGCAATTATTTCGATTACAAAATTACGATATATTTTTGAAATTACCAAATATTGAATAGTTAATATAATGGTGTCACACACGAACCCATTCATCGCACCGTTGGCAAATGCAACCGTGAATCCAAATGCGGTTACCATTACACCCCAAAACAATATTTTATGGATAATTCTCAAAAACTCCCCTCTCCTTGAAAAGGAGAGGGGTTGGGGGTGAGGTTTCTTAAGCCTCCTCTTGCGGGAGGTTTGGAGGTGTCGGGTAAGGTGCCATTCCATTTTGTCCAAAAATCTGCTTCCTACCAAAGCAACTTTGTCCGCTTCCTTTGCGAAATCCTATCCGACGAACAAATACATTCAATCGGAGAAAACTATGCCCTGGGTGCAACCAAAAATCAAGAAGTGATCTTTTGGCAAATTGACATTCACGGCAAAGTCCGTACAGGTAAAATAATGCAATACAATCCCGAAACAGGAAAACGAATAAAACATGAAAGCGGTGCAATTGATTGGATACATAGCAAACTAAAAAAATCCGGCACATTACCCGAAGACTATAACTTACAGTAATGTTTTTTCGGTGAATACCTGTTGACTATTTACCTAGAAGCAACAGTTTGTATTGTTGAAAGTGAAAAATCAGCACTTATTTCAGCTGCCATTTTTCCAAATTTCATTTGGCTTGCCTCAGGTGGAATTCAAGGCCTTGCAGTTGACAAATGCAAAGTATTAAAGGACAGTACAGTTATTCTATACCAGGACTTAAACGCCTTTGAGAAATGGAGTGAAAAATCCATTCTTATCAAAAACCAATGCAGTTGTGAAATTACTGTATCAACTCTTTTAGAAGATATTTCGACTCCCGAAGCCAAAATAAATGGATTGGATGTGGCTGATTTCATGATTTGCCAACTCAAGAATAAACAACCCAACACTAGTGGAACAACTCGCTTCACTCCTGAACTGGACCAAATGATTGAAACAAATCCTGCATTACTAATCTTGATCGACAAACTTCAACTGGAAGAAGTATAACTTTAAAATTAAATCCCGATGACACCAGAAGAAAGATACCTGGCAAAACGCCACAAAAAACAGTTAGACGAAAAATACCTACAAAAGCAATTAATCAAATTAAACGAGAATAAATCCGAAATACTAATTCGTATCAGAACTTTCAAACGAAAACACAAACACAAGTATAAAAACACAAAAGATATTTACCTCCACCAACAACAAGTAATCAAGCTTTTAAACACGAATAATCGAACAATAGATTTACTTGTCAAGGAAAAGTTAATCAAAAATTCTTATAGGTGTATGACCCAATTTCCTCACTTTCAGATATTACCTTGTTTATACATAATATTAATTCTATTTTAGATTAAAATCATAGAGCCCTTTCTCTCCCATATTGGAATCTATGATCGAAAGAAATAAAGAATAACTAGTCTTGATATATGAATTGAATTTACAAGAAGTATAAACTAACAACTTTTATTTTTTTATATATGATTGTATGGTTAAAGTAAATGCGTATTTTTGTACTTCTGATATTTATAAATTCCTTTCTATTCTAATTCTCTATGATAATCCAAACCGGCCAAATAGTCAAAAATCTTATACCAAGTGAACCTGTTACGGTAAATCAGATTCAGCCCTTAGGTTCAATGGTCTCTATAAAATTTACAGGTGTAAATTCTAAACGAGCCAATACAAAAGTTATCTCAAAAGAAGATTTTGAAACGCTGGAAATACTTACCGAAGAAGGAACATTTAATTTCAAAGGGGACCCAAAACGGTTTGCATTATTTGCGGAAGCTGAACGAATCAATTCAGCTTATCAGTTTGATCCATTGTTTGCTGTAAATTGTAGTATAGTCGACCCCCTGCCACACCAAGTGGAAGCAGTTTATAAATTCCTGTTACCTCTACCAAAAATTCGTTTTTTATTGGCTGATGATACTGGAGCAGGAAAAACTATTATGGCTGGGTTGCTCATAAAAGAGCTTATGATGAGAGGACTTGCTGAGAGAATCCTTATCATTACGCCAGGTGGGCTTACCAAACAATGGCAAGAAGATGAAATGGCAATTAAATTCAACATTCCTTTTACGTTGGTAAACAGAAGTTTATTTTCTGCTGACCCCAATATATTTCAAACTGCACACCGAATTGTAACTTCTATTGATTTTATTTCGCGTGAAGATGTGTTGAACGTGGCTAGTAATTCTCATTGGGATTTGATAGTTTTTGACGAATGTCACAAACTATCGGCTTACGATTATGGCACAAAACAATATTTATCATTAAGATACAAAGCGGCTGAGGTGCTGGCTAAACAATGCGAGCATCTATTGTTACTTACGGCTACTCCTCACCGGGGTAGAACCGATACCTTTAAAAAACTACTTCAATTATTAGACGAAGATATATTTGCAACTGATGAAATTGCTTCAAAACGCATTAAAGAGTTAGAACATAATGGTATAAATAAATTCTTTATCCGTAGGCTAAAAGAAGATATGAAAGATTGGCAAGGAAAGCCGCTCTTTAAAAATCGTTACACTAAAACGGTGGCTTATCAGCTCACACCTGAAGAAAAAGACTTGTATGAAGCTGTAACTGATTATTTGACGAAGAGAAAACAAGAAGCTACTGAAACTCATAACATTCATGTTTCACTGGCTTTGACTGTTATGCAACGCCGTTTGGTAAGTTCAATCTTTGCTATCAAAAATACACTTGAAAGAAGATGGAAAGCTCTACAAAGTATTGTTGACGAAACAAACAAGAACCCAAACTTATGGAATCAACGCCATAAATTAGAGGGTTTTGATGTTGATAACATTGAAGAATTTGAGGAACTCGATGATGATGAACGCGATGCATTGGAGAATATCTTATCAGATCCTCGAAAATTCAAACTTTTCACTACTGCTAAAAGTTTCTCTGAAATTACTCAGGAAGCAAACGAGGTAAAGAGATTGTTTGAAATGGCTCAAACGCTTTACAACAGACAGCAGGAAGAAAAGAAATTTTTGGAACTGCAGGAGTTACTCAAATCGAATGGTGTGTTGGATCATGGCGAAAAACTTGTTATTTTCACAGAACACAAAGATACTTTGCTTTATTTGGAAGAACGCCTTACAAGAAGTGGAGGCTACAAAGTAGCTACAATTCATGGTGGTAAATCAGTTGATGAACGTAGGGAAGCACAGTGGGCATTTGCTAAACCTGATACACAAATCTTGATCGGTACAGATGCTGCTGGTGAGGGTATTAACCTGCAATTTTGTCGACTGCTTATCAATTGGGACATTCCTTGGAATCCAAATCGCTTGGAACAAAGAATGGGTAGAATACACCGTTATGGTCAAAAAAATGATGTGTTGGTATTTAATATGGTAGCCAGCAATACCAAAGAAGGTAAAGTTCTGGAAAGATTATTGACCAAATTAGATATTATTCGTGAAGGCATGGGTGATGACAGGGTGTATGATGTTATTCAGGATGTGTTGGAAGGAGTCAGTTTGGATGCAATAATCAATTCAGTTTTCAATGGAAAAGAAACTGACTTGGATGTGTTCCTGGCGCAAGACGATGAGGTGTTGAAGTTGAAGTTTACTGAGAAAATCAACGAACAAAAAGATAAATTAGCACACAGTGTTATCGATTTTAAAGATGCCAGAATATTGAAAGAAAATTCGGACGAAAAACGGTTACAACCAATATACATTCGTCTCTTTTTTGAAAAAGCATTTCAAAATTTAGGAGGCGAATTCACTGAATTAAGACCTTCCATTTTCCGTATAGATAAAATGCCTGATGTCTTAATCTCTGAGCTCAAAGACAATTTTAAAATACATTTTGATGCCATAAAGTCAATTCAATTTTGTTTTGATAAGCAGATATTTCTCGATTACCAAAGTGTGGGAGATTTAGGTAAGGTGCATTATATCAATCCGGGCAATCCTGTTTTCGACAGTTTGGTTAGTGTTGTTCGAAATTTGTACCGGGAAGATATGCTGAAAGGTACAGTTCTTATTTCACCTGATGACAAAGAAGATTATTTTGCTTTTTTTGTAAAAAGCCAAATAGTTGATAACAGAGCAAGTAATAAGGATGATAGCATTGCTGACGAAAGATTGGTTATGGTAACTCAAAACAAAACCGGTGAATTTCAGATTACTTCACCTGCAAAATTCATTGATTTACATACACCCACCGAGTTTACAAAACCTATTGAACCTCCAGCAGTGGTAAGTACTGATGAAGTAGTACAATGGAGTTTTGAGAAAATTACCTTACAACAATTTGAAGACACGAAAGAACATGTAAGCAAAGACTCTGCTGATCGGAGAAATTATTTGGAGTCAGCTTTTACACAGGTAATTATGGATTTGCAAATTGCCATTCAGGAAATGCAAAGCAAAGTTTTGTTGGGTGATTTCAAGGCAAGTGATAAGATAATCAAAAAACAAGAACGTATCAATGAACTGATACACAAAAAAGAAAGTCGTTTGGCTGGATTGGATTTAATGGCTCAACTTAGTCCGAAAGCTCCTGAGGTGTTGGGTTGTGCTTATGTGGTGCCACTTACACAGGTTGAATACGTTGGACATTACGGAATGAGCCGTGATGATGAAGCTGAAGCAATAGCCATGAAAACGGCTATGAATTATGAGATTAGTTCAGGTTGGACTCCAACCGATGTAAGTGCCAATAATGAAGGCTACGACATCAGAAGCATAAGCCCGGAAGAATTAAAACGATACATTGAGGTTAAAGGCAGAAGTGCTGCTGATGGTAGTGTTATGCTGAGCGAGAACGAGATGAACCGGTTGGCTCAGTTAGGTGATGCCGCATGGTTGTATATTGTGCTGAATTGCAAATCAAATCCTGAAATATACTGCATACAAAACCCTGCCAAGGTTTTACAGTTTGAATTGAAAACCAAAGGTGTACAGTATTTTTTACCAATGAATGAATGGAGAAGCAAGCTTAAAGAATAATTTTCTTGCACGAAGCACCTAAAAAGGCTAACTTTGTCATCTATATCTGGAGATTCCAGACAAGAAACTACTATAAATCCTGCTAAAACTAGTATTAATGATAGTAAAAGCAGATGATAAGGTACATAAATTAAATGTTTCGTCTGGAATCTCCAGACATGATACTGACTTTGCTACTTGTAATAATAGATTTACAAATACGAGTCAAGTTTTTTTTATAAAATAAAAACTTAAACAGTTAAACTCAGCAGAATGACCCAGCCGAAAAAATTGATAGAAGTAGCCATGCCGATTAAAGAAATATCGGCTGAAAGTGTTAGAGATAAAAACATAAAGACTGGATTACCTGCTGTTCATCAATGGTGGGCAAGAAGACCATTACCCGTTTGCCGATCTGTCATTTTTGCGAGCTTGGTGCCAGACCCGTTAGATGTAAATTGTCCTCAAGCATTTAGAGACGCTGTAGAAATTTTATTGGGTAGTTCAAAATCTCCACTACAAGATATAGAAATATCTTCAGATGTTTATGAACCATACAATGATATTCCTTACACTTCAGCTATTGATCAAATGGAAGATTCATTGCGTAATCGTTTACTTATGTTTATAGGTAAATTTTCAAATGAATTTTGCAAAAATGAGAAAGCAGGGATTAAAACCAATCCTAAAGATCAATTAGCAAATGATAGTCTTATTAAATGGGATAATAAAAACAATGAATTTATTATCAATAAAGCCCGAAAACTTATTTGGGTTGCTTATAATAGTAAACCAGATACTAATAATTTATCAGCTAAAGAATTGTTAGCTGATTTTGAAGTACATCATAATGCAATTAAAAAAGCCGAAGAAGAACTATACTCACAGCTTGATCGACACATTATTTCAAAAAATATCGAACAACTAATTATAATTCTGAATCAAACAACAGAAGCATTTCAAAATAAAATGCCTAAGGTTTTTGATCCTTTTGCTGGTGGTGGCGCAATCCCATCGGAGGCTGCAAGATTAGGTTGTAGAAGTTTTGGAAATGACATAAATCCAGTAGCTCATATCATACAAAAAAGTTGTTTGGAATTTCCACAAAAATTCGGCAAACCTATTAATTACAGCAAAACTGAATTTATAAATCTTTACGGTGAAATAGTTTTTAATGAAACAACTAATGATAATAAAGTTTATGAAAATGGTGTGGCAGTTGCAGTAAATATTGCTAACCGTCTTGCATTTGATGTGGATTTTTATCTAAGAACTTTATTAAAGCGTACAGAAGAAGAAGTAAGCTTTCTCTATCCAAAAAATGAAAAAGGTGAAAAACCTATTGCATATTATTGGGCAAGAGTTGCAACGTGTTCAAATCCAAGCTGTAAAGCAGAGGTTCCCTTGTTTAGACAATTCTATATGTGTAAGAAAAAAGATAAATCAGTTTATTTAAATCCCATAATTATTGGCAATAAGATTGACTTTGAAATAAAAGATGGAAATTATACTTTTGAAGGATGGATGGAAAGAGCAAACCTAAAGTGTCCGTGTTGTGGTAGTATAACTGATGTAAAAAAAATCAAAGAACAATTTTTTAAAAAACAAACTAAAGAACGTTTAATCGCTGTAATAGATGATACGGTAAATGGAAAAAAATATAGGCTTCCAAGTCAGATTGAAAAAGATATAATTAATTTAGTACCTGAGTCGGAAATACCAAGTGAGTTAATGCCGTTAAATGATTCTCAGAATGTGAAAATACCATTATGGGGTTTCCATAGATGGGGAGATATGTTTTCTGCAAGACAGCTTTTTACATTACAAACAATAATTGTTAATTTAAAAAAAATAAAGAACGAAATTGATGCTGATAATGATGAATACAAAAAAGCGATTGTTACATACTTAGGTTTGTTTGTTGACAAAATAGTGACTTTTGTTACTTCGTTTGGTAGATGGGATTCGAATACCGAATTATTAAAATCTCCATTTTCCAAACAGGCAATTCCAATGATATTTGATTTTCCAGAAACTACAATTTTTAATAAGTCTACAGGTGGTGCTTATACTCAAATAAGATATATTACCGACTTTATAAAAGAAGAAGGAAAAAATTCTTTTAATACAATTTGCAATAATGCTTCAAGTGGCGACAAAGAACAATTTTCAGAAAAGTTTATTACAGCGGTAATCACAGATCCACCATATTACGATGCGATAGCTTATGCAGACCTTTCTGATTTCTTTTATGTATGGATGAAGAGGACTTTAGCAGATATTTACCCGTTAAACTTTGCAACACCCCAAACTCCAAAAACAGAAGAATGCACAGCAATAAAACATCACCACAATAATAGTAGGGTTGATGCAAATAGACATTTTGAAAATAAATTATTGCAAATATTTGATGCTATTGAACACCAAACTTCAGATATAGTAAGCATAATGTTTGCACACCAAAGTACTGAAGCTTGGACAACTCTTTGTAATTCAATTTTAGGTGCTAGAATGAATATTACAGGCAGTTGGGCAATGGATACTGAATCAACAAGTAGAAGTCTATCTCTTAATTCTGCAGTATTAGCATCTTCTGTTACTGTTGCCTGTTTACCTTCTCAAAGAAACGGTTATGGTGAATACAAGGAGGTTAGAAAGGCAATTGAACTAAAAGTTGAAAAGGAAGTTGATGAATTATACAGTTTAGGTTTCAGAGGTGCAGATTTATTAACAGCTTGTTTCGGTCAAGCTGTTAGTGAATTTGGTAAATACGAGAGAGTTGAAAAAGCTGATGGGACTGAAGTAACTGTAGCAGATTTGTTAGAAATGGCACGCGAAAGCGCATTTAATGCATTACTAAAAGGGTTTGATGGAGATGATTTTACCAAGTTTTATATTGGTTGGTTGCAACTCTATAGTTTTACCGAAAGTGACTTTGATGATGCTGCCAAATTCAGTCGTGTGGGGCTTTCCATTAATGTACAAGAACTATTTACTGAACATATCCTTATCAAGCATAATGGTAATAAGCAAACACTTGGCACTTTTGAAGAACGCATTAAAAACAATAAAACCTTAGGTGAAAAGCCGAATAGCTTTTTAATCGACCAGGTGCATAGAGGCATGGCATTATTTAAGGGGAATAACCGTGGAGCTTTACTTCAATATATTGCTAAAATAGCAGCACAACCCGAGAGCAGCTTTTGGCGAGTACTTACATCTATATGCGAATTACTACCCAATGGGTGCGAAGATCACAAACAAGCTATTGGATTATTGGCAAACAAAGACAGTTTAATTCGCGAAAGCAAAACCGTTCAACCGGTTACGTATGAACAAGGAAATTTATTTGAATAAAATATGAGAACAAATTATTCACAAAAAGCAGGTTTAGGTTATAATCCTGACGATGTCAACATTCGGATGCAGCATTTCACTGTTGCCGAATTGGTTGGAATGATTAAAGAGAAGAATATTGATATTTTATCCGAGGATGATTTGCAACGCAATAGCGGATTATGGGATCAAGAGAAAAAAAGTCTTTTTATTGAATCTCTGATGATTAAATTACCTATTCCAATGTTTTATTTTGATGGTGGTCAAAAACCTTGGAGGATAATTGATGGGCTACAGCGTTTATATACCATTAATAGCTTTTTAGATACTGATTATACAAAGAGTTTTAAACTCAAAAATTTAGAATTTTTGGGAGACGAATGTAATGGTAAATACTTTGAGGATTTGCCCGGATATTTGAAGGGTCGGATAATGGGAAGTCAATTAGAAGCTTATGTAATAAATCCGGGTACTCCCGATGAAGTGAAATATAATATTTTCAAACGAATTAACACTGGAGGACTTACTTTAAAAGGACAAGAAATCAGAAATGCATTTTGCAGAGGTTTTGCAGTAGATTTCACAAAGAAGCTTGCTGCACTTGACGAGTTCAAGCAAGTGACAAATCAAAAGGTTCCAACCCGAAGAATGGAAGATCGTGAATATGTAACCCGCTTTATTGCTTTTCAACAACCTCAATTTTATGATTTTTACTCAAAATCAGATTCTTTTTTGACTGAGGCTCTAATTTTTTTAGATAAAGATAAGTTACCCGGATTAGAAGCTTCTTTTTCTTTAACTTGCAAACGCATATATAATGTATTGGGTGAAAAAGCATTATATAGAATTAACCGGGATAACTCATTTGGTAGCAAACCCAACAAAGCACTTTTCGATACACTGGCTTGGAACTTCAACAACTTAAGCGAAAAAGAATATAACTATATCTTATCAAATAAAGAATTATTCATTCAGGAGTACCGCTCATTTATGGTCAGTAATGATTTAATTTATAAGTCAATATCCGATACGACCGGGTCAAAAACAGCCGTTAAAAACAGATTTGTAGAAATGAACAACTTCCTAAAAAACTTTGTAAAATGATAACTCATATTGAATTAAAAAATTTTAAATGCTTTATCGATGAACCTTTCGATATAGCTCCTCTAACTGTGTTCACAGGAATTAATGGTATGGGAAAATCAAGTTGTATTCAAAGCTTGGTTTTGCTGAAACAAAGTTTTGAAAGTACCTTGTTACAAAACAAAAATCAGGTTGATTTAAATAATAAAAGTTATATTGATTTAGAAACAGCCTCTGATTTGTGCAATATCAATGCATATCCTAAGAGCTTAGATATAATTTTTGACAGTGATGTTACTGGTAATCACCAATGGAAAATTGATGCTTCAAAAACCAATGAAACAATACTTAATGCAACATATACCGGAAACAAGCAGTATGAAATGGATGCGCTTTTTCAAAAAGACTTTATTTATTTGACTGCAGAAAGACTTGGTCCCAGAAAAGACTATAACAGAAAAGCAGACCGCGTATTTAATACAAAATTAGGAGTTCAGGGGGAACTCACTCCAACCTATATTTTTGATGCCGCAAAGAAAAATGATGATATTGGTATTAATGGCTTAAAACATCCAGACGCAAAAAGTAATCAGTTATACGAAAATCTGAATGCATGGATTAGTGAGATTCTTGGAAGAAGCATAACAGCAAAGGTTTCTGAGATTGATACTCAAAATGTAAAATTGAGTTTCAACATAAAAGACTCAAAGGCAACTGAATTCTCAGCTTTACAGGTCGGGTTTGGGTTTAGTTTTAGTTTACCTGTTATACTTGCACCATTAATTGCAAAACCAGGGGATTTGATTATTATCGAAAATCCTGAAGCACACCTTCATCCTTCTGCTCAAGCAAAAATAGGTAAGTTATTGGCTCTAGCTGCTCAAAATGGAGTTCAAGTGATTATAGAGACACATAGCGACCATTTAATAAATGGTATTCGGTTAATTGTAAAAGGCGATGAAAAATTAGGCCAATTGGATGCAGATAAAGTTTTAATCCATTATTTCAATTCTGAATACGTTGATTCCATCTCTCAAATTGATAAAAAGAAAACGTTGAGAATAAATCAAAATGGAAAACTGGATGGTTGGCCAAAGGGATTTTTTGATGAATGGGAGTCTAATCTAAGAAAACTACTACAGTAATATGTATGTCTATATAAATGAACTTTCGATGAATCCGGTAGGTGTTTCGATCCCTAAAAATTGGAATTTACTTAAAACGGTTATGGATATCTCTTATGAAATCAGAGATAAATACAATATTGACAAAGTCAGATCACCAAAAAACTTCATGGCTTTACCCATAGCTAATTCATTGTCAATAAATGATTGGCTTGGAGAATCTTCAATTGATTGGCAGGAAAGAACCTTATTATTTGAGTTTCTAGGGAATAGAGTTGATGAGGTAGATGAGGAAATATCGGAGAGACTAAATGAAGCACAGGGGAATAAAGTATATTGTATCTATTTAAATAATTCTAGTTCAGACATTCTTACTGAAGCACATTTTATGCAATCTCCTGTTATTAGTTTTGCTACAAGTTCGAATTTTCAACATGCAAAATTAAATGCTGAACTTAATGTTTTGGATAATAGTGGTACAATAACAAAACAGGATGTAGTTTTGCATAATTTTCATCAAATGGGAAGTATTACTTTTTATCAACCGTTTCTTGTAGAATGGAAGAAAAAAATAAAGTTTCGTGATAGTGAATGGATTCCTGAAAAAAAACCAATTTGGAATGATACTACATCTAAGACTCTAAAGGAACTTAACTTTCCACAAAGTATTAGCGTTGGTGAAAAACAAGCTGAAGTTTTAAGAGTAGGATCAATCGTTGCTGAAATGAACGGTTGGTGTTTCGACGAAAGAGTCACAAAATTGAATAAAAATGAGGGACAATTAAGGAAAATATTTCGTTCCGAAAATTCAAAATCAACATACTATTTATCGGTTGATGTTGAAAAAACCTATGGAGCTTATGAGTTATTAAACCACAAAGGAAAACATTTAGGTGAGATTTCTTTTAATGATGATTTTAGAGAATTAAAACCAGACACTGACGGATATCACGATATAAAAGTAAAATAATTAATTATGGCAATTAATCAGCAACAACAGGATAATTTATACAAGGGTTTAGGCTTATTTATCGAAGCATTTCGTCCATATGTGGTAGTCACTTTAATGAATAAAGCGGGTGAACAATGGCCGGCATTATTTGCTGAAGCATTATATCCCGCTCAAAAGGAAACATGGAACATGGGCATCAAACAAGGAACTACTCCCGAAGCCTTGATTGATTATCCTTATCTGAAATCTTTTGCCTTAAAATACAAGGACTTACTAAAAGCCGATTTTGGAACGGAGCTGAATAAATTAGCTACCCGCTTGGAAACCATTTACGAAACACGAAATAAATTAGCGCATTTTCAGGCAATAAGCGAAGATGATTTTACAGAAACGTTTATTCACATGAAAACCATTGCTCGCTCTTTAAAAATGGAAGAACTGGAGAGTGCATTAGCACTACTTCAGGAAGCCAAAGTGCCTGTTGTTTCAAAACCAAAAGAGAATAGTACTTCCACCAGCCTGCAACCCTGGTTTCAAGTTGTGTCGCCTCACATGGATATTAAAATGGGACGATTGGACGAAAGCATTTTTGCAGCCGACCTTGCCGAAGTGGCTATGGGAAATGGTAGAGAAATTTACAATAATCCTGTGGTATTTTTCTCCAAAACTTTTTTCACTGCCGGATTAAAATCCATTGCTAAAACGGTTATCAAAGGCTTGAACGGTAAAGAAGATGCCGAGAACAGGGTTATGTCTTTACAAACCGGATTTGGTGGTGGTAAAACACATACTTTGATTTCGCTGTTTCATATTTGCAAATGGGGAAAACAATCCATTAATTCTTCGTATGTTACCGAATTGCTTTCTTATACCGGAGCACCCGAATTTGAGACAGCCAACATTGCTGTTTTTACAAATAAAACCAATGATGTGGCCAATGGAAGAACCACAAAAGAAGGTATTAATATTAAAACAATTTGGGGTGAATTGGCTTATCAATTAGGTGGAGTTCCAGCGTATGAACTTATTCGTAAAAACGATGAACAATTAATTGCACCGGCAGGAATTTTCAAGAAAGTATTGGAACAAACCAAACCGGCATTAATACTGATTGATGAGTTAGCCGATTATTGTTTGAAAGCTTCTGCACTCAAAACAGGTGATAGCAATTTAGCCGATCAGACTATCAGCTTTATGCAGGAATTAACCGAAGCGGTAGCGGGCACAAACAATTGTGTTGCGGTTATCACGTTGCCTGCCAGTCCACAGGAAGTTGGCAATACACCCGAAGCCCAGAACATTTTAAACAGTCTACAAAAACGGGTGATTCGGGTTGGCGCTGATACGCAACCAGTGGCAGATGAGGAAATCTATGAAGTTATCCGTCGACGGTTATTTGAAGAAATTGGTGATGCTGCAATTATCGAAGCCACAGCTTCAAAATACCTGCAAATGTACCAGGAACTCTCAACCGAACTTCCTGCAAATGCTACCAAATCGGAATACAAACAAAAAATAATCAAATCATATCCATTCCACCCCGAATTGATTGATATTTTTAAAGTACGATGGGCAAGTCACCACGACTTTCAACGAACAAGAGGAGTTTTGCGTCTTATGGCTTCTATTGTAAGCGATTTGTGGAAAAGACAAAACTCATTACCCGGAGGTAATTTATTGATCCATTCGGGAGACATCAATCTTTCAAACCTTGATGCCATGACCGGACAAATTAAAAGATTGTATGGAAATGGCTATGATGCAGTAATCTCAGCAGATGTGGCTGGTTCTACTTCAAACGCTTTCAAGGTTGACAGCAATAAAAAAGAATATGGTCAATGGAATCTTACAAAATCCATTGCATCGGTTATTCTCATGAATTCCTTCGGGAGTGATGGTGCAAACAAAGGTGTTTCAGTTCCAGATATTAAATTAAATCTCTTGACTCCCGAAGGCTTTAATCACAACAGCATTAATGGTGCCTTAGATGAATTGGAAAGTACAGCCTATTACTTGTATTATGCCCAATCGGGTGGTTCGGGCAAACGGTACTGGTTTCACACAAAACCGAATATCAATATCTTGATTAATCAGGCAAAATCCGATATTAAAAGACCGGATGTTGAAGCCGAAATTATTTCGAGGATAAAAGAAAGGGAGAAATACATTCAATTATTCAATGTGTTGATTGACCCTTCGGCAGATATTCCGGAACAAATGAAGCCAACATTGATAATTTTAAGCCCAAAATATACGGCAAACCCCGACACAATTAACGGAACTACAAAACCGCTTATCGAAAAACTGTCAACAAAAAAAGGGAATAGTGAACGGATTTATAGAAATACGATTTTGTTTTTGTTGTGTTCCGAAATTGGAGTGGCAAAATTACATTCCGATGTTACAGAATATCTTGCCTGCCAAAAAATCAATTCCGATTATTCAAGTCAATTAGAAAGAGACCAGAAGGAAGAAATAAGGCGTAGAATTGATGAAGCAGCAAAACAAGCTGCCAGTTCGTTGGTAGTTGCATATTCAATTGTAGCTAAACATTCAGCTAAAAATGGAGTAGATCATATTGTAATTAAGCAATTCAGAGAAAGTTTGGATAGCCAGATAAATTACAATATCACTTATGAATTAAAAGAAGAAGAATGGTTATTGGAATCAGTCGGTTTAAGCACCTTACGGAATAATAATCTTTTACCTACACCCGACCAGTCAATAAAAGCAAAAGATGTATATGAAGCATTTTTACGCTTCGACGACAAACCAATGATTTCAGGCAGTGAAGCCGTTTCTAAAAGCATACAAAAATACTGCATGAATGGTGAATACTGCATAGCTACCGGTGATGGCACCAAATTTACACGGTATTATTTTCAGGAATCCGTTCCATTTTTCGATGTCAATGACGTTACCTATTGGTTAGTTGACAAAAGTTTAAAACCGCAAGCGGTAGCAACGCCGGTTTACACTCCAGATGGAGAAACAGTTTTGCCAGGCACTACGGTTGCAGATCCATCACCTACAACCCCAACAGGTACAGAAACCAAAGAAGAAGTTGAAACTAAGAAATTTAAATCAATAACAATTTCAGGTAGTATTACCGATAAACTACTATTTGCGCCACTGATGAATTATTTTGTTGTTCCATTCAAAGATAATAATATAGAAATTGAAGTATCTTTTAAAATTTCATCAACACCATCATTACAAATCGACGAAAGCAAACAACAATACAAATCAGCCAAGGAAGCTGCTAAACAGTTGGGATTTAAGTTTGAGGAAGAGTAGGTTGAATCATAAAATTCATTCTGGGATATTTGAATAATTCTATTATGACAATTTAAAACGTATTAAAATAGTCTACAATAAACGTAACATATTTAAAACAATATAATATGATTGATTGGATTAAAATTAGCAATAAAATCTATTCCTATACAAAAGACATTCTACAAAATGGAAGTCCTGCTTATACTGAATTGGAAATTAAAGAAGGAATTAAAATATTTTATGATACAATTATTTGTAAATTAGGTTATGCTGAGTTAGATGGACTGTCTAAAATACTATTAAAACCATTACAAGATGTATTAATAGAAAACCCTATAGAATTAAACTCTTTAGCTGTTATTTCAACGAATGTTGAAGCCTTTCTTAAAAGAGTAATACTTCTAACAGGAACAAATACCTATTCAAATATTAAAGATAAAACATTAATACCTTTATTAAAGGAAATAGGTATAAATACTGCATTATCTAGTCAAGCGAAAAGTTGTGATTATCCAGTATTGGATGATACTAATTTAGGAACATATTCAGGCTGTCCAGAGTATTTAGAATATATTTGTTTGAGCTATTTAACGCGCAATAATGTTCATAGTTCTGTTGATATGGGATTTAAAGAATCAGTTAACAGACTTGAAGCACTCTTAGTATTATATCTATTTATTGTCTTATCAAAAAAAGATAGTTTAAAAGGAGCAACAGAACTAAAATTATCTAGTGCTGATGGTACTTCATTGAATTCAATAGAAAATAAATGGTTATATGATTTCATGACCTATGGAAATAGCACAGCTGAAGTAAAAACACAAATAATTGATGCTTATATACTTAATTCAATATTTGATTCCACTTCAAAAAGAAAATCAGATTTAATGGTAGACATTATATCTTATTTTGATACAGACATAAATGCTGGTTTTATTAACCGCCGAATTACAAAATTACAAACAGATAAGAGAATCTTATATAATAAGGAAGATGAATTAATTACTTTGACATCAAACGAATCAGAGCGGTTGATGCATGTTCGTCAAAATTTCAAGGAAAATAGAGATTTGTTTTTTTTATATTATGATGACATTCTTGTCAAATACAATATTGAAGCACATAAAATCATTCTTTTAGAAAAACTAAAAGAGCTACTAATAGATAATTTCAATTTAGATCTGGCAGAAATATATGATAATGGTTATTCTGATTTAAATACTCAATATTCAATATGTTCAAATTTTATAACTAAATATCTATGTACAATAGTTGGGACTAGAGCTACTGCAGAGTCATTAATGAAGGATTTATTGAGTTTGAGTATTGATAGTGATTTCTTATTATGCTTAAGCGCAAGTTCCGTTTTTAATTCAATTTCTGACACTGTAAAATATCAAAATTTCATCAATCAACCAATAAAGGAAGTATTTATTGATACACAAATAGTACTATATTCTTTATGTTTAGATTTTAGAAGAAATGACTCGTTTGATAATCTAATGTACAGAATTACAAAAGAGTTGTGTATAGAATCAAAAGCAAGTCCAGATATAAAATTATTATTTTCAACACACTATATATCAGAGATTTCATTTCAATTAAAAAACGCATTAAATCTAATTGCCTTTGGTGATTTGCTGGAAAAATATGATGGTAAACTTTCAAGTAACATTTTCTACCAATTTTATATTTCATTGAAGAAAAGTAATCTTTTAGTTCCAGAATATCATTTTGCAGATTTTATGGAAGAATGCTTAAGTTTATATGAAGATGATGTTTATGAAAAGGATTTCTTTTCGATTTGTGAATCTGCGATAAAAAACAAATTAAATGAAACAGGATATATTGAAGTTCGAAAAATTCTTACATACAACACAAATGATATTGAATTGCTTATCGAATCTACGATTGAGAAAGATAAGTTACCTACAAAATCTCATTATATATTAAAAAACGATGCAATAATGTTAGCACATTTATCTGATGAAGATAATCATACTAACGAACCTTTTTTCTTAACCTGGGATAAATCTTTTGTCAATTTCAGAAAAAGCTATTTTGAAAAGTACTTAAGAAGATCAACTTTCATTTGGCATATATTTAGTCCGTCCAAATTCATAAATCATTTAGCATTAATGAAAGTACATTTAGATCCCAAAATGATTAGTGATGATTTTTTGTCTGTTATTGATAGTTTTGGTTTGACTAAAAAAACAAGGTCCGTTTACGATAACCATAATAAATTTTTAGATATAAAAAATATATCTAAAGACCTAAAATACAAATATATAAAAATATTACAAGATTTATTTAGTGATTATGAATTTGGATACGAACAAGTGGAAAACACCTCAAATACTCAAACTTTTTCAACTAATTATGAAGGAGTATTAGATGCTATAAACCAATATTATTATGGTAATAGTAAATATAGTATTGAACAATACAGATTAATGCTTCTTCAGGAAGATTATTTCATTCAAGTAGCCAATTTTATTAAAACACAAATTATAAACGATTCCAAAAAAACGGAAACAATAGATTATAATTCATTTCTAGAGTCAGTTGACAGTCTAATTAAAGAGTATATTGAGAAACAGACTCTAACAAATGTTCCATTAGAAAATCAATAGTGAATTCATTAACAAATTGTCAATAACGTAGGTTTGTTGCCAAAATAGGTGAGGAATTATTTTCACCAGTTGGCGCACTTTTGTAAAGTGTGCCAATACAAAGTTATTTCGCTGTCCAGTCGGCTTTGTCTCTTGGCATTACAGAACCAAAGATCAGACGTTGCTTAGATGTTTATTAAGGCAACCTCGCTGAGAAAAATCTTATTTTGTTTCAAAACAACGGAATATTGTTTTTCATACTTATAAGTCTGATTATCTTTATATTTTTTATTTCATTCAAAAATCACGGCCATTCAAAAACGTCATATCTGTTCAAAACTTTTAGTTGTTCATTGCCAATGAACAAACGTTTTTAATGAACAAATTAAAGTAAATACCTACTTTACAACCTTCAGCGAATTAGTGTATGGTAAATTACCAGCAGAAGAAGAAATTCTAAATACCTTATCCCAAGTGTCAGATGTCCTGTTTAAACAAGAAAGTAAATTAATAATTTTCTTTTTATTTGATTATTTTGTAAATAATTATTTTTACATTTGTGAACAAATAAATATGATTAAATATAACCAATACTAATAAGCTAACAGTCAATCAAAATCACTTCATGTCAGACAAAACATTTAAGATATTATCAATTGATGGCGGAGGTATAAAAGGTTTGTATTCTGCCACAATATTAAAAGAATTTGAGGAGAAATTTAATTGTCAAATTTCAGATTATTTTGACATGATTTGCGGTACTTCTACAGGAGGTCTAATAGCTTTAGCATTAGCTTTAAAAATACCAGCAAAAGATATTTGTGATTTTTATGAATTGGAGGGGCCCAAAATATTCCCTCAGTCAAAATCAATCCCTTTTTTTGGTATAACTATCTCAAGAAGATTTATGATGCAAATGGTAAGAGGCGGCAAATATTCTGATAAACCTTTAAGAAAGGCATTAGAAAAAATATTTAAAGAGACCAAAATTGGAGATAGTAATAATCTTTTATGTATTCCGTCTTATACAATTACAGAGGCCAGAACCTTCGTTTTTAAATTTGATCATAAAGAAGGGAACTTGGATAGGGATAATGGTGCTAAAATGGTAGATATTGCTCTTGCTACTTCTGCTGCACCAACATTTTTTCCTATGTCAGAGGATCCATATTATAATAATAAACAATTCATAGATGGTGGTGTATGGGCTAATAATCCAACTTTAGTTGGTCTTCTTGAAGCCTTAACTTATTTTGTTGGCAAAGGGAAAGAATATAATAAACTTAAGATACTGTCAATAAGTAGTCTTTCAATAACTGGAGGTAAGCCAACGGGGCTAAAACGTAATCGTTCGTTTTTAAATTGGGGTAATGATCTATTTGAAACTTCTTTCACTGGCCAGAGTTCGTTTTCAGATTTTTTCATGAATAAAATTAAAACAATATCTGATATTGATATTGATTATGAACGAATACCTAGTGTTACTGTAGCAAGAGACCAGGAAAGCTTAATTCAGTTAGATGTAGCAACAAGAAAAGCTTTGGACTTAATTAAAGGTAAAGGTAAAGATCAAGCAGATATTTATAAAAAACGCTCTGAAATAATAGATTTTTTTAAAGACAAAAAAACTTATAAAACAAAATAATATGGCTAATTTACATGACACTTTTACTGAGTTTAATGTTTTAATTAAACTTCCAACCAAGAAAAAAGATCAACTTAGAATCTCCAGAAATGCTGTAAGAACTGATATTGAAAAATACTTTGAAAAGAACCGAGACAAACATACAGTTAAATTCAAAGGTCAAGGATCGTTTGCAATGAATACAACAATCTTACCCTTAAGTGGTGAATATGATGTTGATGATGGAGTATATATCTTTGGTAAAGAAGAGGACAGACCCACTCCACAAACTGCTCATAATTGGATATTTGATGCAGTTAAAGATAGAACTAGTCAAACTACGATAGATAAAAACACATGTATTAGGGTTCAATATAAAGCAGATTACCATGTTGATTTGCCAATATATTATAAAACATCTGATAATGGTAATGAATATTTTTTTGATAGCGTAGATATACCTGAACTAGCACACAAAACCAAAGGTTGGATTTATAGTGACCCCTATGAGTTTAAAAAATGGTTTGATGAGAAAGCGAAAGAAAAGCCACAATTAAAAAGAATTGTCCGATACTTAAAAGCTTGGACAGATTTTAAACATTATTTGAATTTACCAAGTGGTCTAATCCTAACAATTCTTGCGGCTGAGAAAAATTATGTAGAATCGTTGAGAGATGATGAAGCATTACTAAATACGCTAAAAAACATTCAAAAGCAAATTGATGATACTAGATTTTATACAGCTATATATGTGTGTAAAAGACCAACAGTAGACAAAACAGAGAATTTATTAGATAAATATTCTGCAGATTCGACCAAAAAGAATTTTTTAGACGCTCTTGAAAGTTTTATAAAATCCGGAGATCAAGCATTAGAATGCAAAAGTAAAAAAGATGCTTGTGCTAAATGGCAGAAACATTTGGGAGATAGATTCCCTTGTTCTTCAATTGTGGAGAATGATGAAGATATCGCCAAATCTTTTTCAGCCCCGGATCAAATAAAAATCGACAATAAATCTGCCTAATGATTAATCTTGAACCTATTTTTAATTACCTAATTAAAACCGACACCTGCAAAGTGTTAAGTAATAATGAGGTTCAAAATTTAGATTATCACTTTCACCCAAATTGTCCAGTATGGGAAATTGAAACTGAGATTACATATAAAGGGGTTAGCAAACCGTTAACCCTTTATATGAATTTTCCAGATGATTTTCCATATTCGATACCAAAAATTTTCATTAAGAAAGAAATCTACGAAGAGATAAAATTTATTCCACATATCAATAAAGACTTTAGTATTTGTATTTTTGATGAGGGTTTAAATAATACATTTCCAATAAAATCCATAATTGATATCGTTGAGTACATCATTCATCAAGCCAAGTACATTATTAAAAGTTCAGAAGACGAAGAATATAATATTAAAGAATTTAAAAAAGAATTCAAAGCATATTGGGAGATTGAATATGGGAATCATGATAAAACTTCAAACCTTGGTCTACATTTATTGAATTCTACTAATCCTGAATTGATTAAAGGAATTAGATTAAAAAACAAACTTTCTAATTATGAGATTATTTTATATAATGAAGGTCATTCGTGGGATTCATTTAAAAAATATCTAGACTACAAGACAGTTAAATATGACATAATTAATGTATTTGTTATAGATAATATATTCACAACTCCTCCATATGATCTAACCTACAAGCAATCATTAGAAATAATAAGAAACTTAAAGATATACAATGAATTCAAATTAAGTCTTAAAGCCTCTAACATTGATAACACCTTAGTTATTTTCTCAAATATTACTGATGATCGGACAGAAATTTATGGCTGGATTTACAATAATTTATTGATTCCTCTATCTACCTTAAAAGGAACTAGGAAGAAACTTAGTAATTTAGAAATCTTAGAACATCCAATTTTCGGGAACAGTAATGTGCATAGAATGACCTTTGATGATTTAACTCCTGAGAGATTGCAACTAAGGACTTCAGGTATAATAGAAGAGCACAAGAGTATTGTTATTAGTGGTTTAGGAAGTGTTGGTTCTAATTTGATTCATTTTATAAAGAATCTTCCAATAAACAGAATTCATTTGATAGATGATGAGGGACTTAGATTAGAAAATATAAATAGACATTTTCTCGGTTTTAATTACATAAATAACAGAAAGGTACAAGCTATTAAAGATCAATTAATTAATTCAAATCCATTTTGCGAAGTCGATGTATTAACTAAGAAAGTTCAAATTGTTGTAAATGAAAATCCCAACTTTATCAATGATTGTGACTTTCATGTCGTTTGTATTGGAGAAACAATGATTGAAAACTTAATTTTGAATTCAGTGATTGAAAATAAAATTACAAAACCAATAATATTATTTTGGGTTGAACCATTCTTGGCGAGCGGTCAAATGTTGTTTATTAATCCGATAGATTCAAAAAAAGCTATTGATTTAATTAATAATTTCGAATATAATATTCTATCAAGTGAAATTAGTAATCGAGATAAAACGTATTTGAAGGAAGGCACTTGTCAATCAGGATATTTTCCATATTCTTCAACCTATTTAATTCAATTTTTATCGGCGATATTTCCTTATTTAAAAGCTCATATTATTGAAGGGAATATGGTTTCAACTATTTATTCATGGATTGGCGATAAAGATTTGCTAGAAACACTGCAATTAGAAATAACAGATTTTGCAAAATCCCAAAGTTCTTACAACCTAATAATTAATCATTTATGATTATATTTGAATTCGATAATTTCAATGTGAAGATTGCAAATGAAGTTTTGAACAAGATGCTCCAATTTAAACAATTAACTTATGAGAAGCCAGAATCAGGTGGTATTCTGTTAGGATATTATATTGAAAACTCCTCCTTTATATTAACTGATATTACAACGCCGTCCAGTTTTGATAAATCTTCCAGGTTTAACTTTACAAGAGCTAAGAGATCAGCTCAAAAAGCAATAAATAAGTATTTCAGAAGAAGCGGAGGAAAAAAGATATATTTAGGTGAATGGCATAGTCACCCAGAGGATTTACCGACACCTTCTATTCTTGATTGTAAATCAATTAAAGAACAAATTAAATTCAACAAATTAAATTCAGACATTATTTTTATGATAATAATTGGGATTAAAGGTTTAAGCATTTCAATAGTGTCTGCTGATAAAATAATATCTCAAAAGACCATACAGTATGATCAAATAATATCTTTATAGTTATTTGTTCAAAATCACCACATTTCTTTTCAACAAAGGATTTGATGCCCTCCGCAACCGAAACACCGCAATCAAGGTGATTTTTATAGAATTTCATTATTTAAAGCGGTCAGGCTTTGCCTGTTCGTTAATTACGGGCAGCTCCGCAGGGCAATCCCCAGCCGCCAAAAATCCCCGCCCCTCGTTCCTCTGGGCTTGCATGGTATTTTTGTCGGCTTACGCACAATCCACCCTTCTGTTGTTTTTTTCTGTCACACTTTTTGCAAAAAGCAAAAAAGACGTTTGCACTCCAACCGCCACCACCGTGCTGCACTTGTGCCAGAAAAAAAACAACTCAAAGCTATTATACATGTAGTTATGGTCGTTTCCTTGCCGAATAGGCAAAGCAATAGGAAAGCCCATAACCTAATTATGTATAATAGCCGCACAAAATCAACGCTTTGCCCCGCTCCGCTGCCCGAAAGACCAGCAATATTCCCCTCCTCCCTTTCAATGGTTGCAGTAAGAAAAAATAGGTCGAGTTTTATTTCCATGTGCTTGCGGTAGGTTCATTCTCTTCACTCATTCCGTTTCGGGGGACAGCGTTCGTTCCTCACTGCTGTCCACCCTTCACTCCATTGCGTTCAGTTCATTTCACCCACCTCAGCACCCCACAGCATAGGTAGTTTAGTCGCTCCATTCCACAATCCACGCAGTCATTCCATTTCGCTTCCCGGCTGTAATCCTCTCACAAAAATCCACACACAAACAGCCAATAAAGCTTCATTTCCCCAATGCCTGTTTCATTTCACGCCTAATCCACCCATGCCCTTTTCCAACCCATTTCCAAAGGTCTATTTTTTTCCACTGCGACGAATTAATCCCGACCTAGTTCCTATAGAAGATTGTTAAAAGTCTTTACTCAAAATATAATACCCCGATAACACTTATGACTTTTATGTGTGTCTACTTTTAGTGAAGCATAAAAGTCACAATAGGTTTTCCAATGGGGACAGCGGACACAACCCATTTTTTTCTCGCCTGACACTTCGAGCCCCGGTATCCACTCAAAAAAAATGCGTTGTGATAGAGTTTGATAATGTTGAAAAGTAAGAATAAGTTTTTGTGACTAATTCTTACTTTTATTTATATGGATTACGAAAAACTTATTTCCTGCTTTCCAACATTTAAAGAAATTCGCAATTTAAGTTTTATGTTGAACTTGAGATTAATGCCCTAAAACAATATGCCTGTTTTTTAGAGACCGTATTTTTTTAAACAAAGAAAAAACAGGCAAACTATTTTTGAATAGGGACGACGGAAACTACATTTAGCGTTTAAATTATTTGCTACCGCCTGAATAAAATAACTCATCCGCTAAAAGAAGTTCTGGTTGTTTAGCACTTCGTGCAATAGAATACATGTTTACACTTCGTGTGACAGAAAGGAGGTGCTTACGGTTTTGTACATAATTGGGATAAATAGAAAAAGTGTGTTGATATGTTTGGTTGATTGTTTGTTGACTATATTTTATGTCAGCATGATTTTAATAATTTGGTTCAGCAATATTTAATGTTGACTTGTTTCATAACCGACACAATATATCGTTGGCTTGTTGACAATATTGTTTGTTGACATGTTGTCAAGGTTGCAATACTTCTTGAACTCAAGTTGTCAATCTATCAATCATTAAAACCAACTATCAATCTAACCAGATTTATTGTTGACAAGAAGTTTGACAAACAATTTTCTTGTAATTTGAAACAATAAATAAAACTCTTTTCACACTGTCTTAGTCTGACACAGTATGTCTCCGTTTGTCCTACATACAGCTATGGCACAATTCAGAAACAGAAACTAATTTTGCGCTATCATTTAGAAGCTCAATTCGATAAATTTCTATACAGTCAATAAGACTAATTGTATTTGCACTTAGCAAATGGCAAGTTGTATTTTGAGCTGCTTGAAATTCTTTCAGCAGCTCAAAATGACTTGCCCTTTCAGGGACAAAAGAACCTCCAAAGTCGGTTCTTTATAAGAATAATTTATGGAGCAAATAGCTCAAAAGGTAAAATTCAAGTAATATGAATATTGTAGAGAGTAAAGAATAGAATAAATTGCCTCAAAGACACAAAATAGATAGGATACCCAAGAAAGATCCTACCTATTTCGGTACACTATAAGTCTTAAATTGGTACGAAACACAGTATGAAATGAAAGTCAAAGATCATTTCAAAGCAAAATTATCAGATGAGAGTATACAGTATTTGCATCGACCGATACCAATACACACAAATAACAGTCAAAATGGTTGCGAAAATAAGTTCAGGTAGTTCCATTTTTGGAGCACTTTCCTACAATCAGAAGAAGATAGATGAACAACATGCCTATGTACTTGTGACTAATCGGGTAATAGAACCTCGAGATGGCAATTATAAGGTAGGTATCTGTATGCGTTCGTTTGAACCCTATCTGGCCGCGAATCAAAAAACGGAAAGCCCGATTCTGCATATTTCCTTGAATCCCGACCCGAAAGATGTACTGACCGATGAGCAGTATTCTGAAATTGCACAAGAGTATATGCAAAAATTGGGTTATGGAGACCAGCCATATATTGTTTACAAACACGAAGATATTGACCGCCATCATCTTCATATCGTATCAGTTCGGGTGGACGAGAATGGCAAGAAGTTGGATCACAATTTTGAATATCGCAAATCAATGGAAATTTGTCGGAAACTGGAGCAGGATTACAACTTGGTAGCAGCTGATAAGAAAGATCAGCAAGGTGAACTTCCCATCAAACGGATACAATACGGTGAGGAAAATCTGAAAGCACAGATAGCCAATATCATTCGTCCTTTAGTGAAATCGTATCAATTCCAGAGTTTCGGAGAATACAAGGCTATATTATCCCTTTACAACATTATTGTCGAAGAGATTAAAGGTGGAGTAGAGGGCAAACAATATAACGGGTTGGTTTATTCAGCTACCAATAACAAAGGAGAACGCATAGGCAAACCGTTCAAATCGTCTCTTTTTGGGAAATCGGTAGGTTATGAAGCTTTGCAACAACAAATGGTTCAGTCAGGCGAAATTATTAAAGAGAAACAATTGAAAGGAAGAACCAAAGCAATAGTAACCAAGGCGATGCAATTACTTTTAAGTCGAGCTGATTTTGAAAAACATCTTAATGCCAAAGGTATCAATGTAGTATTCCGGCTAAATGATGCAGGACGTATCTATGGAGTAACATTCATAGACCAACAAAATAAATGTGCGCTCAATGGTTCACGTTTGGGTAAAGATTTTTCTGCAAACGTATTTAATGAGCTTTTCCCATTCTCTAAGGAAGATGACGACATGCGATTACAACAACAGCCCGGTAACAATATCGGACACGCTGATGAGCCTGATATGAAGTCCAAACTTGATATTAATAACTCAGATGCAGCTCTCAATATTTTCAGCATGGAGACTAATAATGGTACTGATTCGGAAGAAGAAGCTTTTATCCGCAGAATTAGAAAGAAGAAAAGGCGCAGAATGTGAATAACTGGCGATTATAGGATTAAGTTTAACTCACTCTATCAAGCTCTAACGTTCCAACAAAATTGAGACAGGAAAAATACCAATAGTATTAAATCTCTGAATTGAATGAAATATCAGTCATTAAACAATCTTTCCCTAATGTTTGAGTGATATATCATGCAGAGCATCAATAATGTGTATAAATGAATGGTAATGACATCATTTGCCATTGAATATGGAAGCCTGACTTTTGCAAGGAATGCATTTTCATCAACTACCAATACCCAAGTTGTACAGTTCTCTATTCAAAAATCACCTCCCCAAAAAGCCTATTCCAATAGGCTATGGAAGCTTTTCCACAAATAGTTTACCCAAGTTGTGAAATCCATGTTTGCAATTGTCAGACCTTTGTAATCAAAAATTATCATTATGGACGTTATCACAATTGAATCAACAGCATTTTTAGAGTTGGAGGCAAAAATCAATCTGATTGCCAAGTTTGTAAATGAACAACAGCCAATAGTAATTGAAAACTCAGATGAAACTTGGGTTGATAATTACGATGTTTGCACATTTCTGAAAATAAGTGAACGCACTTTACAACGCCTACGATCAAAAGGGCTAGTGTCCTACTCAGTTATCTCTGGCAAATCATACTATACTCTCACTGAAGTGAAACGGATGCTAACACAGCACATAATCCGAAGTAATGAGGAATGCTTAGCGGACTTAATCAATAATCATAAAGAGTCCGCTGAAAGAAGAAGAGTAAACAAGGGTACAAAATAATGTTTCTCAGACATTTACATTCAGTCAAATCTTATCATTATGGAAATCAATAAAGAAAATTTTGAATCAATAATAGAAAGGGTCTTCGATAGACTAGAGGTAGTTGACAAGAAAATAGATAGGTTGATTAATCAAGATGCATGTTTGAAGGGAGATGAGCTATTGGATAATCAAGATTTGATAGGGATGCTTAAAGTAAGCCATCGCACATTGCAACGCTACCGTTCGCTAGGGAAGTTGCCCTATTGTAATAGGAATGGCAAAGCGTATTATCGATTAACCGATGTTACTAAATTTATCGATGACCAGTTTATGGGAATGAAATAGTTTTTCATTCGAATTATCAACATTTACAGACATACTCAAAAGGAAGAGCTAAACACGAAAAAATGTGTTTAGCTCTTCCTTTAAAAAAATTACAGATTAGAACAATATGACAATCCTATATCCTGAACATTTTCTCAATCCCCTGTAATTTCCCTGCTAATGCCTGCATATCATTACTAATTTTACTATCGGTAATACGAGCATAGATTTGTGTCGTAGTAATATTGGTATGACCAAGCATTTTGCTAACTGTCTCTATTGGAACGCCTTTAGACAAAGTGACGGTTGTGGCAAAAGTATATATCTCAAAAGCAATAACTGGATAAACGATGTAATCTGCTGACAGGCTGGAGTGATAAGCACAAAAACGCTTTACACTGCTACATGCTAAAAAAGCAGATTATAGCGAGGTTAAGCGAGAGTTCCGTTACTTATCCATTACCCTTTTTGGTTCGGATAAAGGAAAAGAAGAACAGCTTATCAGCTGACAAGACAGCTACTTTCACCACCAAAAATCGGAAGTTTTCGAATTTTGAAGATAAAAGTAGAAAATGCTGTCAAAAGTTGATTGTTATGCGCTGAACTACTGTATTTTGCACGCCGTCAAATAACTCAATAATTAGTAATTTCAAATCACTAAAAAAGAGTTATGAAACATGCATTAAAGGTTCTATTCTACCTTAAAAAGAACGAAGCAAAAGAAGATGGAATGTGTCCGGTAATGGGACGAATCACTGTAGGCAAAACTATGGTGCAGTTCAGTGCCAAGATGAATGTACCCGTATCCCTTTGGGATACTCCTTCGGGACGAGCAAATGGCAAAAGCAGACTAGCCACCGAACTAAACCGAACCTTAGACAAAATCAACGTATCTATCAATGCCCACCACAAGGAAATCTTGGAGAATAAAGGGCAGGTCACGGCTGAGCAAGTAAAAAATGCTTTTCAGGGTATCGCCACAGAACAGGAAACATTGGTCAGGTATTTTTTGCGGCACAATCAGGAGTTTAAGAAACGTGTCGGGATTAATCGGGAACTTAGCACCTACCAACAATATGATATTTCACTCAAGCATCTGACAAGATTCCTCCGCAAGAAATACAATCTGTCTGATATTCCATTTAGCGCATTGGATTTCTCGTTCATTACATCCTACGACTTCTATTTGCGTGTTGAATTACAACGCAAACCCAACACTATTTTGGGTATCACCCGTACTATGCGAAGGATGATAAAACTTGCTATCCACGAAGGTATCATTACCCGTGACCCATTTGATAGTTATACCCCTGAACGACCCAAAGCAGAACAGAAATACCTTACACGTGCCGAGTTGGATAAGATTATGACCACTCCACTGGATCATCCCAACCGATATCTTACCCGGGATGTGTTTTTGTTTTCATGCTTTACAGGTCTGGCGTTTCGAGATATGTGTAATCTGACCCAAAAGAACCTTGTCAGAGCCGATGATGGTGTATTATGGATAACCACCAGTCGTCAGAAGACAGGAACACCTTGTCATATTCCCTTACTGGAACTTCCCTTGCAAATTATTGAGAAGTATAAAGGACTCACCAAAGATGATAAGCTGCTTTTGATGTTGAGCTGTGGACGTTTGAATGTCAACTTAAAGAAGATAGCTAAGCTTTGCGGAATAGATAAACGCTTGATTTTTCACATGGGAAGGCATACCTATGCGAGTGAGATTACACTCTCGCAAGGCGTACCCATAGAGAGTGTGAGCCGTATGTTGGGTCATCGAGATTTACGCTCCACACAGATTTATGCCAAGATCACCAACGACAAAATCAACGAGGATATGAAAGCCCTCGAAACCCGGATGGAAAACAAGTACCAATTAGCAAAATGAAATAACCCGCAAAAAATGAGAATTTCAAATAAAAACACTAAAATTGATAAAGCCATGAAACAGGATAGTGAAAATAACGACAGCAACAATAACAACAATAACCGCAATATCAAAATCAATAACGATAATAACCATGACAACAAGAATATTAAAATGAATGTCGCCAACAATAACAGCAAGAATAACAAGAATAACAACACAAATAACGATAACCGCAATAAGAAAAGGCGTAGCACCTTTACAGTTTTGTTTTACGTGAATAGAGACAAGCTTAAGCAAAACGGTTTATGTCCTGTTATGGGTAGAATAACCATAGATACAAAAGTAGCTCAATTCAGTACTAAGGCAGATGTGGATTCTACGCTTTGGGATACAAAGACAGGCAGAGCCATAGGTAAAAGCTGCCAATCTGTTTTGGTAAACCGTACCATCGATCATCTTACCCAAGAGATAAATAAGTTTTACACAGAACTAATAGACAGGCAAGGCTATGTAACCGCAGAACTGGTCAAAAATGCGTTATATGGTATCGGACGAAAACAAGAAATGTTGCTAAAGCTCTTTAATGAACATAACCAAGAGTTCAAGCTAAGGGTTGGTGTAAATAGGGTGGAAGATACTTACTCCTCTTACTTGCGGTCATACGGTCATTTGTTCAATTTCATAAGACAGAAGTACGGGATAGAAGATATTGCCCTTGACAAGCTCAACCTGAACTTTATTAATGCCTACGACTTCTATTTGCGTGTTGACCGGCAGATGCAGCAAAGCACGCTATTAGGCCATCTGATAATATTAAAAAAGATGATCCGCAGGGCTATTCATCAAGGAGTACTCAACCGTGACCCATTTGTAAACTATATAACAGAGCAGCCTGAAAAGCAGTGCAGACATCTGAAATCGGAAGAAATAGATAAAATTATGCAGATTCATATAGCATCCAAGAAGGTTTGCCATACACGGGATATGTTCATTTTTTGCTGTTTTACAGGCTTGTCATATTCGGATTTGAGGAATCTTTCGAAGGGAAATATTACAACGCAGGTGGACGGTAGCCTATGGATTAGCATCAAACGGCAAAAGACGAAAGGTGAGTGTAATATCCGCCTGTTGGATATACCCAAACAAATTATCGATAAATACAACGACGATCGTAAAAACGATAAAGTATTCAACATGATATCACTTAATTGTATCTGCAAAAACTTAGAGAAAATAGCTGTTTTGTGTGGTATTGAACATATTACCTTTCATATGGCAAGGCACAATTTCGGGACACATATTACCCTTTCACAGGGTGTACCGATTGAGACAGTTAGCCGAATGATGGGACACAGGTCAATAGCCACCACTCAAATCTATGCCAAGATTACCAACAAAAAGGTAAACGAGGATATGAAGTTGCTTTCAGAACGAATTACCGACAAATATGCTGTCTTTGAGGATAAGACTATGCCAGTAGGCATCAAGCTTAATCAGAATTTCAAAAGGAATAAGGAAAAATAGCAACAAGAACCAGCAATATCAAATAATAACCAGAAAAAAGGAAAGACCCTTATGAATGAGAACCAGATGCAATAATGGCAGGAGCTTTAAAAGCCTCTGCCATTGTCGTAAAATAAACAACCATCTGTTGACAGCTACTCAATTGATTCTTGATACCCACTTTCTAACATCTTTTCAATGTCAGATTCTTTATAGAGTATTTTTCCACCTAATTGAATATAGGCTATCCTACCTTGAGTTCTGTAGTCTTGCAACGCCCTACGACTGATTTTTAGTTTTTCAGAGACTTCCTTGTCGGTCAAAAACCGTTCTCCGTTCAAGTGTGGCTTATTGTTTTTTGCCAATAGGTCGATATCATCAAGCATCTGTTTCGTTGAATTGAAAAAGTTCTTAATCCACTGGCTGTCTCTGGTCAATATTTCGCTGTTCATATTCGCTTTTTTAGTGTTGAGTTTTTATTTGGTCAATAATTTATACATTACCTGTCCTATATCATTCGGCTTGTAATAAATCTTGTGATTGATTTGACTATATGGTAAAGTGCCATTGTCCCGGTATGTTTGGAGAGTCCTTTTTGAGATATTCAAAATCATGCATACATCCTGATTATCCAGCCATTTTTTCAATCCTTTATCTTGTTCGCTATGGAGCGAGTTCATTTTCTTTTCTAATGTCTCGAATCTCATCATCATAGCCTCGAATGTGCGAGCTTCTATATTTACTATTTCCATTTCTAATTACTTTTAGGTTTATAACTCTCTAATTTTCTGTAAATATACACCCTCATGTATAGAATTATACGCATTAAAAAGGCAATGACATCATTCGGTTATAATTGGCTTCGATTGGCTTTTACAAAGAGATAAATTTAAACAAATAGGGCTGGTTAGAACAAACAGTTGGACGGTTGAGAATTTGACCGCTAAATACATGAGCTATATGCGTTATTTGTCCTCAAGTGACTAGATAAATAATGGTCATCATGTATGATTAACTATTACGGTTAATTGGGTATGTATAACAAACTCAAAAAAAAACAGCACTTTATCCCAAAATTTTAATTTGCAGCAATGCTTCTTTGGAGAACACTTGCTGGCTCTCTACTTGGATAAAACCGTGTCAATTGTTGAAAGCGAAAAATCAGGCACTATTGCACTGGCAATAACGTCTAATTTAAGTTGGCTGGCAGCAGAAATTTAAATGAATTATCACTCGAAAAATGCAGTGTATTGGTTGATCGAAATATTATTTTATTTTCCGACTTAGGGGCTCATGAAAATGGACAATAAAAGCAACTGAAATTGAAAAATAGCTAACTTGCAAACTCAAAGTCTCAAATTTATTGGAAAATATTGCCACTCCCGAAGCCAAGACTAAAGGGTTGGATGTCGCTGATTAACTGATTGCTCAACTTCGTTGACAACTACAATATTTTGAAGAAAATATAAGAGTGAAAAATAATTCAACCTCGGAATTGCAAGTGTTTATAGAACAAAGCAAACCACTATCATTGTTGATAAAAGGTTTAAAATTGGTGAGAGTGTGAATAATACTCAACTTAGTTGAGGTTTGTGTTTGGAAAGATAATTTTTAATGCTACTTTTGCAAACAAAAAATATATTTGAAACGTTTAATGTACCATACACAGGAGAAGAGATTTAATTTGCTAACTCAGCCAATTAAATGTTCATTGCCAAACGCATGGTTAGGTGTTGGATATTACTTCTGGGCAGATGAAATCGATGCTGTGAAATGGGGTAATGACAGCAAAAAGCGTACAGGAAGATATCAAATTTACAAAGCTGACATTGAATGTGAGGATGTCTTAGATACTGTTTTTAATGAAGAACATTATGTTTTTTGGCTAAAACAAATTGAGAAAGCTGCAAGTTATATTTCAAAAAAGACTGGTTTAAAGGCAAATATAAAAGAAATCAACATGTATTTTCAAGAACGTGCTTCTTGGTCTGAAGTTGATGGAATTATGTATCAGGACTTACCGTTTGGTGATGAATTATTAGTTGTGAACTTTAATTACCGAAAACGAATTCAATTAGTTGCGTATAATTCAAATATTATTAGTAATTTTGCACTCCATTTAGAGGACGAGTGTAGATAATATAATTTAAAAACACAAGAATATGTTAAATTTAAAAGAACTTGAGAAGAAACTTGATTTAGCTCTTGCAAAAGAAAACAATCAAAGTTTGACTGAATGGCTTTTAAATCTTCGAAAAGACAATCTTTCTAATTTTTTAGGAGCGGGTTGTATTGAAAATCTAAAAGCACAGTCTTTTTTTGATACCCAAACTAAGGTATCACCTAATTCAAACTGTATCACTAACAATGATACTACTGAAAACGATTACAGATTAGCTGCATAAAAATGGAAGTTGGCACACAAGCAAAACTAAGTTTCAAAGGCGTTGACATATTAAACGTTAATTTTAATGCTATTGCACCTTTTAAAGAAGATGTTAGTATAGATGTTACGTGCAACCCAAAAGTATTTTATCCGAAAGAAGAAAATAATATTTTCAAAATCTTAATGGATGTTGAAGTAAAGGATGAACGTTACTTTGTATTGAATTTGAGTGCTATAGGTCACTTTGAGTTAGAAGGGGATATTCCTGCTGATATGACTAAAAACTTTGTAAATGTAAATGCTCCGGCAATAATGTTTCCTTATGTGAGGTCTTTTATCACAACTTTAACTGCAAACTTAGGTAGTACAACAGGGACGCTTGTTATTCCACCGCAGTTTTTTAAAGGAGATTTAGAAGAATTGCCTGTCGAATAGTTTTAAACTTCAAATATATCTTATTAAAAAGCCGATACTTCTAAAGTTTCGGCTTTTTTCATGTCATTACTCATGGCTTTTTTTTGTTCTTTGATTTCACATTTTTTCATACCTTTGCAATTCATATGCAAAAAAAGCAATTACTAAATTTCATTCATACAATCCATGTCAGAAGACCAGAAAAACAGTTCGAACGACAACTTTGGAATATAGCCAACACCTTACGGGGAAAGATGGATGCAGATGAATTTCGGGATTATATTCTGGGGTTTATTTTCTATAAATACCTATCCGAAAAAATGCACAACTATGCTGATTCAATTTTGAATCCGGCTCCTTTAAATTGCCGGTTCTTCTTCGGCCGGTGTTGATTGAATGTATTCCATTACCCATTCTTCCAAATCAATCTCCCGCTCCAACCCAATTCTCTCCTTTATTCTGAATCGCCGTTTATACATTGTCAGCTTAGTCATATCTAACAAACTGCAACTATCCGAAATGTCTATCTGTAAACATATCAACGTAATGACAATTAAATCCAATTGACTCAAATCGGAATACGTCGACTTAAACAGAGTTATTTTTTTCTCAAATATCTGATCTATATCATCAATATAATGTTGCCACTCTTTTTCGGACAAGACTGATTCTTCAATAATCATCTGCATAAATTCTTCTTTTTTATCCGCTTGAATACAACCTATATTTAATCGGTTAAAAGATAATGTATTCCTAATCCTACTCTGAAGCTTTACTAATAAGAGTTCCTGCTTTTGTTTATTTTCAGCTTGCTTAAGTTTCAAATCATATTCCAACTGTTGCTGTTTCATCTGATTTACCAAACCTATTTTCAATAATCTTTTATTTTGCAAATTAACCACATAAAAAATCAAGAAAGATAAAACAAGGACACCTATGACTAATAACGAAATCAATATTTCGTTATGTTGGTTTGAAATTTTCAGTTGCGCATTTTCCTTCTCCTTCTGAGTCAAATCATACTGTTTATCTATCTGGTATAGCTGACTCCGAATGCTATGTTGAAAGATAATATCACGATTTTGGTAAGCTTTCTCTAAAAAGTGGAAAGCCTGATTCAGGTTTCCTTCGTCTTTACTTACATAAGCACCTGCAAGGAATCTTACTGTTCTGTCATTTACATTAGTAGTATCGGCTAATGCAACATTTAAATAATAACGCGCTGAATCAGGCCTATTTAATTTTGAATACGTAAATGAAAGAAAAGGAGCATAAGAAGATTGATGAGTTGGAAAAAACCGGTATCCTTTCAATAAGGATTCTTTAGAGCGGACATAATCTGTACTATATAGCAACTCACCCTGTTGCGCCAATATGGAAGAATAGTTATCGGTATCACCCGCTTGATTTGCAAGTTTAAGTGCTTCATTTGAATAATGCATTATACTATCAAATGGATAATATAACTGAGCATACATATCTGAAATTGCCCGATAAGCAAAGGCCTGGTATTTTTTATTGTTAGACCGAATGAAAGAGTTTAGCGATTTTTTATAATTAGTTATTGATTGAACAAGTATTTCATCCTGCTGGTAGAGATACCCAATTTTAAAATCAACCAATCCTTTTAGGTCATTCTCATTTGTTGTAGACAATAAATCTTCAGCCCTTTTATAGGCCTGCATGGCCACTTTATTATTTTGCTTTAGTTGTAGAATGCAACCGAATAAATAGTAAGCTGTTCCACTCTGTTTATATAGATTGCTTTTATCGTAATACTTTATAGCAACACGAATGATACTATCTGACTTAATATACTGATATAATTTGTATTGCGAATTTGTATAGAGTAAACACCAGGCTGCATAATCAACCCTCGATAGTTTTTCGGGATGTGGAACAGACAATAATACTTTTTGTGCACTATCGGGTTTTTCAGTCAATAAAGCTTCGGCATGCAGTAGAGTTTTGTTTTCAGTATACTTCCCGTGGCAGGATATAAACAAAATACCAACCAAAATAAATAAAACTACTTTAGAATAATTCATAATCTTGTTTTTTAATTTAACCGATATTTCAGTTTACAGGTTAGTTAATTTAATGCGTTTTTTTGCTACAAAATCTAGCTGTCCAACTATTTCTATTTTAGCACCAAAAATGCAACTGTTTTTCAATGACTTACAAATTTCATTTTTGCTGCCTGTCCAACACTTTTTTTTGGAATTATACACATTGCTTCATAACTTTGTTTGCAAAAATAATCAAATTAATTATATGAAACGTGCTATTTTTTTTATCGTTTTCTTTTGTTTTTGCTCTGGTGCAATTTTGTTGGCAAATAACACCCCAATTATATTAGGTCCTACGACACCACCAAATCCATACCCTCGTGCCCCGGCCAAAAACAGAACAACATTAATAGCCACATCAGATGGTGAAGAGTTGACTATACTTTTCAGCGCATTAGTAGGTCCGGCTACTATAACATTAACTAACAAATCAACTGGAATTGTATATCAGACAACAATCAATACCGATACGGCATTGGATTTCAGTGTTCCAATTGGAGGTCTGGATAGTGGAAATTATACAGTAACTGTGCAATATGCCGATGTTACCTTATCGGGTGATTTTGAATTATAACAAGAAGTATTACCTGAAATTATGTGAAAAGAAAAAATAAGCGGCACAGATATATTATTCCAGCGATCATTAATATGTTTATCTGGTGACCTAAACCAGTCTAAAATAGGGGTAAATAATCCGAGTAATTTGCGTAACCTGTGTCGCTTTATTTTCTTTTAAGATGGCATAAAAACAAAACCGACTGGAATTGAAACAAAAGCAACTGGAATTGAAACAAAACCAATTGGACATATAAAAATAACAGTATTTTAAAATCAAATTCTCATTTATAATCAACCAATGTTAAACAATTAAAATTTAAAAAGTATGAAGAAAGATCATACGGTTTTTGATTTCGTGAAAGAGCCGATTGCAATTAAAATTGAAATCGGACGTAGTGTAGAAAATGAAATGAGGTCTAATCCGATTTTTACTAATCCGGATGTACCTCTTGATGACTTGAAAGCTAGTACCGACTTGCTTGAAACACGGAACGTGGCAGCAATGAATGGCGGCAAAGAAGCTACAGCCCTTTTGCATCAAGCCGAGGAAGACTGGAATGATAAGATGCGTATCCAGGCTCGTTACGTTGACCGCATTGCCGATGGTGATAGTGCAGTGATTCTGGGTGCCGGATTTAGTCTTGCTAAACAACCTGTTCCGGCTGCACGTCCTGAATTTAGTGCAGAGCAAGGAGAAAAATCGTGTACCGTAGTTCTTAGACATAAACTTGAGAATGGTGGCAAAGCGTATGTTTGGCAACAGAGCACCGATGGTATCAATTGGATAACTGTACAAACAACCGCGCAGGCTTCGGTGGAGCTTACCGGACTTACTCCGCTCACCAAGTATTGGTTTCGTGTAGCAGTAGTGACTATTACAGGCACTTCCGACTTCTCTGATTCAGTTACACTGGTGGTGATTTAAAATTCTAAACTTTTCCAAAGTCTAAGATTTTGGAAAAGTTTATTCTAATAAAAAAATATGATTATTGATTTTAGTAGAGTGGTGCGCAACATTTGAAATAATGAATAGTCTGACGTTTGTGGTAACTACGTGTAAAATATCACCGCGAAAACTGAAAAGCGTTATGAGTAGGTAAAAATATCAATTTTACTAAAATGAAAAAGAAAGAATTATTTAAAGAAAAAAAAATTGAGAATGTTATGAACAATCTTACAAATGACGAACTTAATAAAATCATTGGTGGTAAGGTTTCCGGAACTGTTTCTGTAACCGTAAGTAGTAGTTTGTAAATACTTTTAATGATTAAAATCATAATCTGTATTTTAAATCTTAAAAGCATTGTTTTTGATATTTGATATTAATAAATTCACAAGTAATATTTGATAATCAAATAACTACTTGTGGACTTAAATTCTCTTATTAAATCCTGCTGATTCTCAAAATTCAACAAGTCTTACATAATAAAAATTAAAAAAAAATGAAAAAGAAAAAATTATTTAATGAAAAAAAAATTGAGAATGTCATGAATAATCTCACGAGTGACGAACTTAATAAAATTATTGGTGGCAAAGTTTCTGGAACTGGTTCTATAACAATAAGTAGTAGCTTGTAACAGTAAATTAAAAAACAACCAATCGAAGAAGATGATTCCTAAATTTCAAATTCAAAAGTATTATTTTCAAATTAGACGTTGTGATTGTTTTATTTACTGATTGAAATAGATACTAGCGAGTTGAAGTTTTAACATTAAATCCTGCTGATTTTAAAAAGTCAGCAGGATAATTAATAAACACTAAAATGAAAAAAAATGAAAAAGAAAGAGTTATTTAAAGAAAAAAAAATTGAGAATGTCATGAATAGTCTTACAAATGATGAACTTAATAAAATTATTGGAGGCAAAGTTTCTGGAACAGTAACAATTGCTGTAAGTTTTTAATGCAAAAATAACACATGAGATTAGGTATTTCTAGACTCATGTGTTATGTATCTCAAATAAATATAAATGAAAAAAATGAAAGTACTTCTTAATTGGTTACCTCCCGCAATGGATAATAGACCATCACCCGCAATGTCCATACTACAAAGCTATTTATTGACATATGGCATTGATACTCATGTAAAATATTGGAATATTCTATTTGCAGATATAATTCGTGGATTTATTAATGAAAATGATGAAACTAGCGATATTTCACAGCTAATTCCATTTCTAGGCAATGTTGCACTTGAATTAAATGACAAGGATGCATTCAATATGCTTACAAATGAATACAAATCTAAATTTCCACAATATATTAATATCAATAAGGACTATTATTCTAACAAAATATTAAGAGAATCTGAAGCAATAAATGAGTTATTATATAGTGAGTTAATTAAAATGTCAATCAAAGATTATACTCTAGTAGGTATTACTTCAAAGTTTCATCAGTGGATCTCTGGAAATATCCTTGTGAAACAGGCAAAATCAATAAACCCAGAACTTAAATTTGTACTTGGAGGATTAGGAAGTAAGAAGGAAGCTCTCGCAATGATGAGAAATTTTCAGTCTTACGATTTTGCAATATGGGGAGAAGGTGAATATCCACTACTTCAACTTTGTAAATATCTAAATAATGAAATTGATATTAATGAAATTCCAAATTTGTTATATCGTGATGAAAATTCAATTATTGACACAAAACAACCAAATAAATGCTATCTTGATTTAGATAAAATATCTCCTAATCATTTTGAATATTTTTCTCAACAAAAAATTGAAAAGTTAGATTCAACAGAGATTCAAATTGAAGGAGGACGAGGATGTCATTGGCAAAAGTGTAGGTTTTGTTTTTTAAATAGTGGTTATAAATATAGAACTAAATCAGCTCAAATCATAGCAAAAGAGATTGAAGATACTATTGAAAAATATGGAGTGACAAATTTTGTATTTGTAGACAATGATATAATTGGAAACAATTTTGAAAAGTTCAATCATCTTTTAGATTTATTGTTGGAAATTCGAGAAAAAAATGAATCATTCCAAATTAACAATGCAGAAGTAATTACTTTTGGTATAAATTCAACTATTATAAAGAAAATGTCTTTAGCAGGATTTAAGTCTGTTCAAATTGGATATGAGGCATTAAGTGATAATTTACTAACTAAAATAAACAAAAAAAACACTTTTTCCAGTAATGTACTTTTCATAAAATGGGCCATTCAATTTAATATTAAAACGGATGGGGCAAATATTATTCAAAATTTATTAGAAGAAACTGATGAAGACATTTTAATCTCTTCGCAAAATTTACATTTCTTGCGTTTCTTTTTAAAAAAAGGAACATTTCAACATAGCTTTTCATCTTTATCAATAGCAAGTACTTCTCGTTATTTTAAAACGATTGTTCAGAAAAAAGAAGAAAGTCGGTGGAATAATTATAAATTGGCTAAACTGCTACCAGCTAATTATTTTATAGAATCTGATAGATTTGACATTCTATTTTTTGGAGAAAACTATGCAAATCCTCTTTGGGGAAATGTAAAGACAAATGAAGCTTACTACCTAAAAAATGAATATACTTATAGTTTACTTACAAATAATAACCAAATTGATTATAATGAATTTTATAATGGTGAATTAATTAATGGTTTACAGTTTGATAGAGAAAGCATACATTGGCAAATACTCACATTATGTAATCATAAAACATTATCAATAAGCGAGTTAAAAAATAGAATCAACAGCCAAATTGATATAGATTCATTGAAATCAACAATTAAAGAGCTAAATGCTGAATGGTTAATTTACTCTAGAGAAGATTTTTCTGAAAATGTTACAATAATAAATACAGATTTACTTTTATAAACTAATAAGAAATAAATCATTTTGAGTTTTATTATTTATATTTAAACCTCACAAATATTAACTTAAAAATATAAAAAGCAATCAACTTATGAAAAAAATAATTGAAATTATATTTATCACCTTACTTTTAAACTTTGCTTTTGCAACTTTACTACCGGCTCAGAATAATGACAATAAAAAATTATTCAAACTAAACGACAGTACAACACTCAAACTGCCTGATGTTTTTATTATAGCTCAACGCCCTATACTGAAGGTAGTCGGTGGTAGATTGGAATATAACATTCCAAATCTGATTAAGTATAAACCTGTTGATAATGCTTTTGAAGTACTTGGTGAACTACCCGGAGTTTCAAAAACAGGTGACGCTATCTCAATTATTGGGGCTGCAAGCACCAATATACTTATCAATAACCGATTAAGCTCTATGACGTGGGATCAGGTTATCAGTATGCTTAAATCTACATCGGCGAGCAAGGTGAAGAAAATAGAAGTTATGTATAGCACTCCACCACAATATGGCGTACGTGGAGCCTCCATCAATATAATTATTGAAGACGATAAGTCACTAAAAGATGTCCTTACAGGTGAAGTTTCACTTACTGCGAGTCAGGCTTATTATTTTTCACCTTCCGGGCGAGTAAACTTAGCTTATGCTTTCGGTCACTTTTCTACTGATTTTTCTTATTCAGAAGATTTTGATAATGCACGAAAAATAGAAAATATGGAAGCATTTCCGACAGTTAATAATCAAGCTTATTCTATTTTCCAAAAAAATAATGGCAAATCAATTACAAACTCACATCATGTTCGAGGAGTGTTGGAATATGAAACAACAGATAAAAGCCATCTTACTTTCAGTTATACAGGATCTTTCGACAATACAAATACGAGAAGATATGCCCAGACTAATTTTATAAATATTGATACGGTATCAACTAATAATCATGTTTCCGGACCATCTTCACTACACAGTTTTCGTTTTGATTTTGCAGGAACAAAAGGTTTAAGCTTTGGCGGAGATTATGTGTTATATAATGATCTTGCAAATCAGGAATTACACAATGTATCCATTAATCAAACGGAGGAATCTATCAATAGCAATTCGTCTCAGCATGTACAAAGAGGAAATGTATATGCTAATATGACCAGCCATCTGGCTCATGATTGGGAACTTAATTATGGAATAAGCGGATCGGTATCAAAAACTGATAATAAATCACTTACAAATATTGATAATACACCTGATAATGTGGCCTCTTTCATTCAAACCCAACAAGAACAAAATGCAGGAGGATTTATAGGTTTTACTAAACAGCTTGGAGAAAAACTCTCTTTACAAGCATCATTGTCTCTACAATATTATAAAGCAACTATAGATTCATTGCAACAACACAGAACCTTGTGGAATCGCTTAGATCCTTTTCCAAATATGAATTTATCCTATAATGTCAATGATAATAATACATTTCAGTTGTCGTTTTCGAGTGATAAATCGTACCCCAGTTATTGGCAAACATCACCAAGCCTTCTTTATCTGAATGCTTATAGTTATACACAGGGGAATCCTTCTTTAAAGCCAGAACGCACTTATTCTACTGATTTAAATTACATTATTCGAAAAAAATATGTATTGACAGCTTTCTTCAACCACGAATCGGGCAATATTCAACAAATGCCTTATCAGAATAAAACTTCATTGACCATGATTTATACAACAATAAATATGGATTACCGGAATATGACAGGATTATCAGTCACAGTTCCGGTTACAATTAATAGCCTGATCAAATCGAAGCTAACAGGCACCGGAATACTTTTTCATGATAAAGGCACATTGTATGATATTCAGTTTGACAGGGAAAAACTTTTCGGTCAGATAAAAATGAATAATACTATTTTTCTGACAAAGAAAAAAGATTGGATTTTTTCCATTGATGCCAGCTATAATTCCTCAGCTATTCAGGGCATTTATACTATTGACCCAACTTCCAACCTTAGCAGTGCTTTAATATGGAAATTTGCAAGCGATAAAGCCACACTAACACTTAAAGCTGAAGATATTTTGAATAGCACGAGTCCAAAAACTCATATAAACATCAATGACCAGAGAAATAGCATGTCAGTTCTTTACGATTCCAGGTTAATTTTGTTGACCTTTAAATACAGTTTCAGTGGATATAAAAAGAAAGAAGTTGAAGATGTGGATACTTCCCGATTTGGAAATAAGTTGTAAACTATAAATATTAAGATATTTATGCATTCATTTCCCTATTATATCCAATATGATGTTATGGATTGTGGTCCTACTTGCCTAAAGATGGTGGCTGCTTACTATGAACGCAACTATTCATTAGAACTATTACGTCAACGCTGCTTTATTAGTCGAGAAGGGGTTTCGCTAATGGGTATCAGTAAAGCGGCTGAGGAGATTGGATTCCGTACTTTTGGTGGCAAGTTTACCTTTGAACAATTGGTAGAAAAAGCACCTTTTCCATGTATTGTTCATTGGCAGCAGGATCATTTTGTAGTTGTATATAAAATTAAGAAGAACAAGCGAAAAACAACAGTTTATATAGCTGATCCGGGTAAAGGATTAGTCAAATATACAGAACAAGAATTTTGTAAAAATTGGATTAGTACCCGCTCTAAAGGTGAAGAAATAGGTATTGCATTACTTCTTGAAACAACAGCCTTATTTTTTCAGCAAGAGGGAGAAGTTGTTACCCGAAATAGGTTTCGCTTTTTGAGTAATTATTTTCTACCTTATCGTCGGTTATTTGGACAATTGTTATTGGGTTTGTTATTGGGTAGTATTTTACAATTGTTTTTGCCCTTTCTTACTCAAGCAATAGTCGACACGGGTATTGCCAACCAAAATATCAGTTTTATTTATCTGGTATTATTAGCCCAATTAATGCTTTTATTGGGTCGTACAGCGGTTGATTTTATTCGTAGGTGGATATTGCTTCATATCAGTGCCCGTATTAATATCTCATTGATTTCAGACTTTTTCATTAAGTTGATGAAACTTCCAATGAGTTTTTTTGATACCAAACTATTGGGTGATTTATTACAACGAATTGAAGACCACAATCGGATAGAAAGATTTTTAACAGCTCAAACATTGAATCTTCTTTTTTCAATTTTCAGCCTTGTTATTTTCAGTATTGTATTACTGGTTTATGACTTACGTATTTTTCTGGTTTTTTTAATTGGCACAGCCTTGTATGCAGTTTGGATTATCTTTTTCCTCAAACGGCGCAGGATATTGGACTATCAGTTTTTCGAACAACAAGCACTTAATCGAAGCAAGACATATCAACTTATCAACGGAATGCAAGAAATTAAGTTACAGGGTTGTGAGCAACGTAAACGCTGGGAATGGGAGGATGTTCAAGCTGATTTGTTTAAAGTAAACCTCTCCACTCTTTCAATGCAACAAACACAGGAAGCTGGAGGTATTTGCATTAACGAACTAAAAAACATAGTAATAACAGTACTAGCAGCTACGGCGGTTATCCATGGACAACTTACACTAGGGATGATGCTCTCCGTGCAATATATTATCGGTCAATTAAACAGTCCTGTAGAACAGATGGTCAATTTTATTTACCAATGGCAAGATGTAAGTATAAGTTTAGAGCGAATAAATGAAATACACACACAAGAAGATGAAGAAGCTATAAATCAAGGCAATATAATTGATTTAAGCCGCAGTGAAGATATTAGAGTTGATAATCTCACATTTCAATATGAAGGTCCATACTCCCCAAAAGCACTTAATAATGTTTCGCTTATTTTACCTAAAGGTAAAGTAACTGCAATTGTAGGAGCAAGTGGAAGTGGTAAGACTACATTAATAAAACTACTGCTAGGCTATTATAATCCTACAGAAGGTGAAATTGTTGTAAGTGAGAAGAACCTGAATTTATTAGATATAAGATGGTGGAGGCAACAATGTGGGGTAGTAATGCAAGACGGATTTATTTTTTCAGAATCTATCGCCCGTAATATTGCTGCAAACAATGAAGAAATTGATCTTGATCGTTTACAAAATGCAGTAACTATTGCTAATATTAAAGATCATATAGAAAAACTACCACTAGGATACAATACTATTATTGGACAAGAGGGTCAAGGATTGAGTCAAGGACAAAAGCAGCGTATCTTAATTGCCCGAGCAGTATATCGCGACCCTCAATTTATATTCTTAGATGAAGCAACAAATGCATTGGATGCTAACAACGAACGAACAATTATAGAAAATCTCAATGAATTTTATAACGGTCGCACCGTAGTAGTCGTTGCACATAGACTTAGTACTGTGAAAAATGCCGACCAAATTGCAGTATTAGATAAGGGAGAAATTGTTGAAGTTGGAACTCACGAAGAATTAACTTTGAAAAAAGGAACATATTATCAATTGGTAAAGAATCAGTTGGAACTTGGGAATTAGATCATCAGCTAATTTTCGGATTAATTATCAACAAATTAAATCAAAACAATCTCATGAATTCAATTGAGTTAAGAAGCGAAAAAGTACGCAGTATTATAGGCAAAATACCACCAAGAATTGTACGTAGTGGTACTTTAGTATTATTTATTGTTTTCGCCTTACTAATAATTGGTAGTTATTTTTTTCCATATTCTGAAACAATCACCATACCTGTACAAATAAAAGAGAATAAAACTTTATCTATTAATTTGCCCTCTCAACAATATGTTGCTATTGCCTATGTTCCAATAAATCTACAGTCAAAAGTGATAAAAGGGCAGGAAGCGTTGGTAGAAATAGAAGGGTATGGTAAAAACACGAATGGACAAATTGATTGTTATGTACAAAATCGAATGGGTATAGCAGTTGTTAAAAATAATAAGAAATATATTCTTTTTAATTTATCATTAAACAATAGCTTGATTACAAGCAATGGCAAATCTATCCCATATTATAGCAACATGCTAGGAACTGGAAAAATAATTTTAAAAAAGGAACGATTACTTAATTTTTTGTTTGATAGAACAAAATAATAATAAATTAACTAAAAATGCTTTTGGGGTATCATAACATTACAAAACACTTTTGTCTCAACATTCTGATAACAGCAAGTTTTCTCAAATCAATCACCTATTGAAGAGTTGAAAGTTACTTTTATGCAAAACTTAAGCGACTATTAGATCGTACCAACATATAGAGAATCAATGCCCTGCAAACCACTTATAACTTTAATGTGCATTTGTTTAATTTGACATATAAGTTATAAAATGTTTTCAATGGAGACTGTTGGCACAATACATTTTTTTCGCCTGATACTTCGAGCCCCGGTATCCACTCAAAAAAATGCGTTGTGATAGAGTTTAATAATGTTGAAAAGTAAGAATAAGTTTTCGGGACTAATTCTTACTTTTTTTTATACCGATACTGGAAAACTTATTTCCTGCTTTCCAACATTTAAAGACAGTTCCAATTTAAGGTTTAAGTTGAACTTGAAATAAATGCCCCAAAACAGTATGTCTGTTTTTAGAGACCTAGTTTCTTGAACCAAAGAAAAAAACAGGCAAACTATTTTGAATAGGGACGATGGATGAACTACATTCAGCGTTTCAAATTATTTGCTACCGCATGAATAAAATAATTTATCCACTAAAAGAAGTTCTGATTGTTTAGCATTTTGTGCAATAAATACATGTTTACACTTCGTGTCCGAGAAAAGGAGGTGTTTACTCTTTTGCCTATAATACTTGAAATCCAACGAGAATTAACTTCTCGTTGGATTGACTAAATATAATGGACTTTTCAATTGTTTTTTCAATCTGTACCTAGCATGACATAGTTTTTTGCTACCGGGGTCAATTGAGATTTTTTACTCACAATATGCTTCTGACTACAATATCGGCCTTTTGAATTTATTTTCATACATTTCATTGATTTCTTCTTTGTAACTTTCAAGATGCTGTAGGATGATATTTTCCACATAGCTGCTAAGGTTGGTTTTACGTCCACCTATCATATTGACGACTTTCAAAAGGATTGAATGAGTTTCTTTAGACATACAGATGCTTTGTCGGTAGGTTAGATCCACTTTCTCGAAGTAGGTCTCACAGTAGTCCACTTCCTCAGCTTGCTCTTCATTTGGAGCTTCAATGACATCCGGAGTCTCAATTGCCGATTCATTTTCTTCGATAATAATTGTACGCTCATTTTCGATAGTAGCATCTCGTTTCATAGGGAAACCTTGAGAAATAACTTCTCTCATAAAATCTTCATCCACTTTTGGGACATTTGTTTGCTTTGCCATAGTTGTTTTAAATAAATGTGTTGTTTTTATATGTATTTAATATGAGTAATTTTGTTTCTTCAATTAAATATTTGCTCCATTAAAAATTGATTGATTGATTGTCACGTTCTCAAAATTTTATGTTGACTTGTATTTCAGATTAAAAGTATTCGAGATTGTAATACTTCTTGAAACTAATCTTGAAACAATTAAAATCACCATCTAATCTATCCTGAATTATTGTTGACAAGAAAGTTCTTAATCAATATTTAATGCAAATAAAAACATTAAATCAGTCCCTTTTTCAAACTGTCTTAGTGTGGCACAGTATGTCTACGTTTGTCTTACATACAGCTTTCGCATAAGTTGAAAGGCGAAACTAATTTTGCACTCTCATTTTTCATCTCAATACGATAAATTTTCATACAGTAAATAAAGCTAATTGTATTTGCACTTAGCAAATGGCAAGTTGTATTTTGAGCTGCTTGAAATTCTTTCAGCAGCTCAAAATGACTTGCCCTTTCAGGGGGAAACGCAGCCTCCGAAGTCGGTGCGTTAGAAGAATAATTCTCGATAATGAGTGCTATTCTGAAATTTTATGCCGGGAAAGTTGTTTCACCACTTTTCAGTATGGAAATTCACCGATTTGAGAATTTTTTAAACGATAATTCCTGAATTTTGAAAGAAATATTGTACTGGAGTTTATCGTAAATGAATCTACTGAGTATAAAAAGCAAGAAGAAAAATCAATTTGATTGACAAATATGTAATGTGCTAAGTAAAAAAAGTGGCAGTTAAAGCACAATACCATACTGATTTGATCTACGCTTGTGGACTTCGGCATCGGAATTACTTATCTGAAACAGGAAATATTAAATCAAAACGATATATATTAATCATTTTAAATGCGAAAGGAGAAAAAGATAGAACAATTCATACTTTGGACAAAGTGATAGAAATGCTTCGGGAATATTACAAAACTCTCCGACCAAAAATATGGTTGTTCCAAGGGTAAAATAAGAGTGAACAATATAGTGAGACCAGTTTACAAAAAGTAATTGTAATAAACTACCCACATAGCAAACAGTCTGGGTATTAATTGTTTTTTTC
>Ga0209430_1000364_pt1 | contig 48739 bp, 40 predicted proteins | sample BarGraIncub1133A_FD_184504 | JGI IMG/M metagenome (GOLD analysis project Ga0209430, IMG submission 184504) | Arctic peat soil microbial communities from Barrow, Alaska - Barrow Graham LP Incubations 11-33A (SPAdes) (version 2) | ecosystem: Environmental > Terrestrial > Soil > Wetlands > Peat... | reverse complement strand
GAGCCGGTTCCCGGCTCGGAATTCATCATCGAGTGCGACACCATCATCCCGGCCATCGGCCAGGATGCGGACCTCTCCTTCATCCCCGCCGACGCGGCTATCGACACCACCAAGTGGAGCACCATCGTCACCAAGTACGTCCCGCTCAAGGGGGCAGACGGCAAGGAGCTCAAGGACGGCATGGGGAACATGCTGTCCAGGACGCTCATCACCGATTGCGACGGGGTGTTCGCCGGCGGCGACGCCGAGATCGGGCCGCTCACGGTCGTTGCCTGCGTAGGGAGCGGACACCGCGCCGCCAAGGTGATCGCCCGCTACCTCGAGGGGAAGGGTGTGTCGCTCACCGACGACGAGCTGATGGAGGACATCCTCAGCTACCTGGGCGTCTACGACAAGAACGAGCCGGTCGCCTGGCTCGACTCCGCGGCCCGTGAGCACCAGGGTGAGATCCACGGCAAGGAGAGGGCGAGCTACAAGAACTACTGCGAGGTGGAGCTGGGCTTTGCCAACAGCCAGGCGGTCCGCGAGGCCGAACGGTGCCTGCGCTGCTACCGTGTCGCCATGGTCGCCGTTTAGGGCGCCCTTTCGGCAGGCACTTCAACCTAACAACGAAACTGAAAACTGGGGTTTTATATGGTCAGCTTAACCATTGATGGCAAAAGCGTGCAGGTCGAAGTCGGCAGCACCATACTCGAGGCCGCGGCAACCGTCGGTATCAAGATACCGACACTCTGCTGGCTGCAAAAGGTTTCGCCGACCGGCGCCTGCCGCATCTGTGCCGTGGAGGTCGAAGGGGTGGATCGGACCATGACCGCCTGCAACACGCCGGTCAAGGAAGGGATCCGGGTCACGACGACCACGCCTGCACTCGAAACGATGCGCCGCAAGGTGATGGAGCTGATGCTGGTGAACCATCCGCTGGACTGCCCGGTCTGCGATGCCGGCGGCGAGTGCGACCTGCAGGATTCCTGCTACGGTCTCAACGTGACCCGGCAGGAGTTCTCGGCCCTCCTGGAGCGCCGGGCCATCCGCTACGACTGGCCGCTCATCGAGAGCGACCCGAACCGCTGCATCCTGTGCGAGAAATGCGTCAAGGTGGACCACGAGGTGGTCGGCTGCGACGCCATCGCCGTGGTGAACAAGGGCGAGGCGACCATCATCGACACGGTCGACGGCAAGCCGCTCAACTGCGAATTCTGCGGCAACTGCATTGCGGCCTGCCCGACCGGCACGCTTATCTCCAAGCCGTTCAAGTTCAAGGGCCGTCCCTGGACCTTCGCCAAGGTGCCGAGCGTCTGCGCGTTCTGCGGGGTTGGCTGCCAGATCGAGTACCACGCCAAAGACGGCCGCGTGGAACGGGTGACGAGCGACGACGCCACCTTCAACAGCGGCAACCTCTGCATCAACGGCCGCTTCGGGTACAGCTATCTTGGCTCCCCCGACCGGCTCACCGCGCCCATGGTGCGGGGCAAGGCGGGCGCCCTGGCAGCATGCGACTGGAACACCGCCCTGTCGGAGGCAAGCGTCAAGCTGAAGGAGATCATCGGGAAGAACGGTGCCGCGGCCGTGGCCGGGCTCGGCTCCCCGAGGCTGACCAACGAGGAGAGCTTCCTGTTCCAGAAGTTCCTGCGCGATGCGGTCGGCACCAACAACATCGATTCGGAGGCGCGTCTGGGGTTTGCCCAGGCCCAGTCGCAGATGCGGCGCAGATTCGGCTTTTCCGGCGCCAGCACCACCATCGACCGGATCGACAGCGCCGAGGCGATCCTCGTTTTCGGGACCGACCTGAACGCCGAGGCGACCGGCGTGGAATACCGGGTCATCAAGGCCGCTACCAAGCATGATGCCAAGCTCGTGCTGGTCAACATGCGCGACGTGAAGCTGAAGAAGTTTGCCAACCTGCACCTGAAGAACCTGCCGGGGCGCGAACTGTCGCTCATCTACGGGCTCATGAAGGCGCTCGTCGAGGCGGGCGGTCTGCTTCCTGCCGGCTCCGAGAAGGTAAAGGGAGAGCTTGCAGCTCTCTCCATGGCGCAACTCGCAGCGGAGTGCGGCGTTGCCGAGGGCGCTTTCCGTGAAGCCGCGGCCCTCATCGCCGGGAAAAGCCGGGTGGCCATCCTGTTTGGCAGCGACCTGATCCGCAGCGCCGATGCGGCGACCAAGATCGCGGCCCTGGCCGACCTCGCCATACTCACCGGCTCGGCAGCCGAGGGGGGCGGCGGCCTGTTCCCGATCGACGCCAAGAACAACAGCGTCGGGCTTCTGGACATGGGTGTCTCCCCGGACACCCTTCCCGGCCTGCAGGGGCTCGCGGAAGGCGCCGCCTTCGCCAAGAAGTGGGGCAGGGACCTGCCGTCCGCTCCCGGCCTGGATCTCTGGGGCATCGTCGACGGCATCGAGAAGGAGAGCATCAAGGCCCTTTACCTCCTGGGTTGCGACCTGGCAGGCTTCCCAGACAACCAGAGGATCAGGAAGGCGCTTGCCAAACTCGAGCTCCTGATCGTGCAGGACATCTTCGAGGGCGACTCCCTCGAGTTCGCCCACGTGGTCTTCCCCGCCGCGGCAGCCGCCGAGAAGAACGGCAGCTTCACCACGACGGACAACCGGGTGCAGGCGGTTCGCAAGGCCGCAGCGGCTCCCGGCGAAGCCAGGGAAGATTTGGACATCATCGCCGAGCTCTACAGCCGGCTCACCTCGTCGATTCAGCCGGGAAGCCCCGCCGAGCTCATGAAGGAGATCGTTCTCCTTTCCAAGAGCTACACTGCTGAAGCCTCCGGTATCGTGAAGCGCGCCGCAGCAGCCAAGGAGCCGGCAGCCTTGGCACCGGTGGCGATGGGGGCAGCTTCAGCGCAGCCGAGGTTTCAGGTGCTGGTCGGCCCGATCGGCTTTCACAACGGGAGTTCCACGACCAGGTCGGAGAACAACCTCGCGGTATCGCCCGCGGGATACCTCGAGCTGCACGCAAGCGACGCGGCTGCGCTCGGCGTTGTCGAAGGGGGCACCGTCAAGGTGAGCTCGGCAAGCGGCGCGGTCACCGCAACGGCAAAAATCAGCGGCAAGCTGCAGCCTGGCCTGCTCTTCGCTCCCTCGCATTTCAGGGAACTCAACGCCAATGCGCTTCTCAAGGGGGGGTGCAACCTGGTCGAGGTCAAGGTGGAGAAGGCGTAAGCTGCCTGCTGTTGTATTGACGGAATGAGAAAGACAAAAAAGGCCCGGGTTTCAGACACCCGGGCCTTTTCTTTTACCTGATTCGTTCCATCTGCAGACCAACTCTCCCCCCTTTGCCAAGGGGGGCTTTAACTTTGAACCTGAGTCAGCTGCAGCCCGCAGCAAGGCGCGGCGCCCTCAGGCGTCGCCGCCCGATCAGCGGCCCGGGTTCCCGTCGGATATCTGGAGGTTTCCCATTCGGAACAGGATGTGATAGAATTCATCCGCGATCGCAGGATGCGGAGCCGATACCTGTGGCATAGTTGAATAAAATACGTCTTGATTCGGGGAATTATGGACGACAAACTGACATATGTCGCCGCTTTGGCCGGCATGAAAACGGACGTTGTGAATAAGCTGGACCAAGTGCTGGTCGGCCCGAATGATCGCGCCTATGTGGTGTGCACCTACCTGGACTGCAAGCTCAACATCAAGGGGCACTGTACCATCTATACCGTGCTGGACGTGCCCCGCATGAAAACGAGCAAGCCGTGTGACAGGTACGGGAGTTTGGTGAAGGAGGGCTGAGGCGGCAAAAGCGGTGTACAGACAAGGCACGTGGATAACAGCTGAGACGCATGTAATATACAAAAGCCCTGCCGGATCTCTCTGGCGGGGCTTTTTATCTTCCTGTTACAGTGTCTCTAGTGTTATTCGGAGAGGGGATCTTCTGGCGGCAGGCGGCCGGTCCGATCGAGGAAGGCAAGCTGCTCGACCTTCTTGCCGATGTTCTCGTTGCAGAAGGTCCAGATGCGGTAACTTTCCATGCACAGGATCGTTAAGCCGGCGCCGAATACGGCCCAGTAGTTGTCGGCCAGCGCCTCGGCAAAGTAGTAAAAAAGGTAGAAGACGCTCAGGTATCCTACGTGGCAGAAGCTGCTTTTGTGCCGGATGCCCGCCATCATGCGGGAAAGACTGAGGATGATCGCTGAAAAGGTGTACAGGATGAGCACCATGCCGATGATCTTGGAGGACGGGGGCGCGCCTAGGGCCGCCACGATTTTCTCGGGACGCGGCAGGAAGGAAAATTCGCGCCAGGCCAGCGTACTTACGAAAAGAAAAAGAGAAAGCGCCCACAGACCCCGGTTGGAGAATCGTCTGAGACGCTTTATCTCGTCAAGAAGGCCCTGACGCAGGGATGCGCGCGTGTCGCATTCCGTGTCGCCGGCGCACTCCAGTCGGTTATTCTCTGCCTGCTCCATGCATCACTCGATACCGCTGACATCCGGCTAGGTTCAAAGTTATCGTTCCGACACGCAAAGGCTAGCGCCCGTTTTTACGATTTCTTCTCAATCTCATGTAATTTATTTCTAATAAAATAGTAGGATTTGGCTATCTTGTCAAGCTCATAAGGCAGATTGGCCGGATGCTTCAAATTACTGTTGTGCTCACTTCTCTCAGTGTATTCCTGCAGCTTCTGCATCGGTACCAGTACGCTCAATTTTATCAGTGCTATGACGCCGGCCGTGGTCAATATCAAGGTCAGCAGTGAGAACAGTACCATCTGCATTTTGATCGAAGAGAGCGAGCTGAGTGTCGCCTCCTGTGAGAGGCCGATGTCGAGGATGCCCAGCACCTTCTGGCTGGCGGGGTGTACGTGACAGGCGGCGTTGGCGCATTCCGGCTCGTTGTAGATCGGGGCGGTTATGGCCAGAACCTCCTTGCCCAGGCTGTTTTTGAAGGTCCTCGCTTTCTGCATGTTCCCCAGGGTGGTCATCGGCTCCTGTTTCTCGTGGCAGACGATGCAGCCTTCGGCCTTTGTATCCACCTGCCGGTTGACCTCTCCGGGCTTGGACGAGAAGGCGACGATCCCCTTCTTGCTGAAGATCCGCACATGCTCCACGCCCTCCTGCTCGCTGATGTTCCGAATTATCGTGCTGTTCAGGTCACGGTCGCTTTTCAGCATGGCGTAGCGGGTCGATTTCAGCACGATACCTGCAAGATTGTTGGCATGTCCGACGGAGTCATGGATTACGACGTTCTTTATGGCCGCGTAGAGCAGGACGAAGCAGACCACCAGAAAGCCGGTTACCACTATTCCTACCGGAACAAGAGCCCTACCTGCGATTTTATCGAACATGGCACCATCTCCCAGTTTGTTGCGCATCCCCAATCTGTCAGGAGTTGCAACAGGTTCACATCCCGTGGCAGGTGCAGCGTTTGCTTCACGGTGCAGGGGCCTTTGCCGTCGGCCACCTGCACCGCCACTTAAGACATTCTAAGACATTTCAAGGAAGGCGGGTAGCCTTTAATCGATTTTGGTCATTCTGCTGTACGAGGCGACCGGAATCAGACTGGCTTCGCGGATACCCGCAGCGGCGGCATTGGGCACCGTCTCATGGACCAGCTCGGGTGCCTCCTGCTGTTTCCAGCGGTACAGGATCGGGAGCCGGTACAGGATGAAGCGGTACACGACGATGTAGATGGCGAATATCGTAATGCTGATGACCACTTCGCGCCAGGGCGGGATCTCCCGCTCGGGCAGCTTCCAGTTGAAGGTGATGATGGCGGTGTTGACCCGGTTCAGGACCACGCCAAAGACGGTCATGAAGGCGCCGGTGCGGATTATCCCCATCTTCCTGGTGTTGACCCCGTAGGTCATCAGGGCGAGCGGCAGCATGAACCCGATTATGATCTCGAAAAGGAACCACTGTCCCCAGCCGCTGTCTAGGTAGCTCCACTTGTTGTCGTGGGCTATGGCGATCAGCTTGATGGTGATGTAGGTGGCAAGACCCATGCAGGCGCCCTTGGCCAGGGATACGGTAACCTTGTCCAGGTTGGCGTGGAAGTTCCTGTCGCCGCGCCAGGTCATCGTCTTCCTGGCTATGGTGCTGACTGCGATGACCATGCAGAGGCCGCCGGGGAGCGACGAGACGAAGAAGTGCAGCCACTGGAACGAGGAGGAAAACCAGAGGGGGTGCACCTTGCCGGGGGCGTAGGTGAAGAGCGCGCCGAGGGCGCCCTGGTGCAGGGTGGAGAGGATGATGCCGGAGACGGTGAGCCCCAGGGTGATCCTGCGCACCCCGCGCTTGCCGGCGGGAAAGCCGATCCACTCGAAAAAGGCGGTGGAGACTTCCAGTATCTGTACCGACAGATAGGTGGAAACGTGCCAGGCGACCAGGAACAGCACGGCGGCGGGACCGAAGGAGACCACCATCGGGTAGGGGAGGCGCCAGGGCTGCCCCAGGTCGGCGAGCAGGTACACTACCGCGAAGAAGTAGCCGAGCAGGCCGTTTAGCAGGGCCAGGCGCTCGAGCGGCTCCAGATCGTGCCGGCCGAAGATCTCGACGGCGGTCCCGAGCTGGAAGCCGGAGGAGGAAAGCGGGACCATCGCGAAAAGGCCGAAGCCGAGAAAGAGGCCCCAGGGGTAATCGTTGGAGGCGCTGGTGGCCCAGGCGAGTCCGAAGACGAAGCGCCCGAGCAGGATCGGGATCCCGATGGCGAAGATGATCCCCAGGATCCAGTTGAAGGGGTTACGGAACGCCTGCAGCAGGTACTGACTCGGGGTGAGCCCGAGGAGCAGCTTGTTGATGACGCCTCGTTTTTCGCCCGACTCCCCGAAGGGCGAATCAACGTTTGCCAGTCCTTGTGCGATCATTTTTTTCATGACTTGTGATCCTCCTGCGTGGTGTCGGTGTGGTCCCCGTCCTCGTCGTGCGGGGTCTTTTTGGAGAGCAGGTGGATTCCGGAGAAAAGCGCCGGCCAGATGGAGAGCACCATCGGTACCATCCCGAGAAACTCCTTGACGTTGGAAATGATCGGCTCGTTGTTCAGCGTCGTGTCGAAGCCGACCTTGTCGAACGAGGTGCTGGAAAGGTAGAGCCAGCTGGTTCCGCCCACTTCCTTCTCGCCGTAGACGTGGTCGTAATAGCGCCCGGGATTCTCCCGGATCCGCTCGTGAGCCAGCTTGATCAGGTCGGCTCGCTTTCCGAAGGTGAGTGCCTCCTGCGGGCAGATGTCGACGCAGGCAGGCGGCCTTCCGACCTTGAGGCGGGTGTCGTAGCACATGATGCACTTCTTAACCACCGGGTTGAGGACGCTTTCATAGTCGTAGCCCGGTACGTTGAACGGGCAGGCGATCATGCAGTTACGGCACCCCACGCAGACCTTGGAATTGTAGATGACTGCGCCCTGGTCGGTTTTGGTGTAGGCGTTGACAAAGCATGAGGTAAGGCAGGCCGGCTCGTTGCAGTGGTTGCACTGGATCTTCCGGTGCACAGGACCGCCCGGCGCTTTCTTCTCGTACTGGTTGACCACCGTATAGGCTTTGGCGTCCGGACGGCGCTCGTGCTCGAACACGGACTTGTCGTCGAACGGCTTTGCCGGTTCGGGCAGACCCTGTTCCTTGTTGCAGGCCGCCTCGCAGCTGCGGCATCCGATGCAGCGGGTCGTGTCAGTCAAAACGCCCATTGCCTCGGGATAGCCGTCGAAGGAACCGCTCGCCCACCCCTTGTTTGTCTTGCCAAGCGATATGGTCGCTCCACCTATTACACATGCCTTCAGGAAGTTTCTACGTTTCATCACGGTTCTCCTTCAATTCATAATGACCAGCGGTCAAATAGTGCGTATTAGTGCTCCTTGGTCTCCTGCCCGGGCTTGTGGACTGCGCCCGAACTGAAGAGGACATCCCCCGCCGGGCTCCGCTTGTGGCAGTCCTCGCAGCCCACCGGCCCAGCCGCCTGCTTGGTATGGCAACCGAGACAGTTCTGGTGCATGGCGCCTTTGAGGCCCATCTTGTCGAGATGGTAGCGCTGCGGATGGTCGCGCTTTTCTGCCAGGACCTCGGGCGAAAAGGGCGCGGCCGAGTGGCATCCCTTGCAGGAGACCACCGCAGTGGGGCTGCTGTTGGCGTGGCATCTGACGCAGTTGGGGTCGGAGACCAGGGTGCCGGTGGTGTGATGATGGCAGTCGGAGCATTCCTTGATGTCCTGGATGTGCTTGGCGTGGTTGAAGATGAACGGCATGAATGCCTTGCCGCTCGCGTTAAGGGTTATGGTGTCCGGAACCGACCCGCACGAGGCGGGAACCGGGTTGGACGCCGACATGGCGACTGCTGCTAGTGCACAGAGTATCAATGATTTATTAAAGTGCATGACGCGTTCTCCTGCCTATGTGGGGAAACCGGCGAATGAATCTCCCGCAGTTCGTGAGATGGGACTGCTTGAAAAGGATCTGGACAAACAGGCCGACCGTACCCTGTTAATGCCCTGCATCCACCTTGGTGTTCTGGTCGCGTTTGTGCAGGTAGCGGTAGAACATGGGGAAGCCGACGAAGAATGCCACGCAGATCAGATACTCTACGCCTTTGATGTACTGGTAATAATCTACGAGGGTGAAGACTTCCTTGATCGATCCAATTTGCTCTAACATGACGGTGACTCCTTTAACGATGGAATGGGCGCTTGAATCGCCTGTCTCTTGATCAAGTTAATGCGTTTTGGCGCGCGAGGGGGATTTCTCCTGCTCCTTGCTGACACCCTTCAGCATGCCGTAGAGGGTCATCAGGGCGGGAATCAACTGCACGACCAGCACCAGGGCGCAGAATCCGAGAAAAATTACGATGCCCAGCTTACTGACGAAAACCTTGCTGGTCGAGGCCGCGTGAGCGTTCGTCGCTGCCATGAGAAAGACGGCTACAGTATTGAATGCGGCAGATAATCTCATTTTCGTGTTCATGGTGTTCCTCCTTGGATACCGTTAGTGTTAGTGTCGTTGAGATATACCCCGATGATTCATGAAAGATTGTCATCCACCTAAGTCGGTTGTAACCGGAGACTTTCGAAGGCGCACTGTACCGCCTGGCGTATTTCCTCGCGGTCCTCGGCGTTGACCGGTTTCAAGGCATGGTAAAAAATGCCTTCGCTTCTCAGTTTCCGGATCAGCGGCAGCGAGGTGTCAGCTGCCACCAGGATGATGGTCAGTTTGCGGTTGCATTGTTTGAGGAGCGGGATCAGTTCCGCGGCAGTCAGTTCATCGAATTTGGTACCAAGCAGCACCACCTGCGCGGTCTTTTTGAGGATCCCGGAGAGAGCGCTTGCCACCGAGCTGGTAACAATGACGTTGTATCCGAATTCGATGAACATCGATGCCATCTGCTTGCGGCAATCCATATCTTCATCTACGATGAGAAGTCCTTGCATAGCTTTTACCCTCACACAGCGTTTCCCGTTTATTTCACTAGCCAAGCAGTCAACCGATCGGTGCGTCTCTCAGGTATCTGTGACTGAACGGCGCGGGTTACAGTTGGCTGTGAAAATCCGGTTGCCTGTCCGTGAAAATGCAGTTGGTTCAGGGCCTGGTCCTGTCTGCTGCCGCGGCCTGCACGGGCGTCTTGACTTCCGAGGAGAAGATTCCCTTGACCATCCCGAAGAAGAGGGCCATGCCCGGGATCAACTGGAAGAGAATAATCAGGACGCCGAAGGCGACGAAGAACGTTGCCAGCAGCCCCATGCCTTCCCCGTTTCCTCCGCCAGCCGAAGCCAGAGCCTGTGTGCCGGTTATCAGCAGAGATAGCAATGTTGCGCATAAGACTTTCATGGTAATCTCCTTTCCTCCAGCAGGTATTCCAGCAGCCTCGATTGCAGGCTGTTCGGGTTGGTAATCGCTAGTTAGCATATTGCATGCCACTGTGATTTTATTTTAATAAGTCTTTGTAATTATTGGATTTAAATGTTGGGAGGCGCAGTGGGGCGTCCAGGTTCGGCCCTTTCTGTATAGTGCTGGTATACAGGCAAGAGAAAGCGCGGCGCGGCCGAAACGGGGGGGCGAGGAGAATTGCCTGTGATAACAGCGGGTATGGTCCTCGTCACTGGTGTATGACCATTGCATACACATCGCGGCAGGTCCGGCATTCGCGGCGCAATTAGGGACGCTAATACGACTAGTTGTCGTTGTTAATGCCGCATCCAATATCTGGCGCGAAGTTAAACGCATTTTCATGTCTTTTTGTTGACATGACCTTCCCTGTGGTGTTATTGATAGCTGCGTGGGAGCAGTCGGGAGATTCAACGTTCAACGTTTTGAGTTCTGTGTTTTGAGTTCTGAGTTCTGGGACTAGGGCAGAGGCAGAGGCAGAGGCAGAGGCAGAGGCAGGGTTCAAGGTTATAGAACGTAGAACGTAGAACGTAGAACGTAGAGTCTAGAACTGGTTTTTCTAAGGGTGGCTATATGAACATTCTTGTGGTTGATGATGAGGCGGTTATCAGGGAAGGCCTTAGCCGCACCCTTGAAGGGGATGCCTTTGTCGTCGAAACGGCCAAAAACGGTCACAGCGCCATTGAATTACTGCAGCAAAAAGAGTTCGACCTGATCATAACTGACCTCAAGATGCCGGGGATGAACGGGTTCGAAGTGCTCAACGCGGTCAAGATCCTGCAGCCCGAGGTGCCGGTCATCATGATCACCGGCTTTGCCACGGTGGAGACCGCGGTCGAGGCGATGAAAAACGGCACGGTGGATTACATCGTCAAGCCCTTCACCCCGGAGCAGATCCTGGAAAAGGTGCACCGTGCACTGGAGCTGAGAACCGCCTCGGCCGACGAGATATATATTAAGAAGGAGATCGACTGTCACCACGGTTTCGACCAGTTCGTCGGGGAGAGCCGCGAGATGCAGAAGGTCTACCGCAGGATCATCCAGGTCGCCTCAACCGACTCCACCGTGCTGATCACGGGCGAGAGCGGCACCGGGAAGGAGCTGGCGGCCCGGGCCATCCACAAGAACAGCACCCGGCGCGACCAGCCCTTCGTGGCCGTCGACTGCACGGCACTGGCGGAAAACCTTCTGGAGAGCGAGCTGTTCGGCCATGTGAAAGGGTCCTTTACCGGCGCGGTGCAGACCAAGATGGGGCTGCTCATGGTGGCTGACGGAGGCACCCTCTTTCTGGACGAGATTTCCAACATCAGCCTGTCGACCCAGGCCAAGTTGCTGCGGGTCCTGCAGGAGCGCCAGGTCCCCCCGATTGGAGGAACCCAGCCGGTCTCCTTCAACATACACCTGGTGGCGGCCACCAACCGGAACCTGAAAACGATGATCGCCGAGGGGAAATTCCGGGAGGACCTCTTCTTCCGGCTCAACATCATCCCGCTCGATCTCCCGCCCCTGAGGGAGCGCAAGGGGGATGTGCCGCTCCTGATACGCCATTTCATCAACAAGTTCATCGACGAGGTCGGCAAGGACCTGCGCGGCATTTCGCCCGAAGCCATGCAGTTTCTGGAGAACTATTCCTACCCGGGCAACGTGAGGGAGCTCGTCAACACCATCGAGCGCGCCGTCGTGCTTGCGGAGGGAGACATTATCCAGAAGGAGAACCTGGAACTCTGCGACACGGCGGAGCCCGAGCCAGGTTTCGACGGCTACGTCCCCACCAATGCGGAGGCCCTCAAGGAGATGAAGCGGCACATCCGTGACCGCTCGGTGGAAAACGTCGAGAAGGCCTTCGTCATGAGCGCCCTCAAGCGCAACAACTGGAACATCTCCCGGGCCGCCGAGGAAACCGGCATGCTGAGGCCGAACTTCCAGACCATGCTGAAACGCCTGGGCATCTCGGTGAAGGATTACTTTGAAAGGTAAGGCCTGTTATCAACGAATATTCTCGCAACAATGCTTCAGCCGGCCTCGTGGATGAACCTGACGGGCCGGTCCTCAACCGTTTACTCAATGCATCAGCTTCCGAGGAGAACCCGCACGCACAGCGCGCCGGGCGCACTGGGTAGCCGCTTCGTTTAAAAGAGCATCTCTAACTTCCCTTATTGACAACGAGTCACCGGCTTTGGCAGCAGCCAGAAGTCCAATCAGTCAGCTGCACCTCCCGGCGAGACGATTGAGAACCTCCAGGCTGCAACAAGAAGCGACTTAAGTCGTGCGCCGCGCGGATGACAATTGTGCGTTTTACCTAATGCGGTATACTCTCGGTGGCTTCTCGTTGCTTAGGGTCCCAATGGGGGTGGCACATGCATCAGGGTCAAAGGAAGAGAAAGCTCACGCCCCTCAATGTCACGATTCTCTTTGCGATTGTCGGAGTCGTCTGGGGCGCGCTGTCCTGCCTGTTCCCCGCGGTGTTTTCCCATCAGTCCGGAGCCTACAAGGGGGCCGAGACCGTCAACCACGGGCTCTTCCTCCTGGCCACCTCCGGGCTCCTCTTCCTGCTGCTCAGGCGCAGCGAGGACGAGACTGCCCGCGGCAAGGACACCTTGTCCAGGGTGAACCGTGCCCTCAAGACCTTCAGTGGTTGCAACCAGGCCCTGGTCCGCGCCACCGAAGAGATCCAGCTCATGAAAGACATCTGCCGCACCATCGTTGAAGTAGGCGGTTACCGGCTGGCCTGGGTGGGGATGGCCGAGCACGACAGCTGGAAAGCCGTGCGGCCGGTGGCCCAGTGGGGCGATGTAGAGGGCTATCTGACCCGGCTGGACATGAGCTGGGCCGACACCGACCGGGGCCGGGGGCCGACCGGCACCGCGATCCGGACCGGCTCCACGCGCATCGTGCAGAACATCCTGTTTGATCCCTCCTGGGCGCTCTGGCGGGAAGAGGGGCTCAAGCACGGCTTCAGGTCGTCGATCTCCCTGCCGCTCATAAGTAACGACCGCCCCCTGGGCGCGCTGGTCATCTTCGCCAGCGAGAAGCGCGCCTTTGGCAAGGAAGAGGTGAAGCTCCTGGAGGAGCTGGCGGACGACCTCTCCTTCGGGATCGCGACGCTCAGGATGAACGCGGAGCGGAAAAAGGGGGAAAAAGAGCGGAAGCTTCTGGCCTCGGTGATCGAACAGTCCATGGAAGGGCTCATCCTGTTCGACAGCGACGGCACCATCAAGTACGTTAATACTGCGATCAAGACCATCACCGGACATGCGCCGCTCGATATCGTCGGCAAGAACGTCCAGACCCTGGAAGGGGATGAGCTGACCGGCGCATTCTACCGCTCCATCTGGGAAGCCCTCTCCAGGGGGGAGGAGAGGAGCGGGCATTTCATCCAGAAGGGGAAGGCCGGCGACTTCTACGAGATCGACGCGACACTCTGGTCCATCTCAGACGATTCCGGGGCGGTCAGCAACCACGCGGTCCTGATCCGGGACGTCACCCACGAGGTCCTGCTGGAGCGGCAGCTGCGCCAGGCCCAGAGGATGGAGGCCATCGCGACCCTGGCCGGCGGCATCGCCCACGATTTCAACAACAACCTCGCCTCCATCATCACCTGTACCGAAATGGCCCGGGACGATGTGCCGCCCGACAGTCCGCTGCGGGAGCTTTTGGACGTCGTGCTCAAGTCGAGCCAGCGCGGCAGAAAGCTCGTCAAGCAGATCCTCACCTTCTGCTGTCAGGGCGAGCAGGAAAGGCAACCGGTCCAGATCGAGTCGATCGTCAACGAATGCATCACCCTGATGCGCCCCTCGCTGCCGACCTCCATCAGCATCCGCCTGCGCATCGACGAGAAGCCGTGGCTCATCATGGCCGATCCGACCCAGATCCACCAGATCATCATGAACCTGATAACCAACGCCGGCCATGCCATGAGGACCAAGGGCGGGAACCTGGAGATCAGCCTCAACAACGTGGGGCTCGATACCGCCGCCATCGCCGGCGCCCCCGACCTGATCTCGGGGTGCTATCTGAAGCTCACCGTGAAGGATAGCGGCCATGGCATGGATGCCAAGACCATGGAGCGCATCTTCGACCCGTTCTTCACCACCAAGGGGCACACGGAAGGGACCGGGCTGGGGCTCTCCGTGGTGCACGGCATCGTCAGAAACCACGGTGGCGCCATCACGGTGAGCAGCTGGCCGGATGCGGGGGCCACCTTCGAGGTGCTCCTGCCGCGCATCGACCAGATCTGGCACGAGGCGGCCGGCGAAGCGCTGGCCCCGGCTGCCGGGGGGAGCGAGCGGATACTGCTGGTCGATGACGAGGAGGACGTGGTCTTTGCCGGGAAGAAGATGCTGGAGCGCCTCGGTTACCGGGTGGTGGTCGGCAGGGACGGACTGGATGCCCTGAGCATCTTCCGCGAATGCCCCGAAAGCTTCGACCTGGTCATCACCGATCAGACCATGCCCCTCATGACCGGGACCGAGCTGACCCGGGAACTCCTGCTGATCCGGCCCGACATCCCGGTGGTCCTTTGCACCGGCCTGGGACCGACCGCGGAGAGGGCGCTGCAGCGCGAGGAGGGAGATGTCACCGGCATACGGGAGGTGGCACTGAAACCGCTCGACCGCAAGGAGTTGGCGGAGATAATCCGGCGGGTACTGAACAAAGACGGGGAGGATCAATAGGATCATGGCAAGGATTCTGATTATCGATGACGAGGACACCATCTGCCAGTCCATGTCGCTGGTGGGCAGACGCAGCGGCCACGACACGGTCTGCGAGAACACCCTGGGGGGAGGGCTGGCCAAGGCCGCGTCCGAACCGTTCGATATCGTGTTTCTCGACGTGAAGATGCCTGACGGCAACGGCCTTGAGTTCCTCCCCAAGCTGGCACAAACTCCGTCCCGGCCCGAGATCATCATCATGACCGGCTATGGCGACCCGCTGGGCGCCGAGCTGGCGATCAACAGCGGGGCCTGGGATTACATCGAAAAAGGGTCCTCGGTGAAGGACATCACCCTGTCCCTGGTGCGCGCCCTGGAATACCGCAAGCAGAAGACCTCCCTGAAAGGGAGCTCCGCCGTGGTTGCCCTGAAACGGGACCAGATCATCGGCAACAGCCCCAAGCTGAAGGCCTGCCTCGACCTGGTGGCCCAGGCCGCCGGAAGCGAGACCAGCGTGCTCATCCTTGGTGAAACCGGGTCGGGCAAGGAGCTCTTCGCCCGGGCCGTGCACCAGAACAGCAAGCGGGGGGACAAGCAGTTCGTGGTGGCCGACTGCGCGGCGCTGCCGGTGACGCTCATCGAGAGCCTGCTTTTTGGTCACGAAAAGGGCGCCTTCACCGGCGCCGAGCGGGCCCGCGAGGGGCTCTTCAGCGAGGCCGACGGAGGGACGCTCTTTCTGGACGAGGTGGGAGAGCTCCCCCCGGCCATGCAGAAGGCCTTTCTCCGGGTGCTGCAGGAACGGCGCTTCCGGCCGGTCGGAGGTCACCGGGAGCTTGAGAGCGACTTCCGCCTGGTGGCGGCAACCAACAGGAATCTGGATCAGATGGTGCAGGCCGGGGAGTTCCGGGCCGACCTGCTGTTTCGACTCAGATCGTTCGTGATCGAGCTTCCCCCCCTGCGGGAGCGCGCCGACGACATCAAGGAGATCACCCGGTACTTCATGGATAAATTCTGCGAGCGCTACGGCCTGGCGCCCAAAGGGTGCTGTCCCGATTTCATGGAGACGCTCCTTGCCTACAGCTGGCCCGGCAATATCCGGGAATTCATGAACACGGTGGAGCGCACGGTCGTTGCGGCACGCGAGGAACCGGTCCTCTTTGCCCAGCACCTGCCGGCCCCGATCCGCATCCAGGTCGCCCAGACCGGGGTGCGCCATCATGAGGCCCCGGATCGGCAGCGGGCCGGTGCGCCGCCAGCCGAGCTTCCCAAGCTGAACGATTTTCGGGAAACCGTCTACGCTCAGGCCGAGAAGCAGTACCTCCATGACCTGATGTCCCTGGCCAACAAGGACATCTCCGCAGCCTGCCGCCTCTCCGGGCTGTCGCAGTCGCGTCTCTACGCCCTGCTGAAAACCCACGACCTGCACCGCTCTTCGTAGCAACTGGCCCTTTTTCCCCGCGTGGTTCCGTTTGGTTGCTGCACTCCGTCGCAACTCCCTCGTCCGCCCCTTCGGGGCACCTTCTCAAAAGTCCAAACCGGCGCTGCCTTTTTACTGCCGCGCAGGAAGATTCCTGTGCGGCAGGAATCCCCCCCGTTTCCCTTTGCCCGCAAAAACCCCTGCAAGGCTCCCGTAACGGTTTGTGATCACTAATGTAATTCGGTTCGACCACTCCCCGCACTCTTCCTGCCGCAGATGCCTGCCGGCTTTTGCCTCTTTTTACGACCTTCCTGTAACATGCGGATATCCTTGCCCTATTATACGAAATTTTCGAAATTTGGCATTTCGGCATTCAAGTTGCTGTTAGAGGAGTAAACCCTGCGGGGGAACCATTTAAAAGGAGAGCGCCATGAAAAAGGAATCCGAAAACTCAGCGTCGGGTAAGTGGGCAAGTTGGTCGATCGTGGGCTTGGTGTTAGCCGGAACCTTGCTCATCTCGGGCGTCTCGGATGTGTCGGAAGGAAGCGGCGCCATGGCGAAAATCTTCCTCACTTTCCTGGCAGCGGTCATCGTGGTCCAGGTAATCCCCGGCCTGGTGCTGCTTGGTGCCATGTTCAAGGGGATCTACAGCATGTTCGGCAAGAAGGAAAAGGTGACCCTGGGGGAAAATAAGAAATAGACCCGGGGACTCGATTCAAACGCGAGGTGAGTTATGGACGTGCGAGGAATCATCATAGCGGACAAGGATGCCGAGTATCGCAGCCAGGTTGCCGATTTTTTCAGGAAGGCGGGATACCAGGTCGAGACGACCGATTCGGCGGTCCGCGTTCTGTGCAGCATTCTGGAAAAGCAGACCCCGGTGCTGCTGCTGGGAAGCGACTTCGACAAGAAGATTGGCTCGGCGGACCTGATTCACCTGCTCAAGAAGTGCAACCGCCATCTGCACGTCATCATGGTGTCCGACGAGATGCCGCTCGCCCTGGCCCGCCAGGTCCGCCAGGAGGGGATTTTCTACCATGCCCTGAAACCGGCGACGGCGGGCGATACCGAAGAGATCGGGCAGGCGGTGGCCTGTGCCTTTGAAAAGCAAGGGACGAGCGCCCTGACCGATCCGGCCCCGGCACCGGCACCGCAGAGTCAGCCGGCTCTTTGCCAAGCGGACGATAAAACCGGGTTTAGTTGGGCGAAGTTCAGGAAGACGCTGCCGTTGATCCTTGGCCTTTCAGCCTTGGTCTTCGGCACGAGCTACCTCGCGCTGGCAGCGGCGGAAACGGCGCGCGGCGGCAGCAGTTTGGCAATCTGGGTATTCCTCGGTTTTTGCGCCCTGATCGTCGCAGGTCAGCTGCTGCCGATCTTTCGCATCAAGCTGGTGCTGGGCGGCGCCGAGGAACGGCAGGTACAGCAGCCCACCCCGAGGAACGAAAAATAATCGATCTGTCGGCTGAATCCAGATCGGGAAAAACTACAAATTCCAACAAAAGGAGGAAGCCACGTGAAAGTAGCGACGAAACACCGGATATTCCGGCTTCTCATGACCGTGACGCTGGCTGCGGCGCTCTGCACAACTGCTGCAGCCCAGGAATGGGACGGTTACTCGTTTGGCGACCAGACAGGGAAAAACGAGGCCTGCCTGAGCTGTCACGGCAACGCCCAGACGGTCAAAGGCGCCTCACTCATCAACCGGACGCAATTTGCCCACACCACTCATGCACTCATCGGATGCCAGGCATGTCATGACGCGGTCTCCCAAAGCCATCCCGATGGGGGACGCACGTCCCGGGTCGACTGCCAGCAGTGTCACGTCGACATCAGCGCCGAATACGCTCTCAGCATCCACGCCGGCAAGGCACCCTGCGCCGGCTGCCATAACCCGCACAAGGTGGAAACTCCCAAGGAGATTTCCGGCCAGGAGATAAATCAGATCTGTTCGGGATGCCACGACAAATACCAGATGACGGCGAAACACGGGGAATGGCTGCCCCAGGCGGAACTGCACCTCTACATGCTCCCCTGCATCACCTGCCACACGGGATCGAAGAACTACTTCATCAGCATGTACATCGTCAAGAACAAGGATAATTCCCGGCTGGGCAGGCTCGAAGTGGCAAGCTACGACGAGCTCAAAAAGGCCGCCGGAGGGGAGAGCATCCTTTCCCTCATCGACACCAACCGCGACAACTATGTCTCCATCGCCGAGCTGCGGGACTTCAACAAGAACCCTGATCACAAGTTTCTTCGCCTCCAGGGGATGATGACACCGGAGACCGTAACCCACAGGTTCGAGATCCTGGACAACCGCCGCAACTGCACGTTCTGCCACGCCTCAGGTACGGCTGCCATGCAGACCAGTGTCATCGCCCTGCCTGAGGAAAACGGCACCTTCCGCCGGGTGGCGGTCGAAAAGGGAGCGGTGCTCGATGCCCTGTACGGCACTCCCGACTTCTACCTGATGGGATCGACCAAGAATTCGTATCTTAACGGCATAGGCCTCGCCGTCATCTGCGGCGGCCTTATCCTGCCGGTAGGTCACGGGTCCCTGCGTTTCCTGACGCGCAAAAACAGAAAGGCAAAGGAGCACAAGTCATGAGCGAAAAAAAGATGATCTATCTCCAGCCGGTACCGGTGCGTATCTGGCACTGGATCAACGCCTTCGGCATCATCACCCTCATCGTGAGCGGAGCGCAGATCCGCTTCCCTGAATACCTGACCCTCCTGGGGAGCTACCGGTCAGCCATCCAGATCCATAACGCAGCAGGTGTCATAGTCGCGGTCTCTTTCTCATTCTGGTTTTTCTATTACAAGATGGTCAAGAATACCCTGGACAAGCTGTATATTCCCAACCAGGAAGACCTGCAGCACGGTCTGGTGCGCCAGCTCCTCTTCTACTGTTTCTGGTACTTCCTCGGCAAGCCGAGCCCGTTCCATGCTACGCCCAATGAAAAATTCAACCCCATGCAGAAGTCGGCCTACCTGGCAGTCATGTTCGTCCTCATGCCGCTGGTGGGACTCACCGGGATTCTCCTTATGAACGTGACTCCGCTTCGGGTTCTTATCCTCATGTCGGGCGGAATAAAGATCATCGACACCACCCATTTCCTTTTGGCCTGTTCCCTGCTAGCCTTTCTCTGCACCCATGTCTACCTGGCAACGCTGGGATCCACTCCCCTTGCCTACATAAGGCCGATGGTGTTCGGGTGGGAAGAGGTGGAAGACCATCATGAGGAGACGCACCAGGAAGAAGCTTCGGCCTCGAAATACCGGCCCGTGCGCCACTATCCCGAGTACCAGGGAGTGCGGTCGGAACAAAGCGACAGTTAGGGGGAAAGGGTGTAGAGGGGCAGACGTCCACTACAGGAAATTGACTACAGGAAAATTGACTACACAGGTAAATTGACTATAGGGAAAGGAGAATGCCATGCTCGGACATATGATCGGACAGCTAAAGCCAAAAACATCATCCGCACGGACGAATGACCATTCGCCCCTACGGCCACACCACCAAGCCGACCGCTCAATAAGCCCCGATCATGGCCGGCACGCGATACTGGTTTCCCTAAACGAACTGCAAGCCCTTTCCCGCCGCGGCCTGTGGGGTATCCTCCTGTTCCTCACCCTGAGCGCCGTCACCCTCTATTGTCGCGAAGCGGGGCTCTTCGCCCTGGTTCCGGCGGATCTTAAAGATCTGTTCGGCGAGCCCCCGCCGACGCATCTGCTTCACATCGCACTGGCCGTATCGTGGCTCTCCGCCCTGGTGCTGATCCTGGGTCGCGTGACGGGAGAAGGCAGGCCTTGCTACAGCTGGTACAATGTCGGGCTGCCGGCGGCCTTTTACCCGCTCTACGTCTTCGCCGATCCTGCGGGCACCCATTTCCCGGCCGTATTTGCCGCCGGGCTGGTCCTTCTCGTCATAGAGTACGTAAGCGTTCTTTGCTATGCTTCCAAGGCGATTCGCGAAGAGTCGGAGCGACTGAGCCAGCTGCCGAACTGAAAGGAGCAACTGGAAGAAATGCCCGTCCCTCAGGCGTCCAGCCCGCCAAAGGCCGGTCACTTCCCTCAAGTGGCCGGCCTCGCTTTATCCCGCCAGGTTCAGCCGGAGCCTTCCCACCCCGCGAGGGGAGGGGGGCTCGGTGCGCAGTATCGGTAGTCGGTAACTATTCAGCACATCGCAAATCTCGTAACGATACCGTAGGGTAGCCTCCGACTCCGTCGGCCGGTGGGCATGGCCCACCCTACGGCACTCGCTAAGAAGTTCCCTCTCCCGGAGGGGGAGGGTTCACCCCCCGAACCTCCCTTGCCGCTTCTTGTTAGCCCCGGACGTGGCAGCTGTCGCAGTTTCCCCTCACCGAAAAGGCGGTGCTACCGTCATGGCAGGCGCCACACGATTTCGCCTTCTTCATTTCGCTCATGGAGACCGGTTTGTTCCCCGTCTTGAGGGGGAAGGTACCGGTATGGCATGAACCGCACTTGTACATGCCCAGGTGGGTGGTGTGGCTGAATTTTACGTTGGCCAGCTTGGCGACCCTGAAATTGACATCCTTGACCGGGTGGCATTTGATGCAGTCGGCAACTGCAAAGGCCTCCTTACCGTTATGGCAGGCGCCGCAGGACTTTCCTTTTTCCATGGCAGCCATCGAGGCATGCTTGTTGGAGCCGAGAGCGTAGAGCTTGGTATGGCAGGCACTGCATGAGTACATTTCCAGGTGCTTCGTGTGGCTGAAGTAGGTGGGACCGGTTTCCTTCACCTTGAAGGCTATGTCCTTCGTCGGAGTCGGATGGCAACCCGCGCATTTGGCAATGGCGAATGCGCGGGTCCCGTTGTGACAGGCACCGCAGGATTTCCCCTGCTCCATTTCCGCCATGGAGACCGTCTTGTTGGGGCCGGTTGCATAAAGTTTGCTGTGACAGGAACTGCACTGCATGGCTTTCAGGTGCCGTGCATGACTGAAGTGCACCGGGCCGGTTTGCTTGACCTGGAAGGTTATCTCCTTTACCTTGTGGCAGCCGGTGCATTTGCTTATGGTAAAGGATGTCTTCCCGTTATGGCACTTGCCGCAGGACTTTCCCTTTTCCATATCCGCCATAGTGTAATGCACGTTCGACTTCTTGTCGATGGCATGGCACACCTTGCAACTCAGATTGGCGCTCTTCTCCGTTTTCTTTTTAAGATGTACCTTGTGACTGAAGGTGACCTTCCCTGCGCCAGCAGTGTCGAAGGTGACATCCTTGAGCTCCAGGGCGGATGCGCCGGAAACTCCGAAGGTGAGCGCAGCCAGGATGATGATAGTCGATCGGAATCTCATTGTTTCTCCCTCCCAGGTCATGTATTTAATTCGGCTCTTCTGTTATTTGCTCAGCCCAACCTTGACTGCGGTTTCCTTGCTGCTCTCCTTGCCTACAGCCTTGAGCATCCCCCACATGGTGGTTAGCGCAGGGATCATCTGTGCGAGCACGACGAGTGCACAAATGCCGATAAAGAGTGCTACCAGCAGCCCGCTGCTGTAGACCCTGGTGCCGGCGCCACTGGCTGCCGCCCAGGCAGAGGCGGTCGTCAACAGGGAAAAAAGAGATGTGCCAATCAGTACCTGTGTCGTTTTCATTGCGCTCTCCTTTTGTATCCATGGCAATTTGCAGGCTGGTACCTATCGCTTAACTGCATGGTACAGCCCGCACGGTTTTCTTCGTCTGGCACCAGTTGCGGGCGCGGAGCAGTGTTGACTGTCGCTTCCTGAACCAGGCCGGCAGCTTAGATCGTTGTCGTGTCCCTTGCCTCTATCTGTCTGCAATCAGGCGCTTTGTACTGGAACTCCCTGGCCTCTCGCCGGAAACGGTTTCTGTTGCCGTTCTTTCTGCATCAGGCGTGCCCTGCTGTAGCCGATACCGGACGATTTTTGTAACGTGCTGATTTGACGATTATTATTTTCGGGCTACCGGCGGACGGTTTCGGTTTTCCGCATCAGATGTATAGGGGCGCTATACAGGTGGCGGGATTGGCAAGGGAGGATTCTCCCCCTGCAAGGGGCGCCGTGCTGCAGTGGGAGCTGTTTTAGTAGGGAGGGGGCAGATGTATAAGAAAGTTATACGGCTAACTGAAGGAGCTGTTCTTTGTTGCAATTTCCCCTCGGGTCAGGCGCTTTGCTGCTTGTTCGCCCTTGTGGCAGGCGCACTGCTCCCGGGATGGGGCGGCACTGCTCAGACCGGTCGGTCAGCCTCAATAAAGAAGGCCGCCCCTGATTCAGGAGCGGCCTTCTATTTTGGTCCCGGGCAGCGAAACCGGAGCTAGGTAAGCCTGAATTGCCCGACCAGCATCTTCTGCTCCTCGGCGAGCTGGGAGAGCTGCAGGGCCGAAGAGGCGGATTGCTGGGCGCTGGTTGCGGTACCCTGGACCACTTCATTGATATTCTGGATATTGCTGCTGATCTCGCCGGTGGTGGCTGTCTGCTCTTCGGCGGCGGTGGCGATCTGGTTCACCTGCATGGTCACTGCGCTGATCTGCTGCAGGATCTCCTCCAGGGCGGTCCCCGATTTCTCCGCTTCGACCATCCCCCGTTCTACCTCCCGAACGCCGGATTCCATCACCTTGATGGCATCCTTGGTTTCCATCTGCACCGACTTGATCAGCTGGCCGATCTCCTTGGTCGCTTTGGACGTCCTCTCGGCCAGGGCGCGCACCTCGTCGGCCACCACGGCGAAGCCTCGCCCCTGCTCGCCGGCACGGGCCGCCTCGATCGCGGCGTTGAGCGCGAGCAGGTTGGTCTGGTCGGCGATGTCGTTGATGGTATTCACTATCCCCCCGATCTGCTCCGACTTGGTCCCGAGGTTGCCGATGCTGAGGGCCGATTCCCGCACGTTCTTCGCTATCAGGTTCATCCCCTTGACGGTATCCTTTACCACCTCCGACCCGGCCGCAGCGGCGGCGTTCGCCTGCTGGGAACTGGTCGCGGCACAGGTGCAGTTTTGCGCGATCTCGTTCGAGGTGGCGGCCATCTCCTCGCTGGCGGTAGCGACGGTATCGGCCTGTCCCGCAACCCGGGCCGCTCCTGAAGCCATCTGTTCGGCGGCCGAGGAGAGCTGCGTGGAAGCCGAGGCGACCTGCTGCGTGTTGTGGGAGACCCGCGACATCACCTCGTGGAAGTGGATCACGATGTTGTTGATGCTGCCGCAGATCTCCCCGATCTCGTCGTTGCTGTCCTGGACGATCCTCTTGGTCAGGTTGCCGCCGGCGATCTCCTTGGTGACCAGCTTGGCATGGGCGAGCGGCCGGGTGATGGAGGTGATGATGCGCAGGCTGATAACCAGGGAGATCAGCGCGACCGCGAGGGACACTCCGATCATGACGAAGGAGAGGACCGTCGCGTTTCTTACCGCCTGGCGCACTCCGGTGAGAATCTGCTGCTGGTTCTCGCCGATGCTCTTTACCTGCTCTTCGCTCTTTAGTGCCTGTTCCTTCGAGATGCCGCGAGCCGATTCGAGCGCCTTCTGCATCGCCAGGTTGCTCTTGATGACGCTCAGTTTGGTCGCCTCGATCCTTTGAATCGAGGCCGCTGCGCGGTGGATCATCCCGGACACCTCGGCGAGGTTTTTCGCCAGTGCCTTTTGCCCGGAATTGAGCAGCATGCTGCGTGTCACGCCGATGTTGGCGTCGATCTTTCGCTCGGTCTGCCCCATCAGCGTGGAGATCTTGCCGACCTCCGCCTCGGTCGAGCTGAGCATGATCTGGCGTACCCCGGAATTGAGCTCCTTCACGTCGACGCTGATGGCGCTTCCCGCCTCCATGACGGCGGAGGCCGCATTCTGGAAGCCGAGCGACGCCACCACGTTGTTGCGATCCTTGACGATCTGCAGCTCCAGCGTGTCGATGGTGTTGAAAATCTTGCGGCTGTTCTCCTCCAGGGGTTTCAAGATCTCGCGGCTTTTCGCCGCGTACTGCTCCGTCTCGGTCTTGTCGGGCGTGCTGAGGATCTCGAGCCTGAGCGCCACCAGGCCGCCGTCCTCCGCGCCGATCTTGTTCAGCAGGTCGGTCGCGACCGCCTTCACCTCCTTGATGGCGGGGTTGTCGCCGCCTTCGACCTCGAGGCTGCGGGTGAGTTCGACGGTGTTTTTCAGCCGTTCCCTGAGCGGCCCGATCTTGAACTTGTTCTTGATGATTTCCAGCTCGTTCAGGATGATGCTGATGTCCTTCAGGCGGCTTTGCAGGGTGAGCAGCTTCTTGATGCTGCTGTTCACCTGCAGGTTCGCGGCCTGGGAGGAGTTGATCGCCACCAGGGCGTGGGAGCCCAGCTGGCTGATGCTTTTGCGCATGCCGCTCACCCCGGTTTCGGCACGTTGCAGCTCCGAATTGACCGTGGCGATCTCGTTTCTGAAGAGGGTCATGTCCTTGAGCCGCTGTGAGGCCACCTGCACCACGGTCTTTTCGATGCCGCGCAAAACCGCAGTGTCGACGCCAGAGGAATCCGCGCCCCCCTGCCTGATCTCCTCGTTCAAGGTCTCCATGCGCCTGATTCGGCCGGTGATGGTTTCCGAGAGCCGGGCGACCTCGACCGGCTCCGTAGTCATCTCCAGGCGCATGAAGTCGGCCGAGACCTTCTCCACGGTCTGCTGCAGTTCCAGCATCTTCAAGTGCAGCGGCGTGGACTTGCCGGTGAGGATCTCGATGCTCGACTTGACCTTGCCGATGGAAAAGAGTCCGATACCGGCGATCACCGCTATGCCGACAATGGTCAACGCGACATTGCTGAGAAGCTTGCTCTTGACAGTCATGTTCCATCTCCTGAGTACTCGATGCGGATAGCTTCCTGCCAGGCAGCTATTCCCGCCGGCCCGGCTGGCTCTCCCGACAGCGGCGCCAGGGGCAACCGGCCGGTAGAACTCCGGCACGCGCCGGCTAGTTCTTGAGCGTTTTGAATGGTACCAGCTTGCCGCCTTGGACTATCTCCAGATAGACATTGCTCTGCCCCTGGTGGTTTTGCGGCGTGAAGTTCAGTTTGATGCCACCCAAGTCGGCATCCTTCATCGCTTCATACGCCTTGATGAACCCCTCCTGGGTCGGCGGCGTCCCCGCCTTCTCCAGCGCCATGACCATCGACTTGGCGGTCATGCATCCCTCCATCGAGACCGCAGTGAAGCCGATGTCCTCGGGGTTCTTCTCGATGGCTTCCTTGCACTCCTTGGTGAGCGGCAGACTGAGATCCTGCCGGTCGGGCACCACCTGGGACATGATTATTCCCTCGGCCGCGCTGCCGGCTGCCTGGACCAGGTTGGCCCCGCCGGCGAACGAGCCGGTGGCGAGGTAGCTCTTCAGCCCTCCTGGCGGGCGGCCTTGGCGAATTCGGCTCCCGGGGCATAGATCGCACCGAGAATGATGGCGTCGGGCTTGCCGGCGATAATCGAGGCGAGCGCTGTGGTCACAGCCTTGGTGGTCCGCTCGAAGGATCCCTTGGCGGTCAGGGACAGCCCGTGGCGTTTCAGTGCGTTCTCCGTGCAGGTCATGACATCGAGCCCGAAGGTGTCGTTTTGGTAGAAGATGGCGAAGCGCTTGGCGCCACCGTCGCGCACCAGCATGTCGACCAGCTTGTCAACCTCCTCCTGGTGGCTGGCGCGTATGTTGAACACCTCGCGGATGACCGGATTGCGGAAATTTACAGCTCCTGAGCGCGGAGCCACGAAGGGGAGCTTGTACTCCTTGACGATCGGGAGTATGGAGACGCCGTTGGAGGTGCCAATGGTCCCGACCACGGCGAATATCTTCTGCTCCTCGATCAGCTTGAGCAGGCCGTCCACCGTCTTGTCCGGCACGTACTGGTCGTTGACACTGATAAGCTCGATCTTCTTCCCGTTCACCCCTCCTTTTGCATTTACGGCCTTGAAGTAGGCATCGACCCCCACCCTCATCGATTTTCCGGCTCCCTTGTTCGGCCCGCTCTGGTCGTTCACCATGCCGATCTTGATGACGTCCCCGGCAGGTTCCGCTGCTTGTCCCGCCGTGGCACCGATGGCCAGCATGCCGATGAGAAAAATGATCTTTTTCATGTACTCCTCCTTTTTCGCTGTTTTAGGCCGACCCGAGAGCGGCACCACTGGGATGCCCCTCTTGTTGCGGCCGAGGACTTTCTTAGGCGTGGCTTCCTTGGTAGCCGTGTGTCAGCCTCTTGGTCTGCTCATCGGCGGAAAGTTGGGATGCTTTAATTGATTCTTGATAATACCAATTAATTGTGCGACGGCAACAGCTCGGGGGAGGCAGAGGCTCACGGCGCTAGGGGCGAGTCTGGGAAGAAAGGGGCAGGCGGCGCGGCTAAAACTAACGAAAACGAAGGGGTTTTCTGGGTGAGATCCGACGGGAGATATGAGGGGAAGCTGAGTGCGCCTGAGGGGGTGGCGTGTCAGGCTGGTAACCTGAGGGATGTCGTTTCGGGCCGGCGGGCATCGTCAATAGCCGGCCTTGTTCGTTTGCGGCCGGATCTGATCGGCTTTCTTGCTGCTAGCCGAAAATCCGCTTGAAGAGTCCCTTTTTCTCGGACTCGCGGCGCTCGGTGATCAGCTGCAGGCCGGACTGCGCGATGCGGTCCCGCGAGTTGAGCTTGACCGCCTTGATGAACTCGCCCTCGGCCAGGCCGTCTCTCCCTTCGTCCAGCAGCAGCCAGCCGCGGAAGGCGAACGCCTCGGCGCATCTCCCCATCTGGAGGCTCTTGGAAAGGAGCATGCGGCACTTGTCCAGGCTGGCGCGGGAGCCGGCATTGGAGGGGTTCTTGTAGATGGACCAGGCGAGGTGGGCGCAGGTGCGCGCGTCCTGCGGGTCGAGGGTGTAGGCGTCCTGCAGGGCGCGCTCCGCGTTCTGGTAATCTTCCATGCCGATGAAGACCTTGCCGGACTGGAACTGGATGCGGGCCTGCAGTTCGTCATCCTGCCGGCCGCCGACTCCGACGCTGTTGGCGCCCAGCATCTCGTCGTAACGCTCCTTGGCGACCACATTGGAAAGGGTATTGTAGGCGTTGGCGTAATGGGAGAGCACGTCCTGGGCTCGGGCGAGCGTCGCCCCCGAGAGCTCCATGAACTTCTCCGGCGAGTACTGGCGCGTCTTGGAGAAGTAGGCTTCCTTCAGGCAGGCGAAGGTGAAATTCCCCTCGGTAAGGGAGAAGATCTCGTAGTAGCTCTTGTTCTGGATGGCCGCGTAGTCGCGCTGGACATCCTGCTCGAAGGCGATCTCGCCGGCGGAGAGCGGGGCGGCCATCCCCTCCTCGCCGACCACGAGCTCCACCGAGTCCGAGACCTCGTCCACCAGGTCATCGAAGCTTACGGTCTCGACGTCGGAATCGGTCCCCTCCTCGATCGGGCGGTTGAAGAGCCTTTTTTGCGGGAAATCGGCGGCCTGGTCGGGAACGGGCGAGCTGTGGAGCGCGATCATCCCGAGCCGGACCAGGAAGCTGAGGAACGATGCGGCCCCGGCCCGGTCGGCGCTTGCCGCGACGATCCCCTCGATGCTGCGGCCCGGCATCAGGAGCTCCAGCAGCTCGATTTCGTCGCGCCCCATGCTGAGCAGGTTGGCACGCCGGAAGTACTCTTTTGTCTTGGCAGGATAGAGCGCGCCGTACCGGGAAAGAAAGCCGTTCACCGCGAATCTCGCGGCCCCCCCGCGGGCGGCTTGGTGCAGAAGGCGCGGCAGGGAAACGGGGCTTAAGGGGGACTCTATCTCCCGGTTTCCCGGGCTGAACTGCGCGGGGTGGGGCTGCCCGATCGCTTCGGTGAGTTGTTTGGACAGGAACAGGCGCGACTGTTCCAGCAGTTCGTCGTAGCTCAAAAGCCCCGCCTCGGTCAGTTGCAGCCGCCCCCACCCTTGCTGGCGGAACTGCTCGAGGTCGGCGGAACCGAGGTGCCCGCTGGACAGCAGATACGGGATGAAATCGTCGGAAGAGAAGGAGACCGGCTCTCCATTAACAAAGGCGATCCGGGTGCCGCCGGCAAGCTCCAGGGTGCCGCTCTGGCGGGCGCCGTAGAGGTCGGTGAGGAGATCGGACAGCTGGCGGCGCGGGGCTCCCGTGCCGATGGCCGAGCGGACCGCATGCAGGAAGGCCTCCCTGCTGAACGGCTTTTCCAGGTAGGCCTTGACTCCGAGCTTCTCGGCCGCCGCGGCGTAATTTCCCCCGCGGTAGGCCCCGGTCATGATGATGACGGGAAGCGTCTTCCAGGCGGCGCTCCTTTGCAGCCTCTGCAGCACCTCGATGCCGCTCATTTCCGGGAGCTTCAGGTCGAGGATCAACAGGTCGATGCCGCCCTGCTGGACCGCTTCCAGTGCCGCGGCCCCGTCTGCGGCACGGATCACCTGGTGCCCGAGCGACATCAGGAATTCCTGCAGCATCGCGGCGAGCCGCTCGTTATCTTCTGCCAGCAGTATTCGGGTGGTCATCGATGTCCCCCCGGGGGGCGGGTCGCGCTGGAGGTCCTGAGAAACTTGCGCACGGCGGCGTTGTGCGCGGCAAGATCGCTGCTGAACTGGTGGCTGCCGTCGCCGCGCGCCACGAAGTAGAGATAGGGGACGGCCTGGTGGCTGAGGACCGCCTCGATGGCCGAGCTCCCCGGGTTTCCTATCGGCCCGGGCGGCAGCCCCGGGATCAGGTAGGTGTTGTAGGGGGTATCCCGCAGGATGTCCTCGCGGGATACCTTGCCGGCGAAGGCGCGTACCGCGTAGAGCGCCGTGGGGTCGCTCTGCAGGCGCATCCCTTTCCTGAGCCGGTTCTGAAAGACCGCGGCGATGAGCGGCTTCTCGGCGGGGAGCACCGCCTCCTTCTCGACCAGGGAGGCGAGCGTCAGCAGCGCGTCGAGGGAGAGCCCTGCCTTTTTCGCCCTCTCGCTGAAGCCCGTTTCCAGGAGCTCGCGCTGCCGCTGCACCATCTCCCGGACCACGTCCTGCTCGCTTCTGCCCGGCAGGATGTTGTAGCTGCCGGGAAAGAGGTACCCCTCGGCGCTTGGGGCGCTGATGCCGAACTGCGCCAGGAGCTTCCGGTCGCGGCAGGCCTGGAGGAAGGCGTCCTTCCGGAAGATGCCGCGCTTTTCCAGCATCTCGGCAACCTGGTAGCTTGAGTATCCTTCCGGGAGGGCGAAGAGCCGCTGGTAAACCTCTCCGGAGAGCATCCTGGCCAGGATCTTGCCGGGGCGCATGCCGTCGTTGAACTGGTAGGTCCCGGCCTTCACCTTGGCGTCGCCCCCCTTGAGGCGGGCGTACAGGGTGAAGAGCCGGCTGCTGGAGACGATGCCGCGCGACTCGAGCCGATTGGAGAGGGTGCGCAGGGTGCTGCCCCGGCCCAGCTCCACGATCTCCACCCGGCTGCCGCTTCCGGCGGGGACCAGGAGGAACACCCAGAACCGGCCCAGCGGGATGACGATTATAAGTAGGAGCGCCAGGACGGCCAGGACGCGGTGCTTGCGGAGAACAGTTGTGAAGGCAGAAGGTGCGATGGCAGTGACCCTGTGAAATAACGATACTTTCTGTGACGCTATCGATAGATTTAGGGCAAATCACCAACCATGTCAAGGGTAAATGCCTCTCGGTCGCGGGCGGGGAGGTGAGATGCCAAACGCTTAATAACAATTTTTTTAAAGACAGTCGGTAAAATCCATTGTATTATGTCGCACCGTGCCTCCCCGAGGGGGAGGAGCATTGGCCAGCGACTCCCTAACGAGGTGCTTCATGAAGCAGCGGTTGATTAACTCTGACTATTTCCCTTTTGACATACCTATCACGGCAGAGTGCGGCAGGAGGATTGCCCTGCGCACCCTGATCGATGAGCTGGGCGGGGCGCCCGGGATCATCTACGCCCGGCGCATCGCCGCCAGGATGAACCGGCAGCAGCTCCCACCCGAGGCTACGGTCCAGCCGGGGCAGCTCCATCTCTACTCGGTCCTGAACCGGGTGTTCCGCTACCTGATGGGACAGTACTGCGAGCGCCAGCAGCCGGGCGTACTGCCACGGCTCGCGGCCCAGGCCGGCTACCCCCGCTTTTCCGGGGATGCGGCGGCAGCCCTGTCGCGCTTCATGGAGCTCTTCCCGGCACGGGAGATGATTCTTGGCAGGCAGACGCCCGAGGGGTTCCTCGCCGGGGACGACGACGCCTGCCGCAGGAGGGGGGCGCTCGCCGCCGAGCTGTTCCTGCTGAAGCTGTGCGGGGAAAACCGCGCGCTGGACAGCTTCCGCCAGATCTTCGACGCCACGGAACTCGCCGAATCCTCGCCCTACCTCGCCGTCTCCGGGGAACTGGACCTGCGCCTGGGCCGCGCTCCCCGTTTCGAGCCGATCGGGCTCACCCTTCCGGATCTGCTGCGGGCTCCCATGAAGGCTTCCCCCGACTCCCTGGAGGGGCAAATAGCCTACATCAAGGAGCACTGGGCCTCCATCCTCCCCAGGGAACTCCTGTCCGAGCTGGTGACCGCCATGGACATCGTCTCCCAGGAGGGGCGTTCCTTCTTCGGCGGCGGCGGCCCGGGGGAGGCGCAGGTGCTCCGCTTCGGCAGGGCCGCGGTGGGCCGGGCGGGCGAGTACCCGGAGTACGAGCGGTTTTCCCGGGACGCCGACTGGATGGCGAACGTGGTGATGATCGCCAAGATGGTCTACGTCTGGCTCGGGCAGCTCTCCAAGACCTACGCCACCGAGGTGCACACCCTGGACCAGATACCGGACGCGGAGCTTGACCGGCTGGCCCGCTGGGGCTTCACGGGACTCTGGCTGATCGGCATCTGGGAGCGGTCGCCGGCCTCGCAGACGATCAAGCACATCGGGGGAAACCCGGAGGCGATCTCCTCCGCCTACTCCCTGTACGACTACGTGATCGCCGCCGACCTCGGAGGGGGAGGGGCGCTCGAGAACCTGAAGGCCCGCTGCGTCGCGCGGGGGATCCGGCTGGCCTCCGACATGGTCCCCAACCACACCGGGCTTTACTCCAAGTGGATCCTGGAGCACCCGGACTGGTTCATCCAGCTCGATTATCCCCCCTATCCCGACTACCAGTTCTCCGGCCCGGACCTCTCCAGTGACGGGCGCATCGGGCTCTTCATCGAGGACGGCTACTGGGACAAGCGGGACGCCGCGGTCGTCTTCAAGCACCTGGACCGCGGCAGCGGCCGCGTGCGCTACATCTACCACGGCAACGACGGCACCAGCACCCCCTGGAACGACACGGCGCAGCTTAACTACCTGATTCCCGATGTGCGCGAGGCGGTCATCGGTACCATCCTCCACGTGGCGCGCCAGTTCTCGATCATCCGCTTCGACGCGGCCATGACCCTGGCCAAGAAGCACTATCAGAGGCTGTGGTTCCCGGAACCGGGGCACGGCAGCGGGGTCCCGTCGCGGGCCGAGCACGGCATGGACCGCCCCAGCTTCGACGAGGTGTTCCCGAACGAGTTCTGGCGCGAGGTGGTGGACCGGGTGGCGCTCGAGGCGCCCGACACGCTGCTGCTCGCCGAGGCGTTCTGGCTCATGGAGGGCTACTTCGTCAGGACCCTCGGCATGCACCGGGTGTACAACAGCGCCTTCATGAACATGCTGAAGATGGAGGAAAACGCCAAGTACCGCCAGACCTTGAAAAACGTGCTGGAGTTCGAGCCGGAGATCCTGAAGCGTTTCGTGAACTTCATGAACAATCCGGACGAGCGGACCGCCGTCGAGCAGTTCGGCAAGGAGGGGAAGTACTTCGGCGCCACAGTCTTGCTGGTCACCATGCCGGGGCTCCCGATGTTCGGGCACGGTCAGATCGAGGGGTTCCACGAGAAGTACGGCATGGAGTACCGGCGCGCCTACTGGGACGAGCCGGTGGACGAGGCCCTGGTAGCGCACCACGAGGCGAACATCTTCCCGCTCATGCGCAGGCGCCACATCTTCTCGGGCTCGGAACAGTTCGTACTCTACGACTTCTTCCGCGGCTCGCAGGTGGACGAGAACGTCTTCGCCTACTCCAATAAGGCGGGCGGGGACCGGGGGATCATCCTGTTCCACAACAGCTTCGCCTCGACCGCCGGCTGGATCAGGTTCTCCTGCGCCGCAGCGAGGAAGGACGTGGCCGGCGGCAGTTCCCTGGTGCAACGGAGCCTGGGCGAGGCGCTCGATTTCAACGGCGACGGCCGCCATTACTACAGTTTCAAGGATTACGCCAGCGGCCTGAGCTACCTGAGGAGCGGCCGGGACCTCTGCGAACAGGGGCTCTACGTCGAGATGGAGGCGTACGAATACCACGCCTTCCTCGATTTCCGGGAAATCCGGGACGACGAGTTCGGCACCTGGGGCGGGCTGTGCTACCGGCTCAACGGCGTCGGGGTGGAGAACCTCGACGAGGAGGTGAAGCAGGTGCGCTTCGCCCCTGCCAACGAGTCGCTCCGGGTCCTGCTGGTCAAGGCGAGCGCCATCGCGGAGGAGCCGGACTTCGAGGGCCAGATGATGGCCCCCCCCCTGGAACCGCTCCTGGCCGCCTTCCTGAAGGCAGTCGCCCCCCAGGCGACGGAGTCGTCCCAGCGCTCCGTGCTGGTCTCGTTCGGTACCGAGATGTCGCGGGCGCTCAGGCCCCCTGCGTCCGACCTCGCCGAAGATCCCAACAGCCGGCTTTTGCTCTGCGCCTTCCTCGCCCTGCACCGGATCGGGGAGCTCACCGGGTCCGAGTCGGCACTGCTTCTGGACGCCTTCGGCCTGGTCCGTCCGGTGGTGGAGGCCTTCGGGGCCCTGCCGGCAGCCGGTACGCACGATCAGATCTCCCCCTGTGTCCGGGGCGATCTGCTGCGGGTACTGCTGAGGCACGAGCCGTTTCTCGCAGAGTTCACCGAAACGGGTCCGGCCCAGAGCTGCACCTCGCTCTTTGCCGGGCCGGCGGCGGCCGCCTTCCTGCAACTGCACGATAGCGGCGGCGTCCAATGGTTCAACAAGGAGCGCTTCGAGCTGCTGCTGGCCTGGCTCTCCCGGCTCGCCCCCTATGCCGGGAACGTACTGCCGCGGCAGCAGGCGGATCTGGAGCGAAGCTGCGCGCTCCTGCTCGACACTGCCGAGGCCGCCGGCTACCGGCTGGACCTGCTGCTGGAACTTCTGGAAACCCCCTGACACCAGGGGTGCAAAAGCTCCCCTCGCGCGATCTCCGCCTCTGGCGGAGGGAGCGCGGGGGGCTGCTCCGGCTGGCGCCGTGGCTGCAACTGCATCGGCTAAATCTGCGCTAAAAGCAACCTCTCCCTCACCCACGAAGATGCACCGCCTGCCGGTGCGACCAGCACGCCGGCGGAACCCGCACGCCCTGCAACATCCCTGTCCCTCCCCGGGTCCCCCTCTGACAAATCTGAGAACTCTCCGTTGATTATTCCCTCCCGGTTGCTATACTTGGTCGGGTTAATGAAAGCTAATGTGATTTCGCCAACCCCGTAGGTCCCCTCGATGCAACCATTCTGGCAGTCATGTTCCAGCTAGCCGTGTAGCATCATCAGAACAAAGTGGTGAACGCCATGATAAAAATCCTGATCGAAAATCCCCTGCTCCTCGTGTTTCTGGTCGCCGCTGTTGGTTATCCCCTGGGCCGCCTGAAGGTCTGCGGCGTCAGCCTCGGGGTCGGGGCCGTCCTCTTCGTGGGGATCGCCGTCGGCTAGCTCCACCCCGATCTGAAGGCCCCCGAGATCGTCTATGTGCTGGGGCAGGCGCTTTTCGTCTACACGGTCGGCCTCGCCGCAGGACCGGCCTTTGTCGCCTCGCTCAGGCGCGACGGGGTGAGGAACAACCTGCTCGTGGCGGGGGCGCTCGCCTGCGCGGCAGTCCTGTGCGTGGTGCTGCAGAAGTCTCTCCACCTGCACTCCGGTGTGGCCGCCGGGATGTTCGCCGGGAGTCTGACCACCTCGCCCGCACTTGCCGGTGTGCTCGATACCATAAAGCAGACGGCCGCACCCGAGTTCCTGGAACGGCTCCTGGCCGAGCCTGTGGTCGGGTTTTCCGTTACCTACCCGATCGGCGTCATCGGCGTCGTGCTTTCCATCAGCGTGGCGCAGCGTCTCTGGAAGGTGGATTACGCGGCGGAGGCGGCGCAGCAGAAGGGCCCCGATGACGGTGCTGCCGAGACCGTCAACTGCACCATAAAGGTCTACAAACAGGAGCCGGCCGGCATCAGCGTGGAAGAGCTGGGAGCGCTGCATAACTGGAGCGTGCTGTTCGGTCGCATCAAGCGCGGTGATGACTTTTTCATGGCCTCGCCGGAGACGGTCCTGGAAACGGGCGACCTGGTGATGGCAGTCGGCAATGCGGAGGAACTCGGGGAGGTGGCACTGGCGCTCGGGGAGCGGAGGCGGGGGATCCGTATCGACAGGACTGAGTACGAGTACCGGCGCATCTTCGTCTCCAATCCCGGGGTGGTGGGGCGCAGCATCGGTGAGCTCAACCTGAGTGAGCGCTTCGGGGAGGCGGTGACCCGCGTGCGGCGGGGGGACAATGAGTACCTGCCGCGCGGCGAGATGGTGCTGGAGCTTGGCGACATGGTGCGCGTGCTCGCCCACCGGGACCAGATGGACGAGGTATCAGCCTTCTTCGGCAACTCCTACCGGAAGGTGAGCGAGGTGGATATCATGACCTTCAGCCTCGGCCTGGTCATCGGCCTGTGCCTCGGGCTGGTGCCTTTCCCCTTTCCCGGAGGCGGGACGCTGAAGTTAGGCCTGGCTGGGGGGCCGCTCATCGTGGCGCTCATCCTTGGGACCTACGGCCGGATCGGTGGCATCGTCTGGAGCCTTCCCTATAGCGCGAACATGACGCTGCGCCAGATCGGTCTGGTGCTCTTTCTGGCGAGCATCGGGACGCGGGCCGGGTACACCTTCGTCTCGACCCTGAGCAGTGGCGGTGGCGCAGCGATCTTTCTCGCCGGCGCGTTCATCACTACCTTCACCTCGTTCTCGGTCCTTTGGGTTGGCCATCGGCTGATGAAGATCCCGATGAGCTATCTGTCGGGGATGGTTGCCGGCATGCACACCCAGATCGCGGTGCTCGGCTTCGCCCGGGACCAGACCGGCAACGACACACCGGACCAGGGATATGCCTCGGTCTACCCGGTGGCGACCATAGGGAAGATCATCCTGGTGCATATCATCCTGAACTCGCCCTGGTAGTGGCGGGGTCCTTCGGGTGACGTTCCCCCGGCCGGCCTCAGCATAACCCGGCGCGGCCCGGACTTCTGCAGAAAACATGGTACAATCCATCTGGCGCTTGGCCAAAGCCGGCCGGCAAAATTCCCCTGAGGACGCACTGCCGCAGGGGAATTTAGTATCCGGCCCATTTTCAGGGAAGGAGGATCCAACACCATGGCGGTCATATCTACCCAGTTGCAGGACAACATAGGGACCATCACCTTCAACAACCCGGAGCACCGCAACGTTTTGAGCACGACCTCGATCAGTGAGATGATCCAGTCGATAGGGGCGCTGCAGAAGGGGAAGATGCGGGTGCTGGTGTTACGCGCGCTCAAGGGATCCAAGGTCTGGTCGGCCGGGCACGACGTGCATGAGCTGCCGCTGCCGGGACGCGACCCTCTGGCCTACAACGACCCGCTGGTGACCATCCTCAGGTCGATCCAGAGCCTGCCGATTCCGGTCATCGCGATGGTGGAGGGGAGCGTCTGGGGAGGGGCGTGCGACCTGGCGCTCTCCTGCGATATCCTGATCGGCTGCCAGACCGCCTCGTTCTGCATGACACCGGCGAAGATCGGCGTCCCGTACAACGTGTCCGGCATCCTCCACTTCATGAACATCATGGGGGTCAACTACGCCAAGGAGATGTTCTTCACGGCCGAGCCGCTCTCCGCCGAGCAGGCGCACCAGGCCGGGCTTTTGAACCACCTGGTGGATGAGGCGAGCCTGGAGGAATTCACCTACCAGATGGCGGCGAAGATCACCAGGAATAGCCCCTTGAGCATCGGGGTGATCAAGGAGCAGGTCCGCCTGCTGGGGAGCGCCCACCCCTTGAGTCCGCTCACCTTCGAGCGGATCCAGGGGCTGCGCCGCACCGTCTATGACAGCAAGGACTACGAGGAAGGGATCAAGGCCTTCCTGGAGAAGCGTCCCCCACTGTTCACCGGAGATTAGCCGCCACCGTTTTGAGCGGTCCGACAGCTTGGGAATCGCGTGCCGCTGGAGTTTTCCCAAAAAAAAGGGCCCCGCCGTCATCGGTGGGGCCCTCTGTGCAGCTACTCGCTCTTCTCAAAGTTCCCTTTTTCCTGACACTGGGGGCACTTCTGAGGCTTGCATCTCCCCTCCTTGGTGAACCCGCAACTCGCGTATTTCCATGTGGCCATATTGAACCCTCCTATTTGACGTTATCCAGCGTGATTTCGCGCACGCTCCCGAAAGTCGAGAGCGGCTGATCGAATTTTTTCGCGTCCCCCACCACGACGAGCTTCATCGCATCCGGGTGCAGGTACTTCCTGGCAACCCTCAGCACATCCCCACGGGTCACACGGGCGATGTTGTCGCGGAAGTTCTCCAGGTAGCCCGCAGGGTAGCCGTAGAACTCGAGGCGCGCCTGCTGGTTCACGACCGCGTCGCTGCGCGCGAACCCGAAGATGAAGGAGTTTATGATGGAGTCCTTGGCGAGTTTCAGCTCCTCCTGGGAGACCTCGGCCAGCGTCATCCCGGCGATGATGGAGCGCAGCAGGGTGGTGGCCTTCACCGTGGTCTCCGACTTGGTCTCGGTCTCCGCGATGAAGGGCCCCTTGAAGCGCCGGCCGGTTTCGAAGTAGCTGTCCACGTTGTAGGCGAGCCCCTGGTTGGAGCGGATCTCCTGGGTGAGCCGGGAGGTGAAGCCGCCTCCGAGGATGAAGTCCATTACCTTTATGGCGTAGAGGTCCGGGTTGTTCTTGTCGATGCCGAGATGCCCCATCCGGATCACCGACTGGTTCACCTCCTTCTGCACGTGGAGCACCGCGGCGCTCCCGTCATCCTTGGGGTCGGGGACCGCCGGGAAGGAAGGGGTGCGGTTCGGCCAGCCGCCAAAGAGCGACTCCAGGGTTTTGAGGAGCTTGTCCCGGTCGAAGTCACCGGAGACCGCGAGGGTCGTGTTGGCGGGGTAGAAGTAGCGCTGCTGGAAGGCGATCAGGTCGTCCCTGGTGATCGACCTGACGGAAGCCAGGGTCGGGGTGCGGCCCATGGGGTGGCCCGGGTAGATGGCCCGATTAAGCTCGCGGCTGGCGATTCCCTTGGGGTCGTCGTTCTGGCGGCGGATCCCCTCGATGGCGTGCAACCGCACCAGTTCCACCCGGGCCGGATCGAAGGCCGGCTTGGTCATGAGCTCCGCGAAGAGTGCCAGCGTGCGGTCCAGGTTTTTGGTGAGCGTCGAGAGGGAGACGTTGGCGTGGTCCGTGTTGATGCTCGACTCGAGGGAGGACGCCATGAACTCAAGTTCACGGTCCATCTGGTCCGGCGCGGTCGCCTGCGTCCCCCCAGTTCGAAGCGCGGCGCCGGTGAGCGAGGCAAGCCCGACCTTGCCGGGGGGGTCGTAGATGCTGCCGGCGTTGAGGTAGGCGGTCAGGTTCACGATCGGGAGTTCGTGGTCCTGCAGCAGGTAGACGACCATGCCGTTTTTGAGCTGCACCCGTTCGCTTTTAGGAATCTGGAACTCGAGCGGCGGAAAGGCCAGGGTGCGCGGGTCGCTGCTTTTCGGGGCACTGGCGCTCTCCTTGGTTGTGGCTCCCTGAGTCGTGGCGCAGCCGGCGATGAGCGCAAGGGACCATGCTATGAGAAAGAGCCGTTTCATGCTTTTCATGTGGGATGACCTCTCGAAAAAACTTTGTTGGGTAATGAAGGTCTACTTCTTGGTAATGAAACCGACGTTCCTGTTTTCGCGGGTGAAATACTGCTTGGCGACCCGCATCACGTCAGCCGCTGTGATCAGGGCCACCTTCTGCCGGTGCTCGATCAGGTAGCGCCAGCTTCCCGCGACGGCTTCGTACTCGGTCAGGTTCCGGGCCAGCCCGCCGTTGGAGGACATCTGGCGGGACTCCTCGAACTCCAGCTGGTTCAGGATCTGCTGCAGCTCCTTTGCCGTCATCGGTTCCTTCTTCAGCCTCTCCAGTTCCTCGTAGATGGCGCTCTCCACCTCCGAAACCGTGTGCGGCGCACGCGGCGAAGCGTTGATGATGAAGAGGTTCGGGTAGCGGCTTCCGGGTGCCGAGAAGGAGGAGACCGAGGTTGCCAGCTGTTTTTCCTGTACCAGCTTTTTGTAAAGCCGCGAAGTGCGGCCGCTGGTCAGGAGCATGTCGATGACGTCGAAGACATAGTCGTCGGGGGCGGGGAGGGTCGGCTTATGGAAGCCGATCATCAGCTCGGGCTCGGCGTCGCCCACCACCTCGGTCCGCTTCTCGCCCGCCTGGGGCGGTTCCTCGACAGCTATGGGGGGAACCGGCGTCCCGGCAGGGATGGCGCCGAAATAGTTCTCCACCAGTGCGATGGTCCGTTGCGGGTCGATGTCGCCCACGATAGCCATGATGGCGTTATTGGGAGCGTAGTACTTGTGCAGGAACCTCTCCGCCTTGGTCCTCGTGAGGTTCTCGATGTCGGACATCCAGCCGATGGTCGGCTGCCCGTTGGGATGCGCGTTGAAGGCGCCTGCGATAAAGGTCTCCCAGAGCTTTCCCTCGGGCTCCGCGTCGTAGGAGCGGCGCCGCTCCTCCTTCACCACCTTCATCTCCGTGTAGAACTCCCTCAGCACCGCGTTCTGCATCCGGTCCGACTCGATTGCCGCCCACAGTTCCATCTTGTTGGAGGGGAGGTTGATGATATAGGTGGTGCCGTCCTTGCTGGTGAAAGCGTTGTAGCCGGAGCCGCCGTTTCTTGAGTAGAGGTCGGCGAATTCCTCCTTCACCACGTACTTCTCGGCATCCTTCTCCAGGCGGTCGAGCTCCTTGGTCAGCCTTGCCACTTCCTTCCCGTCGGCCTGGTCCCGTTTTAACTGCTCCGCCATGAGCTGCTGCGCCGTCGCCTCGATCTGGTCCAGTAGAGGCTTTTCCGCGGCGAAGTCCCTGGTGCCGAGCGTCTTGGTCCCCTTGAAGAGCATGTGCTCCAGCAGGTGGGCCAGGCCCCTCTCGTCGCTGCGCTCGTCCACGCTCCCCACCTTGAAGCGGATCCAGGCGGCAACCGTCGGCGAGGTATGGCGCGGCACCATCAGAAGCTTCATGCCGTTTTTCAGGGTATATTCCTGCACCTTGTCGGCGAGCCCCTGGCCGAAGGCGGTGGCGGCGCTGAGCGACAGGGCGAGCACGACGATGAATCTAGGCAGTATTTTCATGACAACCTCGAAAGCATTGGGAAAATTTGCAAATGACAAAAAAGATAGCACCAAGCCGCTGTCAATGCAATGCGGAAAGCTGCCGGATGCAGGCACTGGTGCGGATGGATGACATGGGACCTTGTATAAATCTCAATAACGTTCCTCGACGCCCGTTTGAACTCCAAACTCAACCAATTAGCGCTAAATCTTCAGCAACAAAGGTCTGTCTACGCTTCCCGGTGGTCCCTTCCTTGGAGGTGAGCTTCTTGTTCAGCTCATGAACGTACTCGGCCGCCTGGGCCTCTTCTCCGTGAGGGCGACCAGCCAGCCAGTCATAGAGCCCGCGTCCCCCTCCTGGAAGGGTAGGGTGAGGGAGCGTTCAGGAATAAAACAGGCAAAGTTGAATTGATCATGGCTCCCTTGTACTGCGAATTTTTATTACAGAGTGATAAAAATCCTGCCATTGTTTCCTGCAAGCGCATTATAGCCAGTCACTGGGAATATATTCGTTGTTGGATGTTATCTCCGGTGATATGCTGCCGCACGAAAAGGAATCATATCCGAAGCTCAGGATGCCACGCTTGAGCATGAACGATTAGTTAGAAAACAACTAAATGAAGCCGAGCGCTAACAGCTGAAATTCAAATGAACACAGAAGGTTTAGTTTCAAGCCTTTCGAATTGGAATCGCTTCGGCACTGAACTGATATGTAGCAATTACCTCTTATGCGCCTGAGGCGTAAAGATTCTGGAATGCCGATCACGGGGACCTATTAATGGGAAATACCATCCTTCTTGTAGATGATGTAAGGATGTTCTTGGAAATTCAGAAAGAATATCTTCAGAACTCGCCGGTAAAAATCATGACTGCCAGGAATGGGTTAGAGGCGCTGCATGCTATCGAAAGCAAGCGACCGGATCTCATCTTCATGGACCTTGAGATGCCGCAGATGGACGGTGTCGAATGCTGTCGGGCCATCAAGTGTAGGCCCGAATTGGCCGTGATTCCCGTAGTGATGATCACCGCAAGGGGCGACGAAGCCAGTAGGATAAGCTGCCGTTCCGCAGGCTGTAATGATTTCTTAACGAAACCGCTGGACAGGAATATGTTCCTGGATACGGCGGCTAGATTTGTTGCCGGCATCGATCGTAGGCAAAAGCGTGAACCGATCGACGTACCTGGAGTCTTTCGTTCACGCGGCGTGAGCTTTCACTGCATTTTGTGCAACTTGAGCATCGGCGGAGCTTTTATAACGACGGATTTCTGCGGGGATGTAGGTCGTCTCGTCCAGATCTCTTTCACGCTCCCGGACGGATCGGAGATAGAATGTCAGGGGAAAATTACCTGGTTTAAACTGTCAAGCGCTGGAAGCCCCCTTGGGTTTGGGATTAATTTCGTACTGCTGCCCAAGAGTACCAAGGATGCCATAAACAATTTCCTCCAAGAGGAGGGCTAAGGGGGTCATTTATTGTCATCACGTTGGGTATTGAACGACGCTTTGCCGGCGACGGGCTTTAACTGCAAAAGGGCCTGCAGCGCCATCACCATCCCGGTGAAAAAGCCGGTGAGGATAATGATGAAAAGCGAGCCGACCCCGATCTTTTCCATCTGGATGGCGAATTCGCGGTAGTAGAAGGGCTTTGTGAAGATGCCGAGGACGGCGCGGAGACTTAGATCCGAAAATTCCCCGACCTCCAGGAAGAACTGTTTCAGCTTGTTTGCTGCGGCTCTTGTCGGTATGTCGGGCGGGATGGTCCCGGTCCTTTGGGGGAAACTATTTAAGCGCCTGGACCAGCACCTCGCGGACGTCTTCCACGAAACAGAACTCCAGGTCCTGTTTCACGTTTTCCGGTATGTCGTCCAGGTCCTTCTGGTTCTTGACGGGCGCCACGACCTTCTTGACCCCTGCGCGCCGGGCGGCGAGCACCTTCTCCTTGAGGCCGCCGATGGCGAGCACACGGCCGGTCAGGCTCATCTCGCCGGTCATGGCGACGTCGCGGCGCGCGGGGCGCCCCGAGAAGAGCGATACGATGGTGGTCGCCATGGTGACCCCGGCCGAAGGGCCGTCTTTGGGGATGCTCCCGGCGGGCACGTGGATGTGGATGGTGGTGTTTTCGAAGTCCTTCTTCTCTATGCCGAGTTCCACGCAGTTCGCCTGGACGAAGGAAAGGGCGGCCCTGGCGGACTCCTTCATGACGTCGCCCAGGGAGCCGGTGAGGATCAGATCCTCCTTTCCCCTCATCTTGGTCGCCTCGACGAAGATGATGTCGCCTCCGCTCTCGGTCCAGGCCAGCCCCGTGGCGACCCCGACCCTGTCCTTCTCGGAGGCCACCTCGTCGTAGTACTTGCGCGGGCCGAGCAGTTCCGCGACTGTCTCCGGGTCGATCCGCTGGCGCGCGGCCTTGCCCTGGGCCACTTCCTTGGCGATTTTGCGGCAGACCGAGGCGATGTTGCGCTGCAGGTTCCTAACCCCCGCCTCCCGCGTGTAGTCGTGGATGATCTGGTAGATCGCCTCGTCCGTGAAGGCGGGAGGCATCGACGAAAGGCCGTTCTCCTCGATCTCCCGGCTCACCAGGTAGGTCTGGGCGATGTTCAGCTTCTCCTCGTCCGTGTACCCCGACAGGGTGATCACCTCCATCCGGTCCCTGAGTGGCGGCGGGATCGGGTCGAGCTGGTTTGCCGTGGTGATGAACATGACGTTGGTGAGATCGAACGGCACGTCCAGGTAATGGTCCGTGAAGGAGAAGTTCTGTTCCGGGTCGAGCACCTCAAGGAGCGCGCTCGCCGGGTCGCCTCGGAAATCGGCGCCGATCTTGTCCACCTCGTCCAGCATGAAGACCGGGTTGTTGGAGCCGGCCCGGTTGATCTCCTGGAGGATGCGTCCCGGAAGTGCGCCGATGTATGTGCGCCGGTGCCCCCTGATCTCCGCCTCGTCCCGCATGCCGCCCAGCGAGATCCTGATGAACTTGCGGCCCAGGGTCCGGGCGATCGACTTGCCGAGGCTCGTCTTGCCGACGCCGGGGGGACCGACGAAGCAGAGGATCGGTCCCTTCATCTTCTCCTTGAGGCTCCTTACGGCGAGGTATTCGAGGATCCTCTCCTTCACCTTCTTCAGGTCGTAGTGGTCCTCGTTCAGGACCTTCTCGGCCTGGTTGATGTCCTTGTTGTCGGGAGTGCTCACCTGCCAGGGAATCGCGGCCAGGTAGTCGAGGTAGGTGCGGGAGACCGTGTACTCGGGAGAGGAGGGATTGATCCGCTCCAGCCTTTTCAGCTCCTTCTCCGCGATCTTGTGCACCTCCTCCGGCATATTGGCCTTTTCCACCTTGATGCGCAGGTCATTGGTCTCGCTCTGCCGGGTATCGTCCTCGCCGAGTTCCTCCTGGATCTGCTTCATCTGCTCGCGCAGCAGGAACTCCTTCTGGCTCTTGCCGACCTTCTTGGTCACCTCCGCCTGCACCTCTCCCTTGATCTGCAGACGCTGCACCTCGTTGGTCAGGTGCATGTAGACCTTCTTCAGCCGCTCCAGCGGGTCTATGGTTTCCAGGAGTTTCTGCAGCTCATCGATGGGGAGGTTCAGATAGAGGGCGACCAGGTCCGAGAGCCGCGCCGGGTTGTCGATGAAATCGATCATCTTCATGACGTCGTCTGGAAGCGGCCTGCCGTAGGAAAGCGCGATCTTCAAAAGTGCGTTCAAGCTGCCGACCAGCGCCTCGGAGACCATCGACTTCTCGGCGAACTCGCGGACCGGTTCCAGCCGGGAAAGCGCCACCGGCGTCTGCTGCACGATGGCGAGCACCCTGACCCGGATTACCCCTTCCAGGACGACCTTGACCCCACCCTGGGGGAGCTTGCTGATCTGCATCACCTTGCAGAGCGTCCCGATCTCGTGCAGGGCCGAGAAGAGCTCACCGGCCGGCTCCTGCTTCAGCTTCACGAGCGCCACCAGGTTGTTGAATAGGACCGCCTCCTCGAAGGGGGCCATCTCCTCCTGCTTCAGAAAGATGTTGAAGACCATGTAGGGAAAGGCGATGATTTCCCTCAAGGGGTAGAGCGGGACGATTTCCGGCATGTTTATCGTGATGTTCTCTGTCATGGGGGCGCCTATCGTGGGGCAGGGCTAAAGGTAACCAGACTAAAGATTACGTTAGAAGCGCCGCCTGTCAACCGGGAGCCGCCTTTTTTCAGACCGACTCCCACGCCTCGTACAAACCGCCAATCTCGTCCGTGAGTGCCCCGTGCCTTTCACCGGCCACGCGGGCCGCCTCGATATCCCTGAAAAACTCCGGGCCGGCCATGGCGCTCTCGAGCTCAGCCAGTTCCCCCTCCCTGGCAGCTATCCGCGTCTCCAGCTCCGCGAGCTGACGCTCCCGAGCGCGCTCCTCCTTCTGGCGCAGCTTGTCCTCCTCGCGCTGGCGCTGCCGGTCCTCCTTGGAGCTCGGTTCCGCGGTTTCCGACGAGCGTGTCTCCGGGCCTTGGGAGCGGGAATCACTGGAGCCGGGAGCCGCGTTTCTGAGGTTTCCCTTGCCGGCCGCCGCCCCCCCAATTCCGGATTCCCGAGCCGCGGTCTTCTCCAGGTAGTACTCATAGTCGCCATGGAAGCTCTCCAGCTTGCCGCCCCCCACCTCGACGACGCGGGTGGCCAGGCCGTCGATGAAGTGGCGGTCGTGCGAGACGAAGACGACGGTGCCGGGGAAGTTCCTGAGCGCCTCCAGGAGCACTTCCTTGCTGAACAGGTCCAGGTGGTTGGTCGGTTCGTCCATCAGGAGCAGGTTCGAGGCGCGCAGCAGGATCTTAGCGAGCGCCAGGCGGTTTCTCTCCCCCCCGGAGAGGACCGACACCTTCTTCTGGATGTCGTCTCCGGAGAACAGGAAGGCGCCCAGGATGTCGCGCAGCTGCGGCACCATGTCGAAGGGTGCGTCGGCCAGGAGCTCATCGTAGGCGCTCTGGTTTCCGTCCAGCTCCTGGGCCTGGTCCTGGGCGAAGTAGTCGAAAATCACGTTGTGGCCCAGGGCCACCGTGCCGGCCGTGACGCCGCCGCCGGCAAGGATACGCATCAGGGTCGATTTCCCGGCGCCGTTGTGGCCGACCAGGGCGATCCGCTCTCCGCTTTCGACGCTGAAGTCGATGCCGTCCAAAACCACATTGGCGCCGTACGCCATGCTCACCCCGGTGAGTTCGATGACGGTCTTGCCGCTCTTTGGAGGGGTGGGAAAACTGAAGCGGATCCGCTTCCTGTCGGGAGGGATGACGATGCGCTCGATCTTCTCCAGCTGTTTGATGCGCGACTGCACCAGTGGCGCCTTGTCCGTCTTGTAGCGGAAGCGGGAGATGAAATCCTCGATCTTTTCGATCTCCTCGTCCTGGCGCCGTTTGGCGTCCCGTAGCGCCGACACCCGCTCATCCCGCAGGATCAGGTAGCGGCTGTAGTTGCAGTGGTAATCCGAGATGGCGTGATTCCAGACCTCGGCGATCCGCGAGCAGACCTGGTCCAGGAAGAAGCGGTCGTGGGAGACCAGCATGACGGAGTACGGGTAGCCCTGCAGGTACCCCTCCAGCCAGTTGCGCGCCTCGATGTCGAGGTGGTTGGTCGGTTCATCAAGCAGCAGCACGTTCGGCTTCTTCAGCAGGAGCTTGGCAAGGGCGATGCGCATCTGCCAGCCGCCCGAGAACTCGCCGCACTCCTTGTCCCAGTCGGCCGGCGCAAAGCCGAGGCCCGAGAGGACGTTACCGACCTCGCTCTCCATGGCGTAGCCCCCTTTCAGGCGGAACTCCTCCTGAAGATGGCCGAAGCGGTCCAGGAGCTGCTCGTGGCCGGGCGCGTCATGCGGCTCCCGCTCGAGGCGGGCCGTCAACTCTGCGATCTCCCGCTCGATCTCCTGCAGCTCGTCCAGGGCCGTCATCACCTCCGCGAAGAGCGGCTGCCCCTTGGCGACGATGCCGTCCTGGGGGAGATAACCGACCGTGCCGCCGCGGGCGATCTGGATCTCTCCGCTGGAGCTTTCCACCTCGCCTGAGATGATGCGCATCAGGGTCGATTTCCCTGCACCGTTTTCCCCGACGAGGCCGACACGCTCCCCTTTTTTCAGGTGCCAGTTAAGTTCAGTGAAGAGCGGCTTTCCCGCGAAGTCCTTGGAGAGTTTTTTCAGGTGCAGCATCTGGAGGTTTTCCTTCTCATGTTAGTCAGGTGGTTCTGGTTGCAGTCACAGGGCGCAGCGCCGATGCAAATCAAGAGTACATTGTAGGGGGAGAACCGCGGATTTGTCAATTTATCCCGGAGGCTGATGCGGTGGCGTCAGCGCTTATTCCCCTTACCTGACAGGTAGTCGGCGAGAATGGTACGGCTGTGCTCGTCGTCGTGGCAGTAGGCGCAGAGGTTCTCCCAGTTGCTTCCGTCCGGCGGGTTGTAGTTGTGGTTACCGTCCCTGTGGTGCACGGTCAAGAGGTGCAGGTTGGCAAGCTCGAATTCCCTGCCGCACTTGCCGCAGATCCAGCCGTGCAGCTTTAGGGAGCGCTCCCGGTAGTTGTCGGGCCGCGCCTGCTCGCCCCTCATCTTTCGGACAATCTCGTCGATCTCCTCGGCGCTTTTGGGGGGCACGCTCTTCGGACCGCGTGGGCGAAATGATGGGGACATCCGGTTCTCCTTGTGCCGGCTTCCTGCTGTCAGGTGCCGAGCGGTTTGATGGCTCTTTGGCCGTTTAGATGTTTCCCTTGAGTCCGATCGCTTCGGCCTCGTTGCGCATCCCGTCGATGGTGTCGCCGATCAGTTCCGCGAGTTCCACGCCGAGCATGGCGGCACCCTTCTCGATGACGGAGCGGTCAGCGCCCGCGGCGAACGCCTTGTCTTTCCACTTTTTGGTGACGCTTTTCACCGGGAGGTCGAGGATGCTCTTGGACGGGCGGACCAGTGCCGCTGCCGCCACGAGGCCGGTCAACTCGTCGATGGTGTAGAGGGTCTTCTCAAGTTTGGTGATCGGCTCGGCGTTGCTGCAGATACCCCAGCCGTGGGAGACGACGGCACGGATGTAATCCTCGGGCCACCCCGCTTGCCGCAGTATTTCAGGAGCCCGCGAGCAGTGCTCCTCCGGATGGCGTTCATAGTCGATGTCGTGGGCCAGCCCGATCACTCCCCACATCTCCTCGTCCTCGCCGCACTTGCGCGCCAGGTGCCGCATCACCGCTTCAACTGCCAGGGAATGCTTCCTCATCTGCTCGCTCGGCAGGTACTCTTTGATCAGTTCCCAAGTTGCTTCTCTGGTCGGCTTGCCACTCATTTCGTCGTCTCCGTTGTTTGGCTGCTCGTATGGTTATAATTTTTTGCGATTCTTGCCGCAGGGTGTTCTGCTGCCTCATGGTTGACTTGAGACTGAGGCGAATCGGGTGCGTGAATCATGCGCCTCAGGCTCTCTATACCATTGGAAAATTGCGGACTTTCACGCAGACGATGGTAGCGAAGATCGCGAGCTATGTCAACAATCGTGGCTGCCGATCCTTCAGGCATCCGCCGCCTGCGACCGGACATAGAGTACCAGGCCGATGACAGAGAGTGCAATCCCGAGGGAACCTGCTATGCCGGGAAACGAGCCGTGCAGGAACACGATCTCGCCCAATAGGGAAAAGATGACCTCGGTCGACTGGGTGGCATCAACCGCGGAGAGCTCGAAAGGGGTCTTTGCCATGTGGCGCGCATGAAAGAATAGCGTCGTTGCGATGACGCCGGAAAAAACGGCGACAACGGCCGTATTGACCAGCTGCCCGGTGCTGGGAGCCGACGGATGCAGCGCCAATACCAGACCGATCCAGAAAGGGATGGACCCGAGCACCATGATCAGTACGCGTCCGATGCTGTTGTCTAGAACCGGATCGTTGATTCGAGGAATCAGCCGGGTGTTGCCGTGACGTGCCTCCCAGAGCAGTTGGTTGCCGATGGGATAGGCGAAGGCTGCGGCGATCACGGGGAGGATCCCGAGCATCATCTCCTTTGCCGACGCGGAAGTGGCCTGTTCATAGGTGACCAACACGATGCCGAGGAAGATGAGTGCGGTGAATAGTATCCCTTTGACTGGTACCTTCTTGCCGAACAAAAGGAGGACGATAGGGGCCGCGAGGATCGTTGACTGCCAGGTGGTGGCAACGACCCATCCGGGAGCGAAGGCCGCGCTGAAAGTGAGCAGGGTATAGAATGCTCCGAATCCGGTGCTCCCTGCGATGGTCCAAAAGCACCAGTTTCTGCAATATGCCGCCAAGACTGCTTTCAAGATATGAGACTTGCCGGCAATGACCAGCCAGGCGCTCAGCATGGCCAGCATGTAGGCATAGCGCAGGCTTGCCGTCCATACCCAGTTGCCGCCCTGCAGGCTCATTGCCCTGTTGAGCACGAAGGTACTGCTGAAGAAAAAGGCCGAAAGAACTCCAATAATGATGAGACGTGCCATAGGAGCCTTTTTGAGAGTCGCTTGTGTTTCTCTTCGGGGCGCTTTTGTGTCAGGGGAGAAGCCGGTCGGATTACCTATGGGTGACTAATGGCCGCCGGAGCTGAGTGGGATGCTAAGTCATGTATTGGGCCTGTGATGCCTCTGCTTTCGAGGGATCATAGTATAAAATACTTTCAGGGGCAAGTTTGCAGCCCAGTGACGCCTGGCAAGGATGGCGATCTCTAGACATGATGCCACCCGCCAAAAAATCTTTACACCTCCCTTGAAAGCTTCTCCCCACTCATACTCGCTTCGTCTGGGGTGGGGGGACTTGCATTAGAGAATTAATAGGTGCATCAATCTGGGGGAATGACGGCGCGGGAGGATGGCTTCTTTACATCAATTCGGTGATGTTTCTGAATGTGCGAAAAGTCGCGCCAATCGGGCTCTAGCGGGGGAAATGGGGGTGCCATTCTGCGTTGACAATAGTTGTCTATGATGATACTTTCCGACACGTTCGACGTTTTTTAACTTAATTAGCTCGGAAAGGTTCATCGCGTGCATTTTTATAAGATTTTCCGTGCCTCACTCTTGAGATTTCTGGCGGTATTCCTCCTTGTTGCGGTACTACTTCCTGCGCCTGCCTTCTCCCTCGATTCAGAAGACTCCCAGATGTTTATTTCTGGTTTCAATGCGTACCAGAAGAAGGACTTCAAGGCGGCCATTGATAGCATGACGGTCCTGCTGAAGAAGTATCCTGATACGCCGCTTAAGGATATGGCGATCTTCTGGCTTGCCAGGGCCAATTATAAGGCCGGACGTCAGCAGGAAGCGGCAAAGTACATGGCGCAGTTTCTCCGGGAATACCCCGAAAGTCCTTTGAAGGGAACTGTTGAGGAAGGACTGCTTGCTCTTGCTGATCGCTATCAAAAGGGTGAAACGATAGAGGCTACTCCCACGGTGGCTGCGAAAGCCCCTGTTGCCGATAAGGTTGCCGCCGATAAGGTTGCCGCCGATAAGGTCGCTGCCGATAAGGTCGCTGCCGATAAGGTTGCTGCCGATAAGGTTGCTGCCGATAAGGTCGCTGCCGATAAGGTCGCTGCCGATAAGGTCGCTGCCGATAAGGTCGCTGCCGATAAGGTCGCTGCCGATAAGGTCGCTGCCGATAAGGTTGCCGCCGATAAGGTTG
>Ga0209430_1000362_pt1 | contig 49075 bp, 33 predicted proteins | sample BarGraIncub1133A_FD_184504 | JGI IMG/M metagenome (GOLD analysis project Ga0209430, IMG submission 184504) | Arctic peat soil microbial communities from Barrow, Alaska - Barrow Graham LP Incubations 11-33A (SPAdes) (version 2) | ecosystem: Environmental > Terrestrial > Soil > Wetlands > Peat... | reverse complement strand
TGTTAATGGTACCATTACCTTCACCGGCAAGGTTAAAAAAAGCATGATTAGTCAGATTTACCGGGGTGTTTTTGTCGGTTGTTGCTCGGTAATCAATTTCCAATTCATTTTTTGAAGTCAACAGGTATTTCACTTCTACATTTAAATTTCCGGGGTAGCTCATTTCTCCATCCGGGGAAAGATAGGTCAAAACAATTGACGAATCGGTGACAGCTTTAACATCCCAAACCCTATTATGAAATCCACCCGAACCACCATGAAGGTGATTGACACCGTTATTCAATGGAAGTGTAAACTCATGACCATCAAGCGTAAATTTTCCTTTAGAGATGCGGTTTCCAACTCGGCCAATCAGTGCACCATGAAAAACTTCTTTGGCATGTAAGTACCCGTCAATACTTTTAAAACCAAGTACCACATCATCAATTTTTCCCGATCTATCGGGAGTACAAAGGCTTACAATACGTCCTCCGTAATTAGTGATGGCAGCAGAGATATCCCTATTCTTTAAAAGGTAAAGATTAGTTTGTTTACCGTTGATTGTTGCCTTGAAATCTTCAACTTTAAGATTGATGTTTGATTTAGTGTTAACTTTTTTGGAACTGCAATTTTGAAAAACAAAACCAGTTAGAAAAATGAATGAGATTAGCTTTATGAGTTTCATAGTTTTATTTTGACTTTAATTTTCCGGTTAATTTTTTAATCAAATCTACCTCGTCTTGTTTATACGGAGTTCCATCAGGATGGAAAATTTCATGAAACCAAAGTTTAGGTTCCGACCCATCAGCAATAGGTTCATCCCATGCATATTTGGTGTTCGTTTTCCCTGCCACCAATCCCCAATTTATGGCTCCAATATTTTGCTTTTTCAGCATTGGCATAATATTACTAAACAGGCTGTTGTTACGTCGGGCCATATATTCAGTGCAAACCATCGGACGGTTGTATTTTTTCAGCGTATCAATCGCTGATTGATGTTTTTCTGGATTTTCGTAGTTATGGTAAGTGATGATATCCGAGTTTTCAACCTGAAATTTGTTCAAATTCGGCAAAGCCAGATTCCATACTCCCGAAGAAAGTGGCTGAGACGGTCGGACTTCCCATCCCCATTGAAATACCTTTTTCAATAATGGAAGTGACCGGTCTCCATATTTTGAATTACCAGGTTCGTTGTACAAATCCCAAAAAGCAATACGTTTATCGTCTTTGAAGGTTGTAAGGACATCTTTTACGTATGCTTCAAGTGTTTTAATCAGTGTAGTGTCAGTATAAAGCAATTCGCCTGGATCCCTTACCCAGCCTGAATTATGGACTCCTGGTTTAGGGTTTGGTTGTTTTCCTGCCTGGTAGGTCGGATTCCAACAATCGTCGAAAAAACAGAACACCGTTTTAATGCCATGTTTCTTAGCAATATCCAAGTAGGTTCTCATCCGGCCTTTGAAGCCATCTTTGTCGACTTCCCAAGCTAAATGGTGCAAATAAACACGCATCACATTCATTCCAATTCCTTCAGCCCAACCCAGTTCGCGGTTAATGGTTGCTGTGTCAAAGGATTCGCCCTGCCATGTTTCCAACTGATTAATGGCCGTACTGGGATTAAAATTGCTCCCACATAGCCAGCCGTTATCGACGGCCCATTCTTTTGCCTGAGCTTCACTCCAACGTGTGGAAACGGGCTCTTTAACTTGTGGTTTCGGTTGACAACCCACAGCTATCAAAAAGACAGCTAAATAGAAAAATATTTTTTTCATGATCAAATCGTTATTTGTTATTGGTTTTATCGTGTAGCCTTTTTATGAAATAACCACTCCGTTCAGTCCGTACATAAAACCTAACCCGTTTAATATCTGCAGTTTCTGACCGAGCGCTGGTATATGGAAAAAGAGTTATTATCGGGTAAGCCAGAGCGTGAATCTCAATGGAGGCATGCACAGTTCTTTTTGACATTCATGTGCTGGAGAAATAAGCCTATCCACCAAAATAGTCATGTAAAAATGTGCATTAAAAGTATTTTTCGCATGTATTGAAATTTTTATTTGCAACTGACACCTCGTCCTTTTATACATAAGATTACTAGCAATCTTAATGCAAGACCGGTTTTTCGCAACAAACAGACTCAAACGGATGGTCGTCAGTCTCGGTGAATTGAAACTTTCCCTGTCGATATTAATCCATCTACGATTCGCGGCACGAATAAAAGATAAATCCAATATTGCCCTTCTATAGAATTTCGGGGCTTTCGCTCAGATTGTGCTGTCCACTACTTTGCCAGTTTACAACCTGAGACGAAAGTTTTACACATTTTGAAAATCTATGATTCAAAAAATTACTACCTTGATTTACAAGAGTTTCTTAAAAATCAAGAAATGCTTCTTTCTCACTAATTTTTCCAGGGAATCCAAACCTTATATTCATCGCCTGGTTTTCTATTTCCAACCGCATAATATGGGATTGCATTAAATTCTACTACATGTGATTTTCCATCTACTCCTTTGCCCCTAATAACATTCACACCATTTAATAAACTGGGTTTATACTCAATGTCCATCTTATCATTTACGTCTATCTTTAGATCATCCAATTTCTCATTAGAATTTTCTTCTAAACAATATAGAATAGGTCCGGAAGCTATTGCAACAAGTCCATTTAAATCTTTAACCTCCTTTGTAGCAAATACAAATCTTGGCTCCATTGGCAATGTCATCTCAACCTTATCTCCTGTTTTCCAAGTGCGATCAATAGTTACATAACCATCAAATGGTTCAACTTTTATTGGCTTTCCGTTAATCTCAATTACAATATTCGAATCAACGGTTGATTTATAGAGTCCAAAAGGATTTTCATGATTCTGAGCCCAGCCTGGAATTCGAAGTTTTAAAGAAAAATTCCGCTGTGAATCAGAAGTCATTTTTATTGAAATCTTACCATCCCATGGATAGTTGGTCGTTTGTTTCAAAACCACATTGGTATTATTCTCAAGCTTTATTTTTGCTTCACTTCCAATGAATAGATTTACAAATATTTCATTGTCAGTCTGCGAATAAATAAATTCAGGAATAGAGGATACCATCTTCAAAAACATTGGAGGACAACATGGGCAACCATGCCAGTCCCAACGGAATCTACCTTCAGCATTGAGTGGATTCTGATAAGTATATTTATCACCAGACAAAGAAACTTCAGTTAGAACACTGTTGAATAAAACACGTTCCAACTGATCGATGTATTCACCCTGCACAATAAGCTGGTTCATCCTCTGGCTAAAAAATCCGGCACCAACTGCAGCACAAGTTTCCAAATATGCATCCGTAGGTAAGTGAAAATCCGGACCAAATTTTTCATCGCTTGCAATAGCTCCCACGCCTCCTGAAATGAACATTCTTTTTCCTACCATGTTGTTCCAAAGGTTTGAAACAGATTTTATGTAACTGGGATCTCCGTTTTCTAATGCGATTGTCGTAGCACTTGTTGCAAATAAAGTTGCACGAACAGCATGACCTTCAATGGTCTTTTGTTGAAATAATGGTATCGAGTCCTGAGAATACGCCCCAAAATATTGTCTACTGTGATCGTCTGAATTCACATCATTTTGAATATCTGCTGAATGGGAAGCGCTACATACCTCAAGCCGGGGAGGAAATCCATCGCTATGCCCTTTTGCTTCAATCCAAAATTTTGCTAAATCATAATAATTCTTTTCATTGACTGGAACATCTACTTTATTTTTAAGCTTAGGATTATTCTTAAATAACCAATAAAGTTTCATTAATGCCTCCTCAGGCCCTGAATGTGCAGGTACAACATTATGCTTGGGTGCCGGCCCCATATATCCATACATATAATTGGCAAGCTTAACAGCAACACCCAGCAGCTTTGTTTTACCTGTAGCATTATAATAATGTACTGCAGCTTCAGAAAGTAATCCAGCATTATATACATCATGCTGCCAACGTAAATTTCCACCATTTTCGCCCCATTTATGACCTGGTTCAACCAATTGCGTATAAGTGTCAATGTAGCCATCAGGATCTGAAGCTTGCGCCGCAGCAATGCGATCAATATAAACATCAATTCTTTTTTCCATTTCAGAATCGGGATAATGAGCTAAAAAATCTGATGCACCACGAATTGATTCATATATCAATCCATCATACCATGGTGGTCCATAATGAAGTCCAATTCCTCTTTTGCCTTGAGCAACTAAATCGAAATTTAAAAATGCATTCCTTGTTTTACCAATTTTCTTTGCATCATTAATTAATTCCTCTCCTTGAAGTTCATATTTTCCTTCAAACTTATCAAAGACATCATTAACGGTTATTTTTCTCCATAATTCCATCTTTGGCATCCAGAATGCATCATCAATTTTCACATTAGTAACATTCTGCAAATTCCTCTTTGAAGAAGTCTCGTTCTGGGAGAATACCATTAAGCTTGAAAAGAATGATAAAATAGTTAATACAAAAATTCTACAATTTTTCATGACAATATATTATTGATAAATTACTTTGTTACAAATTTATAAATACACACATGCGTGTATTTCTTGCCAGGATTTAACACAGTAGTAGGAAACTCAGAATGATTAGGGCTGTCAGGAAAATGTTGGGTTTCCAATGCGAAGGATCCTCTATAGTTATTTGAATATCCACTTTTCCCGACGATTTTACCATCAAAAAAATTTCCCCCATAAAATTGAATACCAGGTTCTGTGGTTAACACTTCCATACATCTTCCGGAAGCTGGTTCATAAACAGTTGCGGCTAATTCAACATCATTCTCTGTTTTACGATTTAATACCCAGTTATGATCATAACCTCCAGCAAATTTTAATTGTTCAAAATCGACGCTTAATCGATTGTCTATCTTCGTTGGAGTTCTAAAATCCATTGGGGTTCCTTCTACATCAGCGATGTCTCCGCGTGGAATAAAAACAGCATCAATTGGTGTATATTTATCTGCATTAATTATCAAAATATGGTCGTTTATTGTTCCATTTCCCGCTCCATGCAAATTAAAAAAAGAATGATGCGTAAGATTAATAACTGTCGACTTATCAGTAATTGCACTATGGGTAATAATAAATTCATTATTATCCGTTAATTGATAAGTCATTGTTACCTGTAAATTCCCGGGATAACCCTCCTCCCCATCTTTTGAAAAATACGCGAACTCCAGTTTTATGTCATCAATTTGTTTTGTGTTCCATACTACCATATCAAATCCTTTACCTCCACCATGTAAACTATTTGGTTTATCATTTAGAGGCAACTGGTAATCTATTCCATTGAGTTCAAAACGACCTTTGGCTATTCGGTTACCATATCGTCCGATTGTACCGCCCAAAAATCTTTCACCCTGAAAATTAACATAGTTACTTATATTACTATGTCCCAATACAATGTCTTCAAATTGTCCGTTCTTATCCGGAACACATAGTTCAACGACTCTAGCACCAAAACTAGTGACAGCCATTTCAATTCCATTTTTATTTTTCAGATAAAACAAATCTGTCTGTTTCCCATCAACTGTTGCTTGAAAATCAGATTTTTTTGACCTCACATGTTTCATTTCCTCTTTGTTATATCTCCTTTGATTGACATTGTTCGATAATTAATATTAAGAATGAATAAATGGTATTTATTTTTGAACTGCTTTAATCCGTTTAGATTATTTTTAAAGATCTCTCATTCATGGTCTATCACTGAGCAGGAAAACTGCAAGTGAATTTTTCAACATTCACATTTAATTGGTGAGTTCTTTTTGCAACTGTTCCAATGATTTATTTCTGGTTTCTGGCAGTATTTTCCAGGCAAAAAAGAAGTTAAATATCATTGCCACAGCGAAAAAAGCAAAAATTAAAACACCGCCATTTTCATACCCTCCTATGATTATTGGAAATATCCAGGACAAAATAGCACACCAAATCCAGTGTGTCATGCTTCCAAAAACTTGTCCTTTAGAACGTACACTATTGGGGAAAACTTCCGATATCAATACCCAGATAACAGCACCCAGAGACGTTGCAAATGAAGCAATAAAGCCCATTAAATAAATCATCATAAAATACCCATGCAAGGTTCCAAAATAGAAGCCTTTTGCAATAAGGGCCAGTGAAATTACCATCCCAACTGAACCAATAAGCAATAATTTTCGGCGGCCAACCCGATCTATAATTATCATTGCAATCATGGTAAATACAAGGTTGGTTAAACCTATCAGGATAGATTGCATTAAGGCAGAATCCTTTAAAACCCCGGAAATTTCAAAAATTCTGGGGGCATAATACAAAATTGCATTGATTCCGGAGAGCTGATTGAAGGTTGCGATAAGAAATGCATAAAGTAATGGCCGAAAATATTTGCGTTGAAAAAGATTTTCGTCTTTGGAATTTGAAGAGCCAAGAGATTCCTTGATGTCTTTGAGTTCCTGGTCTATTCCTTTTTGACCAATTTTCTGAAATACAAGCCTTGCTTTATCTTCTTTATTGTTTTTAACCAACCATCTGGGACTTTCAGGAACAGTGACCATCAGTAGGCCAAACAAAAGAGCAGGTGCAGCCAAAATGCCTAACATCCAGCGCCAGTCATCAGGAATACCGCTGATAAAATAATTGGAAAGATAGGCAATAACAATTCCTAAAACGATATTAAACTGAAAAAATGCCACAAAACGACCTCTCCAATTTGCAGGCGAAATTTCTGCAATGTACATCGGTCCTACGACTGATGAAGCCCCTACAGCTATCCCACCCATAAAACGGAAAAACAAAAATGAATGCCAGTTAACGATCAAGGCGCTGCCTAAGGCTGAGATAAGGTACAGGTATGCAATAAACTGAAGGCAATTCCGGCGTCCATATTTCTCAACTGGTTTCTTAACGATAAATGTGCCAAAAATGGTACCAAAGAGGGCAATCGCAATTGTAAAACCATGCCAGAAATTTGTCAATCCATATACGAGTTGAATTGCCTTCTCTGCACCGGAAATAACAGCAGTATCAAATCCAAAAAGAAACCCACCTAAAGATGCCACAAAAGCGACATACAACATAAATCCATTGAACGATTTCATAAGTGATTTTAATTTATTTATTTTAAACTCGCTTTTTATTTGATTGTATCACAATGTAATTATTTCGTACAATTCCATCTAAAGTTTATATTCAAATCTTGAGATGACGTGATTTTGATACACCTCGTCCAATTCTACAAAATATCCACTCCATCCCCATACCCTCACAATTAAATTACGATGACTTTCGGGATGGACTTTTGCATCCAAAAGTTTATCCCGGTTAATGGTATTCAATTGCAATTGATGGCCGCCTAAACAAATAAATGACCTGATAAGCATTGCTAATTTTGACAAACTTTCCTGATTTTTAAATACCGTCTCATCAAATTCTAATGTCAACGGCCCGCCATTAATTGTCTTTTTCAGATCTGGCTTAGTGAATGATTTAATAACAGAAACTGGTCCTTTCTGCTTGATAAATATACTCGGCGAATAATTAGCAGGAATTGCCGCGCCAGCATTTCTTCCGTCGGGTGTTGCCCCTAAATTAGAAGAATGATTGATATAAAATAGTGCAGTACCTGTTCCTGCCCTGTAAATACCCCCTCTTTCATTGCGCTTCTCTTTTAATGCCTGATCAAAGGAATTCAAAAGTTCAGCGGCAATTGAATCTACATAATCATCATCCTGCCCCATTTTGGGGGCATCATATCTTAATGTTTTTTGCAACTGTTCATATCCGATGAAATCATTCTTCAGCGCAGCGATCAGTAAATCATATGTGATTTCTTTATTTTCAAAATAATAGCGCTTTATCGCAGCGAGTGAATCTACGGCAGTTGCTATGCCCGTTCCATGAATTCCATAATTATTATATTTAGCTATTAAAGAAATGTCCTTTGCTCTTTCAATAGTTCCATCCATTAAAAGAGACATAAAAGGTGATGGTTCAATGTAGATGTTTTTATGTTTTTCGCACATCCTATCAACCCGATTTTGAATTTCTCTTTCGACCAGTCTATAAAAATCCGCATAAGTCGAACAACTATCAAGATTTATAACACAAGAAAGAACGCAGTCAACAAGCGAAAGTGCATCAATATTGGGGATATCCATGCCATATTTAGGAATAATAAACTCCCAGCATGCCGCAACAGCATAGTTGTGCGCATCTTCCAATGAGTAACCTTTATTGACCAATCCAGGAATTACTATATCATCATTTGAGTATTGAGGAAAGCCTAATCCTATTTTTGTAAGTTCTGATCCTTTTTCATAGATACTTAATTGCGTATTTTTATTTACACGTATATTAATTTTGGGATCAATCAGATTGAGCTCCAAACTGGCCCGCAAACACATTTCTGACAATTCATTAAATTGCTCCTCCCCTGAAATACTGGTTCCACCCAATACCAGGCTCTGACCATTATCTCCTTGCTGGATACCAGGATACAGATCGCTATCTTTATTACAGGAAAGAAAAAATTCCTCCAAAAGATCAAATGCTTCTTCTTTTTTCAATATCCCTTTTTCGATATCATTAACATAAAAAGGATACATATATTGATCGAACCGGCCGAATGTATTGTGATAATTAGATGATTCCCAAAGTACAAAGTGCAAAATTCTTAAAAACTGCAACGCTTCCCCAAAAGTCTCAGCACCCTCATTTTGAAGGTGATGCAGAGTATCAGCTATCTGTTTTTCGCCTATTGAATAGGCGTACAGTTCATATTTCTTAATGAATTCCTGTACATCCAAGATACCTTTAAGCAATGCATTGAGAAATTCAACACCTTTTTCATCCAAATCTTTTCGAACCAGACGTTTTTCAATAGCTTCTTTTTGCTTCTTAAATCCTTTAATAATTGTTTCTTCATAGTTTGGACAAATATTTGATACTGTCCCCCGCTCATGAATGAAATGACTTTGCTCAATATGTTGCCATTCATCCCGGGTAAAAATTTCAGGTATTGAAGAAATAGTTCTTGTAAATACAATACTTTCCCCAGGAAGAATTACCGGAATCTCGTTTTTCAAAAGTAAAGACAGACGCTCCACACTCCTTTCAACATCTGAAAGTCCTCTTTCGCAAAAGCCATCACTAAGCTTATCGAGCCCCAATTCCTCAGGTTTTCTGCGGTACTTATGATGGTTTTTATCAAAAATATACTGCCGCAAATTTTTAATTCGGTCGTTCATAAAATTATGGTGTTTATATTGTTATCTTCAAAAACATTAAATATTTGGGGTCTTTTATTTGGATCAAAAGGGGGATCATATATTTTGCCAATCATGCCATATTTGGCACCTGCCGTTTTGTGATAGGGGAGTAATTCAACCCGGATTAAAGATTTTGCATCGCTAATCAGAGAATATATTGACAACATATTCGTTTTCGTATCATTCACACCTGGAATTAATGGCATGCGAACAATAAAGTCCTTTTCAGAGGATATCAAATAATTTAAATTTTCTAATATCATATGATTATCCACTCCTGTGTACATTTTATGACTTTCTGAATCAGTAATTTTAATGTCAAACAATACCAAATCAACCAGTGAAACGACTTCTTTAAAAACGGACAATGGTGCATATCCACTCGTCTCAATTGTTTTATGAATAGATTCAACTTGTTTCAAAAAATCAATTACAAAATTTGGTTGAGCCAGTGGTTCCCCTCCAGTTAAAGTCACACCACCTCCCGTGGATTCAAAGAAATCCTTATTCTTTAATATTCTATTTGCTAGTTCGGATGAACTTATTTTCTCCCCACACAATGTCTTTCCAGTCTTTGAAATTAAATATTGTGGCTCAAATGAGATTCCTTCAGGATTATGACACCACGGACAACTCAACGGGCATCCTTTTAAAAATACAGTGGTACGGATTCCTGGTCCATCCTGGATTGCAAATTCTTCAATACTGAATATTATTCCCTCTTTCATTTTGTTATTTAAGATCGTAAATCAATTGTAATTTATATAATATAATACACATGTATTCACCTGGATTTGAACGTAAGACAGGCCTTAAATGATTTTTCACAGAACTATTTTGATAATTAAATGAATTAAAACTAGTCATATAGCTCAATTTTTAGTTGTCTTATATTTTCTTTTGGTTGATCACGCTTGCAAAATAGAGAGTTTCCCAAAACCAGATAATCCATTCCCGTGCTCATAAAACAAACATAAGCCTCCTCAGGAGTGCATACAATTGGTTCTCCGCGAACATTAAAACTGGTATTTAATAATACACCGCATCCAGTCAAATCCTTGAAGGATCTGAGTAAGGCATAATACCGTGAATTGGCATACTGGGTCACCGTATGTATTCGTGCACTAAAATCGACATGAATGACCGCCTGCAATTCAGAACGCGGATAATTAAGTTTCTCACGATATGGCAATTGCCCATAATCATTCGATATTGTCAGCCTGTTTTCAGGCTTTATTTTGGCAACCATTAACATATAAGGTGAAGGAACATCCAAATCAAAATATTTGGCTACGTCTTCTTCCAATACACTCGGTGCAAATGGTCGAAAACTTTCCCTAAACTTAATCTTCATATTCAACCTTTTTTGCATTTCCAGACTTCGGGGATCTGCCAAAATTGAACGATTTCCCAATGCCCTTGGGCCGAATTCCATACGTCCCTGGAACCAACCTACTATTGCCCCGGAATTCAATAAGGCAGCTACTTTTTCAAAAAGGAACTTATCATCAATCCTTTCTGCATTAGCCCCTATGTTTCTGATAAGGTTGTCAACATCCTTATCAGAAAATGAAGGGCCTAAATAGGCACCTGACATTGCATCAGGTGTTTTAATAATTCTACTTTTTTGAAGAAAGATATGCCACACCACCAGCGCGGCCCCAATTGCCCCGCCGGCATCTCCAGCAGCTGGCTGAACGAAATAGTTTTTAAACAATCCACTTTTTTGTATTTTCCCATTTGCAACACAATTCAAGGCTACGCCTCCTGCCATAACCAGATTTTCGCAACCAGTAATTTGCCTTGAAGTAGCAACAAGTTTCAATAAAATTTCTTCTGTTATTTGTTGGATTGCATAGGCCAAATCCATATACTCCTGAGATAATTCAGCTTCTGGAAGACGGGAAGAAAGATCAAACAACTTTTCCCATTTGCGATTATTTGTCATCTTTAGCCCTGTTGCGAAATCAAAATATTCCATATTCAACAAAAAGGAACCATCTGTGCGAATATCAACAAGGGTTTCTTTAATCAACGAGATATAACGTAAAGTTCTTTCCGATAAGTAGCCGTACGGAGCCAAGCCCATCAATTTATACTCTCCACTATTTACGCGAAATCCGCAATAATAGGTGAACGCAGAATAAAGTAATCCTAAAGAATGAGGAAATTTCAGTTCACGTAGTAGTGTTATCTTTCCCATATTTCCAAGACTGATTGTCGTTGTGGCGCTCTCGCCTACCCCGTCAACTGTAAGGATTGCGGCCTTCTCAAAGCAGGATGGATAAAAAGCACTGGCTGCATGAGACAAATGATGTTCAGGGAAAATAATCCGGGCACAAATACCTAGTCCGGAAAGTTCATCTTTCAAGATTCGCTTCATATAAATCTTCTCCCTGATCCAATCCGGAATAGCTTTCAAAAAGCTTTGAATCCCCCGAGGAGCAAATTCATGATAGGTTTCAAGTAATCGTTCGAACTTAATAAATGGCTTTTCATAAAATGCAACATATGATACATCAGAACCCTTCAAGCCAGCTTCCTTTAAAATAGAGATAACCGAATTTTTAGGAAAGGCAGAATCATGTTTTTTCCGTGTAAAACGTTCTTCCTGGGCAGCCGCAACGATTTCGCCGTCAATTAACAGAACTGCCGCACTGTCGTGATAATATGCCGATATGCCTAAAATTACATTCATATATTATTTTGAAACAGCGATATATCCTGTTTCATGTTATCAAAATTAATTACTTAAAAAATGGTGTAAATAAAAGGTGCTAATGCTGTGCCCTGCGTGAATACAACCATCAGTGAAATCAGCATAAGTAGGACGATAAGTGGAATAAGCCAGAACTTTTTCCTGTGAAACAGAAATTCGGTAAATTCTTTTATGAAGTCAATCATCGATTACCAATTTATTAATATTGTTTTTTCAAATGTGAAATTTCGTATTCCTTATTTCGTACGATAAATACGCTATCTGTACCTTTTTTAAACTGGCACAAGCACATCATATCAATACGGAGCATTCTTCGAAATAAACCTACCGGGGTTACTGCAAGGAAAAAGATCAGCAAAAGAAGTAACCTGCCAATTACAAAATTCAACCCCTCTCCGACCTTAAACCATATCCAGGTGAAGGGCGTCAAAAGTTTGGGTAAAAGCAATGTTATCAGTAGCACAACATTAACAATGAGCAACTGTACATTACCATACATGGCATTAAGAACAAGTATCAACGAAAGGATAATGCCAAACTCCCTATTTTTCAATTTATCTATCATTGTCCGATTCGTTTTAAGTAATAGTTAGTTTTCTCTTTCTGCTTCAAACGATTGCATAATGAGGCAGCCTGCTTCAGAAAAATTTGTTCATATGGAAGCTCCAGGCACATTTGTTCCACAATACGTAAGGCTGAGGTGTAGTTTTTTGTTAAAATATAATGATTGTTGAGCCGTTGCATGCTTTCACCCCAATTTATTTTACGGTTGAAAAAAAGATAGGCAGTCTTATATTCAAAACTATCAATGTTGTAGTTCCGTTTTTCAGGAGGTTCATTGAATGGCCATTGTCGTTTTAGTTTCCATATTACCAGGTTTCCATATATGGAATCAAATGAGGTAACGGGATAATCTGAGGATAAATCTGTTGCAATATTTCTTTTTAAATCACCCTTAAATTTTGAAAAATTTGTCATAAGAACATCAAAATAGGCATCGGCAATCAACCGTTGACCGGAAAGATTGGGGTGTACATGTTCCAACATTAATTCATTATCCACAATACCATTCTGTGAATTAGTAGCCAATTTATGTTCTATGTCTACTAAATAGACATTTTTAAACCGCTGACCATATCCGCGGATAATATCATTGAATACTTCCGGAGCACGAAAACGTAGTGCATCATATTCTTTTGCCATTGAATAATGTTTCAGCGCTTCTTTATAGGATAATTGGGCATAAGCCTGTTCCCCCAAATCAAATTCAAGACCTGCATCATAGGAAGAGGCAATGGTATCCTTACTCAAAGGTTTTTGCCCTTTTAGGTTACTGGCAAGAGTCCCTATAAAGACAGGTATTTTCAGATTATCAAACAGTTGAAGTATATTTCCAATGTTGTAATTGAATTGCTCTATTCCAGCTTGATATAAAGCAGATTGATATACAATCTTATGATCAGCTGCCATCTTTTCCATCAAGGTCAAATCTTGATTCTGTAATGAAGAATTTTGAGATTTAAAATTATCGACCAATCGGGAAAGCGCCTGAAAGAGTTTTAAGTTACGTAGTGAAAGCATCATTTCCACCAAATGTGGATTACGTGCAAGAAAGCTTGATGATGCCACACCAAGAGCCCCGTAGTATTCATTGTGCCCCGCATAAATCAAAATACCATCTGGCTCATATTCTTTAAGTTGATTTGAAAAGTCAAACAATGTATATGAATTAATCGCGGTAAGAGAAAGATTAATAATTTCAAAATTATACTGTGGAAACTGAAATTGCAATTTGTACTTTAGCATCCTTGCAAAAGAACCATTGTGCATATATGGAAATCCCAGGGACGAAGATCCACCAAGAATAAAAAAACGTAGTGTCCCCTTTGGTTTCTTCTTATAAAATACATCCTGATTACCTATTGTTGCATTCTGGCTTTTTGTAAAATATTTTTGGGATATTTCCCGATTCATTACCCAGAATCGAGAATCATCGCCAGTATTAAATAAACGGGTACTGAATCCATAATTCCCAATGCGTAGGACGATCTCAACCATTATTAAGAGTAATAATGGCAAGAAAATGGCAATAATCTTATATACCAGTTGTCTTTTCATATTTATTTAGATATCTCATGGATTTAACCCGTTATAAATATTTATTAATTGAAAAAATGCTCTATACTTAACTGAATTAAAACACCAAATTATTATATGATCAGGGAATTAACCCAGTAAGTATAGAAGCATAAATAAATAAAATCGATTATTTAGAAATATAATTTGGATTTTGGGTTAATTTAAAATTGGATGACAGAACGCTTTCCGGAATAGGGAATACTGTTCGGTAATCACCCTGTGGTTCATGAGACAACCAACTTTTCTTGGTATAAACACCAAAACGGATCATATCTCTTCTTCGATGGGTTTCCCAGGCAAACTCCCAACCTAATTCATCCAATAAACGTCCAAACTGAACAGGGTCAGTATTGCCGTCTTTAACAATCTTATAATTTTCTACATAACCATATCTGTAAGAAGTATTTGCTTTCAATTGATCATCGGTAACAGGGGCAAGTTCCAGATTAACCTTAAAGTTACGTTGACGTACTTGCGTAACCAAAGACCCGGCACCTGGTTTACCTGTTCTTAATAAACATTCAGCATTCATCAACAAAACTTCAGAATAACGAAATAACGGAAAGTCGGTGTCTGAATTCGAGGGAGTGCCAGGCACGACTTCAAATTTATTCATTCTGTAACCGTCTGTTTCGTTTGTATAATTACCGCTCATTACGTCTTTTTTGAAACTTAGTGGTTGCCCTTTCATATCGTAAGTACATAACAACAAATTACCATCCGAATCATATTGATCACCCATTAACCAGGTATCCGATAAACGAGTATCAAGTGAATCGTAAGTATCAATAAATTGGGTAATTCCCATAGACGATCCGCTTCCCCAAGGAGTTGCCTCCAATTGAAACTTCTTTTGCAATTGCCCATGCCAGGAGAACATATGTATAAACTGCCCTTGTGCTAAGGTTTTGTCATAAGGAATAGTAAACAGTATTTCTTTCGAGTTTTCAGTTCCTTTTGCCCTAAAGCAATCCTTATAATTTGGAGACAATTCACATTTTCCACTAGTGATAATATCATTACATTGAGTGATACAATCGTCCCAGTGGCTTTCTCCTATATATACTTCAGCATTGAGATAAACATTAGCCAATAAAGTTTTGGCAGCCCATTTATTTACCCGACCATACTGATTACCACCTTGTTCTTCACTTAAATTAGGAATTACATCTTTCAGTTCACTTACTACAAAGTCAAATATTTCTTTTCTTGGACTTTTCTCAGGAAGATCTAAAGTAGGTTTGGTCAGCAAGGGAGCATCTCCGAAGTTATCGCATATCAACCAATAATAGTAAGCACGAACGGCTCTTAATTCAGCGATACCAGCATTCTTTTCTTCATCGGAAGATGCAGGTAATTTGCCTGTATCAATCTGTGAAAGTACAGTATTGCATAAAACGACTCCCTTGTACAAGCTATTCCACATATTTTTAACATGTAATTGTTCAGAAGTCCATTTATGATAATGCATCGTACGATAAATACCTCCATCGTCCCACCCAGATGAATTTGGCGGATTAACAATTTCGTCTGAACTCATTTCTTGTGCAGCCCAGAAATCCTGATGACCGATAAATCGGAAATAACTGTAGACGCTGGCCACTGTCGGAGCAAAATCCTTAGGCTGATAATTATAGCTTTGCTCGGTCACAAGAGAAAAAACTTTCTCATCTAAATTATTACTGCAACTTACTGCAGAACCCATGCAAAACAACACAAAGGCTAATTTTATATATGTCTTCATATTCTTCAAATATTAAAATTTAACAGACACTCCTAATGTATAAGTTCTGGCGGCTGGATAACGACTCTTGTCATCAACCCCTGGAGTCAGACCTCCAATTCCCACCTCTGGATCGATCCCTGAGTAGCCGGTTATTGTAGCGAGGTTAGATACAATTCCGTAAACTCTGAATTGCTTAACCCAAGTTTTGCTGTTAAAGGTGTAGCCTAAAGTTACATTATCAATCTTCCAGTAATCTCCTTTTTCAACATATTCGCTGACATATTGTAGCCCTTGGTCATCAGCTAAAGGTACTTTACCATATACTTTATCATAGGACGTATTAAGAATATTACCACGAGTCAACATGATAGGAGCGCCAAACTGCAATCTTGAAACATTTAAAATATCGAATCCGAATGCGCCACGCATAGTCACATTTAAGTCGAAGCTTTTGAATCGAACGGTATTATTCCAGTTTAGATAATGCTTAGGAAGTCCGTTACCGATAATCTTCTTATCTTCCGGAACCTGATCGGCGATAGGTTTCGGTTTGCCGTCGGCACCCTCAATAATCCAGTGTCCCGTTTCATCAATATCAATACTCTTATATCCATAAAAGTTACCGATAGGTTCGCCTACTTGAATACGATGGGACGCCATCTGCATTGGTTCAGGCAACCAACCTTGATCTGAGTAGTTATTTGAGACATACTGGTCACTAGACAAAGAAAGGAGTTCACTCTTATTTCTTGAATAGTTCATTGATGTCTGCCATTGCCAATCTTGTGTCCGAACAGGAATACCAGTTACAGATACTTCTATTCCTTTGTTTTGAATAGCGCCACCATTTGCGGTCATATTAGAATACAAATATGGAGGAAGTGGAACCTGATAATTCCACAGTAAATCATTCGTTGTACGACTGTAAGCATCTATTGTACCAGTAAGTCGGTCATTGAAGAAACCAAAATCAATCCCAAGATTAGTCTCTTTCTTGCGTTCCCATCTTAAATTTGGATTCGCATTAGATGCAGGACGAATTGTTTTAATATACCGTCCGTTATACCATACGTAGGTACCAAAATCCAATGAGTTCAATGACATATAAGAATTGCCTGGTTCAGTCCCTGTCACACCAAATCCTGCCCTTAACTTCAATTGACTAAATACTGTAGCATCCTGCAAAAATCCTTCGTTTTTAAGATTCCAAGCACCTGATATTGCGGGGAATAATCCCCATTTATGATTGGCTCCGAATTTAGAAGAACCCTCATAACGCAGACTGGCCGCCAACATATACTTACTTTTATAACTATAATTGAAACGTCCGAAATAACCAATTAATTTATTTTCCCTTTGTTCGGAATACTCAGAGGCTCGTCCATCTTTTAGTGCCTGGCCATTACCCATACTATTATAGGTGTAATCATCAGAAGGAAAATTGAAGTTCTGCATCCATAAATTCTGATAGTTTGTACGCATCCAACTATAACCTCCTAAAAGCGTAAATGTATGATCGTTAAACAAAGTCTTCTTCCAGGATGCAGTTAATTCAGACAAATCATCTACGTTGCGCGCAGCACCTCTTGAAGCAAATCCACTTCTCCCATTTTTATATGAAGCAATATGCTTAGATGTTTCGTAATATCCCCTTACCTGATTATAAGTATCAGATGATATCAAATATTTAAAATCCAATCCTTCAATGGGAGTATAGATGGCAGAAGCAAACATACGCAAATCTGTTGCCTGGTTTTCTCCGGCAACCTCTTCAAGAAGGGCGACAGGATTCAGGTAGTCAGTTTTAGAGGGACTTTCAGACCAACTTCCGTCAGTATTTTTAATTGGAGTTGTAGGATTATAGGTAATTGAATTACGGTATACCTCATTGTTGTAGCCATTATTGTCATCTGAACCAGCAAAATAAGTCTGTTTGTATCCACTGACACTAACGTTAATCTTTAACCGGTTATCCAGCATACGATGTGTGATTTCTATTCTGGGATATAACATTTGGTTATTGGTACGTTTAATTAAACCTTCAATACCACGATATTCAAAACTAGCCACGTAATTGGTAGTTTTGTTACCGCCACGCAAACTCAAACTATAAATCTGTGTCAGAGGTGCTTGCATTACCTGGTCTAACCAGTCTACACTCGCTCCATCATCCTGTGCTCCTGTTTTACCTTGTGCTACAAGTTTGCGGTATCCATCTGCAGTAAAGAAAGGTAATCTTCGTGTAATTTGTTGAGTTGAAAGACTTGAATTAAAAACCACTTCTGTAGGCATTTCACCTATCGCATTTTTAGTGGTAATCAAAATGACGCCGTTTGTTCCACGGGTACCGTAAATGGCAGCAGCTGACCCATCTTTCAACACGTCAATTTGGTCAATATCATCAGGGGAAACAGAAGAAATATCCCCAGGGATACCATCAATTAACACCAAAGGACTTGCACTTGATATCAACGTAGAAACACCACGCAGTGATATTTGTGATTTACCCACCGGGTTTGCATCTGGAGTAATGATGCTTAAACCAGCGACTTGTCCCCGGATAAGTTGGGCCGCATCTGCAGCCGGCACCCTGATAAAGTTTGCAGATTTGACAGTTGAGATCGCACTTGCTACTTCACCTTTTTTCTGTGTACCGTAGCCAATCACTACCACTTCACCCAGGCTTTGCTTATCTACCACCATCTGGAAGTCAATCTTATTCTGATTTCCAACTGCAATCTCTTGGCTTAGATAACCAATAAATGAAATTTTCAGAATGGCGTTTTCTGAAGCATTAATGGTATAATTTCCATTTACATCTGTTACTGTTCCATTTGTTGTCCCTTTTTCGATGATATTGGCTCCAATAATTGTTATTCCGGATTCATCGAGAACTACGCCTGTAATTTTATGGGTTTGCTGTTGCATCTGGGCAACAATTGCATTATTTGACATAATATCATCTCCAAAAGCAAACACGTTACATGTAAGAATCAATGATATTATCAAAATAAATTTTACAACTTGTTTTTTTCTCTGGGTAATTGGCGGAAAGAAATAGAAGGTCCCCTTACAAATTTTTTTCATACTTTTTTGTTTATTTAACTTCTTCGTTTATTTAATAGATTGACCATAATATAAATGCCGTTATCTTTGCTTCTTGCAAAAGATGAATCAAACATTTGTTTAATTGTGTAAATATTCTTTGGCTTTAATTCCATAGGCAAAAAAATTTTATTTTTTGATTAACATTATTTTCATTCTTCTCTCTGACAAAAATGCCTTACGTACAAGTAACAAAACAACGTTTTTAGCCTTTCCCGCTAAAATTCTGAATCTGATATTTGCAATAAGACGCCGCAAATATAAATAAATAATCACATACTGGTATGAACTGGTATGTTATTTTTTACTCAAAAAAAGATGTTATTAAACACATGACAGTTCGTACCAGTTGATGAATAATATTATATTATATTTGCGCTCAAAATACTGTAAAATGAAAGGAAACCAATCAAAATATAAACTTGTTGTTAATCATGTAATAGACGGCATTTCTAGCGGAGAATATAAAATTGGAGACTGGATACCTTCTATCAATGAGTTTATTAAAAAATATAATTTAGCAAGGGATACTGTTTTTGCAGGATTAACTGAATTAAAATCAATAGGTATTATTGATTCTAATCCTGGAGTCGGTTACTATGTTGTTAGTACAAGAATATCTTACCAGCAAAAAATTTTTCTACTTTTCAATGAATTTAATGTTTTCAAAGAAGATCTGTATAATTCATTCATTGAATCTATTGGACAAGCTGTTCCCGTAGATTTATACTTTCATAACTACAATAGAAAAGTTTTTGAAACCCTCATAAATGAAGCAAACGGAAAATACACTACCTATATCATTATGTCAGGTAAGTTTGAAGGTATTGATTCGATACTTAGTAATTTAAATGGTAAGGTATATCTTATTGACCATTTTCATGCTGAACTTAAAGGTAAATATTCTTCGGTCTTTCAAAATTTTGAAAAAGACACCTACGAAGCACTTGTTTTTGGAAAAGAAAAAATAAAAAAATACAAAAAAATCATAATGGTTCAAAAAGATGAAAAAGAACCCTATGAAAGATATTACGGATTAACGAAATTCTGTGAAGAATTTGGTTATAAACATGACTATATAGGGACAACAAAAGACAGACCAATAAAGAAATCTGAACTTTTCATGGCTGTAAATGATCGTGACATCATTTACTTAATTAAACAGGCAGAAAAACAGGATTTCAAACTAGGCGAGGATTTTGGAATTGTGTCATACAATGATACTCCATTAAAAGAGGTACTTTTGGGAGGCATTACAACCTTATCAACTGACTTTAATCAAATGGGGAAAACTATGGCTAAACTTACGAAGAACAAAAATATCCAAACCATTGAAAACCCATGGATATTAACTATTAGAAATTCATTATAAGTCCTGATTGTGAAGATATTTGTATTTGACCTCGATTTTACCCTTTGGAATGCAGGTGATACTTTTTGTAGTGAAACGCAACCTCCATATGTGTGGAGAAAAGGTAAACTAATGGACAAGGAAGGAAGGTGGATCCGGTTGTATCCAAATACGATCGATGTTTTAGAAAAACTGGTTTCCGAAAACAAAATAATTGTAGCTGCATCTCGCACTCATCAACCCTCATGGGCAAATAAGCTTCTGGAATTATTCGATATTGATAAACATTTTGCATGTAAAGAAATATATGCTGGCAGCAAAATAATTCATCTAAAGAAAATTCATGAATTGTTTAATGTTCCCTATAATCAAATTGTTTTTTTTGATGACGAAAAAAGAAACATTGATGATGTATCCAGTCTCGGAGCTAATTGCATTTTAGTCAAAGGTGGAATAACACTTGAATATATTAATATTATGACTGAAAAATAAAACGACAAAGCTGCTAATTTAAATTTTTCAATAGACAATATTGTATTAAACATACAGAGCAATACGTTCAATTACATTATCTTTATGGTGAAAATGCAATTCGCATACAAAACCGCTGTACGTTCATTGCTTTGTTGTATTTGAAAGTTTTGCCATAAAAGACACTGACATAAAAAGCATTTACAAACTTTGCAAGTCTGGTATGAATACAGTTACATAGCTATCTTAATCAGAAAGATGTTTTCAACAAACTCCTCCTGGTTAAGTAGTGTCTTCTGAAAAACTCAGTTTACTTTTTTGACTGTAATAAGATGAGAATGTAAAAAACCAATGGTAAAATCATTTCCTATACTATTCATCAACAAAGCGTTTCATTAATTTTAAGATCGCCTTTGCTGAAAAACTATTTATCACTTCAGCAATGATGCACAGGAGTGCCATCCTGGCCAATTTGACCAGGTTAAGCAACAAATTAATGCTGGCCCATGTTTTGTTAGTTATTCTTATTCTTGCTTAATGCGACTTAGACCATACGCTGTTTTAACCTGACTAAACTTACCCATGATTGGATAAAGTTCTCCCGGACTTAAATGATCGTGCAATGCCGAGGGCCGTCAAAGAGGTCTGGCTATTAGGTTGATGCTTTTCCCTTTTAAAGCCAAACGGTTTTAACAGGTACAATATATTTTATCAGCCAGTACTTCTCTGGGATAACATCCAAAACAAACTTTGTATTTCTCAATGATTCCATTATATGGCTCCCTTCATTGAAGACGTCCCAGCTTATCTCGTCCAGAAACGATGTACTATCTATCTATGAGTAACAAATATCTAGGGCAAACTATCAGTTAAAGTTGGTCAGATAACTCGCATTCTTTTGACGCTCCTCTTTCTCGAAACTCGCGAGATAGGTTTCAGTAGTTTTAATGTCATTGTGTCCTAAGCTCTCCGAAATATAGGCGATATTTGCGCCGCTACGCTTAAGCACCGTTGCGTAGGAATGACGAGCAGTGTAAGTACTTATTCCGTCAATACCTAAAGCGGCTCCGATAATCTTCATCCGCTTGTTTGTACGTTTTGTGACATCTTTGGTGATTAGCTTTCTCTTTTCGGCTGTTTCGTTACCCTGGATATAAGGGAAAATATAATCATTAGGTTGCTTTCCAGGAGTTCCCCATTTATTGATTATCTGTTGGATCTCAGGTGTAATAATTGCCTGTATCTCCTTGCGGGTTTTGGTCGTTCGTTCAGTTTTTTGACGGACAAAACAAATTTCGCCATCGACAATATTTTTATACTTAAGTTTGACAAGATCGGCCGTATTAATCCCATTGCATAAATACATAAAAACCCATAAATCACGATAACGGTCTGTCGTTTCCGAACCATCCCTGTAACTCACAATTTGTCCAATTTGGTGGAGACTAAGTGCTTTTTTCTTTGCCTCAACTGATTGTATCTCAAATTTATCTTTACCGAACGGGTATTGCGTTTCTTTGATGGCTCCGGCCTTCTTTGCCTCATTCATAATAGCTCGTATGGCCCTCATATGCATTCCGACAGTGGTATGATTTTTATCAATCAAAAGAAATTTCTCATATCGTTTAAGCCACTCTACTGTTATGTTTTCAAAAGGAATCTTTTCACCTGCAAATGCCGTTACACCTTTAAGTATATTGTCATAATACATCATCGTCCCAATGCGCTCTTCATTCCTAAGTATATCGATTTTCGCTTTGAAGGCAGTATTTACTGTATCACCTGTAGCTTTGCCTAAACGGACATTTAATGAATCAAATGTAAAATCACCTCTATTGGCCAACTCTTCCACATTTTTCAAAACAAGATCATAGCTATTTTTGATACTATTTCTTATCTTTGAGAGTTCAGCAGCTTTGGTTTCCGATAATCGGTCCCAATCTTTTACACTTAGTTCTTTGCCTGTTGCATAGTATTTCTGAATGCGTTTATAGATCACCTGTACTTTTATTGGATACAGACCTCTTTGCTTTTGTCTGCGAGTATCCAGAATTGTAAGCACCGTTATACCGTCCTTGGAGTCTCTGTACATAGCCCAATATTTAATGTGTGAAAACTGTACATGCAATTTGCATACAAATATAGCAAATAGTTATAATATGAAATAGAATTTTAGAAAATATTTTTGCTAATATATAATTGAATACCATTATTTTTACAAACAAATAAAAATAATTTAAAATCATTATAAATCATAAATTTATTTCTCATAATCAGGGGGTCCCAGGATCATGCCCTGGTGGGCCCACCCACAGAATACCAAGCGTTTACAATTACTTTGTAAACGCTTTTTTTTATTGGGCTTTGCACACAATTTGCACACAACATTTCTTTTCAATATTTTTAAAGGCTTTAAATGAGCCATTACCTACAGAAAAAAATGATCTATTTTTATTCCTTGAAAATAAAATTTTACCCTTTCATTATTACAAATCTCTTCCTGATTAGATTGTATTGAATATTTTTTGTAACGTTACATCATAGATTCACAAATGAATAGCCAAAGACGTAATTGAATAATTAACAGTAGTATTTTCCCTAACATACTTTGTTTATGCCATGCAGGAAGCAATTAAAAATGTCCGCTAATGATTTGAAGTTATACGATACACTGGTAGCGGAACTTCGAAAAAATCCGCTATTAAGCGACTGCGATTTCAGTACTTTGGAGATAATTGCACTTTCAAAAAAGGCTCCACCCAGGATCATTGAGGAAAACCTTGATAAAGTTATACGGAACTTGGAACGTCAAATCGCCTTTAATGGTACCGATAAAATACTAAATAAAAAAGGTCTATGTAAAGCGATGGGTATCTCACGACCTACGCTGGATAAATGGTGTGAATACGGATTTATTTCAACTAAAACGACAACACAATTTTGGGGCGGATATGAGCCTTTTGAACTTGGAATAGTCCTAAAACAATTAATAGAACTGAAAAACAAACAATAATTTCTTTTATTTGAACATATAATACTAATTAGTAACCATTTATATTCAAATTGGATTGCTTTAGACTCTATTTCCGAAAAAATAATTTTTCAACCTTACTTTGAAACCCATTTGCCTCTATTCTACACTAAACTGTATGTTTTTGTAAATACAATTAATTTTTTATCTAATTACATTGAATTCACTTCACATCATTTTATGCAGTTTGCAATGAAGAGTAAATCACTTAATATCTGCAATATATACAAACAGATGTCTACATTTGTAATCAAATCTGCTTTGAGCAGATCATGTTGATAGTGTATGTATAACCTTAAAATGTGCGCAAAATGTCGACAATCATTGTAACCACCCCCGAAGAACTTAGAGCAATCGTAAACGAAGCGATCGCGGAATTTTTGCCAAAAACCCAATTGAAGGAAATAAAATCCGACCATATTTCTTTAGACACTGCTATAGAACTGCTTGCAGAGAATGGATATCCTACCTCGAAGGCAAAAATCTATAAACTAACCTCGTCCGAAGATATGCCTCATCTCAAATATGGCAACAAGCTTTTATTCTCACGCAAAGAGCTACTGCAATGGGCAGTGGGCCAGACCAAGCGCGTTGGGAATCCCTCAGAAGTGGCTTTAACCCTCGCCAGAAGTGCCAGACGAAAGAGGTAGTTGCGGATTAATGAAAGGGAAAGTTGGCTTCCTAAATCCCCTCGGCTTACCCTTCTTTCAATGTAAACTTGAATCCTGATTTTATAGTGAACTCATGTCTGTTTTGAGTCTGAAATTATTTGCAATTTTCAACTAAAATAAATTTGCGGGTAATCATCTATTCCCAATAATTGATAGTATTTTATATGTTATTTTGGTTAGTTTGGTTAGTTTTAGTAAAAGGATGGAGGCACCCGGTTTCATTCTTTTCAATTTTATGAAACTGAGATCATTAACGGTCGTATTCAACTACCTTAAAATGAAATATGGCTGGCTCTGAAGGGTTTGTACGGTATGCCCCAATCCGATATATAGGATCACCACTACGTAAGAAACCTGCTTCATCACCATTGTGAAGTGCTTTTGGTGTCCAAACGCCCTTTTCATAGTTTCCTTCCCACGCGTCTTTTAGCCACACTTCTTTTTTTGAGTTTGTGGAAATGGTATTGACCGAAAGGTTATACCCTGCCACAATAAACTCATTTTCTCCGGTTTGTATGAAAAGACCATACGAAGCAGGAACTTTCGGTCTTCCAAAAGAATCTTTTGATTCTGCAACAGGACCAAAGCGCCATGGCTTTTGAAACTTGACACACACGGTTACATTGTTATTTAATTTAATATTGCGGCCAATGGTATCATTCTGACTTTTGAAAAATCCGCACATCTTTCCGCTCCCCTGATATTGAGCAATCACGGGCATCAGCTGGCCTAACAGCCCATACTCTTTTTCCATGACATCTCCCCGGTTATCAATTCCAAAAGGAGAAAAACAGATGGCATCGTGTTCCGCAAAAGCATAAGTTCCGGGTCCGTCGGTGGTATTCGTTTCAGGAATAAACAACGGATTGTCGGTACGGTGGAAGAAATTAGCCTCATCTTTGAAATCACCGCCATAAAGGTCGGGCGACAGAAAGTCAATCGAAGGAGCACCTGCTTTCCAAATATCCAATACAGTCAAAATAGGACCGCCGCTTGGGTAGTTTCCGGGCTTTCCCGGATTGGGTCGTGGATTGGGCATCCAAGTATTGGCATACATCGGAATGTTGTAGGCTTTCTTTCCGGATTCAGCAATAGCATTTAAGTACTGTGAATAATTCCATGCCATAAAGAATAAATCGGTTTGGTCATTCTTGCCAAAAACTTCAGTCCAGGTACCATTGGTTTTTGAACCATTGTTTTCCCATGCAGTTTTCAATTCAATTTCAAGGGTTTTCTTGTTTTTAGTGATGTACCCCATGAGCTCAGGTGGCACCTGCGATTCAAAAGCTTTATTTGCTTCGGCACTGAAATCCCGCGTCTGGCCCAATGTTCCTACTTCATTTTCAACCTGAATTACAACAATCGTATTTTCCTGACTATCGACCTCAGCGATATGTTTCATCATCTGTGTATAAGCTTTTGAATCAGCAATACGCGTCGCGGCACAAAGTGGTGTCAGCGTGCGTGCATTCTCGCCTTTGTCGTTTTTAACCCGTGCGAACCGTTTGGTATCACTTATCACCCATATTGGCGCATAGGGCGAAAGGCCATTCTTCCATGAACCAAACCACAGAATCCCTAATTTCATGTTGTTTTCACGCGCAACCCTGATAAGTTCATCTACCGACTTGAAATCGAAAACGCCTTCCTGCGGTTCAATAATTTCCCACGATACAGAAACAAGAATAGAATTCAGGTTGGAATCGTGCAGTGCTTTCATTGTTTTTTCCATGTGCTCAATATGGGAACCCGATGTATTATTCGCTTCTCCACACAACATCAGGAAAGGTTTTCCATGAACGATCAACTGGGTCGCACCATACTGGTTTTTCTTCAGTTCTGGAATCTGGGCATTTGAAGAAGTGATTCCTACAACACATGCCATTAAAAGCATTAAAGTTTTCAACCTTTTCATAATGAACTAAGTATTGGTTATTGCTATTATTTTTAATATCGGATATTATTCTTTGAACTCCTTGGTTACCCGCAAAGTGTTTCCGGTATCTTCCATTTCAAAAATATGTGGACGAGTATCGCCATTATAAGGAGAATGAAGGATCATCATCAATTTTCCTTCGAAGGTTTTAAACAGCATGGCATGTCCTCCGTTGGCTTTAAAAACAGGTTCATCCTGCTGCACCCATGGACCGGCTATTTTTCCTGATTCAGAAATGGCAATTCCTGTAGTCATTCCATCCTCCTTTTTCCCACCACTTGTCCAGATCATGTAAAGCTTTCCGGCCTTTCCTTTATAAAGATAAGGGCCATCGGTAACTCTGTTCCCATATTTTTTGTCACCCCGGCTCCAGGCAGCTTCATCGCCAAAAAACAGCCTAACGGGTTCACCATCAGCTTCCGACAAATCATCTTTCAACTTCATATAACAAACTGATCCGTTGGTAATTTGAACCCATTCGTTGCAAAATACCATGTATGGGGTACCATCCTCAACCCACAAAGTGCCGTCGAGTGTCATCATGTCAACAGGTGTAGTGGCATGGTTTTGAAATGTTTTGAATGGGCCAAATTGTGATTCGCCGACCAACACCTGAGAACCACGATAAACGCGCGGTAACCATTCGCGCCATTGTTCCTTAAATTTGTTGTGGGAGTCGAAAGTCAGGAACAAGTAGTACTTGCCTTTGTAAATGTGCATCTCAGGCGCCCAGATACCTGCAGTTTTTATTGTATCCCAAACATCTTTCGCAGGCGTATAAATTGTTTTTGAGGCTGACCAATGCAACAAGTCTTTACTTGTACGCATGTTTACTCCCCCCCTTCCGGGTCCAACCATGTAATAAACTTTTACAACAGGATCGGGTACAACACAAATATCACGTGTGCGTATATTGTTTAATTTAAATGTATCTACATAGGCTTCAAGTGACTGCGCCTTTGCCCAGTACTGGACTGATAATACGATTAATACCAGTAATATTCCAATTTTATTTTTCATTGTAATTTATTGTGAGATAATAAAAAATTAATAGAGGATCGTTCAACCCTATTTTAAGAGTCTGTTCATATTTCTGTTTCGATTCAAAATGGGTTATTTGGAATTATTTTCAAACTTAGTCTGCTGCTGCTCAACTGCTTTTATTTTGATCTGATTCAATTCAAATTGTAATTGCCTGATCTTATTATTCAACAGGTCAAGCTCTTCATTGGAACTTTCATTATTTTTCATTTTTGAAGAAGTTTTAGTTGAACCAATTTCAGTGAACAACATTGGTTGTGATGACGGGACACTTTCAAATGTCAGGGTGGCGGGTAAAGCGGTATTTTCACCTTCATAAAGAGTATGGGCTTTAATTGTTATTTTACCTACTTTTACAGTTGATTGTATAAGGCAGGGAGCCGTACCCCATTCTATTTTCCTCGGATTGGCCCACGATTCATCCCCGGCAATCAGACCTCCTTCGCCTGAAATTTCAAAAACGATTTCTTCTTCTCCCAAACGCTTCACATTCCCGTTCTGATCAACTAATTTAGCAACAACGGTAACAATATCAGAGCCATTTGCAACAATAGGCGTTCCGTCAAAATCAGCTTCCAGAACCAATTTGATTTCTCTTTTTGACGGGTATTTAGTTGCTGTCGCTACAACCTTACCGTCAATGAGTCCTTCCACCACCATTTTCTCCTGCTCCGGATTTTTAGAACGGCCAGCTCTCGATAGAGAAGACCATGTATATACTTCTTTAAACGTAACAGGTGGGTGTGGTATATTTGCGCCCAGATCTTTCACTTTAATTGTTTGAAATTCTTTGCCAAATATTGAAAGCCTAACCTCTTCACAATTAGTAAATACCACGACATCATTTCCCGAAAACGGCGTCATCTCATTGGCAATATACACCATCGGTCCATTTTCAATATTGGGTACATTTAAATTGGGATCACGCATGCTTTGAAATAAATAATAGGAGTATTTAGGCTGACGGAAGATATCCATAATGCCACCATAGAAAGGATCGGGATGGTAACCGCGATTATGATCGAACGAATGCCATAAAGCACCTCCTATTGCCTGCTTTGGCATTGAATAAAAACGGCCAAGCCAACCACTATAGTGAATCGCCTGAATAATTTGAGGATGCTCACCCCATGAAATGCGCGCCCGGCTGTTTGAATTATGAGATGACCAGTCTTCAACATTGTCGCCAAACTCCCTTATAAAGGATATTTCATCTGAGTTATTCCCACCATATCTTATATCAAAAAACTGCGACCCTTTCGCACTTCTGTCGCATGCTGTAAAACAACCCTGGAAAGGATACTCTTCGTGCGTGATATTATGAACTTTCTGGGCAAAATAATCGGGGTAATCTGTTTCATTCAAAATGGGTTCCCACATGATCACACTGGGATGATTTCGATCGCGGCGAACCATATTTCGTATATCGGAATACACTCTTTCTTCAAAAATTGGCTCTTTGTTCCAGAACTGCCAGCCTGGGGTAGCAACAATGAGGAACATCCCCATTTCATCGCAAGCATCTACAAAAGCGGGGTCTTGAGGATAATGCGCAGAGCGGATAATACGCATACCCGCATCGCGTAGTTTTTTCACATCGCGCCAGTGCAATGAATTGCTCAAGGCATTACCAATATACGCATAGTCCTGGTGTCTGTTTGCTCCCATGAGCTTATCCCCAAAAGGTTTGTTATTGAGGAAAAAGCCCTCTTTACCTTTGAACTCAATTTTTCTGATACCGATTTTTGTTCGAATTCCATCAACGGTTTTATTGTCACTTTTTATCTCTGAGACAACAGCATGAAGATATGGATCGTCAGGATGCCACAAATGCGGCTTCTTAATATTTATTTTCTGCACGACTGTTACGTTGCTATTGGAAGGTACACTCACAGGCTTATCAGCAGCACCAACTTTTTTCCCATCTGCATCAAGGATGGAAGAAGAAACGGTAACTCTCTTCGATTTGTTTGTTTCATTAATAACATTCGTCGAGACAACTACATCAACCAGCTCATCAGACAAGTTTTCGTAATGAACAAATATCCCTCCGCCAGCAATTACATCAGAATAATTCGGATCAGTTATGTGTATTGGATTAGTGCTGTACAACCACACATCACGGTAAATACCACCAAAATAGGTAAAATCAAGTTCAGTTTGCGGTTTTCCAGGAGGATAGGTAGGGTCATTGCTATTATCAACCCAAACCGCCACAATATTTTCCTGCCCATTAAACTTTATTTCTCCGGTAATGTCGACAATTATAGGCAGATAGCCGCCAAAATGTTCCTTCATCAATTTACCATTTACCCAGATTTTACTTTTCCCCATCATTGCTTCAAAATGGAGAAATACTTTCTGACCCAACAGGTTTTCTGGAACTTTAAAATGTTTGCGATACCAGGCTTCTCCCTGATAGTTAATACATCCACTCGCCTCCTCCGGGAGATATTCAAGTCCATGTGGTGTATTTACAACTATCCATTTCGAATCATCGAAACCGCTCTGTTCTGCTTTATTGGCTGCCCCTTTGTAAAAACGCCACCCTACATTAAAATTGAAAACTTCTCTTCCTCCGTTTTTGATCTGGAAGAATCCGGCAGTAGAGAATTCTTGTCCTATAGGCATCGATGCATTTATTGACAGCGAAAAAATTAGCAATGAAAATAAAATTGTAATTCTTTGTTTCATTTTATGATAATTGGTTTATTTAGAGGTTAATGGCCGGCCATTCGCTCCTACCCCAGTTAATTTCCCTGACAATCAGTTTTGAGCGGCCATTATCGTGCTTGTCATAACCATGGCAAACGAAGTAATATTTGCCATCGGCATAACAAATTCCGTTGTGCCCAACCCCGGCCCAGTCTTCGTTACCTTTGGCAACAGAAGTACCTCCGCCACGACTAAGTAAAATGCCATTCTCGTCGACATAAGGACCTTCCACATTTCTGGAACGACCTACGACAACATTATAATCGCTGTTTAATCCACGGCAGCAGTAATCGAGCGAAACAAACAAGTAATAATATTGAAACCGTTTCATAATGAAAGGAGCTTCGATCGTTCCGTCACCAGGATCAGTATCATCCAGCGCAAAAGTTCGGGGTTGGCGTGCCAGCGTTTGCCACACTTCGGGTTTGCACACGGATAAGAAATCGGGGGAAAGCTTCACCAACTTGATTCCGCCCCAGAACGATCCAAATGAGAGCCATCCCTGCTTTTTCTCATCAACAATCAGATTGGGATCGATGGCATTCCACAAATCGCGGTTCGGAATGGACTGAACGACCATCCCATGATCAATCCATTTATAATCAAGAGAATTTGGATGAAGTGTTTTATTGGTTGCCACTCCAATTGCCGATGTGTTTTTTGCAAACGCCGAGACAGAATAAAACAGATAATAAGTTCCATTGAAAAACTGAATATCAGGAGCCCACATGCTGTTGCTTCTCCATCCCGGAACGATTTCAGGCGTGACCCACTCCGGAGCTTTTTCAAAAACTGGTTTTTCACGTTTCCAGGTAATCAAATCTATACTGGAAGCCATAGGAACACCCATGCCAGTTGTAAAGACATAATAAACACTGTCTTGGTTTATCATTACCGGGTCGTGTGCACCAAATCCTTTCGAATCGTCGGGTAGTGGAGGACTCAGTTGATTTTGTGCATTCAAACAGTCAATGCTAAGAATTAAACTAAACAACAAAATTGTAAATGCGAATTTAAGTCTCATAAGAAGGTGAATAATTGCATAATAAATTTTAATCCCAATTAAAATCTACCACTTCCCCATTTAGTTTCCATTTTTTAGGAAAAGCATTTTCCATCCAGTCCAATGGTTCTGCAACCGGCAAGTTTTGTGACGCCAATTTGAAAGACGCTTTTATCGTTTCCTTTTGTTCTGCGCCTGTGGCATCGGGCTGTGCTGATATAAAAAGCGGTGTACCGCTCCTGGCAAGAAGTTCCATCCACTGTTTGTTTTTCTCCCATGGCACTTTTTTAGTAAGTCCCACACAATCCGCATCGGAAGCATAGAATGTACCCTGATGGATGCTTCGGAATGCTAACGTGTTAACACCCATTTTTCGGGTCCTCTCCCATTCATTCCCGGAGGTATCGTCACCTATCCGGTTTAATTCGAACAACCCGGCCGAAAGGTGACTGATTGTATTGCAGCCAATAATGTAGGTCTCGCCGGCAGCTTCGCGAATGGTTTTATAGAGATTGAGGATAATTTCGGCATTTGTTTTCGATTTATCGTACATGCTCCAGCCTGATGCTGTCATGGAGGCGTCTTTGAGCATATCGAAACCCCATTTGCCAAGGATATCGAAAGTAGTGAAATCGAATTTCACCATTTCGTAGCCCCATTGATTGTATAGCTTGAAGTAATTCTTAATCTTTTCAAGATTCTCCGGAATAGTTGGGTCGAGTACCGGCTTTTTTTCTTCGCGCCCGTTAATGAGCGGAAGCATCAGCGAGACCTTGCTTTTTTCGCTTCCGCACAAAGGTCGGGTCCAAATGCCGGGTCGCATACCGATTTTTCGGATCTTCTCAGCTAATTTGCCCATATCGGGGAAATTTTTGTCGGGAGTACTCATATTGTCGCCCCAGCAACAATCATTTTCAGCCCACAACGGTCCTACAAACCAACCTGCATCGATCACCGAAAACGGACGGTTAGCCAATCCTTCGGCCATTGGCGCCATCAATTCGGTATGTTCGATGATAAGTTTTTCGGAAGTGTTGCCATAAGTAAAATACCAGTCGTTAATGCCATATACGGGTTGCTTTGGCATACGGGCCTTACTGCACATTACCTTCATAAAGCGTCGGGCGCTTTGGAAAGATGTTTCGCCGGGCAGGCTTTTTGTGCTGACAATTTCTGCTGCCATTAGTTTTCTATCACCCAATTCAACACCTTTTCCTCCCGAAAGGGTGTCGAGGTTTAAACTTAACTTGTCGCGGCCAATCATCCACGAACAAAAGGTACTGCAGCCCGTTTTTACCCCAAAGCCATTGGTACTTTTGTCGTTGTACTCCATGAAATACCAGGGTAGGATCTCTGTATCAACTGGTCTATGCCACGACACATCGCCATAGGTGCGTTCCCAATGATCGTTTAGAATTTTAGACGTGCCTTTGCCCGGGATTTTCCAGTGCAACGTAACGGCACTGACCGATACTTTCGGAGCCTGTATTTCAATAGAAGTTCCATTGCCTGAATTTATTAAGGTAACCACAACCTCTTTGTAAGTCCATTTATTCTCTTTTCCAGTCAGCTTTACGAGAAGGTCGTTCACAATAGCAGTAACCATGTCCGGGTAATTTACCAACAGTTCATTGCCATTTTTTGTGATTCCAAACATAGAATCACTTAGCAAAACGGCTGCCATTGACAAACCGGTTGTTTGAATAAAATTTCTACGGTCCATATCTTAATCTATATTTTGAGTTTATTTAAAAACTATGTTTCCAATTTCCCCCCAACTCCTTTTCTTGATAAAAGAGGAAAGTCCGATAGTATTAAAAAGTATCTTCCACTTCAACTATCGTCTGAGCTGCCAAATATCTACCCATACATAGAATAGATTTTAGATCACTATTTTGTGGGCCGGTGTATTTTCTAGAACTGTCAAAGAATAAAATAATGAAGGCAAATATCTTATCATTTTATCTTCATTAAAAGACAATAAAAACAATCAGATGTTTATTGCATTTGTCTGATCCTTATTACTGTAAATGAATAGGGCGCAAGTACTTGATTTAGCTTTTTTCCCTTGATTATCACCTCCTGCTCAAAGGGGCTAACCAGCATAGGAAATTCCAGTGAATTCACCTGATCCAGGTTATCACTTTTCAAAACGACCATTTTTCCTTTGGTCGCCAACCGCTTGGTACTTTCCAGCGCAACATTGACAGTTTGGGCTTTATCCGATGAATTCACCAGTTTCACAATGACTTCATTCGAATTTTGATCAAAAGCTGCCGAGCCGTAAATTCCACTCTGTCCTGTAAGCGGCTTTTTATCAAGAAGCATTGGCAATACCTCAGTCCCTTTATTGTTCGAAAATAATTTCTGAACGTAATAATTGGCCGTTCCAAACGACTTCAGGTTATCAAACCATATCAGATCAGGCGTCCATTGCCATCCATCAACATGCGCAAGTAATGGAGCATAGGAACATAGTTGGACCACCTCGGCATTACGTTCCAGGCCAGTCATGAAGGCAGCTTCAGACAAAGCACATTTCCAGTTATTCTGATTTTCCGGACTGCACGTAAATTTACTTTGTGCAGCATATTCACCCGCAAATATTTTGTAACTGTTGCGGTCGTAATTGTCATAACGCGAAGCATTCTTGAAGAACCATTCTGGATTAGCATAGTAATGTTCATCAACGATTTGTGCATTTAGTTTTTTCAGCGCTGCAGCTGCATAATCAAAATCCTTTCCATCCGGGGAGGGACCTGTTCCTGAAACTATTTTAATATTTGGATACTTCTCGCTGATGGCTTTTGCAAATACAGCATAGCGCTCAATGTATTGTGTACCCCACTGCTCATTTCCAACACCGATCAATTTCAGGTTAAACGGAGCCGGATGCCCCATCTGTGTGCGTATTTTTCCCCATTTAGAATCAACTGATCCATTGGCAAATTCGATCAGATCAAGTGCATCCTGAATGTAGGGATCAAGTTGATCCATCGGAACCACTTCGGCTGTATTAAACTGACAGGCCATTCCACAGCTCAAAATTGGCAGTGGTTCGGCACCAATATCTTCCGCCATTTGAAAATATTCGAAAAAGCCCAACCCGAAGGTTTGAAAATAATCGGGTGTCTGGCGATGTTTAAATTCTGTATTCCAACGATTAACTATCGCCTGGCGGTCTTCAACATTCCCAACCGTTTTTTTCCATTGATAGCGCGTTTCCAATTCCCGACCTTCCACGATACAACCACCCGGAAAACGCAAAAAACCAGGTTTTAAATCGGCCAGCAATTGTACTAAGTCGGCACGTAAACCACCCGGACGATTTTTCCAGGTATCGTCTGGGAAAAGTGAAATCATATCCAAGTCCATAGCTCCTTTTCCTTCAAACCAAATATTCAGTTTTGCTTTCGGTTCAGTAGCTGTTGCAGAAAAACTAACGCTGAATTTTTTCCAGTCTTTCGATTCCGGAATAACATTGACACTACCGATTACTTCTCCTTTTGGACTCTCCAATTCGAGATGCATTTTCAGGGTACTTCCTTCCAACTGCTTGGCCAATACAGAGAAATGGTAGTTCATCCCTTTTTTGATGCCCATTCCCCTGAATCCTTCGTTGGATAATGCAAACGATTTTTCGCCTTCAGCAATTGTAATTCTGGCAAATCGTGGATTGGCAGGACTGATTTTACTTTGATTGACAATTAGCACCCCTGTTGTTGTATCGGGTTTCATGATTTTCCATCCCATTAATGGTTTGAAAAACTCGAATGAACGGTTTTTGACCAGTTCAGCATAAATACCACCGTCGGCTGCCAGATTGATGTCCTCAAAGAATATTCCCCACATTGTTGGCTGAATGGCGGCTATCGGTTTATCAATATTTACAGAAATTACAATGGCCTTTTGACCGAAACAAAATTCTTGTGTCAGAATAATCAATGCAATCCAGAATATTCTTTTCATGATTTATTTTTTACAAAATTCAAGTTTAAAATTATTTAAAATCGATCCAAATTTTCATTTCATTTTGATTGCGAAAAACAACCATCTCGCAGCGACTGCCAATAACCGTCATCCTGGCTTCCATCAAATCTCTGATCGTATTTGTTTTCTTTTGGTTTAACGAAAGGACGACATCGTTTGGTTGCAATAGTCCAGTTAACCTACTCGATCCGGGAACGCTTAATACCAAAACGCCATAGGTACCGGCCATTCCTGTTGCTGAACGTTCGCCCATTGTACGGAGGTTTTTTATTTTCGCTCCCATGAAATCAAGCGTTTCATCTTCAGTGAGATTACCCAGTTTCAGCACTTCCGGCAAAGGGATCTTTTTAGCAATTGCCTTCAGGTTTGGTGAAACTACACCAAAATTATCCATCTCGAAATTTCTAAATCCGACCGTCAATGCCAGAGAACCTTCTTTCACCCTAAAGTCACCGGATCCGGGATTTAAATATTGTGGGTCGCCACAGACTGAATGTTCATCGGTATTACGATCTAACGAGGTTTTAAGGGAAACAGAGTCCGGGAAGCAGTTGTAATCAACCTCTTTACCCCAACTAACGACCCAAATAGGCAGATAACCGGTCGAAACAATATTCCGCACAAATACATCACCACTATTTTTAAACCACACATGAGGATGGAACGAATTATTAATGATGATGTTGTTTTCAACAGTACGGTTCACACCTTCGCGTAGCTTTAATCCACCATTGAGCAGCAAGTTATTGTAAATATGGTAATTACTTGATCCGTCGTCGAGATCGATATCCCAGCCATGGTCGCAGCGAAATCGGTTATTTCGGATGATTATTGGTTTGATCACATCAAGCAAGGCAAAATCGGGATCGCGTTCAACTATGGAATCAAGAACTTTTTTATTGGGATGCCAATAGCGGTCACGTCCCCATGAGTTAAATGCGCCATGGTCGCCACTCTCTTTCACTGTATTAAAAACATCGTTGAACTCGATGATATGTCCACCCCAGGTACCTTCGCTTATATTGATCCCCGCACGGGGAACATCGTAAATTGTGTTGTGACTAACGGTTATTCCAAAACACATGGAAAGCTGAATGCCGGAAGACTGTTTTTCTACCTGACCCAGATCGAACATCAGGTTGTTGTAAACCAAACATTCGGCAGGGAAATTATTGGTTTTTGGGCCTGGAATTCTGTCAATTTGATCGCTCGGTATGAATTCGTTGTATTCGAAACTTGGTGAACGTACAGCTTCAGGATCGCCGACGAATGATATAGCACTTGCGCCAATGTTCGAAAATAAACATCCCGTGACTTCGCATTTCCTGTTATACTTGTTGAAGTAAATGGCATTTCCGCCAACCGAATTGAATTTACATTTCCGGATGAAACAATTTTCTGCGCCGTTCAATAAAACTGCTCCACCGCGGTAGGTTGTCCAATCGCTGCGAAGCAACGGTTCTTTGTTCTGCATAAAAGTCCGCAACGTCTGGGTCAATTCAATTCCTTCTATTGAAATATTAGTGACTGGTGATTTTTCCGTTCCCCTGAATTCAAACAAGTGCTTGATTTGAGGAATCTCAACCATGGTATTTTTCAGATCAATAGATTTTGGTGGATAGAAATAGAGAAACTGATCATTTTTATTGTAGAACCATTCTCCGATGGTATCCAGTTCTTCAAAAATATTTTCCACAAAGCGGTACTTGTCGTGCATTCCCATTTTACGGTTATTCTGCCAACCGCCCTCAAGAACCAGTTCGCCATTTGCATCTTTTCCCTTAATAAGGTAATGAAAATCACCCCACTCATGCTTGTGTAAGGCATGAACATATCCACCTTCAGGATTCGACCAGTTAGCAGCTTCTGTTTTGCTTACCGCATCGGAAGCAGTACCACCTAAAAAACGGGCTTCGAAATTGTAATTAGGATACCGGGCCATTCGTTGCATTTGGCCATTCACAAATAATTGGTCGAAAATTAAACCCAAGGGAACCTGTGTCCGCTTGATCCCATTTTTGTAATTCTCCCAATTCAATTTCAATGGAACGCCACCGCTGATCACCACCTTTTCGTTTTCGAAATTCTTATAAACAATCGAATCATTTCCTTGCCGGGAATCGTTGGAAGTAAACACAATTGGAGCACTAAGATAGTAAGTCCCTTCGCGAAGATAGACCGTTACTGACCCTTTTGTATTTCGGACTTTCTGTTGTGCCCTTGAAAGAGTAGCATATGGTTTTCCCATACTGCCGTCATTTATGTCGCTGCCTTGCGGTGAAACATAAAAGGCCGTTTGAGCGAATAATCCACTAAAAAACACTGTGGTAAAAAATAATGGAAGTAGAAATTTCATTCTCATTTTGTTGACTGAAAGACACCGAACATTTAGTTCCTAAAAAAGTCTCGGAGCAAAATTGTTCAAAGCCCTTCGCCAGGTTTGCCATTCATGCGCAGTTCCCTCAGACTCAACATACACATGTTTGATCCCGATTTCTTCAAGTGATTTATGGAATTGGTTAATTCCTTTATAGAAACGTTCACCCTCTTTGGTTCCGATACCTATCCAGAGCAATTTTACTTTTTTATTGAATGTTACAGGATCGTTAAAAATTCCATTCTGATAACTTTTTAAATCCGTACTGCCTTGAGGCATAAAAGCCCCGCTGAATGCACCTATGTATGAAAATTTATCCAAATTACTAAGTGTAATCTGCATGGTCTGCATTCCACCCATTGAAAGACCGGCCATGGCGCGATGTTCGCGATCGGAAATGGTTCGGTACGAAGCATCGATCATCGGGATTATTTCATGAATCATCACCTCGGAAAAGCCACTGAATGCGCCCATTGGGGAACGTCCATTTTCGAGTTTTTGAGGTACTTGTTCTTCTTTTTTGGTAGCATAACCGCAATCCATCACAATGATCATTGGTTTTGCTTTTCCGCTAGCAATCAGGTTGTCCATAATATTGTTGACTTTCCCCTGAATTGGCCAACCACGTTCGTCCTCACCACCACCATGCTGAAGGTACAATACCGGATAGCGTTTTTTAAGGTTCAAATCATATTCGGCAGGAATATATACGAAAGCACTGCGCCATTGTCCTGTTATTTTAGAATAGTAAATTTTAGAGCGGATGTCGCCATGAGCCACCTCTTTAGGTTCATAGAAGTCAACCCCTTTTTCAGGAATTTCAATACCACTTGCCATCCGGCTCATACCATAGAACGATTCACTTGCAGGATCAGCCACCCACACATCATCAATAATTAAGGTATAATAATGGAATCCAGGAATCTGTGGATCTGTTGTAACACTCCAGACCCCACTGGTGTCGCGGACCATATCGTATTTCTTGTCCAATTGAATTTGCACTTTGGTAGCTTCTCTTGCTTTGATTGAAAACATCACGCGCAGATCGGGCAGAATTCGTGGATATTCTGAACTAAGTACATTAGTGGTCGCGCGTTTTGAATCCGTCGGGTTCTGAGCTATACAAAAACTGGCAGCTAAAAGCTGGAACAGGAAGAAATGAACTAATAGTATGACTGATAATCTATTAGATAAATATCTCAGTTTGAAAGTTGATTTCATAATATGCTGAATTTAATATTATCAGTTATCATTTACTTTACCGGAGTTATCTTTCCGTGCAATACAACCGACTGTCTATCATCAGGATTAACCATTACTTTAAATAGATACTCAACGCCTTTATCGAAAAGTTTACCGCATGGAAGTTCAATTTTTGTTTTTTCGTAAGGTTTAAGACCTGGAATTGTGCCAGTAGCTACATTAATTTCTTTATCATCTTTATAGTAAGCTACTTTCAGTTTTGCCTTTTTCGAGATAACCTGTCCAAAGTTCTGAACCTCAACTTTTAAATTGAATCCATTGGAATTGGTTGTTATTACTGGTAACAGGGGCGAAAGTAGGGGTTCAATAAATTTAACTCCCGGGAGGCGTGCATATCCGAAAAGAAGTTTCCCATCACTTGTTTTGCCCAACATTTTTGCGGCAAATTCATCATCTGGAAAATTGTTTCCAATTGCATCGAAGGTGACAACCAAATCAGCCCCCATCTTTTCTGTTTTAATCACCTTACCACCTTTACCGAAATTCACGGCTTCTGGTTCTCCGAATTGCAAAGAGTTGATGTCGACGTCTGTCTGAGGATTAAATCCTTGCTCGGCAGCAATCTTAACCCTGATCGTTTTCGTGCTGGCCGTTATTGGTTTTTTATCAAGAATTGTAAGTAAACGACCCACGGTGAGTGGAATACCAATGTTCTTTGAACTATGAATATCACTCGCTTTATCGAATTTCTTCTCAACATCAATAACTGCGAAATTGCCCTGTGTTGCCCGCCCGTATTTGTCCTGAAAGATTTTCAGGCGTTCGTATTTCCACCAGCCTTCAACCGTTCCGTCCTCATGTATTGAAACTCCGGGGAGATAGGCTTCACCCGACTCGACTTTCCAGTTTACACCGTCTTTAGAGCGCTCATAAACGGCTATGCGTCCCAACCAGTCATTTACAATCAAGTTGTATTGCACATTATCACGCCAAACCACTGGATCTTCAAAATTTCCAGGTCTTTGTGGATAAGCCCGTATTGGGATAATTTTTTTGGCAGAATCAATCCGCGTCCCTGTAACCTGGTTATAAGCAGAAAGCCCTGTTTGGCTGAACCATTGTCCTCCACCACGGCATATCATCAAATACGACCCATCTTCGCGTTGGGCAAAGGTGAAGTTTGAATTGCCTTCGATCAGTCGCCGGTCGCGGTTCAGAAAATCAAACTTGCCATATTTCCAGGGACCATTACAACCATCAGCAATATAATAACCATCAATTACATAAATAACATATCTCCCATCTTTTAGTTTGAAAACCTCAGGGTTGTGCCCTTTCCCTATTGTGTCTTTTACAACAAAGGGACCGAAAGAATTATCACAAACGGCATGAAAAACCGTGGAATTCGGCCACGTTGCGTGCCCTTTAGGCGAACTTTCAAGCCAGCCACATATATACAAATGATATTTACCATCTTCACCCAGCTTAATATTGCCTCCCCAGAAGGACCATTTTCTGTTTTCAATGCCATTGTCGGTATAACGAGGCAAAACATTATCAGCTCCCCACGTATCGCGGGTTAACTGGCCCATATCCGGCATTGGCAGAAACCTGTCCATAAACCGGCCTCCGAGAACAAGGTTGCTCCACTCCGCCGGGCGGGGACGCTCTGTTGTCTGGGCATTAACCTGAAAAACAAATAAAGTGATTAGTGCAAAGAATAAAATATTCAATTTCATGATAGGGGGGTATTTTGTCTGTTAAGACCTGACAGGTTTTTGAAACCTGTCAGGTCTTAATCCTTATTTTTTAACTGAAATCCGGTATAATCCGGAAGCATGTGTTTTAATAACCGGCGCAAAATCTTTACTAAAACTTCCCAAATTCTGGTTAGTCCAAACATCAGTAATAGTGCATGTCCCTGAAATACCAAGTTGTTCCAGACTGACCGATATTGCTGAAGATTCGGCTGGCATTGCTCCTGAAGGATCTTGGGTATAAACTAAGAATTTAGCATTTCCTCCAAAAAATTCTTGTTTCACGGCATCAATATCGAGACCTGCTTTTGCTTTAAATCGGGTATAGCCTTCCGGAACATTAAATTCGATGATTGAATTCGCATAAGTACCTATGCCATTATTATATTCCTTGTTGTCGACAGTCAGCGGTTTCTCAGAAATATTTTTATTGATTTGTGATTGACCGCGTCCTGAACTCGCATTCACCCATTTCAGATCGGTAAGTTTCACCGAATCTTTTTCGTTATACAAAACCGGTGAAATCCAATCGGCATGATGGCGGTTAAACTCTTCGCCAACATTCGAAACTGCCAGGTAGAGTTTTTTTGCTCCGACAATATTCAAGTCAAAATCAACACTTTGCAAAGGTAGGGTGTTGGTAAGGTTTGAACTTTTCCAAAGCGCTTTGTTTTCGTCAATTTTAACCTGATCCTGAGCATTGAAAACTGCCAGGAATTTGTCTCCGGTTTTTGGATCGTCGGCCACCCAGGTAATCAGGTCATCTTTCCTGAAAAGTTGATGGTTGTTTTGGCTGTATTTGTTGATATACAGCACTTCTTTATTATTCAGCAAAGAGAGTGTAAATTCATCGTTATCAGGAAGATTTCCCCCAAACATTAAAGGAGAGCGGAAAATTGCGAAAAGCGACATCATGGTTGTTTGTTCATCTTTCGAAAGAGCACACATGCGATTATCTCCCCGTTCGGCGCGAATACCAATCCGGCCAAGTGGAAGCATGTCGGCATCGGGGAAATGGCCATCGCCAATGTATGTGGCCCATCGGTTGCAAACTTCAAAATGTTCTTTCATCTGGGTCCAGTTATCCCAGAAATCGCCAACAATACGCCACATATTAGCATGACTTTTAATGTGTTCCGCATTTTTAACAGGCGTTTCACCAGGTGAAGTGCTTAAAACAATTTTACGGCCAGTTTGATCGATCGCTTTGCGAATCATCTCAATTTCAGGCTGGTGGTAAGGAACTGAAAGATCGTCGATCTTAATAAAATCGAGACCCCAGGAAGCATATAGATTGAAAAGTGAATTGTAATATGCCTGCGCACCATCCTTTTCGGCAACAATCGTGTACATATCTCTAAGCCAGCGACATTGCCCTTCTTTACTGTAAATATCCTGAGCTTTGGCGTTACTTCCCAGAATCGGCGTGTTTCTTTTCACCGCTTCTACAGGAATTCCCCGCATGATGTGGATCCCGAATTTCAAGCCATTTTTATGGATATAGTCTGCCAAAGGTTTAAATCCTTTACCACTGGCCGAAGATGGGAACTTAGTGAGGCTGGGTTGCAAACGTCCGTATTCGTCCAACACATAAATCGCATCTTTTTCGTTGTAGCCATGCGCTTTATCGTTCTCGACATACCAACGGATATCGACTACAATATATTCCCAACCAGATGATTTAAGGTATTTGGCCATGTAATCGGCATTGGCTTTTACCTCACTTTCTGTAACCGTCGGGCCATAACAATCCCAACTGTTCCAACCCAAAGGGGGAGTTGGCGCCCATTTTAGAAAGGCAAGACTGTCTGTTTTAAGTTTGGGTTGCCCATTCACGGCGAAGATTCCTGCGAATATGGCAAAGACTAAAAAGAATATTTTTTTCATACTTGCAATTTAAATATATTACCTGATTGGTTTTACAATGAATTTATACGCGTAATTCTGATAAGGTAACCGGTATTTTTCCAATGGCCATGCACCCCACGATTCAATGCCTCCTACTCCCATTTGTTTGAAGTCTATATGCAATTGGGTCTGTTTGCGAGGTTTTAGATCGCCTGAATGTTGCTGATGTTTCTGGTCACCGTCATCCAAATCATTATCAAAGAAATGCAAAGCGCTCATACTTAATAATGAATCCGATTGAATCATTAGCCCCTTCCCTTTATTATTCAATATTTTGAACCATCGAATCCCCGTTTTATTGCCATTTTCCTGAGGACGAATATATGGATAAAACTGTTGATCCACTGATTGTTTGTAAATTCCGGTTGGCGCAGCATAGTTACGGTCCTGGTAGTTTTCATTGGATCCATTCCCGTAATATTCAATAGCATCAAAACCTTCAGGCAAAATCCAGTTCATACCAAAACGAGGCAACATTGGTACAGATTGCATTGCATTTTCATTATTCCTTCGGAAAAACCTGGGCATTGATGAAGGAATCCGTTTGGAAGTATCTGCAAGCAATTGCTGGTCAATCTCCAATTCACCTTTTGAATTGATTGTATACTGAATCCTTAATTTTGCAAAAACATCCGGAAGGTCAAAAAAGGTCTGAACTTTCAACAAATCTTTGTCTTGCGTTGCCTTAAAATCGGTTAACTTCAGGTTTCCTTGCGCTGTTTTCCAGAGTTTCAGTCTCCGTTGGAAGAATGCCCCCATGTCGTTATCCGTTGGAGCGCGCCAGAATGCAGGTTTTAATGCTGAAACTTCATCAAGATAGTTTTGACCGTTTACAACATACTTTTCCATCAAACCGGATTGTTTGTTAAAACCGATGTTCATCACTGAAGAAGTAACTGACAGGGAATTGCTTGTCTCATTCATCGAAAGTTTCCCTGATGGAGCCATACCTAAAGCACTTTTGTAACTACCTGCCAGCAAAAGTTGTTCCTCTGCAACGATAAAGTCTTTCGGAACCAGTAGTTTTTCTTGCTTCTGTTTATAAACTATATTTAGAAATACCTCACCGTCAGCAGGCAATTTCACAGGAATATTAAATTCTTTTGATGCGTGAGGAGGAACATTCACATCTGCAAGGATCCCTTTTTGTTTGAGTTCTCCATTTACAATCACATTCCATTCCATCCTGACATTGGATAGATCGGCAAAAAAGTTTTCGTTATAAATGGAAATTGCATTTTGATTCACCAGGGTGGTATGAATATTCTGGTACACTTTCTTCATTTCCCAGGCATGAGGATTCGGTTTGCGGTTGGGATAGAAAATACCATTACAAACAAAATTGTTGCTGCTCGGTAAGTCCTTTGCCCCGTAATCGCCTCCATATGCAAAAATGGTATCTCCTTTTTCAGTAATTTTCTGCAACCCCTGATCCACAAAATCCCATATAAAACCGCCCTGAAAATGTTTGGGGTTACCCCTGATAATATCCCAGTAATCTTTAAAATTGCCCAACGAATTACCCATTGCATGGGCATATTCGCACATGATAAAAGGTTTTACCGGAGTAGAAATATTTTTCGCATATTCAAGCATCGAAGGTGGATTGCAATACATTGGATTGATAATGTCAGTATTGAATTCTGTTGAATAAGTTTTGTAATCACTAACAGCCCTTTCGTATTGAACGGGGCGAATCGTATCCCGTTGTTTCAACCAAAGATAACATTCATAAAAATTATAGCCATTCCCCGATTCATTTCCCAAACTCCAGGTAACAACCGAAGCGTGATTTTTATCTCGCTCAAACATCCGTCGGACACGCAACATGTGAGCATCTTTCCATGAAGGCCGGTTGGCCAAGGTAACTGTAATGTCATAACCAATTCCATGCGATTCATTATTTGCCTCATCGACAACATAAATGCCGTACTCGTCACATAGTTGATACAAATATTCATCGTTTGGATAATGGCTGGTACGAACTGCATTAATATTGAATTGTTTCATCAGTTGGATGTCTTTTAGCATCCCTTCTTTTGAAATGGTTTGTCCGTTAACAGGGTCAGCTTCATGGCGGTTAATACCCTTAATCAGAACTGGTTGTCCGTTTACCAAAAACAATCCGTCTTTTATTTCAACTTTTCTAAATCCTGTTTTCTGAAGGATAACTTCAATAATTGCACCCGTCTTATCTTTTAAAGTGATTAGCACCTTGTAAAGATTAGGTATTTCTGCTGTCCATAATTTAGGTTGGCTTACCGGAATAGAAATCTTCTTTTCCGCTTCGTTGCTGAACGAGATAACAGTTTCTTTAAACGGTTTGTCACCATCAGTTATTTGGATTGAAGCAGTTGCAGTTGCCGGATGATTCAATTTTAGTTTTAGGTTTAATGTGGCGTCTTTATAACTGGCATCCAGATCAGTCGTTATCTCAAAATCTGCAATATGCGTCTCATTTCTTGCAACGAGGTAACAATCACGCATGATACCACTCAGCCGCCAAAAATCCTGACCTTCGAGATATGTCCCGTCACACCAGCGCATAACCCTTAAACAAATCAGGTTTTTGCCCGGAGTTAAAAATGGTGTAACATCAAATTCCGATGGCAATTTGCCATCTTCACCATACCCAACATATTTTCCGTTTACCCAAACAGTCAGGTTTGATTTTGCAGACCCGATATGTAAGACTACTTGTTGTCCCTTCCAACGATCACTTATTGTAACTTCTCGTCGGTAAACACCAGTGGGATCAAAACTTAGAGGAACAAATGGAGGATTTGGTTTCATCAAATTTTGAAACTCATAGCCAACGTTTATATATATTGGATCTCCATATCCATTTACTTCCCAGGTTGCCGGAATTTTAAACATTGACCAAGACGAGTCATCAAAACTGGTTGATTCGAAGTTTTTCGGCAGATCATCCGGTTTCTCAACCCATTTGAATTTCCATTCTCCATTCAGATTCAAATAATTAGCCGATTGTTTCCAATCTCCTTTTTTTGCAAGCTGCTCATTTTCAAAAACAAAATATGAAGCATGCATGGGAAGCCTGTTTTCTTCGTTGATCCGCTCATTGAGCCAAAAAGGTTGGACTGGTTTTGTTTGGGCATTTAAAAAACCTGCTAATAAAAGCAGCAAAATTCCAGAAAATAGTTTTTTCATTCGTTCATTTAGTAAGAGATTTTGAAATTACCCATCAAAACTCAATATTAAAAACCAGAATATCAATAGCATTCCGGTTTCATTTGACCGCAAAGCATTTCGCAAAGCTTTGCACCGGTAGAAATCTGCTGTTAAACATGTTTTTACAAATATTTAGTTTGGCATAAGAGCAAAATAAGATATGGATTTCACACAACATTTAATCACTTATTACAAAGGGCAACAATTTGAAGCCGTACTTCTAACAACTTTGGGGGTTGTTTTACTGTTTATTGCAATCATAATGTGGCAACACCTTAATCAAAATCAAATGCTGAAAGGACTTTTCTATCCCATCGCATTTCTATCTGTTTTTAGTTTGTTTGCCGGGGGATTTAATACTTATAGTAATAATCAACGAATCAATAATTTACCGTTGCAATATGCCACTTACCAAAATGAATTTGCCAGATCTGAGCTTTACCGTTTTGAAGGCATGAATGGCGTTAATTAATGGTGGATGCCTTTAAAAGTTACCTGGGTATTATTGTTTATTAATAGGAATGGCTTTATCCTTTGTTACTAAGAAAGACCTCGTTAATGGCATAGCCATAGAATTGATATTCTTTGATGCATTGGGTTTTGCTATAGATGGTTTTGCACATCAACGTGCAAAAATATATACGGCCACTATGATGAGCCAGACAAAATAAAAACAAATTGAAAAACATAAAATCTACTATCTGGTGGAGATTCCCCAAACAGTTTCCAACCAAATCTGAAGAGTGGAAAATTAACTGGCTTGACCATTTGACAAATAATTATTGTTGCAGGACTTGTAACGCAAAATAGTCCACCAGAAACAATAGTTTTTAATGGAACAATTGCAATTATGGTTATGCAGGTTTTTATAACCTATATTTGGTGGAGTATAAGTATTTAATGGATGCGCCGGTTACTCTTACCATCTTCTGCCGATAGAATAATCAAAACCATACCACATTTATCGACAAATACTTAGCATGGATTCTTATCGATCAATTCGACCCGGCGAGGAGCGGATAATTTAGTCGCTGAATTCACCTGGCACACCTGTTGAATTCAGCGAAACAAAAAATTTGAATTGGAAAATTGAAATTCCGGGGAAAGGTCATGCCACACCTATTGTCTGGGGGAACCAGATTATTATCCAGACTGCGGTTGCAACTGACAAAAAACCAGAAAAAACCGTTGAATCTGCAGCAAGTCCGATTGCAGCCAGTTCAACCGAATTTATTCATCAGTTTATCGTGATTTCTGTTGATAAAAACACTGGAAAAATTATCTGGAAAACTATTGTAAAAGAAGAATTACCAGCTGAAAGAACACATGATCTTGGTAGCTGGGCGTCCAATTCACCGGTTACTGACGGTGAATTCATCTATCCCTGCTTCGGTTCCCGCGGGTTATTCTGTCTCGATATGAAAGGAAATATTAAATGGGAACGTAATTTCGTCCAAATGGAAATTGTGGCCAGTTTTGGCGAAGGGAGCTCTCCTGCAATTTCCAAAGACAAAGTCTTTATTCAATGGGACCATCAGGGAAAATCTTTTATGTATGCTCTGAACAAAAAGACCGGAGAAGATGCATGGAAAAAAGAGAGGGACGAAATCACCTCATGGGCTACACCATTAGTTGTTGAAATAGGCGGAAAAACACAGGTAATCACAAGTGCAACCAATAAGGTCAGAAGTTACGATTCCGAGTCAGGAGAAATCATATGGGAATGTACAGGAATGACCAGCAACGTTATTCCATGTCCGGTCTACTCAGATGGGATCGTTTATCTGAGGAGCGGATTCAGGGGCAACGCCCTCAAAGCTATTGATCTGGCTCAGGCAAAAGGGGATCTGACCGGTAGTAAAGCCATCCTTTGGGAATACAACCAGGATACACCCTACACACCGAGTCCCATATTGATGGATGGAAAATTATATTTCCTGAAAAATAACAACGGAATTTTAACTTGCCTCGATGCCAAAGACGGAAAAGTCATTTACAGCAATCAGAAACTGGATGGAATAACCAACATCTTTTCATCGCCTACGGGCAATAAAGACAAAATTTACATAGCGGCGACAGGTGTTGTAGATGTTGTAAAAGCCGGTGATAATTTTGAATTGCTTTCCTGGAATACGTTGGATGATACTTTTGAAGCTTCCCCTGTAATAACAGGCAATGACCTGATATTAAGAGGATATAAATTTTTGTACTCTTTTTCAGAAAAATAAACTGATTACAACTTTAAATAGTAAATTCGTTAACCTCAAATTATTCTGAATTTCTTAAACACTTTTTGATATGAGCAATAAAGTAATTTCAAGACGCAAATTTTTAGAAACAACAGCAGCAGCCGCGGCAGTTTCAGTCCTTCCCTTTAATTATTCGTTCGCAACAGGAAGTAAAAAACCCAATTCCAAAGTAAACGGCGTACAATTGGGCCTCACTACCTATTCTTACCGCACAATTTCACACAACCTCGATGAAGTACTTGAATATGTGCTGAAGGCCGGGGTCAACGCATTAGAGATGAGAAGTGTCCTGGAAGAGGGACTGGGCATACCTGCAGGACCTGGACGGGTACCTCGCGGGGAGGGATTAACGGACAAGGAAAAAGCCGAACGTGCAAAAGCCGCTGAAGCTACAAGAGAAGAGCAACGCAAATGGCGCTTGTCGCTGCCCATGCAAAAATACACCGATATACGCAAAAAGTACAACAATGCAGGGGTTGATATACACATTGCAAAGTTTGCTCCTTCAAGCTGGTCGGATGAGGAGATTGACTATGCCTATAATGCAACCAAAGCGTTGGGGGCCTACGGGATAACCGATGAAGCCAGTGTGGCTGCCTGCAAACGTTTGGGGAAATTTGCTGAAAAGCACCACAGCCTTGCAATCTACCACACGCACGGACAATTTGGAGAACCGGGCTTTGACATTGATAACTTGCTGGCCTATTCACCTGCCAACAGACTCAATCTGGATGTGGGTCACTATTTCGGTGCAACAGGGAAACATCCAAACGATGTAATTATAAAATACCATGACCGGATCCCGATGATCCATATGAAGGATAAGACCGGGCCAAATAACCCGACACCAAATGTGAACAAACCGTTTGGACAAGGTGAAACACCTATTGCAGATGTACTACTTCTGCTTAAAAAAGAGAAATGGCCCATTGATGTTTTTGTCGAATTGGAGTATAACATTCCGTTTGATTCGGATCCGGTGAAAGAGGTCATTAAGTGTATCGATTACATGAGAAATATTCTTGAGTGATTTTTGAAGCGATTGAATCATAAAAAATCACTATCATTAGTTCCTGATTTTCACTGATATCATTTAACGGATGGAGCTGATATGAAAAATTCATGTATTGTACTCGAGGGCGGTGGTCTTCGTGGAGCGTTCACCGGCGGAGTACTTGAATACTTTCTTGAAAAGGAATTAAATTTTGACCGGGTGATCGGTGTATCGGCCGGAGCATGCACCGGCGC
>Ga0209430_1000360_pt1 | contig 49302 bp, 50 predicted proteins | sample BarGraIncub1133A_FD_184504 | JGI IMG/M metagenome (GOLD analysis project Ga0209430, IMG submission 184504) | Arctic peat soil microbial communities from Barrow, Alaska - Barrow Graham LP Incubations 11-33A (SPAdes) (version 2) | ecosystem: Environmental > Terrestrial > Soil > Wetlands > Peat... | reverse complement strand
GGGAACATTGATGCCGCTGTCCTTGAGGAACTTCGAGACGCCGGTGGCGTTCGCGATGTTCGGAGCGCCAGCGACCCAACCACCATCGACCGCGCACGAACCCACGGCGATGACTGCGGCAGCCTTCGCGGCGACCTCCTTGAGTTCATCGATGCCGGGGCGGCCACCGATGCGCAGGACGTTACCGTTCTCTCCGAGCATGACGGAGCCCTCGACGATAAGGACGTATCCGCCCTTATCGACGGTCGCCTTGATGTTCTCCTCGGCCTGCTTGCCCGCTGCGGCCATGACCGTCTCCCAGTAGTTCACGGAGAGAAGATCGAGGACCACCGTCGGGACGTCAGGCGAGTCGACCTGCGCCATGGATTCCGTGCAGCCCGTGCACAGACCATGAGCCATCCACAAAGCCGGCTGCAGCGTCGCGCCCTTCTCGACTGCGGCAGCTATCTGCGGAGCGTACATCTCGGACATTCCGAGCATTGCGGCAACGGAGCCGCAGTACTTCAGAAAATCACGCCTCGAGACGCCCCGCGCGGCGAGGAGTCCAGTGAACTCACCTCGCGCTTCTTGCGCCATCCCATACACCTCCTTGCGTTGTCAACACGAACAAATGTGCGGACAGTGCTGTGTCCCGCTCGTCCCGCGCCCTTCGGGGCACATCAGGAGCGGGCCACCCGTACTCGTGCCTCCTTCCCGTACTGTCGAGATCGGTCTTCTTAGCTCACATGCCCGGACACAGCGATGCCGCCCCGAGTGCCCCGGAGGGGACGCTGCGAAACGGCGTTAGTGGCCAAGCATGCGAAAACCGATGGGTTGCTTCCGGCACCGGCGGGCAGACCTGCCCGGGTGTCGGGTCAAACGGTGGGGAGAACGAGGGGCGCGGTCAAGGAAGGGCGAGCGCTCACGCGCTGCCGGACACCCCGCTGACCGACGTGGAGAAAGATAGTCATAGCCCCTCACGACACCGTTGTCGCAACCTACCTCGTACGAGTCTGCCGCTTCGTGACGGCGTGCACAATACCTTGCGACACACTCGCTCACATCGGGCGCGTCCGGGGTGCCTGAATCCGGCCATTGCAGACACCGGGCGCACTTGGCGTATCATCTTGCCACGCGCCGCCGGGGGAGCGTGGCGGGTCGAGTGTCACGGAGGTGTGTGAGTGTCCGTTCAGGGACCGCGGCTCATGATGGATATCAGGGCCTTGACGCCTGCTTTGCGGCGTCCACTGATCTTGGCGACAGTCGATCAGCTCCTGTCGCTGGGCGCAGCGGAGACCGTGGTCGTCATCTGTGATTCCGAGCCCGCCGGATTGGGCTACCAGATGGAACTGCGTCGCGAGACCCGCGGCCGCGTCTCCTACTCCTACGATCAGCGGCTCGACGGTGCGTGGGTCGCGCTGATCACCCTGCTTCCCGAGAAGCCGTGACCCGCTCGCGCTGAGCCAAGCGATGCGACGGTCAGGCCGTCGCGGACCGCATCAGGCGCTCCAGGAGCGCGGGCAGTTCCTCAAGAGACCCCCGATGGTCCGTCCGGGCCGCCGCGTCGTCGCCTACGTAATATGTCCGCATCCCCACGGCCGAGGCGGGCAGGTCCATCGCGCGGTCGTCTCCGACCATGAGGCACGATGAAGGTGCGCAGCCGATCATGGATGCCGTCTGTTCGAAGTAGCCGGGCAGCGGCTTGCACGCGTGCATCGTCTCGTACGTCGTGATCGCATCGAATCCCACGTCATCGAGTCCCGCCCAAGCCAGTCGGTGCGCGATCGCACTCGCCGGGAAGATCGGCTGCGTCGCCACCGCGACCTTGAGTCCGAGCGCTCTTGCCGCTTCGATCGCTTCGCGCGCGCCGCGAGCGGGGCCATAGCCGTCACCGAGGGTAGGGAACACGTCGCGATAGAACGCCTCGAAGATGTGCCAGTGTTCGCCGAGGTCGATACCGGTCCTGGCCTTGAAGTCCTCGTCGAATACCTGCTTGTTGGTCTGGAGCGGGTGCGGCCGCTGCATGGCTTCGGTGGACGCGAGGATGGTCGGCATGACGTCGATGCCGGGGAAGTGGGGCCCAACGCTTGCCTGGAGCGCCTTGAAGTAGCGGCGCAGGAAGGCGTCGAGGTCCAGGGCGAGCAGGGTGCCATCGAGATCGAAGAGTATGCCGTGCATCGTGTTGTCCAACCTCAGTGGGGGTGGGGGTCACGTGTTTCCCGGTGCCGGGCATCGTAGCACCCGCCTTGCCTATCGCGGGCGGTGTGGGTCCACGAACGGGGGTATACCATTCAGGCAATGGAGCGGCGGCCTGACGGCCGCGAGCCGCACACCGTCGAAAAGGGATGTGAACCGATGAAGGACTTCAGCGCGAGCGAGCTTGCCACGTTCGACGGAAAGGGAGGCCGTTCGGCGTACGTGGCCTATCAGGGCCTCGTGTACGACTTGAGTGCATCCCCGATGTGGAGCGGCGGGGACCACGAGGGTATGCACGCGGCGGGCGCGGACATGACCGCCGAGCAGGATGACGCCCCCCACGACGTTCACGTGACGGACTTCCCTCAGGTCGGCCGACTGGTCTAGGCCGGAATGCATACGAGGAGTAGGATGATCAGGAAAGGTCATGGGGCGGACGTGGTTGAGAGGAATGGCTATTTCTATGAAGACTCTTGATAATGTGCGGTTCGTACCCATGTTGGCGGGGCTGTTCCTGGCGGGGATGCTGGTCGTGCCTGCCGTCTCCATTGCGGCCCAGCCGCCGGTGAATCTCGGCACGACCAAGAACTTCGCGGTCTTGGCCGGGTCGACCGTGACCAACACCGGACCCACCACGATCGACGGGAATGCTGGCGGCGACGTAGGGCTCGCTCCGGGGAGCGAGTTCGTTTCGACGGGCGTCACCATGACCGGCGTCCAGCACATTAGCGACGCTGTCGCGATCAAGGCTAAGACCGATCTGGTGGCCGCATACGACGATGCCGCGGGCAGGACCCCGTTCACCACGGTTCCGGTCGAGCTCGGCGGAACGACCCTGAAGAGCGGCGTGTACGTCACGAGCACGGGAGCCCTCCAGATCACGGGCGTTCTCACGCTGGACGCCCAGGGCGACCCCAACGCCGTCTTCATCTTCAAGTCCGCATCGACATTGATCATGAACCCGGGCAGCAGCGTCCGTCTCATCAATGGTGCGCGCTACTGCCGGGTGTTCTGGCAGGTCACCAGTTCGGCGACCTTGGACACGGGCTCCCACTTCGTCGGCCACCTCTTCGCGATGACCTCGATCTCAGCTAAGACGGGCGCGACGATCCAGGGGCAGCTGCTGGCTCGTACCGGCGCGGTCACCCTGGACACCAACACCATCACCAACGGGCTCTGCGCCACCGTCTCGACGGGTACGGTCAACGGCGGAAAACTCCCGAAGACCGCCACTCCTTGGTACAACCTGCTCCTTGCGGGCGCGGTCCTGGCGATGCTGGGCGCCGGTGGCCTCTGGGCGACGACCAGAAGGATCCATGCGTAGCCCGCATACGCCACGAAGAAGGCTCTCCCTTGTAACCTTGCTGTCCCTGGGATCGTTGATCCTAGGGACAGCTCTGCTGTGTTGGGCGCTGGTGAACATCCGGGCGCAGTCCGTTGATGCGGCGGGGGCCTACCGTGTCCCCGCATCCCGCCCGGCCACGCTCGCGGCAGTGCCGGCCACGCCGGCTGCGTCGCCCGCTCCGATCGCCGCCGAGGCCGCCACGTCGCAGCCGGTCCTTCGGCAGCCGGCGACGGGTGACAGGATCGGCACCCTGTCGATCCCTGTCCTGGAGCAGAAGTGGCCCATCATCGAGGGAACCGGCGACGCCGAGCTCAAACGCGGCGTCGGTCACTACGTCAAGAGCGTGCTGCCCGGGATCGAGGACAACTGCGTCCTGTCGGGTCACCGGGACACGGTGTTCTCGCGACTCGGCAAGGTGAAGATCGGTGATCTGCTGCTCGTCACCACGCCCATCGAGACGTACACGTACCAGGTGCGACGTATCAGGATCGTCGACAAGGACGACAGGACCGTCATCGTGCCGTTCGATCATGCGGTCCTGACGCTGAGTACGTGCTATCCGTTCGACTACGTGGGCAGCGCACCGCGCCGGTACGTCCTCGTCGCCGACCTGGTGCCGAACCGGTAGGTCCGCGCCCGCGGTCGGGGCTAACCGGTGACGGTGAGGTCGAACAGCGCGATCGTCTCGACGTGCCACGTTTGCGGGAACAGGTCCACCGGAGTGGCGGATACCAGGTGGTAGCCCGCTTCGATGAGGGCGCGCGCGTCGCGGGCCAGAGTGGCGGAATCGCACGATACGTAGCAGATGCGGCGTGCACCGGTGGCGATGAGTCCGGAGAGGACCTCCGGACTCATGCCCGAACGGGGAGGGTCTACCAGCGCGACGTCGAAGTGCCCCGCGTCGGCCAGTGCTCGAGCGGCCTCGCCGGGCATGACATCGACCCATACCTCGGCCGCTTCGACGTTCGCGCGCAGGTCGCGCACGGCCGAACCGGAGCCCTCGATCGCCACCACCTCGCCAGCGATCTCGGCCAGCGGGAGCGTGAAGGTACCGGCACCCGCGTACAAGTCGAGCACCCGGTCGGAGCCATCCACCTCGAGCAGCCGCAGCACCTCGGCGACCATCGTCTCGGCGAGCACCGTGTTGACCTGGAAGAAGGTCGGCGCGGAGATGGCATAGGAGAAGCCTCCCAGGCGCTCGCGCCAGTTGCCCTTGCCCGCGAGCACCTCGACCTTCAGGACGGCGCGTTCCTTCATCTCACCCTTCACGAGCACGCGGGTGATGCAGGTCGGACGCAGCGCGTCCGCGAGTGTCTTCGCGACGGCGTGGCGGGGGAACGCGACCGGAGGTCCCCACAGGTCGATCTCGAGGTCCTTGGTGTTCGCAGCCACGCGGATCGCGACCCGGTCGATCTCCAGCTCCGTGCGCCCGCCGAGGTACCGCAGCGCTCCGCTGAGTGCCTTCGGCGCCTTGCGGGCGCGCTCCGGAAGCAGCAGGCACGCGTCGATGGGGACGATCTCGTCGGTTCCGGCGGCCGTCATACCGATCTTCGGCGGGACACCCGGTCCGTGCGCCACGCGAAGCTCGAGACGGTTGCGATAACCGTAGGGGGACGGGCCGGTGATGATCTCGGCGACCTGGGGGTCCTCGATCTTGCCGATGCGCTTCAGGGAGTCGATGACCTGCGTGCGCTTGGCCTCTGTCTGAGCGCCATAGGAGATGTGCTGCCATTGACACCCGCCGCAGCGACCGAAATACGGGCACGGCGGAGTCCGGCGCTCGGGAGAGGGGGTGACGATCGCCGAGATGTCGGCTTCCAGATAGCGTCCGTGATCGGCCGTGACTTCGACGTCGACCACGTCTCCGGGGCAGCCCTGCCGAACGAAGACCACGCGGCCGTCTTCGGCGCGCGCGACCGCGGACCCTCCGTGAGCCAGTCCGTCGATCTGCAGTCCTCGTATCGATGCCATGCGCTTCTCACTTCTTTCGGGGGGTGCCATTGTACGGCAGGGCACGATCCGACCAACTCGCTCTTCACCTCTTCCGCAGCTAGGTCGATACTGGTTGCAGGTCATCGCAGCGAGGGCTGCTGTTCCGCGCGCGATGAGAGCGGGGATGCTATGGGAGGGTGGTTCGGTGGAGGTTCAGATGAAGGTGCTCGTCGTCGACGACGACCTGTCGATGTTCGAACGGCTGCAGGCCTACTTCTCGTCGAAGGCGCCGGAGCTGACCGTATTGAGCGCGATCTCGGGCGCGCGGGCGCGGGCGATCGCGACCTCTCAGCACCCTGACGTCATCCTGATCGACGCCGACATCCCTGACGATGACGGGTATCTGCTGTGCGCCAAACTGATCGACGAGCGTGACCTGGTCGATGTCAGGGTCATCATCCTCGCCGCTGCTGTGGATGACGCGGCCGTGGTCAGGTCGCGCGACGCCGGCGCCTTCGCGGTGATCGCTTCTGGAAGCGACCCTGCGGAAGTACTCGAGACCATCCGGCGCGTCGGGAAGCGGTCGCTGTCGGCCGCGATGGTCGCGGATGGGGCGTCCGCCGGCGTGCCCGTGCCGCCCGATCCCAGGGTCGCCGCCAGCTCGCGCCCGGCGCCTCCCGGTTCTCGTTCCGACAACATCAACGTCGACGACCTTCTGCGCACGCTTCTCGAGCGCGATGGGTCCGATCTCCACCTCACGGCGGGAAGCCCTCCGGGACTGCGTATCCGCGGAGAGATCCATCCGCTGGAGAACTGCGAACCGCTCACGCCGAAGGACACGCAGGAGCTCATCCTGTCCCTGTTGTCCGAGGAGCAGAGGCGCCGCTTCGACGCCGAACTCGAACTCGACTTCGCGTACTCGATCCCGGGACTGTCGCGCTTCCGCTGCAACGTATTCCAGCAGCGCAACTCGATGGGCGCGGTCTTCCGCTGTATCCCGCTGACCATCCCCAGTCTCGACGACCTGCACCTGCCGAAGGTCTGCCGCCAGCTGGCGGAGAGGCCACGGGGACTGGTGCTCGTCACGGGGCCGACCGGCTCCGGCAAGTCGACGACGCTCGCGGCGATGATCGACCACATCAACGCCACTCGCCCGGTGCACATCGTGACGCTCGAGGATCCGATCGAGTTCATGCACCGCAACAAGATGGCTTACGTGAACCAGCGTGAGATCGGCGCGGACACACGCTCCTTCGCCTCCGCGCTGCGGCGGGTCCTGCGCCAGGACCCCGACGTCATCCTGGTGGGCGAGATGCGCGACCTGGAGACCATCTCCGCCGCGATCACCGCAGCCGAGACCGGACACCTCGTGCTCGCCACGCTGCACACGACCGGTGGTCCCGAGACTGTGGATCGCATCATCGACGTCTTCCCGCCGCATCAGCAACAGCAGATACGTATGCAGCTGTCCGCGACGCTCGAAGGCGTGCTCTCCCAGGTGCTTCTCAGGTCGGCGGACGGGGTCTCCCGCACGATGGCCATGGAGATCATGCTGGGCGTCCCCGCGATCTCGAACCTGATCCGCGAGGGCAAGACGCATCAGATGCCGACGATCATCTACGGCGCCCAGTCGGTGGGCATGCAGACACTGGACCAGCACATCAAGCAGCTGCTGCAAGCCGGCCTGGTGACGTTCGACGAAGCGATGAGCAAGGCCAAGGAGCCCCGCGAACTCGCCGCCATGCTTGGACGCACACTGTAGGGATCCCCGTGTGGTGGCGCTCCCGCAGCGCCCGCGCCCCCATGAGGGAGGCGGGCGCTGCCGCGTCACGGCTACGCTCCAAGGGGATAATGACTCGTCGGCTTCGTGCCGACGCCGACCAGCGAGGAGGACGATCGTGGACATCGTTCACGTGAGATGGGTCGATCGACGCCAGTTCGTGGGATGGGACTCGAAGGGCCACGGTATCGTCATGGATGGTGCCGCGGGCGGAGCGGGCGAGGGCACCGGAGTGCGCCCGATCGAACTGGTGCTCTACGGGCTGGCCGGCTGTACCGCCATGGATGTCGTCAGCGTGCTCGAGAAGAAGCGCCTCGATGTTCGAGGCGTCGAGATCATCGTGACCGGCGAACAGCAGATCGAGGAATACCCGCACTACTACGAATCGATCTCGCTCGAGTACGTGGTGACGGGCGTGGGTATCCCGGACGCGGCGGTGGCGCGCGCGATCGAGCTCTCCGAGACGAAGTACTGCTCGGTCAAGGGCACGTTGGGACCGCAGGTCACCGTCACGACCAGTTTCCGCGTGGTGGAACCCCCGGCGCCCGGGCCTCGCCCGGCTGACGGTGAGCCGGGCGCATGAGCGGTCCCTGCCCGGAGATCACCTGCGTCGTGATGCCCGTATACAACGAGGAGGCCATGGTCGTCGGCGTCCTTGACGCGGTGCGCGCGCGTTTCGAGGGCGCGATCGTACTGGTCGATGACGGCTCGACCGACGGGACCGTCGGCCTGGTCGAGTGTCGCGCCGACGTCACTTTGGTGCGCCACGCCGAGAACCGTGGCTATGGCGCATCTCTCGCGAGTGGATTCGCCGCGGCGCTCGATATGGGAGCCGAGGCGGTCATCACGATGGATTGCGACGGGCAGCACGAACCCAGGCACATCCTGGAGTTCTGTGAGGCGCTCGTCCGGTGCGGGACCGACATGGTCTCCGGGTCGCGCTATCTGCCCGGCAGCGGCGCAGCCGGTCGTGTGCCCCCGGATCGGCGCGTGGTGAACACGCAGGTCACGGCCATCGTCAACGCGGTGACCGGCTGGGAGTTGACCGATGCTTTCTGCGGATTCAAGGCATATCGCGCCGACGCACTCCGCCGCGTTGAGATCGATGAGACCGGTTACGCGATGCCGCTCGAGTTCTGGGCGCGCGCATGGCGAGCGGGACTCACGGTGTGCGAATTGCCCGTCGAGCGGATCTACATGGACCACGACCGTTCGTTCGGGCATGACCTGGATGACCCCGAACGCCGGATGGCGTACTACCTCGCTGTCTGGGAGCGCGCGCTTGCCGAGTCGGCTTCCGACGGCACAGAAGGAGTGACCGACCATGGCTGACGTGATCTGCATCGGAGCGCATCCCGACGACGTCGAGATCGGGATGGGGGGTACTGTCGCGAAGATGGTCGCCCAAGGGCTGGACGTCGTGATCGTCGACCTGACCGATGGCGAGCCCACTCCGCGCGGCACGCACGATATCCGGGTCCGCGAGGCGACGGCGTCCGCCGCGTCCCTCGGGGTGCAGCGCCGCATCATGATGCCGCTCGTGAATCGCGAACTCGCGGACACCGTCGTCGCGCGGACCATGCTTGCCGAGATTATTCGCGAGCATCGCCCCCGCGTACTTTTCGCGCCGTACCCGATCGATGCGCATCCCGACCACATCGCCGCGTCTGCGATCGTGGAGGCCGCGCGCTTCTATTCGAAGTTCGTGAAGACCGAGATGGCCGGAGAGCCGCACTTTCCCGCTCGCGTCTATCACTACTTCGCCGTGCATCTGCGGCTGCTGGCCAAACCCTCCTTCATCGTCGACGTGTCCGGATCGCTTGAAGCGAAGGCTGCCGCGTTGGCGTGCTATGAGTCCCAGTTCGGCCCGGACACCGCGAATGAGAGCGTGCTGTCGTGGGTGTCGGGTCAGGCCGGCGTCTGGGGCGCGTTGATCGGGTGCGCAGGGGGAGAACCGTTCTTCTCTCGCGAGGAGATCGGTATCCGCGACATCAGGGACCTGGTGTAGCCGTGGCACGCGTATCGCGGGCCGTGCCCGCCGGTCACGGAGAGGTCATGACCGTCCCCGACTACTCGGAATGGGCCGATCGCGCCCGCGCCGGCGCAGCTCTGGCTGCGTCGTGGGATGCGGCACTGTGCGGCGTGCCGGTCACGGAGTTGCGGGCGATGGCGCGCAGGGAGGCCTTGACGGCGGGGGCCGCCTTCTCCTCCCGTATGGGCGTCCTCGTGAGAGCGGTGGAGGACGAGCCCGAGTTGATCGTCATGACCGGGCACCAGCCGGAGCTCTACCATCCCGGTATCTGGATCAAGGATTTCCTGCTCCAGCGTCTCTCGGACGAGACGGGCGCCGCGGCGATCGATCTCGTCGTCGACTCGGACGGGTTCGACACGCTCGACATCCACTCGCCGTGTCTGCGCCCGGAGGTCCGCGTCTGTCGCACCTACCTCGCCGTCGGCGTGCAGGACGGCTGCTACGCGTGTGCCCCGGTCCCCTCGGCGGACGACCTCGGACGTTTCTGCGAGGCCGGCGCCGAGAACCTCGCGACCCTCACCGCTCCCGCACTCGGGCATCACTTCGCCCGATTCTGCGAGGGGTTGCGCATAGCCGCGACCGAGGCCGAGAACTTGGCGGAGCTCGTCACCTTCTCCCGCCGCCGCTTCGAGGCGAGCGCGGGATCTGACTACCTTGAGTTGCCCGTGACGGCGATGGCCCGCTCTCGGGCATTCGCGACCTTCGTGGCGCACCTCGCCGGCGACGCGCGGGCCTTCGCCGCCGCGTACAACGCGGCGCTGTCCGACTATCGCGAACGCACCGGGACGCGCAGCGCCGCGCAGCCGTTCCCTGATCTGCAGTCCGACGGCGACCTTGTGGAGCTGCCCTTCTGGTTGCTCGACAGTGGCCGGCGCACGGTATGGGCACGCGTCGGCGACAGTCCCGCACTGGTCGTCGACGGCGAGGTCGTGTGCGATCTGTCCGATGTGGCCTCGGCAGCCGATCGACTGTTCGCTGCGGGGCTGCGGCTTGCGCCCAAGGCGCTCGCGCTTACGCTCTTCACGCGGCTGCTGGTCGCCGACCTGTTCATCCACGGTGTTGGCGGAGGGCGTTACGACCAAGTGACGGACGACGTGTTCCGTCGATACCTCGGGATCGAGCCGATCCCGGTCGTCGTCGCCTCGATGACCGTCTACCTGCCGCTCGGCGCTCGAGTCGTGCGTGACGAGGAGATCGAGGCGGTGGCGATGGCCCTCAACCGGCTCCGTCACAACCCCGACCAGATGTTGGACGACATGGAGTTCGATACGGCCGAGGGACACGCGCGCTCACTCGCTTTGTCGGCGGAGAAGGGCCGACTCGTCGCGGAGATCGCGGGGCCCGCAGCGGACAAGAAGGCCATCGGCAAGCGGATCCGCGAGGTGAACGCGGAGTTGGCGGCCCTGCTGTCGCCATACGAATCCGAGTTGCAGACCGAACTCGAAGAGCTGCGTCGGATGCAGGAAGCGAGCGGGATCCTGACCGACCGGACCTATCCGTTCTGCTTCTGGAGCCCCGAGGAGATCGCCGACAAGGCTCGCTGAGCCGACGACCGGTGCCGCGACCGCGACGCCGGTGCTAGAATCCTGCAACATCCGTGATTTGCGGACGCCAATCGAATACATATGGGAAGGACGTTGCTCCATGGGCAAGCCTGTTGTTGACGTCGATCTTTGCACCGCTTGTGGCATCTGCGTGGACGAGTGCCCGTCCAGCGCCCTGGACCTCGGCGATACGGCCATCCTGGCCCGTCCCGATGACTGCACCGAGTGCGGCACGTGCCAGGAAGTCTGCCCCAACGAGGCCATCGCCCTGTAGGCGGTCCTTCTGCACGAACAAAGAGCCGGCCCCGAGATTCGGGGCCGGCTCTTTGTGTCCTTGGGCGGGTCGTCGGGGGTCTTTAGCCCCGCGGCCCCATGCGGTCTTCGAAGTAGAGCTTGGGCTCGCGTCCCCGGAGCAGGCCGACGAACCGTTTGTGATGCGCGGCGTACACGAGGAGCCCCATGAACAAGGCGAAAGGCCAGTCGGGCGAGCGGAGCGCCAGCGCGACCGCCGGCAACGTGAACGCGGCCGTCACCTGCCCGGCCATCATGTAGCGCGTGATCGCGATCGTCAGAAGGCCGATGGTGACGACCGCGACGAAGTAGCGCCAATCGTAGGCGAGCAGCGCCCCGGCTCCCGTTGCCAGTCCCTTGCCGGTCCGCGCGAAGCGCCGATGGATCACCGCCATCCAAAGCGAGTAGTTGTGCCCGAGCACCGCGCCGAGGACCATCGCGGGGACGGTCAACGCGACGAGCGAGAGCCCGCCGCCGAGCGACACTCCGAACGGCACGATAACGGGTAGCCCGCTGAGCGCCTTGACCGCCGCCACAGGGATGAGTCCTTTGAAACCGTCGCAGAACATCGCGAGGAGGAACCATCCCCACGACCCGGTGGTGCGTCGCACGTTCATCGACCCGACGTTGCCCGTGCCGTGAGTGGTGATGTCCTCTCCGGTGACGACGCGGACGATGAGGTAGGCGAAGGGGATCGAGCCGATCAGGTAGCCGGCGACGAGGGAGAGGAGGGGGGTCGAGAGTCCTATCGCTCCCATGTCACGTCTTCCTCGGCACGAGGCATTCGATCGCGCCCGGCAGCATCGTGACCTCGTAGCGGTGTTCGAGCAGCACCTCGCCATCGATCTGCGCGGGCAGCGGTACGGGACTGTCGATGACCGCGGAGGTGTGGTGCGACATGTGCACGACGCGCATCCGGGTGTGTTTCCCGGCGATGACGAAGGGGAGGCGCCACAGCGCCTCGCCCAGTCTCAGCGGATCGATCATGCACACGTCGAACAGTCCGTCGGTGGGATCGGCGTCGGGCGTGATCTTGAAGCCGCCGCCGTAGGTCTCGCCGTTGGTGATCGCGACGATGAGGGTCTCGCACTTGTAGGGTGTACCGCCGTCGAACGACATCTCGACGGGGAACGCACCCAGGTCCTTGAACAGGACGTGGAGCAGCGCCGTCAGGTAGAGCCACAGGCCGCTGCGGCCCTTGGTGACCTTGTACTCCACCGCTTTCGCGGTCACCTTCGCGTCGAGGCCCGCGGCGAAGGAGTTGTTGAAGAACACCCCGTTGCAGACGCCCACGTCGTACGGGCGGCGCTCTCCGGTCGCGAGCAGCATCGTCGCTTCGGGCAGGTCGAAGGGCACGCCCAACGTGCGGCAGGTGTCGTTGCCGGATCCCGTGGGCAGGATGGCCAGCGCGGGGCGCCGGTCCGCGGGGATGCGCATCAGCCCGTTGAGCACCTCGTGCACGGTCCCGTCACCTCCCGAGGCGACCACGACGTCGTAGTCGGCCGCCGCCGCAGCGAGTTCGGTCGCATGCCCGGGGGATGTGGTCTCGATGGTGTCGTGGGGGATGCTCGACAGGAGCTTCTCGATGATCGGGGCGAGTCGTTCGGCCTCCCCATGGCGTGCTTGCGGGTTCGAGATGATCAGATGCCGGGTCTGCGCCGTCACTTCGTCTCCCATCGGAGGTGTGTGTGGTGCAAGCATAGCTGAACTCCGGTGGCGGTAGCGGCCGCGACGCCGCGTGTGCTACCGTATCCCCCCGGTCGTGACATGCCCTGTTAGCCCAGCGGATAGAGCGTCTGCCTCCGGAGCAGAAGGTCGCAGGTTCGAGTCCTGCACAGGGCACCATCGCTAGTACACACGAAGGCCCGGCGCAGCGCGCCGGGCCTTCGCTTATTCGGAACGGACGCAGGCGCTTTTCGATCAGGCGTGTTCCTTCTCGTGCTCTGCCTTGGCCTGCTCGATGATCTTCTGGGCCATCTCGAAGGGCACCTCGGCATACTCGCCGATCTCGAGCGTATAGGAGCCCGTGCCGTGCGTCAGTGAGCGCAGCAGCATCGAATACTGCACGACCTCCGCATACGGGACCGAGGCTTTGATGACCTGCCGGCCGCCGACGCCTTCCATGCCGTTGACACGGCCCCGCCGCGACGAGATGTCTCCCATGACATCGCCGGCGTACTTGTCGGGCACGGTGATGTCCAGGTGGGCGATCGGCTCGAGCAATACGAGATCGGCCTTCTCCGCGGCGGCGCGGAATCCGAGACGTGCCGCCGTGCGGAAGGCGATCTCGGACGAGTCCACCGCGTGATACGAGCCGTCGCAGACGGCGACCTTGACGTCGACGACCGGATAACCCGCCAGCACCCCATGGGTCATGGTCTCCTGGACACCCTTGTCGACCGCCGGGATGTATTGCCGGGGGATGCGCCCTCCCACGATCTCGTCGAGGAACTCGTACCCGTGCCCCGGGTTCGGCTCCAGCCGCAGCGTGCAGTCACCGAACTGGCCTGAGCCGCCCGTCTGCTTCTTGTGCCGGCCCTGCGCCGATGCGACCTTGCGAACCGTCTCGCGGTAGGGGATGCGTACATCGAGGAGTTCGGTCTCGACGCCGAAGCGCGCGCGGAGGTGCGCCATGACCACGTCGATCTGGGTGTCTCCCAAGGCGTTCAGGATCGTCTGATGGGTCTCGTCCTCGCGCCGGATGCGGAGTGTCGGCTCCTCCTCAACGATCTTGTTGAGGCCGGTGCCGAGCTTGTCCTCATCGGCCTTGTTCTTGGCGCGTATGGCTACTGCGAACAGCGGGTCGGGGAGCGGCATGGCCACGAAGGTGACGTCGCCCCTGGCCGAGAGCGTGTCGTTGGTGATGACGTCGCCGAGCTTGGGGAGCACCGCGATGTCGCCGGCCGGAACGGCCTCGACATCCTTGGCCTCTTTGCCCGTCAGCTTGAGGATGTGCGCCGGGCGCTCCTTCTTGCCCGTGCGCGAGTCGATCAGCTCCGTGCCGGGAGTGAGCGTTCCCGATACGACCTTCACGAAGTTGAGGCGCCCCTGGTACGGGTCCGAGAGCGTCTTGAACACGAAGGCGGAGGCCTCCCCGGCGACGCTGAACGGGACAGGTTCGCCATCCATCGTGGGCAGCGGGCCGTGGGCGTCGGGCTCGGGGAAGAAGGTCACGATCTCGTCCATCAGGTCCTCGATGCCCTGCATCTTGAGGGCGGACCCGACGAACACCGGCACGATGATCCCCTGTGCGATCGCCAAGCCGAGCAGCTTCTCGAGGTCGGACTGTGACAGGGTCTCGCCCTCGAGGAACTTTTCCATGAGTACCTCGTCGGCTTCTGCGACGAGGTCGGTGAGTTTCTCACGTGCCGCTTCCACCGCCGGCATGAACTCGGCCGGGATCTCATCCATGTGCTCGCCGTCGTCCTCGTGGTGATAGGCCTTCAGGCGGATGATGTCGATGACGCCGTGGAAGTCTGAGGCGGCTCCCATCGGGATCTGGATCGCGCCGACGCGGTGACCGTAGGTCTCCTCGAGCTTCGCCATGACGGCCGCGAAGTCGGCGTGTTCCTTGTCCATACGGTTGACGAACACCGAGCGCGCGATGCCCATCTTGCCGGCCGCGTCCCACAGCCGCTCCGTCTGGACCTGCGGGCCGGCGACGGCGTCGATCACGAACAGCGCCATCTCCGCGGCCTGCATACCGGCGATCGCGTCACCCATGAAGTCGGCGAAGCCGGGGGTGTCGATCACGTTGATCTTGACGCCCTTGTGGACGACGGGCGCGAGCGACAGGTTGACGGTCATCTGTCGCTTGATCTCTTCTGGGTCGTAGTCGAGTGACGAGTGGCCGTCGTCGACGGTTCCGAGGCGCTTGGTTTCTCCGGCCATGAAGAGCATCGCCTCGGCGAGCGACGTCTTGCCCGCGCCCCCATGGCCTACAAGAACGACGTTCCGGACCTTGTCGGTGCTCGGTGCTCCCATGAGACATCGCCTCCACACGTCTGGTCTGGCGTTGCGCTCCTGGGCACGCGGCCCTCACTAGGAGCGACGGCACGTTCGGGCGTCGCACCTCGCGCGCGCGACGAATCACACACTATCACCACCCACGCGCGCGAGGGGAGTGCCGCGGCACGGCTTCGTGCGTGCGGGGGTCGTATGGCGGCGGCGGAGCCGGGGCTGGTAAGATATCGCTCGATGCCTCGTCTACCCCACATCGCCGTCGCAGCGGCCCTTATCGTCTCCCTCGGCCTCTTGGCTGCGTGTACGAGCGCACCCTCATCCGTTGTGCCGTCTCCGCAGCCGGCGGACACCGCCACGCAGACAGCGGGCCCGTCCGTGAACATCGTCACGGGCAAGGGCGATATCACCATCGCGTTGGATGGGACCAAGGCGCCCAAGACCGTCGCCAACTTCGTGAAGCTCATCCGCGCGGGTTTCTACGACGGGTTGTTGATCCACCGCGTCGAGCCGGGCTTCGTGGTCCAGGCCGGGGATCCGCTCACGAAGGGGGTCGGCTCCAAGGAGCTGCTCGCGATCCTCGCCCGACGTGAGGCCGGCGCGCCGGCCTCGGGCGATCCGGTGATCGGCTCGGGCGGTCCGGGCTGGACGATCCCGTTCGAGCGGAACGATCTCGTCCATGATCGTGGTGTTATCGCCATGGCGCGGTTACAGGACCCCGACTCCGCGGGATCCCAGTTCTACATCACACTCGCCCCCGCGCATCCGCTGGATGGGGACTATGTCGTTTTCGGCAAGGTGACGCAGGGGATGGAGGTCGTCGACGCGCTCGCTGTCGGCGACAAGATCGTCTCTGCCACCGTCACAGAAGACTAGGGAGCCACAACGTGGAGGACTTGCACCGCTCTGCTGGCGAGGCGGCGTACGCGTCGGGCGATTGGGACCGGGCAGCGCTGGAGTACATGGCCGCGGTACGCGACCTGCCCGCCGAAGGTTCCGGGCAGGCCCTGCATCGTGCCGGCAACGCATTGGTGAAGCTCGGTCGTTACGGCGATGCCGTGACCGTCTACGAGCGCGCCGTGCTCGACCGCACCTACGATCGCCGAGGTGCGGTGTTTGCGAACCTCGGCGCCGCGTGCAGTGCGGCCGGCCTGTACGACAAGGCCGTCGTCGCATACGATCTCGCGCTCGACGATGAGTCGTACCCGACGCCCTACAAGGCGCTGCAGGGCCGCGCGGGCGCTCTCTACGAACTCGGTCGATACGAGGACGCCACGATCGCCTACCGCCAGGCCGCCTGGGCCGACGGCAACCCCGATCCCGGCCGCGCGTTCAACAACCTGGGCCTCTCGTTCATGGCGCTCGGGCGCCCGCAGGAAGCGGTCGAGGCGTTCAAGGCCGCAACCGGCCTTGCGAGTTACGGCGCCAAGGGCAAAGCCACTGCGAACCTGGCGCTGGCGTATGCGGCCATGGGCTTCTTCGAAGAAGCCGTGCGCGAGTTCGAGCGGTCGCGCGACGGGTTCGGCCACGAGCTGACCGGAGACATGCTCGCCGCCTACGAGCAGTGCCTCGAGAAGGTCGGCTCCAGCGACGGACCCGTGGTGGCGCCGTTCGAGCCACTCGAGCGCGAGACCGTCGAGGGTTGGGCGACGGGGGAGCTGCCGCCGGCGATGGCCGCCACGGGCTCGTTCACGCCGCTGCCGGACGTTGACGGTGAAGCGACCCAGCGGTTTTTCGACATGTCCGAGACGGAGATGCGGGACACCGACCGTGCGGAGCGCAAGGCCGCCCGTTCTGCGCGGCTGACACCACGGCTCATCGCTCTTCGCGTGGGTATCTCCTTGGCCGTCGTCCTCTGCATCGCGGGTGTGTTCGGCGGATTTCTGTACGCGGGGTTCGGATACCCGACGCAAACGCAGACCGTCTCTGAGTTGCTCGACGCCTACCGCTCCTCCGGTTCGTACAGCCAATATTGGGTGGCGGTCCCCCAGACGAACGTGAAGCAGGAGATGAACCAGCTCCCGGCACGCTTCGCTTCGTATCGGATCGCGGGGATCGATCGCACCGCCCTCAAGAGCACCGTTCGCGTGGTCATCCGGTTCGAGACCGGGGCCGAACTCGCCTACGACATCGTCCTGGCGCGTGAGGGTGTCGGCTGGAAGGTCACGGGCGTGAAGAACGCCTGGGGCTCAGCCTCGAACTGACCGTACGTGTATGTGCCCCTGATGGAGCATGCAGTCTGGGGTATTGTCCGACTTTGTAACATTCGTTACGATGCTCCAACCACGGAGATTCCGTACTTGTGTCTGACCAGAGCATGAAGGAGATCAAGTGGACCAGCGCACCTACATCATGATCAAGCCGGACGCCGTCGCGCGAGGGCTCGTGGGCCGTATCCTCACGCGCTTCGAGGAGACCGGTCTTCGGATCGAGCGTCTCGAGCACGGGGTGCTGACCGCCGAGCAGGCCGCGGCCAACTACGCAGAGCACGAGGGCAAGCCGTTCTACGCGGGTCTCATCGATTACATCACCAGCGGACCTGTCGTGAAGATGGTCCTGAGCGGGCCTGACGCCGTGGTGGTCTGCCGCAAGCTGATGGGTGCGACCAATCCGCGCGACGCCGCTCCGGGCACCATCCGTGGAGACTTCGGTCTGATCATGGACGCCAACATCGTTCACGGCTCCGATTCGCCCGAGAGCGCCGAACGCGAGATCGCCATCTTCTTCGCAGGATAGTCACCCATCGCCGCCGGTCGTGGGGGCCGGCGGCGGCGCCTTATCGCGCGTCGCCGGTATCGACGTAGAGGGAGGGGTAAGGAGTGTTCTTTCGAGTGATTCCGAAGGACGTCATCCCGGACCTTGTCAGGGGACTGTCCGAACAGTACGAGGTGATCGGCCCTGTGGCCCGGGGCGACGCGTTCGTCTACGCGCCTGTCGAGGATCCCGCCGATTTGCGTTTGGACTACGACACGACCGTGCTGCCGGCAAAGCGCTGGTTCTTCCCCGAGTCCGAGGAACTCATGCGCTTCCGGGTCTCGGACAACGCTGTTGTCGAGGAGAAGTTCGACACGACGCCACGGGTGCTCTTCGGACTCCACCCGTGTGACGTCAACTCGCTTCTTCTGATGGACAACGTCTTTCTGGGCGATCGCCCGGACCCGTACTACAAGGCGCGGCGCGACAACACGCTGATCGTCGGCGTCTCCTGCATGCCTACCGATCTGTGCTTCTGCGACGCATGGGGAACCGACGAGACCCACTGGGGTTTCGACATCTTCCTATCCGACATCGGTGACGGCTACTACGCCTCCATCCGTTCCGTGATGGGTGCGGAGCTCGTGGACCGCTACGTCGCCTGCCGCGCCATCACTGACGCGGACACGCAGGCCTTTCAGGAGCGCTCGGCCGCTTTCAAGGCGGCCTTCACCAACGACGTGGACACATCACAGCTCCCGGTGCTACTCGACGCGAAGTTCGATTCCGACATCTGGGACAAGCTCGGCGAGAAGTGCCTCGGCTGCGGAGCGTGCTCGGTCGTATGCCCGACGTGCTACTGCTTCGACGTCCATGACGAACTCGAGGCAGACCAGTTGCATGGGACGCGTGTCCGGACGTGGGACTCATGTCAGTTCAAGCAGTTCGCTGCCGTCGCCCACGGTCAGAACTTCCGCGACACGCGGGCCAGCCGCGTGAAGTACCGCTACTACCACAAGCAGTGGGGGTACCTGTCGAAGTTCGAGCGGGTCCTGTGCGTGGGGTGCGGCCGCTGCACGCGCGCGTGCAAGGCACAGATCAATCCGGTGCGCGTCGTACGCGCCCTGCAGACGGGGGTGGTGGAGTGATGTCCGCATTCGCGCAGAAGGCTCCGGGCTCCGTCAACCCGTACCGGCCGTCTCCGGCCCGCATCACGTCGATCATCGACCTCACTCCGATGGAGAAGCTCTTCGAACTGCGCCTCATCGACGACGAGGCGCGAGAGGCGTTCACCTTCGATTCCGGGCAGTTCGTCGAACTGTCGTTGTTCGGCGTTGGCGAGGCGCCGATCTCGATCTCGTCGGCGCCCAGCAAGCAGGGCTTCATCGAGCTGTGCATCCGCAACTCGGGCGACGTGACCGGCGCGATGCACAAGAAGCGCTGCGGCGACATCGTCGGGCTGCGCGGCCCGTTCGGGCGCGGATTCCCGTTCGCGGAGATGAAGGGCCACGACATCCTGCTCGTTGCCGGCGGCCTCGGTATCGCGCCGCTCAAGTCGCTGATCAACCATATCCACGATGATCGTCACGAGTTCGGCAATGTGACGATCCTGTACGGCTCGCGCACTCCTGCCGAGGTGTTGTTCCGCGATCAGTTCGACATGTGGAAGCACCGCGAGGACTTCGATCTGATCCTCACCGTGGATCAGCCGGACGACACGTGGGAGGGCGACGTCGGCCTGGTCACCAAGCTCTTCGACAAGATCGCCGTCGACCCGAAGAGCACGTACGGGGCGATCTGCGGACCCCCGGTCATGTACAAGTACGTCATCGCGGAGATGCGTAAGAAGGCGATGGACGTCGATCGTATCTACGTCTCCTTCGAGCGCCGCATGAAGTGCGGGATCGGTAAGTGCGGCCACTGCGGCGTCGGGCACCAATACGCCTGTATAGACGGTCCGGTCTTCAACTTCTGGGAAGCCATGAACCTTCAGGAGGCGATCTGACGATGGCACCGCGACTCGTAGTGCTCTCTCTGGCCTCCGATTTCGGGTGTCAGGTCCAGCTCACCAACATGACCGAGGAGCTGCTCGACGTCCTCGGGCTCGTCGATCTGTCCTACTGGCAGCTCGCGACGAGCGGCCACATGCCCGACGACTATGACGTCGCCATCGTCGAAGGAGCGGTGACCACCGACGAGCACGTCGAACTGCTGCACCGGGTCCGCGAGACGGCCGCCGTCGTCATCGCCATCGGGGCCTGCGCCAACATCGGAGGCATCCCCGCGATCGCTGGCCTGTCGGACCTCGACGATCGGTATGCGGTCGTCTACGGCGCCGGTGACGCGGTGGCCCGGGGCCGCAGGGCGCCGCTGCCGCTGGATGCGTTCGTCAAGGTCGACTATCACGTGCACGGATGCCCGATCGATACCTCGGAGTTCCTTCGCGTACTCAGCGGAGTGCTGCTCGGACTGTCCGATCGTGTTCCGGACATGACGATGTGCGCTTCGTGCAAGACGCAGGAGACGGTGTGCTTCTACGACCACGGTGAGCTGTGCCTCGGCCTCGTCACTCGCGCGGGCTGCGGCGCACGCTGCCCCTCGCTCGGTCGCGCGTGCACCGGCTGTCGCGGGATCGCGCCGGATGCCAACCTGGCGTCGGCGCGGGAGATCGCCGTCCGCTCCGGGCGCCCGATCGGCGAGTTGGACAACGCACTGCTCATCTACAACGCCGCAAAGGAGGTGCGTGTCTGATGGCGAGACTCACGATCGAGCACGTCGCCCGTATCGAAGGCCACGGCAACATCACCGTCGACGTCACCGACGGGATCGTACGTGATATCCGCATGGACATCGTCGAGCCCGCGCGCTTCTTCGAGTCGATGGTCGTCGGCCGTCGTTTCGATGACGCTCCGCTGATCACCTCGAGGATCTGCGGCATCTGCTCGCCGAACCACGTCATCACCTCGATCAAGGCCCTCGAGGCGGCGTTGGGCGTAGAGGTCTCGGAGCGGACGAAGCTGCTTCGCAAGCTCCTCGTCTACGGCTCCTACCTGCAGAACCACGCGACCCATCTCTACATCCTGGCGGCGCCCGACTACGTCGGGTTGCCGAACGTGTTCCCGCTCGCCGTGTCGCACCCCGAGATCGTCGAGCGTGCACTGCGTCTCAAGAAGCTCGGCAACGACCTGACCACGCTTGTCGGCGGTCGGCCCGTCCACCCGGTGACGGCCGTCGTCGGTGGGTTCACGAGCGAACCTGATCTGCGCGACCTGGCCGCCTATCGCGACCTGCTCCTCGGGGTCGCCGGCGACGCGCTCGCCACCGTCGAGTTGTTCGCCTCGTTCCCGGTGCCGGACTTTTCGAGCGCGGGGGAGATGTTGGCGCTCGTCGCCGATGACGACTATGCGATCTACGACGGCGACACGGCCGCACTCGATGCGGGCTGGCGCCGCCCGGTCGCCGAGTACAGAGAGTTCATCGGGGAGACGGTCGTCGGACACAGCAACGCGAAGCATTCCACGGTCGGCGGGCGGCCCTTCCTCGTGGGTTCGGTCGCACGGATGAACCTGAGCGCCGCGCGCCTCAACGATGCCGGCCGCGCGGCGTTCGCCGCATCCGGCGTCACGCTGCCGACGCGCAACCCGTTCCACGCCAACGTTCTCCAGGCGGTCGAACTCGCCGATGCGTCCGCGCGCTGCGCCGGGTACATCGAACGGTTGCTCGAGATGGGCGGCACGAGTGCCCCGCAGCCGTTCAAGATCCGCGCCGGTGCGGGCGGATCGGCGACCGAGGCGCCCCGTGGGACGCTCTACCACTCGTACGCGGTGGACGACGACGGACTGATCACTCATGGCGACGTCATCACGCCCACGGCGCAGAACCTCGCGAACATCGAGGCCGACATGCGCGATTTCGCGCCGACGATCGCCGATCGTCCCGCAGAGGAGTTCACGCTTCTGATCGAGGAGCTGGTTCGTGCGTACGATCCGTGCCTGAGTTGCGCGGTGCACTAGGGGGATTGCGTCAAGATTCTGTGTAGATGGCAGGAATGGCAGCGGTTGCGCCGTATCAAGCACCACCGCAGCATGCGCTGGGTGACCGGATCACGCACGGTGCTTCCCTCCCATGGCGGGGAGCACCGTGCGTGATCCAGACAAAAAGGGGGTGTCCATGGCAGGTGGCGTGTTCCGCGGTGGTATCCATCCGCCGGACCGGAAAGAGGGCTCGGCCGGTTCGCCGATACAGAGGGCGCCGATCCCGGAGCGCCTGATCGTCCCGATGAGCCAGCATCTTGGCGCTCCGTGCACGCCGCTTGTCGCGAAGGGTGATCGGGTCGAGCGTGGCCAGGTCATCGGCGACGTGGACGCGATGATCTCGGCGCCCGTCCACGCGCCGGCCGCTGGCGAGGTCGTTTCCGTCGGTCTCGCCCTTACGCCCTCGGGTACGCGGTGCGTGTGCGTGACCATAGCGACCGACCCCGGGCAGTCCGGCGACACCTTCGTCGCCATCCGGCCGACAGATGCGGGGACCGCTTCCGCTGCCCGCGCTGCCGGTCTTGTCGGCCTTGGCGGTGCCGCCTTCCCGGCGGCGGTCAAGCTCGTGCCCGCGAAGTCGACGCCCGTCGATACCGTGATCTTGAACGGCTGCGAGTGTGAGCCCTACCTGACCTGTGACCACCGCGTGATGCTGGAGCGTCCGGAGCGCGTGATCGCCGGGGCCCTGCTCATCGCGGAAGCGGTCGGCGCCACTCGTGTGGTCGTGGCCGTGGAGGACAACAAGCCCGACGCCATCGAGGCGCTGCGCGCGGTCGCCCGAAGCGTCGAGGTGCTCGCGGTCGCGACACGCTACCCGCAAGGCGCCGAGAAACAACTGATCTTCTCCGTCACCGGGCGCGTCGTGCCAGGCGGCAAGCTTCCCGCCACGACGGGGTGCCTTGTCCATAACGTGCAGACGGCCGCGGCGCTCGCCGATGCGGTCGAGTCGGGCATGCCGCTCATCGAGCGGGTCGTCACAGTGTCTGGCGCCGTCGCGCGCCCGGGCAACTTCCTCGTGGCGATCGGCACTCCGGTGTCCGTCCTGATCGGACTCGCGGGCGGCCTGCGCGACGACGCGGTCCGCGTGATCGCCGGTGGACCGATGACCGCCCAGCCCCTCGGGGATCTCGAGGTCCCGATCGTCAAGGGGACGTCCGGGATCATCGCACTGACCGCGGCCGAGGCCGCGCCGATCGTCGACACGGACCAGCCCTGCATCCGTTGCGGACGCTGCGTGGATGCCTGCCCGATGGTGCTGCACCCCTACGCCATCGCCAACTACGCGGACCGTCGCAACTGGGACGGGTGTGAGCGTTTCTACGCCTTGGACTGCATCGAATGCGGATGCTGTTCGTACGTTTGTCCGACCAACCGTCCGCTACTGCAGCTGATCCGCACCGGCAAGGGCGCGCTGCTGACCAAGGGGGTGCGCCGATGAGCGATTCGCCCGTGAGTTCCGTGAAGCTTGCGCCGGCGCAGACGCCGCCGGTCTCCGCCGGTCGGCAAGTGACCGCCGGCCCCCACATCTCCGGGGCTCTGTCCGGCAAGCGCATCATGCTCCTGGTGATAGCCGCGCTCGCACCGGCCGCCGTCTGGTCGATCGTGTGCCTGGGCGTGCCTGCGGTGATCGTCTACGTGAGCTGCATCGTGTCGGCTGTGGGTACCGAGTTCGTCTGGAACGCGGCGTACCGCCGGCCCCAGACGATCGGTGACTTCAGCGCACTTCTGACGGGCATCCTGCTCGCGATGTGCATGCCCCCGATGACCCCGTGGTGGATCTGTGCCGTGGCAGGCGTGGTCGCCATCGGCTTGGCCAAGATGGTGTTCGGCGGGCTCGGGTTCAATCTCTTCAACCCCGCCCTTGTCGGCCGTGCGGTGGCCCTGCTCAGCTGGCTCGGTGTGATGGGTGAGCTCAAGCCGTACGCCGGCGGATGGCTGGGGGTCGTTCCCGACGTAGCTGCTTCCGGCAAGTTCGACGCCATCAGCGGCGCGACGCGTCTTGCGGTGGCCGCGGCGGATCGTGCGGCGGCCGGCGCCTACGGGTTCGATCTGTCGGCCCAGTACAACGCGCTGCTCTTCAGAAACGTCGCCGGCAGCCTCGGGGAGGTCTCTGCGGCCCTGCTCATCGCGGGCGGGCTGTTCCTGATCGTTATGCGGATCGTTGACTGGCGGATCCCCCTCGGGTACATCGGGACGGTTGCCGCGCTCGCGTGGGTGTGGGGCTCTGATCCGGTGTTCAACGTGCTCGCGGGCGGCGTCGTCCTCGGTGCGTTCTTCATGGCGACCGACTACGTCACCTCGCCGATCACGAAGAAGGGCCGGCTGGTGTTCGGCATCGGTTGCGGGCTCTTCAACATCGTGACCAGGTTCTTCGGGCCGATGCCCGAGACCACGACCTTCGCCATCCTGTTCATGAACGGACTTGCTCCCGTGATCGATCGCATGTTCCTTCCGAAACCCTTCGGCTGGACCCGACCTGCGAAGGGGGCGAAAGCGCATGCGTGACAACATCTACATCCGTCTCGGAGTGCCTGTCCTCGTCGTGTGCATCGTGGCAGCCGCGGGCTTGGCCATCACGTGGAGCTTCACGGCCGACAAGATCGAGGCCCAGGCCCGCGCGGCCGAGCAGCGCTCGCTGAAGATCGTGCTTCCCGAGGCAGCCGATTTCGTTCCCGTCACGGACGCGGGCATCCTCGGTAAGGCCGGCGCCGCCGCTGGAGATGTCGCCGTGGCGGGCATCTTCGTCGCCAACGACCAGTCCGGTTCCGCGCTGGGGGTCGGCATCCTCGTCGCCTCACGCGGCTACGGTGGCCCCATGCATCTGGCGATCGGTGTGGATAGGAACGGGAAAGTCGCCGGCGTCACTATCGTCTCCATGGCAGAGACCCCCGGTCTCGGTTCGAAGGTGGTCGACGATCCGACGTTCCTGCCGCGTTTCTTCGGGCTGGATTCCGCGGAGGCGGCGCACAAGGTCGATACGATCACCGGGGCGACGAAGAGTTCGCGTGGCGTTCGCAAGGGCGTGGAGGCTGCGCTCGCGGCCTACAAGGCCATCGGTGGAGTGGAGGGGGTGAGCGTCAGATGAAGCAGTTCTGGAAAGTGCTGACTAACGGTCTGTCGCTCGAGAACCCGCTGACGGTGCTCATGATCGGCCTGTGCTCGACACTCGCCGTGTCGACCAAGCTCGAAGGTTCGCTGTTCATGGGGATCGCGGTCATCTTCGTCCTGGCGATGAGCAACCTGTTGATCTCCGCCATCCGTCGGTTCACGCCGGATGAGGTACGCATCCCGATCTTCATCGTGGTGATCGCATCGTTCGTCACGATCGTGGACCTCGTGCTCAAGGGCTACTTCCCCAGCGTCTACTCGTTCTTGGGCGTCTGGATCCCCCTGATCGTCGTGAACTGCATCGTACTCGGGCGCGCCGAGGCGTACGCCTATCACAACGGCGTGTTGCTCTCCATCGCCGACGGCATCGGTATGGGACTCGGCTACACCCTGATCATCTCTGCACTCGGGGCCTTCCGCGAGCTGTTCGGCAGCGGGAAGCTCGTCTTCCTCGGCAACACGCTCATCAACTTCGGCCCGTCGTATCGCGGACCGAACATCCTGTTGCTCTTTCCCGGTGCGTTCCTGCTCTTCGGCCTCGTCGTGGCGGCCTCGCAGGCGATCAACCATCGGCTGATCACACGAAAGGATGTGATGTAGGTGAGCGCGGTGACGCAATTGGCTCTGCTGCTCGTCGGCGCTGCCCTCGTCAACAACATCCTGCTCACGAGATTCATCGCCCTGTGCAGCTTCTTCGGTATCTCCGACAATATGCACACGACGATCGGCATGTCGCTCGCCGTCATCTTCGTCATGATGATGGCCTCCACGGCGACCTGGATCGCCTACTACGGCATGCTGAAGCCGCTGGGGGTGGGGGAGTTCCTCTACATCCCGGCGTTCATCCTGGTGATCGCCGCCCTCGTGCAGTTCGTCGAGATGTACCTGCGCAAGTACTCGCCGGCCCTGTACCGCGCCATGGGAATCTATCTGCCCCTGATCACGACCAACTGTGCCGTGCTGGCCGCGGCCACCGAGGCGGTCAAGCCGGGGTTCTTCAAGATGAACATGGTCTACAACTTCACACTCGGCGAGACCCTCATCTACACGCTCGGTGTCTCCGTGGGATACGGGTTCGCGCTGCTTTCGTTCACCGCGCTGCGCGAGCGTCTGGACCTGGCGCCTGTACCGCGTTCTCTGCGGGGCACGCCCATGGCCTTCATCGCGGCGGGGCTGCTCTCGATCGGCTATATCGGACTCGGTTCGCTCTTCGGGCTGTAGGGGAGGCGTCGTGGATCTCGCATTGATCATGAAAGCGGTCCTGGCCCTCTCGGTGTTGGGACTCATCACCGTGGCCCTGCTCGCGACCGCCGCTCAGAAGTTCGCGGTCGAGGTCGACCCGAGTGTCGAGGCGATCCTGGGTGCATTGCCGGGTGCCAACTGTGGCGCGTGCGGCAATCCTTCGTGTTTCGCAGCCGCCGAGGCGATCGCCGCGAAGCGTGCGCCCGTGACGACCTGCGTCGCCGGTGGCAAGTCCACTGCCGAAGCGATCGCGGAGATCCTCGGCGAGACGTGCGTGTTCGTTCCGGTCATCAGCACCCGCCACTGTGGCGGAGGCATCAACGCCCGCCGCGAGTACGAGTACGAGGGTCTGCGCAGCTGCGCGTCGGTTGCGAAACTTGCAGGCGGCTCGATCACCTGCTCGGCCGGATGCTTCGGTTTCGGCGATTGCGTGCGTGCGTGCCCTTTCGACGCCATGTCGATGGACGAGCGCGGCCTGCCCGTCATCGACCTGGTGGCGTGCACCGGGTGCGGCATCTGCGTCAAGGAATGCCCTCGCGGCGGGAGCGGTCTGCTCGCGTTGCGTGACGACCAGGCGGCCGTGGCCGTGCGCTGCTCGTCGCGCGAGTCCGTCAAGGACCGCCGCGCCGCGTGCTCCAAGTGTTGCATCGCTTGCCGCAAATGCGAGAAGGCCTGCCCCACCGGCGCGATCGTCATGGTCGACGGGCTTGCGGTACTGGATCCCGAAGTCTGCATAGGCTGCTTCGAGTGTGTGGCCGTCTGCCCGCAGGAGTGCATCGATGTGACGGGGCGTTCCGCGTCGCTTCCCGTGGCAGCGCTCGACGGCCGTGTGGCCTCCTTCACCGGTTTCGCGGCCGACCACGCCGCTGCTGAGCGCGCGCGTGTCGCTGCGGCGCCTGAGCCCGAGGGGGATGTCGAGGGGTGACCCGCGGGGACCGCATCGTAGTGCTTCTGGTGGTCGTCCTCGCGGTAGCCGCGTGGCCGATCGCGGGGCTCGCCTCCGGAAGAGCGTCCGGAGCGGCGATCGCCGTGGTGTCGGGTCTCGGTGGAACCTATCGTATCCCCTTGGATGCCGACCGGCGTCTCGCGGTGCGTGGGCTCGAGGGGACCGTCACCGTCGAGGTCTCCGGCCGGAGTGTGCGCGTGTTGGAGTCTCCGTGTCGCGACCATCTGTGTGTGCAGCGCGGCGAGATCGATGCTGCCGGTGAGGTAATAGTCTGCGCGCCGAACGGCGTCACGGTACGGATCGCAGGGAGGGCAGATGCGCCCGACGCGGTCATACGCTGACGCGCGAGCCCTGACTACCGTCGCCCTGCTCGTGGCGGTCGGCGCGGTGCTCGGGCTCGTGGAGAGCTCGCTCATCCCTTCGCTTCCCGTTCCGGGCGTGCGTCTGGGTCTCGGCAACCTGGCCGTCGTTCTCGCGATGTCGCTCGTCGGCCGTACGGCTGCTCTGCGCGTGTCCTCTCTGCGCGTCGTGATCGTTGCGCTGGCGACGGGGGCACTCGGCGGTCCCGGCTTCGTCATGGCGCTGGCCGGCGCGCTCGTGTCATGGATGGTCATGTCGCTCCTGTCTCGTCTCCGTAGCGTCTCCGTCATCGGCTGGTCGGTCGGAGGCGCCGCGGCGCACGTCATGGCACAACTCGCGGTCGCATCGCTCATGGCCGGTTCCGCCGCTCCGTTGCTGCTCTCTCCGATCACACTCGCACTGGCTGTGCCGTGCGGGCTCGTCATCGGGTATTCCTCACGTCTCCTTCTGTCCCGCCTTCCCCTTGTGCGATCGGAGTTCGGCACACGGTAGGGAAGGGATGGTGGGACGTATGGCTCCTCGTCTGCTCACAAGGCCTGCCGGCGCTCGCGTCGCGATCCTCGAGGGACGGGCCGATTCGCTTTCGGACGCTTCGTTGGTCGCGCTGATCGTCGCCGAGGGTTCGGACGCGGTCGGCAGAGCGATCCTTGATGGGCAGGCGCGGCCCGACGGGCTGTGGCGCGCATCCGCCGAGGACCTGGTCAGCGTGCGCGGTGTCGGACCCGCGGGTGCCGCGCGCCTTCTGGCATGTCTCGAACTCGCCCGGCGCGCCTCGGCCTGGTCTGCGGCCGACAGGCCGGTCGTCAGCACCCCGGAGGACGTCGTGCGCCTGTGTGCCACACAGCTGCGCGGGCTGGACCGCGAGCACTTCTGGGCCCTTGTGCTGTCCACCAAGAACCGGCTGCTTCGAATGGTCGAGGTCTCGGTCGGCTCCCTCAACGCTTCCATCGTGCATCCACGGGAGCTGTTCAAGGAGGCGGTCCGGATCTCGGCGGCCTCGGTCGTGGTCGTTCACAACCACCCGAGCGGTGACCCTACGCCGTCGGGGGCCGATCTGCAGCTGACGCGCCGCCTGGTTCGGGCGGGGGAGGTCCTGGGCATCGAAGTGCTCGACCACGTCGTCATCGGTGATGGTGGGGCCCATGTCTCGCTCAGGGAGATGGGTGCCCTGTGAACCGGCGGCCAAAAGGTCCGCGCTTTGCGGGCGCGTAGATAACTCCACGGCAACAACACGCCCGCGAGCAGGGGATATGCCCGTGCTGTGCTAGACTCCTCGAAGGTTCGCGTGCTTGTGCGCGCGTGTCTGTGCGCCCTTGTCGGGGGGTGTACTCCACTGCAAACCCACGGGTGCCGTGCCCGCGAAAGGACTCACCGTGTCGCTCATCGACATGTTCTTCAATTCCTGGGGCTCCGACATGGCTGTCGACCTCGGAACCGCCAACACGCTCGTGTCCGTGCGTGGTCGTGGCATCGTGCTCATCGAGCCGTCGGTCGTCGCTGTCGAGAAGGACTCCAAGCGCGTGCTGGCGGTCGGCATCGAAGCCAAGCGGATGCTCGGCCGGACCCCCGGCTCCATCGTCGCCATCCGTCCGCTCAAGGACGGCGTCATCGCCGACTTCGAAGTCACCGAGGCGATGTTGCGTTACTTCATCAACAAGACGCGTGTGAAGCGCTTCCCGTGGCAGCCGAAGCCCCGTGTGGTCGTGTGCGTGCCGTCGGGCGTCACCGAGGTCGAGAAGCGCGCCGTGTTCGAGGCCACCATGCAGGCCGGTGCGCGCCAGGCGTTCCTGATCGAGGAGCCGATGGCGGCCGCGATCGGCGCAGGCCTGCCGATCCAGGAGCCGACCGGCAACATGGTCGTCGACATCGGTGGCGGTACCACCGAGGTCGCGGTCATCTCACTGGGCGGCATCGTGGTCGCCCAGTCGATCCGCATCGGCGGCGACGAGTTCGACGAGGCGATCGTGGCGCACGTGAAGCGCGAGTACAACGTGCTGATCGGCGAGCGCACCGCAGAGGAGATCAAGTTCGAGATCGGCAGTGCGTATCCGCTGCCGGAGGAGCTGGACGTCGAGATCCGCGGGCGCGACCTGAGCACCGGCCTTCCGCGTACGCTCACCGTCTCCAGCGAGGAAGTGCGGACGGCGGTCGAGGAGCCCACCAAGGCCATCGTCCAGGCCGTGAAGGCGACGCTCGAGGAGACCCCGCCCGAGCTTTCGGGCGACGTCATGGAGTTCGGCATCGTGCTCACCGGCGGCGGTGCCCTGCTCAAGGGCCTCGACGAACGCATCAAGTCCGAGACCGGGATCCCCGTGCACGTCTCGGAGAACGCTCTCATCAACGTCGTCCTCGGCTCCGCCATGGCGCTCGAGGAGATCGACGTTCTCAAGAAGGTCCTCACCGTCTCGCGCTGACCTGCGTGACGGACGAGGGAACACGGAAGTGATCTGATTGAAACGCCTGGAGATCGACACCCGACGCGGCGCGGGCAGGCCCGTCCTGCTCGTCGTCCTTGTCGTGCTCTCACTGCTGATCACGACCCTGTGGTACCGCGAAGGTGACAGCGGTCCGCTCCATGTGACGCGGCGTGCGCTGCTCGCGGCCAGTCAGCCGTTCGCGATAGCGGGTACCTTCGTCACGGCTCCGATGCGGAGCTTCGGCGGATGGCTCAGCGGCCTGGGGACGAATCGCAGCGACTACGACGCCTTGCAGGCGCAGAACCTCGAGCTCAAACAGCGTCTCGCCGGTCTCGAGGAGGCCAAGCTCGAGAACGAGCGTATCCGGGCGCTGGTGGACTTCGCGAAGACGCAGGATCTCAAGACGATCGGCGCGGGTGTCATCGGCCGCCCGATGGACTCACGACAACGATCGATCCTGATCGACCGCGGAGGCAGCAGCGGAGTGAAGGTCGGTGATCCGGTGATCGCCGCGGGTGGACTGGTGGGGCAGGTCGTCGAAGTGACGCCTTGGAACGCCCGTGTCCGCCTCATCACCGACTCCGAGAGCGGTGTCTCCGTGCTCGTGCAGCGCACGCGTGCGAACGGTATCGTACGCGGTTCGATCCAAGGGCCGCTGCAGTTGGAGTTCATGAGCAAGAGTGCTGCTCCCGTCCGCGGGGACGTGGTCCTGACGTCGGGCCTGGGTGGCGTGTATCCGAAGGACATCGTCGTAGGAGAGGTCACGGATGTGTCCTCGCAGCAGGCCGACCTGTTCCCTGCGATCACCGTCTCATCACGCGTCGACATCGATCGCATCGAGGAAGTCCTCGTGATCATCGGTGGAGCCGCCACGTCGGTCCAGCCGGGAGGTGGAGAATGAGCAAGGTGTTCCCCGCGGCTGTCGCGCTGTTGTGCGCGACGGTGCTGCAGGTCTCTCTGGCCCCGCACCTCGCCATCTTCGGTGTGGTGCCGAACTTCCTGTTCCTTGTCGTGGTCACGCTCGCGATCGCGGAGGGGCCAGTGGCCGGTGGCGTATCGGGTCTGATCGGCGGCCTGTTGTTCGACTTGCTGAGGACCTCGGTCGTCGGTCCTGCCGCGCTCGTGCTCGCCGTGGTCGGCTATACCGCCGGGATGCTTGCCGCCAACACCTTCGCCGAGGGTTGGAGGCTCCCGGTCACCGTCGTGGCGATCGCGAGTGTGACCGCGGAACTCATGTATGGCATCGCGCTCGTGGTCCTCGGTCTCGGCGCGTCGTTCTGGAGCGACATCCCGAGCGTGATGATCCCCACGGCGGTCTACCATACGGTCCTCGCGGTGCTGGCGTATCCCTGGTTGGCTCGCATCTTGCGTCCGGACCGGCCCATGAGGTCTTTCCGTCGGCTCGCCTGATCCCCCGCAGTGGATACGATCCACTGAGCAAGGAATGTAGATGACCACCTTCCGACAGTTGTTGCACGGTCGTTTCGCCACCCTCGCCGTCGTGGTGCTCGTGGTGTTGGGAACGCTCGCCGCGCGGCTGTGGAGTATCCAGGTCATCAGCGCGAGCGGATTCACCACTGCGGCAGAGGCGAATCGCATCCGCGAGGTGTCACTACCCGCCGCGCGCGGCCGCATCCTCGACGTGAAGAACCGCCCGCTGGTCACGAACCGGCCGGTCATGGCGGTGACGGCCCAGGCGGCCGCGGCGCAGGACACCACCCTGGTCGCGCGTCTCTCGACGGCCATCGGCGTCCCCACGGACGAGATACTCAAGCGTCTTGCGTCCTACAAGCAGGCGCGCCTTGCACCGCGTGTGCTCAAGGTCGACGTCCCGATCCAGACGGCGTCCTATCTCGTCGAGCATTCCTCGGAGTTCCCGGGGGTCACGGTCGAGGAGTCCGCGGTTCGGGAGTACCCCGGTGGGAGTCTCGCCGCGCACGTTCTCGGGTACACCGGTGAGATCTCCGAGGTCCAGTTGAACGCCGCGTCGACTCCGGACGTTCAGATAGGCGACGTCGTCGGCAAGTCGGGCGTCGAATCCTTCTACGACAAGGTGCTCCAGGGCGAGAAGGGCTTTCGGCGCTTCGAGGTGGACAACCAGGGTCGGGTGCGCACCGTGCTCGCAGAGGGCGCTCCCCGCGCCGGCAAGGACATCCGGCTGACCATCGACCGAGACGTTCAGGCCGTCGCGGAGAAGTCGCTTCTCGACGCCCTCGCGGAAGCGCACCGCCAAGGCTTCACAAAGGCGCACGCCGGGGCCGCGGTCGTTCTCGACGTGAAGACCGGAGCGGTAGTCGCGATGGCGAGCGTCCCGACGTACGATCCCTCGATCTTCCTCGGTGGGGTCACGCCCGCAGCCTGGGCCCAGCTCAACGACAAGGCATCCGAGTATCCGCTCAACAACCGCGCCATCATGGCCGCCTACCCGCCCGCGTCGACGTTCAAGGCCGTGATCGCCGCGGCCGGGCTGCAGACGGGTGTCATCACCCCGTCAACGATCTTCAACTGTCCCGGATTCTGGACGGGGATGGGCAAGCAGTGGGGCAAGTGGTGCTGGGACCACTCCGGTCACGGGGACGTGGCGCTCGCGCGGGCGATCGGACAGTCCTGCGACAGCTACTTCTACGAGGTCGGCAAGCGCTTCTACGAAGCCAAGGGCGAGAAGCTTCAGGCCTTCGCGCGATCGATGGGCCTTGGTTCGACGCTGGGCATCGATCTGTCGGGGGAGGTGTCCGGTCGCGTCCCGGACGCGGCCTGGAAGAAGGCGTACAACAAGAACTACCCCGAGTACCAGCAGTGGCTGCCGGGCGACACCGTCAACATGGCGATCGGGCAGGGTGACCTGCTGCTGACGCCACTGCAGCTCGCGAGTGCCTACGCCGCTCTCGGCAACGGAGGCGTCGTGGTCCGCCCGCACGTCCTCGACTCGGTGCTGGCGCAAGACGGTTCGGTCTCGGTCGAGACGACACCCCAGGTGGTATCCGACCCTCACCTCAGCGCCGCGAACCTCTCAGTGCTTCGGAGCGCACTCGTCGGCGTGACGACGACGGGCACCGGGCGAGGGGCGTTCAGGGGCTTCCCGGTGAGTGTGGCCGGAAAGACCGGTACAGCACAGGTCGCCGGCAAGGACGATTACGCCCTCTTTGCATGCTACGCTCCTGCGTCCGCGCCGCGCTACGCGATCGTGGTCGTCATCGAGCAGGGTGGCCACGGCGGCTCGGTGGCAGCGCCCGCCGCCCGGCAGATCATGAGCAAGCTGTTCGCCGTTCCGTACAAGGTGGTCCACACGACCGACATCTCGAGGTAGACGATGCGCCAGCCGCTATCACGCATACTCCGCGACCGTCTTCACATCGGCCTGCTGCTCGCGACCATCGCCCTTCTCGCCTACGGCGGCTTGATGGTCTGGTCGGCGACGGCGACTATGACGGGGCATACCGCGCTCGTTCAGCGCCAGCTCCAAGGCGTCGCACTGGGGCTGCTCCCGCTCATGGTGCTGTGGCTTCTCGACTACCAGGTACTCAAGGCGTGGACCGGGCCGCTCATGGTAGCTCTCTCGCTGTTGATCATCTCGCCCCGCATCCCGGGACTCGGTGCGTCGGTCAGCGGGGCGACCTCGTGGCTCCAGATCGGCAGCATCCGTCTCTTCCAGCCCTCGGAACCTGCCAAGCTGCTCTTCATCGTCGTGCTGGCTGCGGTCATCGCGGAGTACGGCGGTCGGATCGAGAAGCCGCGTGACGTACTGAAGGTCGCCGGTTTCGCCGCGATCCCGATGGCGCTGATACTGATGCAGCCCGACCTCGGCACGGGCCTGGTCTTCGTGGCGATCACGTTCGGGATGCTGCTGATTGGCGGACTCAAGGGCCGCTGGTTCGTTGCTCTTGCGCTGGCCGGGGTCATGCTCGTGGGGATCGTGTTCGGGCTCAACGCCGTCCTTGTGTCCGCACTCAACAAGCCGGACGGGGTCTTGATCAAGTCTTACCAGCTCGATCGCCTGCTCGTCTTCATCGATCCGGCGCGGGATCCGAAGGGCGCAGGCTACAACCTGCAGCAGTCGAAGATCGCGATCGGGTCGGGCGGGCTGACCGGAGCAGGGTTCGGGATGGGTACGCAGAGTCGCTTGAACTTCATCCCCGAGCGCCATACCGACTTCATCTTCTCGGTCCTTGGTGAGCAGCTCGGGTTCGTCGGCGCGGTCATACTGCTGGGACTGTACCTGGCGCTGCTGGCCTCTGCGTTGTCGGTCTCGGGATCGAGCCGTGACCTCTTCGGTGCGCTCATCGCCGCGGGGCTGATCAGCATGTGGACGTTCCAGATACTCGAGAACGTGGGTATGACCATTGGGATGATGCCGATTACCGGCATCCCCTTGCCGTTCATGAGCTATGGCTCGTCGTTCATGGTCACGAACCTCGCGGGGGTCGGTATGCTGTTGTCCATATGGTCCCGCAGGTACGGCACCACCACCACCTGAGTCTGATGCGAAGGGAGTTGCCACGTGGCTGCCAAGTTGCCGATCGACGTCCGTGAGCTGTACGCCGCGGGCAAGCGCCTCAAAGAGGATCGCGAGCGTCCGGTGCGGATCGCCGTGCTCGTTGAGATCGACGCTCCCGATGCGCTCGTGGAGGCGGCGAAGGTCGTCCTGCACCCCAAGACGGCGAACGGGATCGTCGACGTGTCCATCGTCGAACCGGGAGTCGTACTCAGGGTCGACTCTCGCACCGACGCGTGCATCGTGCTCGTCGGGAGCGGCTCGCATCTTGCGGCGACGCTCCACGATCTGCGCGAGCGTGCCCTTCCGGTAGCAGTGGTGGCGCTGCGTGACGACCGCGCAGCGCTCGCCAGATCGCTCGGACACCCGGAGGCCGACGTGCTCGTCGGCACCGAGCCCGAAGAGGCCCTGGACGGCCCGCTTGCCGATTGGGCGATGGCCCGCATGGAGAAGTTGCGGTTCGCACTCGGGCACAACTTCGAGTTCATGCGGCGTGCGGCTGCAAAGGAGATCGTCAAACAGGCCGCATGGCAGAACGCCGCCATCGGCGTGGTCCTGTTCATCCCCGGCGCCGATATGCCGCTCATGACCCTCAATCAGGGCCGGATGCTGCTGCAGATCGCCGCCGCGTACGGGCAACCGCTCGACACCGAGCGCATCAAGGAGCTCGGGGCCGTTGTTGCGGGCGGATTCCTGTTCCGCACGTTCGCGCGTGAGCTGATCGGACTCGTCCCCGGTTTCGGATGGGCGCTCAAGGGCGGGATCGCGTACTCCGGCACGATGGCGATGGGCAGTGCTGCCATCGCATACTTCGAAGAGGGGGCCGACCTCAGCGGGGTCGTTCGCGCCCTTGGTGAGCGCGTGGGGGAGACCGCCGTGCGCGTGGCGAACAAGGTGAGGCACAGCGACATACGGACCCCGGTGATCGAGCTCGATGAGGCGCCGGCGCCGGCCCCCGAGTCCGCCGTCGCTGGATCGCAGCCTGCGGATGGGCAGCCTAGGCTGCTGGACGTCCCCGTGGCTCCGCCCACGCTCGCGCCGCCTGCCGACTCCGTCCCCGGCGAGGCACGCCTGTGAGTGATCTGTGGGCGCGCGTCGAACCGCTTCTCGCGGGCGTTGAGCGCCCGGCACGCTACATCGATTCCGAGTTCGGGGCCGTCCATCGCCCAAAGGAGCCGTATCGCGTGGCGTTGCTGTACCCCGACACCTACGAGCTTGGGATGGCCAATCAGGCCGTCGCCATCCTGTACGACCTGCTCAACGCCGCAGACGGCGTTTCCGCCGAGCGGGTCTACGTGCCGTGGAAGGACATGGCGACCGCCATGCGCGCGGCGGAGGTCCCGCTGTTCACGCTGGAGAGCGTGTCTCCCGTGGCCTCGTGCGACCTCTTCGGCATCACCATGCCGTACGAGCTGACCTGCACGAACATATGCGAGGCTCTCGATCTGGCGGGCATCCCGATGCGCGCGGTGGATCGTCGGAACGACGACCCGATCGTCATCGGCGGCGGGCCGTGTGCGTTCAACCCGGAGCCTGTCGCGGACTTCTTCGACGCGATACTCGTCGGGGAAGGGGAGGACGCGATCCTTGAGATCGTGGAGGCGCACCGCGAGGTCAAGTCCCGCGGAGAGGACCGGTCAGCGGTGCTGCGACGCCTCGCGGCGGTCCCGGGCGTCTATGTGCCGTCTCTGTACACGCCTGCCGATGCGAGCGGCCCCGCCCGTCCTCTCGAGGGTTCCGGCGCGCCTGCCATCGTCACAAAACGTGTGGTGGACGATCTCGGCCGGTTCCGCTCGCCTTCGTGCCCCGTGGTCCCGTTCATGGACGTCGTCCACGACCGCGCCAACATCGAGATACTCCGCGGTTGCACACGCGGTTGCCGGTTCTGCCAGGCGGGCATGATCTACCGGCCGGTGCGTGAGCGCACATCCGATGCGGTGGTGCGCGACGCGCTCCTTCAGCTTCGTTGTACCGGGCAGGAGGAGTTGTCGCTGACCTCGCTGTCGACGACCGACCACAGCCAGATCGAGGACATCGTGCGCCGCTTGTCCGCGGCGCTGCGTGGACGCGCGGTCACGATCGGACTACCGAGTCTTCGCGTGGACGCGTTCGGCGTCTCGATGGCCCGCCTCGTGAGTGAGGGCAGCCGCGGCGGGCTCACCTTCGCTCCGGAGGCCGGCACGCAGCGTCTGCGCGACGTCGTCAACAAGAACGTCGACGAGCAGGACCTCATCGACACCGTTCGTGTGGCGTTCGGCGAGGGTTGGCGGCGTCTCAAGCTCTACTTCATGATCGGCCTGCCCACCGAGACGGACGATGATGTCCGCGGTATCGGCGAGATCGTCTCCCGCGTGCTCGCGACCGCGCGCGAGGTCGTCCCGCCGGCTCAGCGCGGGGCGATCAAGATCGCGGTCTCCGTCTCGACCTTCGTGCCCAAGGCCCACACGCCGTTCCAGTGGGAAGGGCAGCTCACGCTCGAACAGGTCAGGGACCGGCAGCGCGTCCTGCGCGAGACGATGCCGCGCAAGGGTGTCGATCTCCACTGGCACGATTCCGAGGTCTCGTTCCTGGAGGGGGCACTGGCTCGTGGCGGCCGCGATCTGTCGCGGGTGATCGAGCGGGTGTGGCGCGCCGGCGGAGGCTTCGACGCATGGACCGAGGTCTTCTCGCTCAGCCGCTGGACTGCGGCGTTCGAGGCCGAGGGCCTCGACCCCGTGACGCTCGCGAGCGCGCCACGGTCGACCGACGGGCATCTTCCCTGGGACCACATCTCTTCGGGCGTGGCCAAGCCGTACCTGATCCGGGAACGTGACCGGGCATACGCTGGCGTCGTGACCCCCGACTGTTCGTTCGACGGGTGTACCGCATGCGGTGTGTGCCCCGAACTCGGCGTCGATATCGTATTGGCGGGTGAGGCGCGTGGCTGATCCGAGCTTCCGTTTGCGGGTCGTCTACGGCAAGACGGGGCGTCTGCGCTTCCTGAGCCATCTGGAGGTCGCGCGCGCATGCGAGCGCGCGGTCCGTCGCGCGGGTCTGGAGTATGCTGTCACGCAGGGTTTCAACCAGCGCATGAAGATGGCGTTCGGTCCGGCGCTTCCGGTCGGGACCGCGGGGCTCGCCGAGATATACGACGTATGGTTGAAGAGGTTCGTCGCGCCGGACGCCGTCCTGAGCGCCCTTCGCGACACCACCCCGGATAGGCTCACACCCGTGAGTGCACTGTACGTGGGGGAGCGTGAAGCCTCGGTCGCGGTGGCGTTGACGCTGGCCGACTATGAGGTCGTTGTGGGTCACCCGGGCAGGGGTCCGGTACGGATGGCGGAGGCACTTGAAGACGTGATCTCGTCGGAAGTCCTCGAGATCGAGCACAAGGGCGCACGAAAGGTTTACGACCTCGCGGTCTGCCTCCCCGAAGGGGCGCGGATGAGCGAGGACGACGGTCGCAGTATCGTGAGATTGACCGTGCGTATGGGAGCACAGGGATCTCTGAGACCGGATGCCCTTGTACGTGAGGCGCTTCGACGAGCGGGCCTGAGCGACGAGCCCGTGTCCGTCACGCGCTTGGGTCTTCGCCCGGAAGAGGCGCGCGCCTGATCTCCTAGGCGCGTCATAGCCTCTGCGAGGAGCAACAAGTGGCAGAGTTCGTCCGGGAGATGATCATCTCTCACGATTCGTCCGAGACGCGTGTCGGCGTACTCGAAGACGGCAAGCTCGTCGAGTTCTATCTGGAGCGCGCGAAGCGTTCCGTCGTGGGCAACGTCTATCTGGCGAGTGTCCGTGACGTGTTGCCGGGGATGCAGGCCGCGTTCGTCGACATCGGCCTGGAGAAGAACGCCTTCCTCTACGTCGACGAGATCGTCACCGGCGATGCGGTGGACGTTCCTCGGCGCGAGATAACGCAACTGCTCAAGCCCGGGCAACAGGTGATGGTGCAGGTCCTGAAGGACCCGATGGGGACGAAGGGCGCGCGCGTCACCACCGAGGTGACACTTCCGGGCCGCTTCCTGGTACTGATGCCGTTCTCCGACTTCGTCGGGATATCGCGCAAGTTGCCGGATGGCGAGCGCGAGCGCCTGCACGCCCTGGTGACGAGCGCGGCCCCCGCGGGCGTGGGCATGATCGTGCGCACCGCTGCGGCGGGCGCCAGCGACAAGGACCTGCTCGCGGACCTGGAGTTCCTGCAGCGACTGTGGAAGCGCGTCACGCACCAGGCCTCGGAGGCGCTCGCGCCCGAGGTCATCTACACCGAGATGGACCTCGCGTTGCGCTTCGTGCGTGACGTGTTCGGCGATGACTTCAAGCGGCTGCTCATCGATGACAGGGCGACGTACGAGAAGGTCGTCGCGTTCCTCAAGAAGTCTTCGCCGCAACTCATGAAGCGTGTCTCGCTGTTTCGCGAGCATGTGTCGCTCTTCGAGCATTTCGGGGCCGATGCGGCGATCATCTCGGTCCTCGAGCGGACCGTTCGCCTGCCCTCCGGCGGCTACATCGCGATAGACCAGACCGAGGCGCTCACCGCCATCGATGTGAACACCGGCAGCTTCACGGGGCGCAGCAGCCTGGAGGCGACGATTCTGCGGACGAACCTCGAGGCCGCGGACGAGGTCGTCAGACAGCTGCGCCTGCGCGACATCGGGGGGATCATCGTCATCGACTTCATCGACATGGAGGACCTGGCGCACCGGGAGCTCGTTCAGGACCGGTTGGGGAAGGCGCTGGAGCGCGACCGCACCAAGACCCGCGCGAGCGACATATCCCGGTTGGGCCTGGTCGAGATGACGCGGAAGAACGTCACGGATGGTCTTTACGAGGTCCTCACCGAGAAGTGTCCGGTGTGCAAGGGCCAGGGGAGGGTGCTGTCGGAGCCGACGCGGCGGATCATGGTCGAGCGGCGCATGCGCGAGATCCTGCTCTCCGGCCGCAGCGCCGCCTACCTGTTCGGGCTCGCTCCGGAGACCTACGCAATCGTGAATCAGCCCGGTCGCAACATCCTCGCCGCGCTTCGCGCCGAGACACGCAAACAGGTGGCGATCGTCGCGGACTCCGACTGCGGTCCCGCCGAGGTCCGTGTCCTCATCGAGGGCAAAGCAGGCTCGATCGAGCGCGCCATGCGCTAGGATGTCCGAAGTCCGGTCGGGAGGCCTTCAGCGGACCCTGTGTCTTCGGGTCTGATGGAGGCCTCGCGACCGGACGAGCAGTGGCTACACCCGGGCGCGTTGTGGGGTTTGCGCACGACCGACCGTGTGCTAACATACCTCCTCGCGCAACAACCCCAGCAGTTAGGCGAACCAACATGTATGCAGTGGTCAAGACGGGTGGCAAGCAGCACAAGGTGGTCGTGGGCGAGACGTTCTCTGTCGAGCTCCTCGACGCCGACGCCGGTGCCGTCGTCACACTGCCCGCGCTGCTCGTCAGCGACGGTGAGAACATCATCACCGGCGAGGACGCCGCGAACGCGACCGTCACGGCCGAGGTACTCGGTCACGGCAAGGCCGACAAGGTCATCGTGTTCAAGTTCAAGAAGCGCAAGGGCTACAAGAGGACCCGCGGTCACCGTCAGAACCTCACTCTCGTGAAGGTGACCGACATCGCGCTCGCGGGCGCGAAGAAGGCTCCGAAGGCAAAGGCGGCCGAGGTCGCGGTCGTCGAAGCGGTCGAGGTCAAGCCGGCAGTCAAGAAGCCGGTCGTCAAGAAGGCCGCGGCAGTAAGCGCCGAGGCCAAGCCGGCAGTCAAGAAGCCGGCAGTCAAGAAGGCCGCGGCCGCAAGTGCCAAGGCGAAGCCGGCAGTCAAGAAGCCGGCAGCGAAGAAGCCGGCAGCGAAGAAGCCGGCAGCGAAGAAGACCACCAAGCCGGCTGAGTCGGCCGAGTAGGCAAAGGGCAGGTGTAGAGCGAGATGGCCCATAAAAAAGGTCTAGGCTCGACCAGAAACGGTCGGGACTCCAAGGCGAAGAGGCTCGGCGTGAAGCGTTTCGACGGTCAGATCGTGACCACCGGGACGATTCTCGTACGGCAGCGCGGCACGGCCATCCACCCCGGCGACAACGTCGGACGTGGCGGGGACGACACATTGTTCGCTCTCAAGCCGGGCATCGTCGCGTTCACGCGCGGCCTGCGCCGCAAGGTCCACATTCTCCTCTCCCCGGCCGAGTAGGCACGCGGAGCGAGAACGCCAGTCTGTACACGAGCCCCCTGCCACGGCGCATCGAGCCCCGGTAGGGGGTTCGTCGCGTCGCAGGCACGATGACACCGGGAACGCCCCCGATCGGGTGTTCTCCAGCGAGGAACAGGTAAGACGATGTTCGTAGATGAGGCGCGGATCTTCGTGAAAGCGGGCGACGGCGGCGCGGGCTGCATGTCGTTCCGTCGAGAGAAGCACGTGCCCAAGGGCGGCCCCGATGGCGGCGATGGCGGTCACGGTGGCAATGTCGTGTTGGTCGCGGATCCCGCCAAGTCGACACTGATCGACTTCCAGTACATGCGTCACTTCAAGGCCAAGCGCGGTACTCACGGCAAGGGCAGCCGCATGGATGGCGCCGAAGGCCCCGATATGCTGCTTCCCGTCCCGTTGGGGACGGTCGTCCGTGATGACGAGACGGGCAAGGTCATCTCCGACCTGACCCATCCCGGTCAGCGGCTGGTGGTGGCTCAGGGCGGCAACGGTGGTCGCGGCAACACTCACTTCGTCACATCGACCCGCCGCGCCCCCAGCTTCGCCGAACTCGGCACACCGGGTGACGAGCGCTGGATCACCATGGAGATGAAGCTGCTGGCCGACGCCGCTCTTGTCGGGTTCCCGAGCGTCGGCAAGTCCTCGCTCATCGCCCGCATGTCCGCGGCGCGCCCGAAGATCGCCGATTATCCGTTCACGACCCTCGTACCGAACCTGGGAGTCGTGAAGAGCGGCGAGTACAGCTACGTCGTCGCCGACGTCCCCGGCCTCATCGAGGGTGCGAGCGAGGGCCTGGGACTGGGCCATGCCTTCCTGCGGCACATCGAGCGCTCCGCCCTGATCCTCCACGTCGTCGATCTCACGGGCGGTTACGACGAGCGTGAGCCGATCGCCTCGATCCTGGCGATCGATGCTGAACTCGAGGCGCACGCGGCGGAACTGGCGCTGCGGCCACAGGTCATCATCGGCAACAAGGTCGACGCGCCGGGCGCGTCCGAGGCCTCCGTACTGCTCGCGGCATGGGCCGAAGAGCGCGAGCTGCCGTACTTCGCCGTCTCCGCCGTCACCGGCGAGGGCATCGATCCCATGATGAGGTTCGTCGGCGAGACCGTGCACCAGTTGCGCCTGGCTACGCCGCACGAGAACGTCTCGTACGACGCGGTCTACGTCTATACGCGGCCCGAGGACGAGGACCTGGTCGTCGAGAGGACGGCCAAGGGCCAGTTCTCCGTACGCGGCAGGCACATCGAGCGGATGGTCATCGTCACGGAGATGGGCAACGACGAAGCCGTCGCCCATCTGCAGGCGAAGCTGCGGCGCGCGGGCGTCGAGCAGGCGCTCATCAAGGCCGGAGCCGTGGATGGCGACACCATCACGATCGGGTTCGTCAGCTTCGACTTCGAGTCCGAAGGTCTGGACGAGGCCTGATCCGAGCTCTGAGGTCCGCACGCCGGCATCCGTTACCATGGTTGTCCAAGTGAGTCCGGCGTCGTCTGGAGTCCGCATGAGCCGAGGCAAGCGGGTCGTCGTGAAGGTCGGGACATCGACCCTGACCGGGCCGGACGGCCGTGTCGACCGTGTCTGGTTGGCTGATCTCGCTCGCCAGACCGCCGCTCTTCGCGCGGGTGGCAATCACGTGGTCATCGTCAGCTCCGGCGCTATCGCCGCCGGTGTCGAGGCGCTGGGCCTCGCGCGCCGTCCCGGCGAGCTCACCGACCTTCAAGCGGCCGCGGCTGTCGGGCAGGTCCACTTGATCGGGACCTACCACGACGTCCTCGCAGCGGTGGACGTCCCGGTTGCCCAGATCCTGTTGACCCGGCACGATACCGGTCACCGTCAGGCGTACCTCTTCGCCTGCAGAACACTCGACCGCCTGCTCGAAATGGGCGTGGTCCCGGTCGTCAACGAGAACGACACCACCGCGGTCGACGAGATCAGGTTCGGCGACAACGACACACTCGCGGCGCTTGTGGGCGTCATGGTCCGCGCGGACCTCGTGGTGTTGCTCAGTGACATCGAGGGGCTTTACGACCACGATCCGGGCGAGGACGAATCCGCGGTGCTCATGGACCGGGTCGACGAGCTTACCGAAGACGTCCTCGCGGCCGCCGGGGGCCCGGCCGGCGAATTCGGGACCGGCGGGATGGCGACGAAGATCGACGCGGCCCGCATCCTGATGAAGGCGGGTATACCGATGGTGGTGTGCGACGGCCACCGTCCCGACGTGTTGCTCGAGGCGTTCCGGGGTGAACCCGTCGGCACGTACTTCGCCGGAGGGGGGGACGAGGTCGAGGCTCGCAAGCTGTGGATCGCATTCGCGCGACATCCGCAGGGGCGCGTCGTCGTCGATGCGGGCGCTCGCGACGCGCTATGCTTGCGCGGCACGAGCCTGTTGCCGGCCGGAGTGCTCCGCGTCGAGGGACGCTTCGCGGAGGGCGCGCCGGTCTCGGTCGTGGACGAGGAAGGCATAGAGATCGCTCGCGGCCTGTCCGACTTCTCCTCCGAGGACCTCGATCGCATCAAGGGACACACGTCCGTCGAGATCGCGTCGCTGATGCCGGGACTCGCCGGATGCGAAGTCGTTCATCGAGACAGGCTCGTCATCCTTTGATGCCCGATATCCGCCGGCGAACGGAGCAGCCCAGATGACCGAGATCACACAGCTCGCACTCCGCGCCCGTGATGCGTCGCGTGCGCTCGCCAAGACGTCCTCCGCCGTCCGCGATACCGCCCTGCGCGCGATGGCAGCCGCGCTGGTGGCGCACACCGACAGGATACTGGCAGCCAACGCGCTCGACATGGAGGCCGCCCGCGAGGCGGGTACGCCCGGACCGCTCCTCGATCGGCTGATGCTGGACGAGGACAGGATCGTGGCGATCGCCGGCTCCGTCGACGCGCTCGCGCTGCAGGCCGACCCGATCGGCGAGGTCGTATCGGGGCACCGCATGCCGAACGGCATCTGGCTCCAGCAGGTACGGGTGCCGTTGGGCGTCGTCGCGATGATCTACGAGGCGCGGCCGAACGTGACCGCCGACGCTGCGGCGCTGTGCGTCAAGACGGGCAATGCGGCGATCCTGCGCGGCGGCTCGCTCGCCATCCACTCGTGCCTCACGATCTCCGACATCCTGTCCGAGGCGGCGACGGCCTCGGGGATCCCCGAGCATGCGATCCAGTCGATCACCTCGGTCGATCGCGCGGCCACCGACGAACTGATGCGGCTGCACGGGCTGATCGATGTGCTGATACCGCGCGGAGGTGCCGGGCTGATCCGCAATGTGGTCGCGAACGCCACGGTGCCGGTCATCGAGACGGGTGTGGGCAACTGCCACATCTACGTCCACTCGGCCGCGCAGCTCGACATGGCAGTGTCCATCGTGCTCAACGCGAAGTGCCAGCGCCCGGGTGTCTGCAACTCCGCCGAGTCCCTGCTCGTCGATGAGTCGGTGTGCGAGGCGTACCTGCCGCCGATCCTGCGGGCGCTTACGGCCGCCGGGGTCGAAGTGCGCGGCGATGAGCGCACCCTTTCGCTGGACGTGGAGGGTGTGGTGCCGGCCACCGAGGACGACTGGGGCACGGAGTACCTCGACCTGAAGATCTCGGTCGCTGTCGTGGCGGGACTCGACGAGGCGATCGCCCACGTGAACCGGTACGGGACACGGCATTCCGAGGCCATCGTCACCGAGGACTACGACGCCGCGCGGCGTTTCCTCGACGAGGTGGACGCCGCGGCGGTCTACGTCAACGCATCGACGCGATTCACGGACGGCGGGGAGTTCGGCCTGGGCGCGGAGATCGGTATCTCCACTCAGAAGTTGCACGCCCGCGGGCCGATGGGACTCACCGCGTTGACCTCGACCAAGTTCCTCGCCATGGGGAACGGTCAGGTCCGGCCATGAGGAAGACGGCTCGCATCGGGGTGATGGGCGGGACGTTCGATCCCATCCACTATGGCCATCTGGTGACGGCCGAGGAGGCCCTTGTCCAGTTCAACCTGGACAAGGTGGTGTTCATGCCCACGGGCCGCCCCGTGCGCAAGACGCATCGCCATATCTCGTCTGCCGAGGACCGCTATCTGATGACGGTGATAGCCACCGCGTCGAATCCCGATTTCGAGGTGTCCCGACTCGAGATCGACAGGCCCGGAGATACCTATACGGTCGACACGATGAACTCACTGCGGGAGATCTACGGGCCGCGGGCCGACCTGTTCTTCATCTCAGGGGCGGATGCGGTGCGTGAGATCCTCACGTGGAAGAACGCGGACCGCTTCGAGCACCTGTGCACGTTCATCGCAGCCACGCGACCCGGCTACGACGCGCATCCGGGGTCATCAACGCCCTCGGACGGCGTGCCGGTGCCCGCCGTCGAGTCCATGGAAGTGCCCGCGCTGGCGATCTCCTCGAGCGACATCCGGGCCCGCGTAGCCACTCGCAGGCCGGTGCGCTATCTGCTCCCGGAAGCGGTCGCCGCGTACGTCGAAAAGAATGGGTTGTACCGTGAGCCGGTCGTCTGAGCTCGCGAAGCGTGCACGGGAGCTTCTGAGCGCCCGGCTGTCGGACGATTCCCTGGCGCACTGTGAGCGTACGGCCCGCACCGCGATGGATCTCGCCCGACGCTTCGGCGTCGACGCTGACAGCGCCGAGCTCGCGGCGTTGCTCCATGACTACGCGCGGGATGAGACAGCCGGCGGTTTGTTCTCGGCCGCTGTGGAGCTTGGCGTGCCCGTGACACCGTTCGAGCAGCAGCACCCGTACCTCCTGCACGCACGTGTGGGCGCGGCGATGGTGCGCCGCGACCTTCCCGGGACCGGCGAGGCCGTGCTCTCCGCGGTGGAGGTCCACACCGTCGGCGGGATGCCGATGTCGGACCTGGACAAGGTCGTCTACATCGCGGACATGATCGAGCCCGCCAGGGATTTCCCGGGTGTCGACGCGCTCCGCTCCGCCTGCGAGCGCGAGGACCTCGATGAGTGTTTCCGCCTGGCCTACGGCGCGACACTGCGGTACCTGAAAGAAGACGGCCGCCCGGTGCACCCCATGACGGCGGCCGTCTCCGCGATGATCGAGCGCGCGACCGGGCGCCCGCTGTTCGACTTCCCGGACGTGCGGCCGTGAGCGCGCCTCGCAGGCGTCCGGTGCGCACGCGCATAGTGGCCGCCCGGGAAACGGACCCCATGTCGGACGGGTCGCTCGAGAGTCTCGTGCCGCTTCCGGAACAAGATGCCCGTGAGGAGCCGACCGTGCCGACCGCGGATGTGCCGACGGTAGAGGCGGCCGGCGACGAGTCACGGTCCGAAGACATGGCGACGGGGTCGCGGCAGACGCGTCGGCGTCTCAGCGGGCGGCTGCGCCGATTGCGCAGGCCATCGTCGCTCGTCGCCGCGAGGCCCGATACTCCCACAGGGCGGCTCTTGTCCACCTCGGCCAGGGCGGCCCGCACGGCGGGAACCGTCCTGTTGATCGCGATACTACTGCTGGGAGCGCTCTACGGCCTGGTGCTGGGCATCAACGGCTTCGCTCGCTGGAACGCCCGTCGCTTGGCGACGCGCGTCGTGAGCACGGTCTCGTCCGAGAACCTGTTGGTGATCGGCGTTCGGGACGGGGCGGCCATCGGATTCACGGCGCTCAAGATCGAGCGGGCGAACAAGCGTGTTCTTGGGATCGCGATCCCCGACGGAGCGTTCATGGAAGTACCGGGACAGGGATTCGATCGCATCGGAGTGAGCTACGTCTCGGGCCCGACCGTCAGCGAGGCGGCGGTGTCGAACTACTTCGCCGTCGAGTTCAAGGACTACGTGGTGATCGACGGGGACACCTATCAGGCCCTCCTTCAGGATCAGAACATCGGCGCGATCGTCGGCAAGATCCGATCCACCGACCTCACCGCATCCGCGCGAAGCTCGCTCGCCACGTTCCTGGGCACCGTGAACGTCAAGGACGTCTGGATAGTGCCGCTGCCCGTCAAGGCCATGTCCGTGGGTTCCGAGCGCTACTTCGAACCCCAGCGGACCCAGGTGGCCGACTTGTTGCTTCAGTGGTGGGGCGTTCGGATCGACCAGCAGAAGGCGCGGACGCGGGTCATCGTCTACAACGGCGTCGGGACCCCGGGTCTGGCGAGCCAGGCGGCCCAACAGCTCATCCGTCAAGGCTTCCAAGTGGTTGACAGCGGCAACGCCGACCACTTCGGATACGTCGAGACGACCATTCTGGTCTATCATGCTCCGACCGAGGCTTCCGCAGTGCGCGCGGCGCTGGGCGTCGGAGTGATAAAGATGCAGTCCGCTCCGCAGGACCTGACCGACATGATCGTGATCGTCGGCGCAGACTACCTGCCCCCCGTGAGCGATACCTCGACCGAAACGACAGAAGGAGCACGGTGACAGTCATAACAAAGAGCGATATCGAAGCGCTCGTGAGAACCGCAGCGGAAGCCGCTGCGGACAAGAAGGCCACGGACATCGTGGCGATGTACGTGGCGGAGACGCTCGTCGTCACCGACTACTTCCTCATCGCCACGGGGTCGAACGATCGTCAGGTACACGCGATCGCCGACACGATCGAGGACGCGCTGCGCGAAGCGGGCGTAAAGCCGATCGGACGTGAGGGCGAGCGCGAGCTGAAGTGGGTGCTGCTCGACTACGGCGACTTCGTCGTCCACGTGTTCCAGGCCACGGAACGGGACTTCTACCGGCTCGAGAAGTTGTGGAGCGACGCGCCTGCGCTCGACCTCGGCCTGCCGGCCGAGAGCACGTTCGCGGGTTCTCGTACTCCCGATGAAGATCCGGAGGGCGCGCAGGCGTGAGCGATGCCGCGCGCCGCTGGTTGGTGACCGCCGCACTGGTGGCGGTCGCCGCGGTCTGGGGGACCACGTTCGTCATGGTCAAAGGCGCCGTGGCCTCCTATCCGGTGTGGTCGTTCCTGGGGCTGCGTTTCGCCGTGGCCACGGTCGCATTCCTCGTGTTGTTCCCCTCCGCGCTGCGCCGGCTCGACCGCAAGGTCGTCGGCGCGGGCCTTATCGCGGGCATCCTTTTAACCGCCGGCTACGTGTTCCAGACGCTCGGGCTCGCGCCCGGCATGACGAGCGCGGGCCGTGCCGCCTTCATCACGGGCATGTTCGTCGTGATCACCCCCCTGTTGCAGGCGGTGATCCTCCGCAGGATGCCTGCATGGACGGCCTGGGTCGGCGTCGTGTCCGCGGTGGTCGGGCTCTGGATGCTTTCCGGCGGGGGAGGATCCGGAGGATGGGGCGTCGGTGACACCCTCGTTCTCATCTGCGCAGCCGCGTACGCGGGCCACATGATCGTTCTCGGCTCGATCGGCCGGGGGTACGATACGAGGCCGTTGACGCTGGTGCAGCTCGCCACGGTCACCGTCGTTTGCGGGGCTGTGGGCCTCGCAACGGAGCATCCGCCGGTCCCGACGGGCGCTCCACTGTGGACCGCGCTGTTGGTGACGGGGGTACTGGCGTCCGCTGTGGCCTTTGCGGTGCAGACCTACGCACAGAAGCATCTGTCTCCCACGCGCACCGCGTTGATACTCATCTGCGAGCCTGCGTTCGGGGGGTTGTTCGCGTGGCTGGTGGCCGGCGAGATCCTCGGCCCGATGGGCTTGGTGGGTGCCGTGCTGATCCTCGTGGGCATGGCGGCGAGCGAGTTGCTCGCCACGTTCGTCGCGACGCCGGGGGAGCGGCAGGTGTTCGAGGTTGCGCTCGAAGGCCCGCCCACTCACCTGGTCGAACCTTCGAATGGCGACGTGGTCCGATAACGCTGTTGACCACGCCTGACGCCGTTCGTATACTGTCCCTCGCGCCCTCACCGGGGCCGCCCAGATGTGGGGCCATAGCTCAGCTGGGAGAGCGCTTGGCTGGCAGCCAAGAGGTCAGGGGTTCGATCCCCCTTGGCTCCACCATAGAGATCCCGTAGGGCCCATCGCGCAGGCGGTGGGCCCTACTGCGTATCCAGGGGTCCTGCCGCCGTCGGTCTCGCGCCCTGTGGTCGGCCATCCGCGTGGTTCGGACCTGCTCGGTGTATCTTTGACGCTGCTATGTTCTCGCTCCGCGGGACTCGTCCCGTCGAGGTATCGCGCGCCAGCCGTCAGGGGAGGCACGACGAAGTCTCGTATCGCCATGGTCGCCGCTGTGCTGACGCTCGCCTCACTGGTGGCAGTGTGCTTCGCCACGCCGGCTTCCGCCGCGTCCCGTTCGGCGGCCATCGCCGCTAAGCGGGCGGAGGTGGCCCGCGTCGAGGATCGGATGGCCACGAGCCGGGCGGAGCTCGCCACCGCGCTCGCGAGCTACGAGGAGGCCGGCGCCGAGCTCGACGGTGCGAGATCGGACCTGGAAGCGACGACGGCGGAGATCGGTCGTCTCGATACCGAGACCGCATCGCGCCAGTCACTGCTCGACGACCGCGTCGCCACCATGTACAAGACCGGCGGGTTCGACATGCTCCAGGCGCTGTTGTCGGTCGAGACACTCGAGGACCTGTTCTCGCGGATGGACATGCTGTCCTTCATCCAGGATTCGGACACGAAGCTGCTCACGGATCTGACCACGGCTCGCAGGCAGAGCGCGTTCCTGCAGCAGCAGGCGGCACAGCGCGAGACTGAGCTGATCGCGCTCCGGCAGCAAGCCGACGCGCGTCTTGCCGTCGTCAACGCCGTTGTGACACAACAACAGGCCCTGATCCGCTCGTTGGGCGCCGATATCCTGAAGCTCGTGAAGGAGCAGGAGGCCGCAGCGGCGGCTGCCGCTGCGGCGGCCGCGCTGAACGACGGCTCTCCCG